>ERZ1034962.8-NODE-8-length-195297-cov-111.124051_pt1 | contig 195297 bp, 177 predicted proteins | sample MGYA00520696_ERZ1034962 | MGnify/ENA primary metagenome ERZ1034962 (study PRJEB33766, sample SAMN09781770) | gut metagenome | biome: gut microbiome | host: Homo sapiens | place: Madagascar | study: EMG produced TPA metagenomics assembly of the PRJNA485056 data...
CCTGGTGCTTTCACCACGCCACTTTTCCATTTTTCATCTCTGCATATCAGGAAAATCTTCAGTATGAAAACATTACCTGTATTACCCGGGCAGGCGGCCAGTTCACGCCCGTCTCCGGTTGAAATCTGGCAGACACTGCTCACCCGACTGCTGGACCAGCACTACGGCCTCACGCTAAATGACACACCGTTCGCCGATGAACGTGTGATTGAGCAGCATATTGAGGCAGGCATTTCACTCTGTGATGCGGTGAACTTTCTCGTTGAAAAATACGCACTGGTGCGTACCGACCAGCCGGGATTCAGCGCCTGTACCCGTTCTCAGTTAATAAACAGTATTGATATCCTCCGGGCCCGCCGGGCAACCGGCCTGATGGCCCGCGACAATTACAGAACGGTAAATAACATTACCCTGGGTAAACATCCGGGGGCGAAACAATGAAACTGGCCCTGACGCTGGAAGCCGACAGCATTAACGTGCAGGCACTGAACATGGGGCGCATTGTCGTTGACGTCGATGGTGTTAATCTCACTGAACTGATTAACAAGGTTGCTGAAAATGGTCATTCACTCCGCGTAGTGGATGAATCTGGCCAACAGTCAACCTGCACACCACCACCGTTTACGGCCCTTGCCGGCATACGCTGCAGTACCGCACATATCACGGAAAAGGACAACGCCTGGCTGTACTCGCTGTCACATCAGACGAATGACTTCGGCGAATCAGAATGGATTCATTTTACCGGTAGCGGCTATCTGTTACGTACCGATGCGTGGTCGTACCCGGTTCTGCGACTTAAACGCCTGGGCCTGTCAAAAACGTTTCGTCGTCTGATCGTCACGCTCATTCGCCGTTATGGCGTCAGTCTCATTCATCTGGATGCCAGTGCTGAATGTCTGCCGGACCTGCCCACTTTCGACTGGTAACCAGGAACAACATGAAATTATTAACCACGGAAACCGCACTGGATATTCTGATTGCGTGGCTACAGGACAATATCGACTGCGAATCGGGAATTATCTTTGACAACGATGAGGATAAAACGGATTCGGCAGCACTGTTGCCCTGTATTGAACAGGCGAGGGAGGATATCCATACCCTGCGCCAACTGCAGCTTCTGCAACAGAACCGGTGAGTCTTACTCACCAGACTTCATTCCACTGACGCCAGCCTGAACAGGGCTGGCGTTTTCATTTATCTGCAAAAAGGAATATCGATTATGTCTGAAATCACAGCCCCCCGTCCGGAAGTGGTCAACGGGCATACGGACGTTATCTGCTCAACCAGTATCCGCCACATTCTGGCTGTACGAAAGAGTACGCTGCTGCAAATCGACACGCTTATCCGGCAACTGGCAGAAATCTCGGTGCTGACGGAAAGCATCGGAGGTAAAACCACACTGGACTGGGCCATGAAACAGGATTTTCGCTGTGGCTGCTGGCTCATGGAGAAACCGGAAACCGCAATGAAAGCCATCACCCGCAACCTTGACCGCGAAATCTGGCGTGACCTGATGCAACGTTCAGGGATGCTGTCATTAATGGATGCACAAGCCCGTGATACATGGTACCGGTCACTGGAGTACGATAATTTTCCGGAAATCAGCGAAGCGAATATCCTGAGCACGTTTGAACAACTGCACCAGAACAAAGATGAAGTGTTTGAGCGAGGGGTGATCAACGTCTTCAGGGGACTGAGCTGGGATTACAAAACCAACTCACCCTGTAAATTTGGCAGTAAAATTATCGTCAACAATCTGGTGAGATGGGACCGGTGGGGATTTCATCTGAACAGCGGGCAACAGGCAGATCGACTTGCCGACCTGGAAAGAATGCTGTATCTGTTCAGCGGCAAACCGATCCCCGACAACCGGGAAAACATCACCATTCATCTGGATGACCACATCCAGTCTGTTCAGGGTAAAGAGGACTATGAAGATGAGATGTTCAGCATCAGATACTTTAAGAAGGGCTCCGCGCACATCACGTTCAGGAAACCAGAACTGGTTGACAGGCTTAATGATATTATTGCCAGACACTACCCGGAAGCCCTGGCAAGCACAGTGAACAAAAGCCGCAAGGCATAAAAGAGGTATTTTACAATTCGCGAATATTAACTATTATTAATTGATAGTAATCAATCGATGAGAAAATCACCATGCCTACCAGTGTATCCCTCAGTCCTTACTTTGAAACGTTTATCCGCGAACAAATAGAAAGTGGTCGGTACAACAATACAAGTGAAGTCATTCGTGCCGGACTTCGTGCTCTGGAAGAACGGGAACAGCAGATAAAGCTTGAATCACTCCAGAGTGCCGTTACCGCAGGCATCAACAGCGGTGAAAGTAAAAGTGCTGAAGAGGTATTCGGGCGACTGACGCACAAATACAAAAAGATGGCAGAAGGTGAACAGCCAATATGAAACTGACTGTTTCACCATTAGCAGAACACGATCTTGAAGCTATAGGTGACTGGATCGCTCAGGATAATCCTGTCCGTGCAATCAGTTTTACCGAAGAGCTTTACCAACAATGTCTGTTGATAGCCGAATCGCCAGTACTCTACAGAGAAAGACCCGAGTTAGGGGCTGGGATCAGAGGTTGTTCGTATGGTCGTTACCTTCTGCTGTTCAGGGTACTGGATACTGAAGTTCGTATCGAACGTATCGTTCATGGTTCCCGGGATATCAACAGGGTACTTGCAGAGCCAGACGACAAACCATCAGATCATTTCTGGCAGCCATAAACAAAATCTGTGCGTTAACGCTCCCTAACACAGGTATTTTATAAATCTCTGTATTTTGTTGTTACTTCGATTCCGCGATTCAGCATATCGAACCAGACAAAATGATTACAACAAAGCACAAAAAAGAGGGATTATCGCGTCAAAAGAATTCGAATTGCACATGGGGGCCTCATTGGTGGCCCCGAAAAGAACAAAGACAAAACAATCGATATAAAACAATTGTTTATATAACCAGTTTCATTCCGAGTCCGGGCACCAAATTCATATAAACGGACCTCCACGGAGGTCCGTTTTTCGTTTCAGGACGCCACGATTTAAGCGTTCTGCCTCCAAATCAATTCTCCCGAACTCAACCAGATTCTCCCCACATCAACCCTATTGTGTGGGTATAATTGCGGGTATACCCCAGTTCGACAGAATTTGTACCCTCTTTAACGCATTCAGAAGGCTGAACTATGGCACTGACTGACGCAAAAATCCGGGCTGCAAAGCCCACTGACAAGGCTTATAAACTCACTGACGGGGCTGGCATGTTCCTGCTGGTACATCCTAATGGTTCCCGTTACTGGCGTCTCCGTTATCGTATTCTGGGTAAGGAGAAGACTCTGGCACTTGGTGTGTATCCGGAAGTTTCTCTCTCCGAAGCTCGTACAAAACGGGATGAGGCCCGAAAACTGATTTCGGAGGGGATTGACCCTTGCGAACAGAAAAGAGCTAAAAAAGTAGTCCCTGATTTACAACTCTCTTTTGAACATATTGCACGACGCTGGCATGCCAGTAATAAACAATGGGCACAATCACACAGCGATAAAGTACTCAAAAGCCTCGAGACACACGTTTTCCCCTTTATCGGCAACCGGGATATCACAACACTCAGTACCCCGGACCTGCTTATCCCTGTTCGTGCTGCAGAAGCTAAACAAATTTATGAAATCGCCAGTCGTCTGCAGCAAAGAATATCTGCTGTAATGCGTTATGCCGTACAGTCTGGCATCATCAGATATAACCCGGCTCTGGATATGGCTGGTGCATTGACCACAGTAAAACGCCAGCATCGCCCTGCGCTGGATCTTTCACGCCTGCCTGAACTTCTGTCGCGCATTGACAGTTATAAAGGTCAGCCTGTCACCCGACTGGCAGTTATGCTGAATTTACTGGTTTTTATTCGCTCCAGTGAACTCAGATATGCCCGCTGGTCTGAAATTGATATTGACAATGCCATGTGGACTATTCCAGCCGAACGCGAACCTCTGCCAGGCGTAAAATTCTCACACCGGGGCTCCAAGATGCGAACACCACATCTTGTGCCACTCAGCAAACAGGCTGTAGCCATACTGACAGAACTTCAGACATGGGCTGGTGAAAATGGTCTGATCTTTACGGGAGCACATGACCCGCGTAAACCAATCAGTGAAAATACTGTAAATAAAGCCCTGAGGGTGATGGGGTATGACACAACCCAGGATGTCTGTGGCCATGGATTCCGGGCGATGGCGTGCAGTGCATTGATTGAATCAGGTTTGTGGTCCCGCGATGCTGTGGAACGTCAGATGAGCCATCAGGAGCGTAATGGTGTACGTGCTGCGTATATCCATAAAGCAGAACATCTGGAAGAACGGCGATTAATGTTGCAGTGGTGGGCGGATTTTTTGGATGCAAACTCGAAAGAAAGTATCAGTTCCTTTGATTACGCAAAAATTAACAATCCATTAAAATAAAAAGCTTCCCGGGCGAAATGCTCGGGGATTATTTTTTTGTATATTTACCTGTTGTCCAACAAAGACGCTTACTACCATCTGGGTGATTATGAACATGAAGATAATCTACGTGGAATGATTACAGGGGCATGGTATAGCTCCTTGGGGCTGAAACTAGATGATCCCCCTGGGCTGGTTCATTTTCCTGACAACTGTAAGTACGTGCTGGACACAAATAGTACTGACTTCCAGCTGAACTACTAGGCGCTGTTAACCCGACTAGACAACTACCTCACCAAAGTAGAAAGCAGAGTACTTGGGGAAAGGACTCGTAACTTCAGCTGTAGCCAAATCGATCTGTGATTTGTCCGTGGCCTTCCCATCAGAAGGAAGGCTCTTTTTCGCGTCAGGGGTAAGTGATATGCCCGACAATTGTGCAGATTAGTCGATAATCGCTAATATAGAAAACTTCCGGACTTCCCACGTTTTGCTCACCGATAAAAAAGACCCAAGCTTTGTCTCTTAAACCTCTACTTTTGGCTTCTTTTGCCTCTGTCTGGGCGGCTTCCAGCTCTTTACGAACCACGGTACGTTTAGCTTTTGACCAGCCAGCCCATTCGATGTGAATCTGATAGCTTCTGGTGGGTTTAGGCTTACCTGACTCATCCTGTCCCCATTCGCCGGACAACGGAATAATAAGTTTTTCATCATTTTCTGAAAATTTATTCCAGAGTAGTTCTGCATAAAAGATCTTCGACTCCGGATAGAGCTGAACTTCTTTCTGGAGCTTTTTAAACACCGTCATGTAAATCTGACCACTGATACCGGGAATGTTTAACGACATCCTCCTGTCATATGGGAAGCGAATGAAAGCACGGCAAATTGGCCGAATTGTTTGAGATGGACGACGGGATTGTCTAGTGAGAATATTCCCTTCACCTGATGTTGACGATACAGACCGTGTTGAATTAGGCTTGCTTTCACCATTAACTGCGTTGGGATCGACCATAGGTCGTTGTTCTATAAGTTTTAACCCTGAGGGGGATAAGCCAGGCGCACTATCCAGTATATGCCTAACACTCTCTCTACGCCCTTGTCTAACGACAGTAGTTTCTGCGTCAGCATCACATTTAGGAAGATGTTCAATTCCCCGTTTCTTTTTAAAATAAGCTCTAACCTTTTTATCTTTCTCCCATGCTGCAGGTTGCATAGTTATACCACATCCCCAGCAGACGTAGCCCCCAGTATCCACACTGTCAAGTAACCAAAGATCCTCAGCCTCAACAATCTCTCCAGTGCGTTTATCGCGAGCAGACTCCATCATAATCTCCTTTTTAGAATAAAAATCCATCATGCCTAGTGTTGGCGATCAAACGCGCACAATAATAATGCGCCAGAAAAACTCATCGGTGATATCACTCTCGTTGCCAGTTCCCCTATGGATTATGAGGTGAGTAAACAGCGGCTACTTGCTTTGCCTACAAACGGCATTCGGTTCGCCATTTGGCATCGGAGATGTTTGTTAACCTCGTGACGGTTCAATACCATTTCGTTATAAGTTGAGAGCAATTCGATTGTCTCCAATCTGTCCAAGTAACGTTTTCGTATTGTGTAACAATTGTAGCTTTACATCATTTTCAGACATTGACCACGCCTCACCTAGTAATCGAACTGTAATATTGAAATCCCATGGCATCACAGTTCGATTGTCAAATTGAGCAAATGGCCCGTCACTCTCTGGCACAACCCTGTCCTTAGGGAGCTTAGTAGCAAGAGCTTTCCCTGCGGCAGAGTTGAAAGCAGCCGGGCCAATACTGAACCAGCATCCCTGTGATGAAGCATCTCTCAACTCCGTAACGCTTCCAGTAAACCAATGTAAAATAGGAATTCCGTGAGAGGGGAACGCTTTTAAGGTAGCCAGCACATCCGGAACGGCCTGTCTTGAGTGGATGCTCATTACTCGTCCCCCAACATCATGGCACTTCCTGACCACCTCAGAAAACACTCGAAGTTGCATCGCGTAACTGGTGGAATATCGTTTTGAACCATCCAATCCAACCTCGCCTACAACAGCTACGTTTTGAATTAACTTGAGAAGCATTTCCAATTCCTGAAAACGATCAGCGACAATTTCAGGATGAAGTCCAGGACTGATCAATACCGAGTTATGTTTTTTTAAAACATGATTTGTAGCCTGAAAAGCCTTTGGACTCGTCGTAACTAACCAAGTGAAAATATTACGCTCAATCGCACCAGCATAAACATCTCTAGCCTTGGGATATAAATCAATGTGACAGTGAAAATCAATCAAAGCAATTTATCCTGAACGAGTACAGTTTCTAGCTCTTTTATACCTTGCAGCAAAACTCTACGATACATGGGGCGCTCTTTAATCGGTGAAAAAGCCAACGAACCACCAAGAAATCTGTCAAGCCCTCTCTTCCTTACATCAAGAATGGCAAGTGCTACAGCCATAGGATCATCTGGTGCACCAGACTTGTCACTGCCAACAACAGATCCAAAGCGATAGGACGTTGTATCTGCTCCGGGATTCCAAGCAAGAAATGCGGCGCGACGGATTAAACATGGAACACAACGTCCACAGTGCTGACGATTGTAGGTTCGAAAACGGCCACAGCTTGTAGAATCAGCAGCCCATTTTTGCAAGAGGTTCTGATCAAGACAGCTCCGCATCATTTCGCCTTTAGTTTTAAAACGGTAAGGCAACTCAAGCTGGACATGAATATCCAAAGTATCCAAGACCCTTTGCAACATATCAATAAACATAGGATGCGTTGTTCGAGTACTCAAACTGGAAACACGCCCTGGAACCAAAGGAGGATTAATTGAGATCACCCCATTTTCAGGGATAAATATTGTAGGCTTCGGTAAATTGATTTTCGTTGAAGCAAGCAATGCAAATGCATAAAAAGCTAATGAGCGACCACGTGTCGAAGGTTCGCGCGCTCCTTTGAAACTGATGCCATGGCTCCATTGATAATGTGAACCATTTCCCATCAGCATGGTCGCATATGCCCTCTGCCGCTCCGAATCTTTATGTGCGAGCTGAGAAACAAATAGAGGTTTTCGGCCTTTAGCCACCAAATCAATCCCACCAATTAGACTATCTAGGCCACCTGATAATAAAGATACACAGTCGTTGTTGAGAAAAGCACCATCTCCTTGAGGTGGTTCCATACCTGCATTATTGAAATTTAATAGCCAATAATCACCAGTCAGAACCTTTAGCATATCTTCAAGATCGGATTTCAGCGATAACCACTTATCTGGATTACACACCCCAACCGTAAGTTGAATATTCCGAGTCCAGCCATCTGCACTCGTTCTTCTAGGGCTTGATAGATCCGCGCTACATACCGCGAGGCAAAATTGTACAAAATCCCAAATATCTATCGAAGGGCAAAACCCGCCCCGTTTTAACACGCCATGCCATCGATTCGCAATTGTACCAACACCTGCACGCTTAACGCTTTTGAAATAGGAGAATACTAATTCATCAGCAGAAACCTGCGCTGGTATCCGTTCTGGTTTAGCACATATAACTTTAATCATTCTGAAAATACCTGTAATGCAGAGAAGAGAATAGATTGAGCCAAGATTCTTGGTGCCGTATTTTTTGAAGTTTGTTTATCCAATACCACTCTAACCTCAGCGCTGACCCACTCGCGAATATCAGAACGTCTTTCCTGAATTAATAAAGGATCATATTTTAATTTTTCATAAGTCTGTCCAAGCTGGAGATCTATTCGATTACAAATTTCATTCGCAATAGTCAACCCCATGACTTCAGCTATTTGCGCATCCGTGAGATTGAATATGTCCACATCTGGATAAAGTTCATAGAGTTGTGCCATAGCCTCCGCACCAGCATTTCGGAGAGATTCATCATCCACACTTCCCGTCTCAGGAATAACCTCTTTCAAAATTTCAAGAGTAAGATCCGTTGCCGAAAGATTTTCTTGCCGAACATGAGTAAGCCAATCAATCACTCGCTGGTCACTTCCATCCCTGACAGACGTCAGGAACTCACCAAAACTACCGACACCGCTGGCAACGCCTCGCATAGTAGCAGCAGCTCGTCGCGCACCTCCCATCCCTTTGGAGATCATGCTTTTTGTAGCGCCGCGTAAATTGTCGTGACTACCATTTTTCAGATATCCAGCAAGTAGCGAACGAGCAGGTCCAAATCGTCGTTCAGGTGCTATTGCACCATCAGAAATTACATTTCCACCATTCTCTTCCGTTGGTGAATCAGACGAATCTCCGTCACCTGTTGTAGAGTCACTTTCAGGTTTTAACCATTCCGGATCAAACGGTGAGCCTGCACGGCCTCCTCCACTAGAGGTTGATGTTCCCATTAGCGTCCCCTCCTAAGGTTCACAATTGCATTCCTAGTTACCTTTGGTAATTCGTTAAGATCTTTCCATCGTTCCAAAAGTTCCTGCGCCCATGGCTGAGCACCAAGAGTAGGGATTAAACCTGGGCCAATAAGTTTCAGAGGAGCCTGCTCCAACAAGCTGACCGCTTTATTTCCAATTTCCGTGTAAACTTTACAACACTCAATCAGCATTACAATTTCCTTGCTACTCTTCCAGGTACGTGAAGCGCTATTACTCTGCCACGCCTTAGTCATCGCCAACTCTGTCTGAGAAGGTCCTATTTTCCTCATAAGTTCAACTAAGGATTCATGACCATTAGTTGCAATTTTCAGTGCATCTCTCAATTTTCTAGAATCAGGAGTCATATTGTCATCACCAAAGTCACGAGTTCCAGAATCACGACTCAGGTGGAGAAGCGGGCGTAAATCCTCCGTCCCCAGAGTTGGCGGAAGTTGGAGCCACTGCTGAGTAAATGGCGTATCCTTAAAAGGCTCAGGTAACCCCCCCTGACACACTGCAGCGGCTTCAGCGTCCGCCAAAACTTGTACTCTACCGTCATTATCCGAATGAACACGACTGGCAAGTTCCTCTGCGAGGCTTTCATCACATCGTTCAAGAAGATGCCATTTTGCCAGTGCAGCTATATCTAAAGTTATTCCTTGAGGGGCAGAAAGAGCATCACGCAAATAAACGGTATTCAAAAATCTTTTCATTAACCGAGGATTGGCGTTAACTGCTAAAGAACTATGAAGAAGTCCTGCAAGTCCCTGAGCTAAATCCATTAAACTTTTGAGTGCATCAACATGTTCTACCAATTCATACAAAAACTCTTGGTTGATCGTTTCACCTTTCCAACTATTACGTAACTTCTCAGGGACAACGCTAAGCGCATGATTGAACCTTTCCTTGCTAAAATGGCCTACCTTAGTCTCTCGTTCAAGCAGTAAAAGGACCAAGTACGCTTTCGCCTCATTCAAACCAAGGCGAGGTACATGGAGTGGAACCTGTATTAATTTATCGAAGTAGTTAGTTGCAACATCACCTGTAATTCCTGCGCCATCGAAGTGAACCTTCACCGCAGCTTTTATAAAATTGTTATCTGCGGCAATGACGAAAGCGCTGCGACGAATGAAAAGCAACAAACGAATTGATTCAAGTGTTGAGATTGCTGTTTGTGGCAAACATCTGTCTAAATCATCCACAAATATTACTAGCGTAATTTTTAACTCTTCAAGGATACTCTCTAAAGTATCTCTGAATGCCTGAATATGGGCTGGCATCGAGAATGGCTCACTCGATTTTAGAAGACCGTTGGAACTTAGCTCAAGGGTATCGGTGTCAGATGATTCATTCCTCGCTTTGTCATCCGACGTAAACCAACCAGCCAATTTACAAACCGTTTTTCCAAGAGAGCCAATTGGAATACCAGTGGTTAAAGTCAATGCCGCTTCACCACTTAATTGAGCGACTCTTAGAAGATTTATCCTTCGCCACAATTCAGATACTTTGTCGGTGATAGTTTTATTTTCATCTGTAAGGCGAACTATCTCGTCCCCGACAATTTGTAACAATGCACTCTTGGCGGACTCAAAATCTTGGTATAGCCATGGATTGAAAGTGAGTACAACAAAAGAACGCTTTTCTTGATTTTTCTCTTTCGCCAACGACTCTTCAACTGAAGAGTTCTCCAGGCGTGATGCAATCATTTTCACCAGAGAAGATTTACCTGCTCCCCAGCCACCTGACACCCCTATAGAAATAGGTTCCCCATTAGCTTGCTTCAGCAGGCTTGCACATGCATCAGCGACAACACCAAAATTCAAATAATCAACAGTTGTTTCATTATCGTGCCACATTGCAAACCTCATTTATATCAATTAGATATGAAATATATTATTTTCTTGTTCACAAATCATCTCTTGTGCAGAAGCAGCAGTTCAACACTGCTGCCCTACAAAGACATTTAGTATCGCAAGAGCAACAAAATCACGAGCACGGGTTACATCTCCCGTATCTTCTGAATATGCGCAATGGTGCTCTGATACTAAGCTTCCCGGTCAATGAATAACACCGAGAAACGACGTTTTCTCCTGCGAACCACCTCTGCCACAAGATGGAAAAGCACAGTGGAATCCTTACCACCAGAAAAAGACAGGCATTCCGACGGAAATGTTTCAAAAAATCCACTCAATGCGGGCGGTTGCTGCACGCAGAACATTTTCTCCGGTAAGAAATTTTTCGGTAAAAACGTATCACTCATTTTCCTGACTTTACGCAGAATAATTCTGTTTATGCATTCAGATAAATTTCATTAATGGCATCACCGCTTCCGGATAAATAATGATAATGAAATCTGCCAGATATTAATCTGGTTATCCTATTGATTATTTATCTCCTTCTTACCAGTATCTCCATGTCTCAGAAACCAGTAGAGATTCAACAGTTCCGTCAGGGCATCCTGCACCAGTTTCTGCTGAAATTCACTGCCATTATGGTTACGGACTTCACCATAGCGATGTAACTGTTCTTCTGCTGGGATGTGCCAGTTAAAAGCCTGCATGATGCCAAACACCTCCGTTTTCAGTTCACTGACCGTCATGTATTTTCCCCGCTGTTCATCCAGACGGTTCAGGCGCTCAGCCAGCTGCTGTAAGCGGGTCATGCCTTCATTCCAGCCCGTCATCGCCTCTTCCGGGAGCGCACGGCTCCTTACACTCTTCTGCCAGTTATCCACCATTTCCTGTACACGGGGATTATCGGGGAAAAGAACCATCAGTTGTTGCAGCAACTGCGCACTGCGTTGCAGGTTGTATGCCGGCGGTAATTCTGTCAGTCGCGTTATCTGCTGACCGGAAAGGGTTATCCACTCTGACGCATGATTTAGCAGTGAAGGTGTTCTGCTGAGCTGTGTCATCTGGCCTGCTGAAAGCACATCCGGTGGTGGTGTCAGCAACGCCCTGAGTTGCTGCTCCGCCGGTGATGGCTGTGTCAGAGACTGCCATCCCGGAATGGCCACGCTGACCGCCAGCAATGCCGCACAGACACCAGTTACAAACGGTTTCAGAAACGTGAGCGGGGATTTCTGAAGGGAATGTGTGTTTTCTGTTCCGCTCTCTGCTTTTGTTTCAGAAACAACATACACCAGACGGGAGTGCGGCAGGGGCTGATGTTCCTGTACATCCGGAACATCAGACCGGAGTGCCTGAGCCGGAAGGGTTACCGGAGACGACGCTTCGCCCTGCACTGGCTGATTTTCCAGACGGGTGATATATTCCTTCACCATAGCTTCCGGTAAAGCCACTTTACTGCTCTGTTTAAGTTCGTGCCGGGCCAGTGTGTCACTCAGTGCCTTCAGGAATGTTTCGGTCTGATACAGCAGGGGCAGGTTGTCACGGTCGTCCGGTGGCATGGCCCGGAGCGTTTTTTGCAGACGGTTGAACAGACCGGTAATAATTTCCAGCCGGGCGTGTGTATTCAGCGGCCACATCACTGACCAGTGATGCCGGGTCAGCGCCACAATCAGAGCCAGCCCTTCATTCAGGCCACTTAACCCTGTTGTATGCATCCGGGCGATGGTGTACCAGGATGCCGTCTGTAATTCCACGCCATTGTGTTCATACAGACGCAGGCAGAGCGTTTCCACGTAACACCAGTCCACATCCGGGCGTGCCGGGTGGGTCAGTTTGCTGATTTCATCACGCAGGGCAGCATAATCCGGTAATGACCGGGGGTCACCACCGGTTTTCAGTTTCACTTCAGAAGTCATCGGCAGATTCAGTGTTGCTGTATTAAATCATGATTAGCAGTTACGGAAAGAACATCAGTGTGATACCGGTACCCGGGAAAGGTATTCCACGGCACGGATGATTGCCGGTGTCACATCCCACCGCCGTTTCAGAACCGGCAACAGCTCATTAAGGTTTCTGATATAACGTTCAGTGAACAGTCGTTGTCCATCCCTGGTTAAATGAAAACCGGACTGATTACAGGTAATGGTTATATGACAGGTATCATTGCCAGTATATACGGCTTCCCGGGGGCTGAATCTGACATTCCAGTGCCAGGAGTGCGGAGAGTGGTTCAGATAAAAAAGACGCATCTGAATATCGTGAAATTATGGGTTCATGGTGAATTAAATAAACCTGATAATAACAGTATGGTGAAAGTCCGGAATAAAAAAATGGTCCGGTATTATGCAAAATCCTCAAGGTGACGACTGATACTGTTTTCACGGTAACAGGTCACCAGTAATTCACGGGTTGCCCGGGTAAACGCCACATAAAGCACCGGAATTACTTCAGACTCATCCGCTACACCAGAAGGAACGAAAGAAGCATTGATAACCGCCACATACGGAAACTCCAGCCCCTTACTGCTCTGGTATGTCAGTAAATGCACCACATCCTTACGTCGCGAGTATGCCTTCTTACCTTCACTGTCAAAGCAGGTGGCAAACGGTATCCCGCGTTGTGTCATAACCTCTTTCAGTTGTTTCACTGAAAACTCTGCCGGACACAGAACAGCCATATCACTCCAGTGACCGCACAGGGCATGGCGCTTCTCCAGCCAGTCTGCAACCTGTCTGGCTTCATCACGTTCAGAAGCACAACGCTGGATTTCCGGCTCTGTGCCCTCTTCACCACCCGCCTGTGGCTGAACGAGCGGTATTTCACGGTTCTGATGTTTTTCAAAATACTCGCGGGAGAATGCATAAGCAAAGTGCAGAATGCGTTTCGGATTACGGTAATTGACCGGCAGGACAGAAGTGCGTCCCTGCGCCTGAATCCCCACACTGGCCAGAGAAAAGTTCAGGGCCCGCTCCCGCCGGTAAATGGACTGGGCATCATCGTACATCAGGAGCAGTGAACGGGATGCGTTATCAAACAGACGGGCAATCAGGGCCAGCCAGCGACTGTCAAAATCATGCCCCTCATCCACCAGTACAGCATCATATCCGGTTCGGGTGATTTTTCCGCTGTTCACGGCCTCTTCCAGTGCACTGAAGCATTTCTCAGGATATTCTTTTCTGTCGGCCGTCACCTTAATACCGTGGCGTTTTACCATTGAGGCACACCAGCTGTGAAAATGGGATACCGTAACCCGTGACGCCAACCCTCTGGCTTCAATGCATTCCCGCAGATAACTGGCCAGGGTAATGTTGTAGCACAACACCAGAATCTTTCCGGACGTGGTTTCTGCCAGGTAAAGGCAACGGAACAAAAGAATCATGGTTTTTCCGGAACCGGCCACACCATGAATGACACGATGCCCGTCACCAATATTTCTGGCCAGAATCTCCTGCTGGATATCCATGATTTTGATTTGTGAGTTCTGTTTCACGGTCACTTCAGGAAACAGATGGGCGCGCAGAATGTCTCTCATCCGGGGTGTCACCCGGGTTCTGAATCCCGTGGTAAACATCCCGGCAATTTTTTGCCGGAATACCTCAGGTAAAACAGACTGCGTCATTTCATCCTGACAGATTGTCTGTGCTGAAGGAAAAATCTTTTCCACCGCATTCTCATCATTCCCTGTCAGTGCCTTCAGTTGCTGACGGGTAATGCGGGTAAACACCACACCATACGCCCAGGCCAGGTTCAGCCGTCCCTTATACTGACCGTCATTCTGCCGTAAGCACGGGTCTGCAGGTAAGGCATTAACCGTATCACAGGCATAACGACGAACCTGTACCAGCGGATTTATTTCTGATTTCAGAAGACCGTCGGTTTCCAGTGTAACCAGCTCCTGATTTGCTTTACGTAATGTGGATACAGTCCAGTCCTTGACCTCCAGAAATACCAGCCCGTTATCCGGGTCAATAATGACAAAATCCGGATGTCGGTTTTTCCGTCCCACCGGAATATCGTACCAGACAAAGCAGTCATCATTCAGAAAGCTCTCCAGTCGTGAAGCCACCCTCCTCTCCCCTGGCGTCATTCTCTCCTCAGTGGACGCTGATATATTTATCAGTTTCGCCATAACATACTCATGCTCCAGTAAAATCATAACCGTCGACATATTCCGTCTGAAGGGAATATGTCGAATACTTCATTAAAATACAAACATTCAGTAAACTTCACTACGCAAGTGCAATTATCCAGTCCCGTCTAATGATTAAAAACGATAACCAACTCCAACAGTAAATCCATTGACCGAATGTTTTCCATATATATTTGCTTTAGTTCCCTCATACCCAACATTTACAGACATATTGTCCCACGGATTAATAATAACACCAGCTGCATAAGCAAAATCAGTGGATCTTTTTGATACAGACTCACTTAAATGTCCATCAGACTCATCAGCACCCACACTGTTTCTCCACTCATAATCTCCCTTCGCTTTAGTATGAGAAATCCCCACTAAACCATAAAAACTGATATAGTCATTCAGACGATAAGCTGGGCCTGCGAGAAATGAATAATATTTAATATCAGCCTGCTGTCTGTAAAAATCGTCAGCTTCATCGCGATGACTGTCCGACCAGTCACCTTTCATATACGAAAAACTCCCGACAACACTGACCGGAGAATCCCACTCATATCGATATTGCAGATTCACTCCTTTAATATTCTTAAAGTCCTGTACCTTACTCTGAGCATAACCAGCCGATAGCGTATGATTATCAGCCAGTGTTGAACCACTCATAACAGATAATATCATTACTGAAATTATAGCGAGTTTTTTCATTTAACTCTCCTTCATTAATAAATGGTTTCTGAAAATCAAAAAGGGGCATACATCACAAAACATTATTTGAAATCATCATCAAAAAAAACTATAAATATATCATCTGACGATTTGAACACACTGACAAAAAGCTAGGCATGGTAATAAACCGAACTCCCCACAAACTTCTGTTGCCTCAGATACCACAGCCCCTTTCCTCAGGTATAAATGTTGTTCCATAACGAACCAGCCCTGTATCGTTAAATCCTGCCTCAATGACATAATGTAACTCACCAGACTGAGTCTTCGCCTACATCATCATTTCAATACGCCTAATACATTATTCATAATGTCCAGAATTTCCTATAGAATATTTACTTTGCTATATCAGTCGGTCCATAATTAGGAAAATTATTAATGCTTCCTGCCTGAATATTTAAAATGCGTCACATATTATCAAAAATTTAAAGAATACCCTATTCTTCTTCATCAGCCGAATTTATCTCAATCTTGTCAGCAAAACTAACATAAATCCGTTCATAAAGAGAAGGATGTAGCTTCGTTATTTATCTTTTACATGTAACAGTACCAGGGGATATTCCGCACATCTCTGTGGCTATCATCCCCACCACCTCGCCGGTGGCAGCACCTGCGGCACCAGCAAGAGCATTCTTACCCTGTGCCAGAGACAGGGCTGCATTCACTACTGCATGAGCTGCTACACGCCCTGCTCCGTCCGGGGTGGTCTGTTTGATAATTTCAGCAATATACGGCGCGGTACCACCTGCCACTCTCTGTAAAGCATTCATAAAGGTTTAATCTGGATCAGAAGGTTGCGATTTACGAGTCTTTCGTTCATCTATCTTGGCAAAGATCCATGCTCTCACGCCCCCAGCAATACCAACTATCGTACTTACAACTATGATATCTATAATAACTTCTCGTGTTACATTTACCTTATCATTAAAAACCACGTCAATAACGATACTGGCGATAAGAAAAAACACGCAACAACAAGCAATAAGATAAACAATACTTAATAATAAAAGTTTCAAGTTTATGTCAGGATGTTTTTTATTTATTAACATTACTTTCTCCTATACTATTCCTGACGTTATTTCTCTGTCGAGCAGGAAGTTTTTCGCCGGTTGCTTCCTTGGTGGCCTTCAACGCATTCAGTTCCCCCTGTGTACGGGCAATATCTTCACTTATTAAAACTTTATCAAAACCAACGATATTTCAGTGGGATGTGTGCAAGTTGTTCATCAACCGACCAGTTTTGTGGTTCCGATTTTTTATTCATCCATTTCGCACCACTGTCTAACCATTTTGCTTTATATTTTTTTATACTTTGCACGGTCGAATCCTCATAACCAAATTCAACCCCACAGCAATTACATATATCGTATGTTGGTGTCTCACCATCATCTCCCCATGGTGCTTCTGGCTGTTCAGCACCACATACTCGACAAACATAAAATTCATTATTTTTGTGCATTAAAATAATCCAGATTTATTTGATAACAGTGTTCTTCGGCAGCTATTACAGCAGAAAACGTGGTGCACTGCGCACGGACTAATCGGAACCTATCGGCTGAGCGATATCGATCCGGAAGCGTATCTGCCTCATATACTGAGAGTTTTGCCGGAATGGCCTTCCAACCTGTTGATGAACTACCTCCATGGAACGTAGTGCTCACCAATAAATAAGCGTCATGCCTAACTTAAAGTAAATAGAATAGCAGATATGCTTAATCCTTTTTGTTGAGTGTCACTGGACCATAGACCATAAAAACACAAGTTGAACCAGATACTCCCCTATAACCTCCCTGTCCATCGCCGAGATAACAGGCAAGAGCAGTAAATTCCCAGGCATCATCCATAGACGCAGCAATTTTGCGTGTGGTTAGTGTTTCTTTGCCATATTGCTCACCAAAGTCGTGCACGCGCCGGGCATATTCTCCAAGTGACTCGCTGACTGACGGATGGTCCCACCCCCATAACCAGGTGCTGTCTTCAGTATCGTAAGTGCCAACCACTTGAACAGGTGCTGTGACCATGATCTCTTTTTCATCATTGGTGAAGGTGATTGTACCTGTATTAAGATCAACATCCCACGCAGCAGTATCAAGTCCCCACATTTCTATAGCGGCTTGTGTGAGTAACTGCATTTCGTTATTCGCTCGTGCAATTGTGAGATCTGGCTCTGAAAGAATTGCTGTGTTAGCACTGGAATCTTTATTCTTTCTGCCAAAAAGCTTCTTGAATAAATTAGTCATTCCTACTCTCCCGTTTTCTGCAAACACTTTGGCTGAATTATTAACGTTCAAATTTTGTCAGACATGTGTATACCCTAACCTGACATCAGGCCTGATAATGAAAAACTGTCAGAATAAAATCGTCATGAGTATTTATTGAGACAAGTAATTAAAGGTCATAGATTCATTTATGACATATTCAGGCGTGATAGCGGCATCGTGGTAGTCTACGTATGGGCCAAGTAATGTCTCAGATCAGCATTAAACTTAGGGTTCCAGCCACCTTTCCTCCAGTTTGCCCCTTCATTCCCCCCCCATGAAAGTCCCTTACCAATGCCATAATCAATACCAGAAGCACCACCATTGATAAGTGCTGCGTATTTTCATGGAACATCGATCAGTGATTCGCGGCGTTTTTCAAGGTAGTTGTCGCCTGATGTAATAAAATTACGTTATGCCGCTTCTTTTTCTGGATTTAGATAAACTGCCTGAATGAGTTCCCAGTCACGTAACTGTTTGCTCCAGCGCTCAGGATGACGTTTGTGTGCTCCGCGATAAACTGTTTTTCTGGCTTCCAGTATTTGTGCATCAATTCCGCGATGGCGTTCATCCGGAGTAACATACTTAATACCGCTGTGCTTGTGTTCCAGGTTGTACCACCGCGTGAATTTGCTTAACCAACTTCTGGCTTCATCTATGGTTCGAAAACCATTCTCTGGCCACCATGGACAATACTTAATCGTCCGGAAGAGCGATTCGGAATAAGGGTTATCATTGCTAACCCGGGGACGAAAATAAGAACTTAATACTCCAAGCGCGTACATTTTGTCCAGTAACGTACAGCTGCGCATTGGCTCTCCATTATCAGAATGAAGCACGAGATTGCGGGATGAACATTTTTCATTCCATACGGCACGTTGAAGCAGTTCTGCCGCATACTGCCCAGATTCTTTCGAAAATACTTCGGCTGCAACAATTTTTCGGCTATAAATATCGACGATCATATAGAGATAAAAATGCTGCCCCTTAACCCACGATGGGACATAACTAATATCCCAGCTCCACACTTGGTTGGGTGCTACAGCTTTGAGTACTTCAGGCCGCTTATATTGGTGATCACGGGTTCTCCTTGTCAGTTGGTTAGCTGATTTTAATACGCGATAAAAAGTTGATTCTGAAGCGATATAACCCCCTCTGTCGGCAAGAGTTGGAACAATAATATTCGGAGACAATGATGCAAACTCCGGAGAATTGCATACATCAAGTATTCTTAATCTTTCTGTTTCTGATAGTTTATTTCCCGGGGGCAGGCCTTGATGCACCTGGTCTCTGATCTGCATGAACCACACCACCCTGTATCCAACGTTGAAGTGTTCTGACTGAAATACCAATACACTGGCAGGCTTGTGTTTTTCTCGCTCCTGAACTGACAGCCTCGCTGACCAGATTAATAATCTTCTGCCGCTCTGGAAGAGGTGTCAGCCTTCCTCACTGTTGTCCCAGAGGGCATTGAACTTTTCCCTTAACATCAAAAGAGCAGCTGCTTCCGCCAGGGCTTTATCTTTACGGAGAAGTTCTTTTTCTAGTTCTCGTAACCGGGTCTTTGCTTCACGTAATTCTTTATCAGCACGGCGATTTTCTGTCATTTTCATTTCATGAGCCTGAATGGATATAGCTCTCCATTCTTTAATTTACTCAACAAATAATCCCATTCTCCGACAATAATCAGCCAGTTCCATTTCAGATAATGTTGCAGTTTCAATTACAACAGAAAATCGTCGCTCTGATGTCCATTCATTTCCATCGACAGAAGATATTTTTTCATTTTCAAACAGGCCTTGTTGCACCAATTCAAGTCTCCATCTTGCTATTACTGAAGGGCTCAGGTCCAGTTTACGGGCAATATGCCGTATGGACCAACTATAAGGTGGTAATAACTAGGTAACACCTTGTTCTTTTATATCAATTGGTACCGCATGTGCAGGCATAGCCTCTCTCCTGTGTAAAAATCTAGGCGACAACTATCCTGACACAGGGGGCCATTGACCGAAGGAGATCAGTGAAGGTAATTTAAAAACGGTTCTGTGAAACTGACGCGAACCGATCTCCATCGATGTTACCGATCTCCTTCACGGTAATACGCAAGTGCACCAGACAGAGGATCTTTGTTGTCAATCCAGTTACCCAACGCACCACCTGCCGCATTCTAGGCTATTGTCCCTTTCCAGCCCTGCCCCATGGTTATCGCATTTATCCAACCTGCTGCCACTGAGTTGACCGAGTTTATTTCACCACTATCTGCATACTGCATCACGGCATTTGCTCCGGCACCAAGTAACCACATAGCTTGGGCACTCCCCGGTAACAGCCACCTGTCGCTAATGCGGCAGCATAAGCTTTATTTTCAGCCTGCCCCCGCTTACAGGCTTCACCGGAAGGATTATCACTACAGGAGAGAACATAAGCACCATGCTCTCTGGCTTTTTCCGTCTGGAGCCATTCACTGCCACCCAGCTGGTTATTCTCAACATTCACCTACAGGTGAACAGCCTCCAACGGTTCAACATAACGCAAATTATGTATAGTTCAGAACAACGAACCAAGCATAATTTGCGTTATGTCTGGAACCCAACAGATGTTTGCAACTGTACTGTCTGCGTTATATCAAAAGTCACTCAGAGTCAGGCGGTGTTTTCCTTGATTTATATCTGGCTATCAGTTTAGAAAAAACAATCCCAACCCATGCAGTTAACCCGGTAATAACACCAAAATAAACAGCCCTTTTTATTTGATTGATTGGAAATAAAAAAAAACTCATTTTTGAAAGAAAAAAACAGAGATACAACCAAACCGACTCCAAGTAACGCTATTGTAAAAAACAGGCAGCAGTACAGAAGGAGAGTTAAATAATTCCACAAAATTCTCATTTATTTTCCTTTTTTTCAGGAGTTTGAGGATTATTGAAATCCTTGATAATTCCATTGGTAAACTCAGAGACAGCACCACCGCCAAGCTCATAAATAAAGCCCGGAACAGGATCATTCCCTAAGATTTTCCCCACGGCTGTGGGGGCATACTTCCCAAATGCCCCACCCAGACCAGCACCAATACCAGCCCCGGTCAGTGAAGCTGTATTTGGACCATCAGTAAAGAATGCCCCACCCATTGCGATACCTGTGTTCGCAAGGACACCACGACCGGGAGCCATCATGCCTGTTGTAAATGAGGTCGCGCTTCCCAGATAGTCCCACGACTTATTCGCATTCTGCGGCTGGTTCAAATCATAGACCTGATAACCACTATTGGCCGCCAGTCCAAGAAGCCCGCCACCAAGAACTTTACCTGCTGACGCAGCAGGCCCCAGATACCATGCCCCGGCAATCATTACACCATCCTGATATCCATCCACGATCACTTTCGTGATATTGGTACTGTCCGGCATATCACCTTTCGCTATCTTATCCAGCCCAGCCTGTGTTTGTTCCGGTGTCAGATTATTGTCCACCGCGTACTTGTTCCATGATGTAGCCGCAGCTGCATTGCTTTCAAAACCATCACCGAAGCTGAGCGCATTATTCTCAACAACAAATCGTACCTTATCTTCACTTAAAATCCTTTTATGCCAAGAAAGCGAAACAAGACTATACCAAAACCTAGAATTCCACCTCCCACACACCCCATCCTTAGACCTCTTAAAACTTCGGACCATCTAAAATCAACTTCCCCATACGCTAAGTATTTAATGATAAGCAATATGAAATAAGACAACTCAGCAATTGCAATTCCTGAAACCATGGAGGTAACTATGACAAAGAGACTGAAAATAAATAGTTTCATTCACGCTCTCCTTTCTTCAATTTATCATTAATGACTTTTTGTAGTTCAGTCCCCGTCATTTCTGATGTAATAGAAGCCCCCATATTACCTGCAGCCCCCGGAATCTTGCTCGGCACCATTTCTTTGGAGATACCTAACTGCCCTTTAACTTCAGTATATTTTAGTAGAGTCGGATCGAATTTAGGATTCCAGCCACCGGTTATCCACTTGCCTGCTGTATTTGCAACAGGCTTCACCACATAATTGCCAACCCCATATCCAAACCCGGCCCCCGCTCCATTTGTAATCGACCCAGTAAGAGGATCATCTCCGTTTATAGCGTTGGTTAATGCTCCACCTGCCGCATTCCAGGCTATTGTCCCTTTCCAGCCCTGCCCCATGGTTATCACATTTATCCAGCCTGCTGCCACTGAGTTGACCGGGTTTATTTCACCACTATCTGCATACTGCATCCCGGCATTTGTCCCGGCACCAAGTAACCACATAGCCTGGGCACTCCCCGGTAACAGGGCAACGCTGCCTGTTGCTAATGCGGCAGCATAAGCTTTATTTTCAGCCTGCCCCCGCTTACAGGCTTCACCGGAAGGATTATCACTACAGGAGAGAACATCAGCACCATGCTCCTTGGCTTTTTCCGTCTGGAGCAATTCACTGCCACCCAGCAGATTATTCTCAACCGTTGTCTTACCTGACTGTGCGCCGGCTACCGCTGAAGCCCCCGAGTCTCCCACCAGACCACCGGCCAGGCCGGCAGCAACCGTTGCCAGTGTCGAGACCGTCTGCTTCTCTGTCTCGCTCAGCTCACTCACCGGCTTACCGTACATCTGTGTGGCAATCATTCCCATCATCTCTCCGGTGGCTGCGCCTGCGGCACCGGCAAGGGCATTATTTCCCTGTGCCACCGCCAGTGCAGCATTCACTACTGCATGAGCTGCCACACGTCCCGCACCATCCGGGGTGGTCTGTTTGATAATTTCAGCAATATACGGCGCTGCACCACCTGCCAGGGCTGCACTCAGATTACCGCCGGCCAGTCCCTGTACCGCTGCGGTCGCGGCCTGTATCGCCTGCTGGTATTTCCCACCGGTACCAAAACCTGAGGCCGCCATACCGTTATTGTAGGCCCGCTGTGCCACATCCTGTTCCGTAAACGGCTTTCCTGCTGCCTCAAGCTCTGCGCGGGCCTGATTCAGTGCTGCCGGGTCCCGCTTCGCTTTCTCACCGGCTATCTGTCCTTCCGTTCTGGCAATATCTGCCACCTGGTTACCAATCTCACCAATGAGTTGCGCCTGCTGCAGTCGCTGTTGCTCTTTTTCCCTGTCAAAGATGGGGGACAGCGTCTGGTTTGCATGTGCTGCGTCACGCTTCAGGTCTGCCACATCCTGTTTCTGGCTCTGCGTATCCCGGATGGTGATATTCCCTGCAGACACTGCCGACTGCGTGGTACTGTCCGCATGGCCTTCATGATTTGCACCGACCAGCAGATTGTTTGCCATGTTCCCCAGGAAATTTCCGGCAACACTGCCACCGGTACTGAGCCCTGCACTCTGATGTTCCGTTTTAAAGTCGGCCCGGTTTTCAATGTCACTGAAGCCCAGTGTGCCGGTATCCAGCCTGTTTTTATCTGCCGTTGCCGTGGACGCAATCACAGCACCGTTCAGTTGCGTATGTTGCCCGGTCGTGACATCAAACCCGCCCCTGCCGGCAAAAATCCCCGTCTGCTCCTGCACACTGTCGTAGTTACTGTGCATTTTATCCCGGCTGAGGCTCACACTCGCCGAACCGCTCATGGACCCGAAAGTGAAGCTGCCTCCGGCACTGGCATTCTGCTGCTTGCTGTCATAACGGTCACTGTCCTGCTCACTGGTCAGTGTCAGATGGCGACCGGCATCCACTTTCACCGTTTCACCGCCAGCCTGCGCGCCGGTAAGCGTGGTGTCCCGCCCGCTGATAATGGTCAGCTGTTTTCCAGCATCCACCGTGGTTTCTGTATGGGTGGTACCGTTGCCTTTTTCACTGCCCTTACCCTGGTTTGCGCTGGCTGACAGACTGAAACCAGGCCCTCCGGGCCCCACACCGATACCGACACCCACGCTGCCACCACTGGATGTGTTCTTTCCTTCCAGCTTTGACGTGTTTTCTGCTGATACCAGATTCACGTCACGGTTTGCCTGCAGCAGAACGTTGTTCCCGGCCTTTATCTGACCGCCCTGTATCGTCAGGTCACCATCCACGCCCTTCACGCCGGAGCCGGTGGCCTGAATACTGAGGTTATTACCTGCGGTCAGTGTACTGCCCTTCGCCACCGTCTGCTCTGACTGCTGTTCTGATTTTGAAGACTGGCTGCCGTAAGAGAGGCTGATACCCACGGCATTGTTATTCTCTTTCTGGTTGCCCTGGGCTTCTGCCAGTCGTCCGGCCTGCACGGCCTGAGCACCCGAGAGCGCGGCCTTCACCCCCTGCAGGGCTTCAAGCCGGCTGTTTCCGGCAGATTTCGCCGCCTGTACGGTCTCCACCGTCGTGTTCAGGGCGCTGCCCGCTGTGCCGGACAGGGCAAGCGTCAGACCGGAGGTTTTCTGCTCCACCGTATGCGTCTGCACATGCCGGTCAGTGGCGGCGGTAATGCTGACCTCCTTACCGCTGAGCGCCATGTCCCTGCCGGCAATCAGGTCAGAGCCGTTGACGGTCAACCGGTTACCTGCCTGAAGGGAAACATCACCGTGAACACTCCCCACCGTGCTGCTTTTCTGCGTGGTGTCTGTTGCGGTGTCCGTGACTTTCAGACTCTGGCTGCCCACGCTGAATCCCACACCTCCGGAGCTCATCAGCCCGGATTTTTTCTCCTGTTTCAGATGTGTTTCACGGTTGCTTTCTGTCAGCGTTCCGATACTCAGGTTATTTCCGGCAGCCAGGGAGACACGGTTATCCCCGGCCACACTGCTGCCCGTGACGTTCAGATTATGTCCGGCACCGATACTGACCGTATCCCCGTTCAGCTCACTGCCTGTCATGGTCCGGCGGTCAGTGACATCATGCGTGGTTGTGGTGGTTTTCGATAATATCCCGCTGCTGCCGGTCACTTTATGGTATTCATCCAGCGAGCGGGTATTCTGTGCACCGGTCAGCGTCACGTCATGACCCGCCATCAGGGCCAGGCCTTTCTGAGCTGACAGCGATGCCGCCTGTGACGTCATATCCCGTCCGGCGGTCAGCGTGACATCACCGTTACCGGCAAGCGTGCTGCCCGTACTCTGTGTGACGCCCTGCGACAGACGATTATTTTTGTCCCAGGTAATATTGTCCTGCGCGGATGTGGTCACTGTGGAAAGCGTCATATCCCTGCCGGCACTGAGTTGCGTCAGGCTGTCCTTACCCTGATTCACCACCGTTGCTGCCGTCAAGTTTATGTCCCGTCCGGCCTGCAGCACCAGTCTTCCCTGGTCATTCTGCACATATACGCCAGCCACACTGTCGATGCTGGTACGTTCAAAATGGTTCTGTCCGGCGTCGCGCTGTGCCGTACGGGTGGTGGTGGTCAGACTGATATCCCGTCCGGCCATCGCCAGCAGGCTGTCCGTAGCCTGCAGCAGCCCACCGGTACTGTTAATATCCGTCCGGGCCGTCAGGCTGACATTTGCTCCCTGAATGGTGCCGGCCTGGTTGTGAATGTTTTCTGCACTGAGCTGCACGGTCTGCTTCCCTGCCAGTTTACCGCTGTTAAACAGGTCACCATCCAGCTTCATCACCATATCCCGACCCGCAATCAGCGCACCGGCACTGTTCACATCACCGGGTTTTACACGGGCATACACCTGAGGTACCTGAACCGTCTGCGTGCTGCCGTCCGGCAGTGTCACCGTGGTGTTAACCAGCCAGACAATATCACCGGTCAGTAACGCCATCTGCTCAGCAGTCAGCGCCACACCTGGTGTCAGGTTGTATTGCTTACCAAATGCAATACCCGCATCCATTAACGCCTTAAACTGCTCTTCATCATTACTGTATCCGTCCAGGTACCGTTGCCCGGTCAGAGCGACAACCTGCTCACGAATCAGACGCTGTTCGTAAAAACCATCCCCCAGGCGTTTGAGCATGTTATCCCCGTTCTGAGAAAACGCCTTCTGCATGTAATCACTGCCCAGCCACGTCTTCTGGTTCGTAAAACGCGGGTCCGTTTCAACCAGATATGGCACATTCACTGCCGGATTTGTTTTAAACAGGCTGCTGTCCGGCAGACGGGTATCCGGCCCGGCAACATGGATACTGCCCTGAGGTGCGCTGACTTCAAACTGCTGCCCCGGCAACAGAATGACCGGTTCACCGGCAGACACCACCGGGCGAAGCGGTATCCGGTCAGTAGCGGCTACTGTCGCATCCACATTTCCGGTCAGTCCTGTCTGTACATCCGTTCCCTGTGGCTTCAGGGGAGAAAGCGTGACCTGGCTGCCCTGAACCTGTCCGTGGCTGGTGAGCTCTCCCGGCTTCAGCGTGATGGTCTGAATGACGGTGGGCGGCGCGTAAGGGGAAATACTTTCCCCCTGCCTGTCATTTTTATTTTTTCTTTTTATCCGGTAATAATATGTGGATGTCCCTTTATCAGTAACATGGCGCTCTCCGCTGACACTGACGTTTTCCACATCACCGGCCTGCATATCCAGCAGGCCACCTGCAACAACCTGACTCTTGTCATTAAGCAGTTTGTCTGCCACAACCGTCATGCCGGCACCGGACAGTATTTTCCCCGGGTCGGAGTCTTTTACCCGGGTTTCCTCCACGGTACGGGTGTATTCATATTTTGTGAACCGGTCGTTGTTATGTCCGGTATCATCCGGCGTGTTCAGGTTCAGCAGACCATCAGTGGAGTTGTTATCAATGAACACCCCCTCATCTTTTGCATTCCAGCGGACATCTGATCCGCGATGCTGATACTCAGTCACCTTTTCCGTGGAAACCACCACGCGCTCCGTGGTGAAATGGTCATTGACGTTATTGATTTGTCCGGCACTCAGTGCCAGATATCCGGCGGCTTCAATAGTGGCACTGTGATTATTCAGTACACCGGCTTTCCCCGTGGCGGTGCCATTCGCATCCAGCGTGCCACCGATATGCATATCACCTGCACTGTAAATCAGGCTGTGCGTCCGGTTATTCAGGGTCTGTACCCCCAGGTCCACACGCTCACGCCCGGCCAGTGTCGCCGCCACGCCATTTTCATCCAGATTATTCAATGTGGCAGCGCTGACACCAACAGCATCGCCGTAGATTCGCCCGGTACCGGAATTCGTCAGGGTGTTCGCCTGAAGATGCGTATATTTCCCGTCAATCAGCCCACGGTTCAGCAGTGTGTCCGTCACGTTAAGCCAGGTCTGCCCGGCACTGATTTCACCTTTCTCTGTGTTTTCAAGGCGGATGCTGTTCAGATCAAGCCGGCTGCCTGCCAGCAGGCTGCCGGTATTAGAGACATCGCCATTAACGGAAAGCGTAAGGTTTCCGTTCGCAATAGTCTGACCACTGTTGCTGAACGTTGTGTTACTTTTCAGCGTCATATCGCCCAGCGAAAGCAGTTTCCCGTCACCACCGAGCTGACCGGCATCCACAGAGACTGACTGCCCGGCCTTAACCACGCCGTCACGGTTCGAAAACGTCAGCTGACGGCCACTGACAGACAATGTCGCGCCGGAAGAGAGCACGCCGTCATTATTACTGAGCGTCCTGTCTGCCATAACCGTAAGCGCCCTGTCTGCCAGAATACTGCCCTCCTGGTTATCAAGGTCCTGCGTCGTGATGTGTATTGTCTGCGCTTCCAGCCCCTGGCCGGTATTCTGCGTGTGGCGATTGATAAACTGCAGGGCGTTCAGCGTAATGGCAGAACCACTGCGAATCAGACCAGAGACGTTGTCCACAACGCCCCGTACACTGTCGAACAGAATGTCGCCCACAGACTGTATCTGTCCGAGGCTGTTCTGCAGGCCTCCCGTATGCAGACGGAGTTCACCTTCACTGACCAGCCGGCCACCCTCACGGTTATCCAGCGAGGTGGTGCTCAGGTCAGCTGTCGTTTTCGCCCCCACGGTCCCGCCCCGGTTATCCATTGCTCCGGTACTGACAGTCAGTTCCTGCAGGCTGTTCAGCGTACCGCCTCTGTTATCCAGCGTCTGGCCTGCGGTATTAATGCTGATGCCTTTCCCCTGAATAAGACCTGACTGATTGTTCAGCGCCTGGCTGTTCCAGCCGAGCAGACCGTTTGCCACCACCTGACCGGATGTATTGTTAACCACGCCTGCAGTCAGGGACAGAGCATCTCCCGACAAAAGCACACCGGCAGTGCTGTCCAGTGTGCCGGCATTCAGCGTCATCGGCCCCTGACTGATAACCCCGCCCCGGTCACCACTGTTACGGTTACTCAGTGTGTCAGCACGGAGATTCAGCGATGCACCGCTCTGTATCAGGCCGCTGACATCGTTGATGATATCCGTCGAGGAAAGGGTCAGTGACTGCTGTGCCACCAGTCTGCCGCCCTGATTATCAAACCGTGTGACATCCAGCCTGCTGTTACCGTTGCTGACCACCGTCCCCTGCTGATTTTCCAGCACATTCAGGTGAGTATTCAGGTCCCCGCCGGCGGCAAGCGTCCCTTCCTGATTACTGACATCGCCACCACTCAGCAACATATCCGTCCCGGCCTTCAGTGCACCTTTCTGATTCATCAGCGTACCTGACGATATCTGTAATGACGCCTGACTCCCCAGCACGCCCTGACGGTTATCGAGCGTTCCGGCGTTCAGGGTCATATCCTTCTGACCCACCATAAATCCCTGCTGGTTATTCAGCATACCAGCCCGCACTGTCAGGGTACCGGCGCTGCTGATACCACCCCGTGTTTTCGTGTTCCGGTTACTGAGAACCCCGTTCTGTACATCCAGCGTCATGTCACTGCCGGACTGAATCAGACCATCATCAGAGACCAGTTCGCTGCCTGACACAGACAGCGTTTTCTGTGAAAGCAGTCTGCCGGACGTATTATCCAGCGCACCATCCAGCGTCACAGACAGCCCGTCAGCCACTACCGTACCCTGGTGGTTATTCAGATTCCCTGCCGAAATATCCAGCCTGCCAGCAGACTCCATTCGTCCCTCAGTATTGCTGACAGCCTGCTGTGTTTTTATCCTGCCCGTTCCGGCAGCAGCTGAAATCAGTCCGTTGTCGTTATTCAGCGCCTGTGTATTAATCAGGATGTCACGGCTGGCAATCAGACTTCCCTGCTGGTTATCCACGGCGCCGGTTGTCCTCACCTGCAGACTACCTGACTGCGCCGCCTGCACTTTCCCCCTGCGATTATCAAGGCTCAGTGCATCCAGGCGCACCGCGCCATTTGCCGCAAGCAGCCCTTCCCGGTTATCCACACCTCCCGGCAGGTTCAGTGAAAAATCCCCTGTTCCCGTCTGAATCAGTTTACCCCTGTGGTTTGACAGGCTTTGTGCCGATATCTGCAGTGTGTCGGCATTTATCGTACCGCCATTATTGCTGAACTGCCCGGCAGTCCGGGCGGAAAGCGTACCGGCACTCAGTTGCGCATTCTGTGTGGACAGATTTCCACTGGTTGCATTCAGCTCAGTATGTTGTCCCTGTATCCGGCTGTTGCTTAAATCCAGCCCCTGCCCCTTCAGTTGCATGTCCCCACCGGACAGAACCTGTCCGTGTGCCGCCAGTTCGCCGGTGGTACTGACAGTCAGGTTGCCCGCTGCCGCCAGACGTCCGTCATCTTTCACCCCGGCGGCCAGCAGACTCCGCTCACCGCCGATCAGACGCGCTGTCTGAATCCGGGTGTTGCGACGTGATGCCACAGAGCCTGTATGGGTGAATACACCATCACTCTGTATCTGCGTATCCTGCCCCGCATAAACAGAACCACTGTTATGCAGCTCCCGGGTTGTCGCCAGATGCACATCCGTTTTCGCACTGATACTGCCACTGTTTTCAATACGTCCGTCAGCCGTCAGGGTAACCGCCCCTGCCTGCGCACCAATATGACCGGCGTTACGAACACCCACCCCCGTTTCCGTACCGACAAGGCGAATTTTCCCGGCATACATTCCGCCAAGACTGGCCACATCCAGTGCCATCTGAGGCTGTGAAGAGACATCTCCGGTCTTTTTCTCAATCTGCCCGTGCGCGATATCCACATTGTTACGTCCTGTGGTCACTTTCAGGTCCTGCGCCCAGAGACCCGCATTAATCTTCACAGACCGGGCAATGATATCGGTATAATCCGTGCGCGAGGCATCCATCCCTTTGCCCGTAATCTGAATCTCACCACGTTCAACACTGAATCCGGTCAGACTGCCGTTTTTCATCTGAGGCTGCCCCGTGGTCAGCGTGACCCGGTTCGCATTAATAAAACCGCACCCGTCGCAACTGATGCCGGCCGGGTTCGCAATCACCACCTGCGCCTTTTTCCCGGCAACCTCAACAAAACCGTTCAACTGGCTGGGATTGCGACTGTTCACTTCATTAAGAATGATTCTGGCCTCTCCCTTAGCCAGCCACGGGTTCCCGGCCACCATGCCACCCAGTTGAGTCTGCACATTGTTATGGGCATTATTCAGAATGACGCCCTGGTTACCGACGTCGAACTGGCTGTATGTATTATGTGAAACCCCGCCGGCAGAAGGCGTCTGAATATTCACCTGCGGAATGCCGCTGGCCGTCTGCGTAATCGTGGGCTGCTGATGCCCCGGTGCGCCATGGTCTGCGACAATGCCTGCAGCACTGACAGAATGCACCATCCCCGACGCCAGCCACAAAGAGAATGCAAGCGGCGTGACACGGCAGATACGTTGCCTGTGTGGATATCCTGTGCGGGAGGACAGTGATGTACCGGCGCGACCGGAACGGGCAATATCTGCCACCACCATCAGCATTCCCCGGGCTTTGTTAAAAATAATGCGGTAACAATTTCTGTTCATTCTGATAAACCTGACTTATCTCTCCGGCACATCCACAGCAAGCGGGTGCTGCACACGCCACTGGCGCGCCTCTTCACGACTGACCTGTGCACCCCGGAAATTCATCACCCGCAACCCGGTCTGCTGCCCACGGTGGTACAGCGAACGCCAGCACAGACGGGGAAAAATATCCTGCCGGACAAGACGACTCATATCCGGGGTATGTCCAAAAGGGGCAATCCAGTCACAGACCCACATCCGGTCGCCACTGTTCCAGTCCGACTGAGGCATAAGAATTGCCGGCTGCGTAAGAAAACGCGCCTCTGCCTCCGGGCTGAGCCAGGCCTGGCTCATGAAGAAAACCGGTCGCCCCTGCTCTGTTGCCACCACATACTGTCGGTGCTTAATCACCGGCAGCAGCAGGTCCGGCAGGGTATGCAGTGGCGCATCACGATGCAGGGGGGAGTGCATCCACAACCAGACGGCCGCCCCCAGGACTTCCGCCTCATTGACCGGCTCACCGGAATACAGGGGACTCAGAACGTCATATTTCCCGTTACGCATGAAACTTTCTCAGAAATCCCGGAACAGATTAAAACCGGCTGTCACATCACTCGTCATAAAGCCCGCCGGCTTTGAAAACGGTCGACCGATGAAAACGTCATAATCCGTACTGAACAGTTGCCCCCTCAGCCCCACAACACCACCGGCCAGATGACGTCCCACCAGGTATTCACTGCCGGCTCCCCCCACCTCGCCGTAATCCATTCCCAGATATAACTCCTGCTCCGGCAGTGGCGTACGCCAGGCCAGGTCGTTGCGGATATACCAGCCGTTACTGGCATTCAGCGTTCGCTCCCCGTCAAAACCACGAACCGTCCAGCGGTTACCGATGGCAAACTGTTCCTGTGGGGTCAGCGGGGTATTGCTCAGCTGGCGCTGATACCGGAAGGAATAACTGAAGGGCTGCTCTGCCAGTGTAAAGGGCAGATTAAAGGACGCATTCATCTGCAGGATCTTACTGAGCGCCGTTGCCTCACCGAAGATTTCCTCCGGTGCCGGCTGTGCACCAAACCAGCGGGTTCCCCGTTGCCAGCTGACACCAGCATCCAGTGTGGCCTGAGAAATATAATGACGGTGCTGCAGCCCAAGTCGCCAGGCCGCTGTCTGCCGGCGCTGCACCTGGATTTCCGTATCATTAATGTAGTTACGCGACCTGCGGGCCTGAACATCGTAAGTCAGCACCGTTTTCTGCGTCCCGTTACGGTGCAGTACCCGGCTCAGCTGCATGCCCAGATTCTGACTCTCGCCACTGTACTGGTAATCCTCAACCGCACCAGCTACCGTCTGATGGTAATCGTAATCACTGGCGGTGACGGAAAACTGCCAGTAACCGAAAGGCACAGAGTAATGGGCCGTGTAGTTTTTACTGCCCTTACCCCCGTAATGTGGAAAATTATGGGTGGCAGAAACATACAGCAGGTCACTCAGGGAAAAAGGATTATCCAGAGAAAATGTTATACCACCGAGATAACGCCCTGTGCTGCGGGTACCTGAATCATCAAGCGAAAACCCCAGTCGCCAGTATTTATCCTGTTTACGGGTAATAAGAATATCACTTTCCCCTGGCTGCTCACCGGGCACAATTTCCATATCAGCCTGCACACCCGGCAGTCGTTGCATATTCTCCAGCCCCTGCTCAATGTCCCGTAAATCCAGCAGAGCGCCTTCGTGTGCCGGGAATGAGGAATACAACTGAATATAGTCATCACTGTCCGGTGTCAGACGCACATGTCGCACAACACCGGGAATAACAACCAGCCGGAGGATACCGCTTTTTAAATCCTGCGAAGGTGCCAGAACCCGGGTGGTGACATAACCATGATCGACCAGACGGTTCTGCAATGTACTCATCAGCAGATTAATTCCTTTCGCCCCCAGGCAATGCCCGACCGCCCCGTTGGCGATTTTTTGTAAAGGCAGCCAGTGTGGTAACGCATCAGCCCCCTTCAGTTCCGTCTGTTTAATCTGAAAACAGGGCGTTTCAACAGGAAAATTAATCTTACGGGCAAAAGAGCCAAGTGCAGAAAGGCGAACATCAGGGGCTGAAGGCGTCAGTTGTTGCTCAAGGGCTTCCTGACGCTGCTGCTGAATGATAAATGTATCCTCTCCACTACGCCGGATATCCGCGGCCTGAAGAGATAAAGGCAATAATAAAACAGACATCAGTGTCAGTGACAGCAAGGACGGACAGCGCCGGAATAAGCTTTGTTCCTCAGCCCTCTCGTTCCTGCAACATAATTTTCCAGTCAAACGAAAAACCTTTTATTCATGTCATACCAACAATCACCAGCCTCCTGACGATACCTCCCACCATGTTTTGCGATGGCACGCTACCGCCCTTCCGGTATTTACCCGCATCAACCGGTACCAGAATGCTGAGCAATAAATCTGCCAATTTTTAGCTGACTTATTTTTGATCATTATAGAATAATGATCTGAACTACAGCAATATGACAGATTTATCGATCGATATAACACAAATGAACAGTTCTTTATTCTGTCATATATCGCAAAAACAGCACATTGCAAAATTTATAACCATAATTAATGGAAAAGTGCAGAAAATTATTCCACTGAATGCTTTTAATACAGTTGGTTAGCTTAAAAAATAGCAATTTTTGATTTCAGTCATTGAAAATTGCAATGCGTGACAATTCAACAGCATTTAAGTGAGTTTCAGGATATGGGAAGGACATGAAAGGAGGAGCGCAATAAAATATACAGGAAGAAGGGGAAAATGTTTCGTAAAAACAGAAAATTAACAGCGCACATCAGGAAACTCAGTCTCCTGATTCAGTAATACCACATGAAAATTTAGTTAACTGTTACCGTACTAAAATTTATGTCAGAAGATGTTCCATTACCGAAAGTCAATCAGCGATACAAAGACGATCATGGTGCGCTTGTCACCGTGACCAGTGTTGAGGAAACCCGGGTGGTGTTTATGCGGGACGGCTATCCGCATCCCTGCATGCGACCGATGTACAACTTTCTGGGAAAATTCAAACCCGAACCCCGGGAAGAAACAGAATAAAACGAAATCCCTGCCGGCAATCACACTGCCTGATGGCAGCATAATCCACTTATTAATTCTCATCCCCGGAGACAAGCCCAGAAAACCACTCCGGGTGTTCACTGTATGCCGTGTTCAGCGCATCCCAGGAAACGTTTATATAAAAGCTGTCCTGCAATTTGCGGGTAACAACTTCTGCCAGGCGATTCCGGTTATCCGCCAGTCCGGCATAACCTCTCTCTGCCAGCCACTCATTCAGTTCATGTTCCAGAGACAGATTGATAATATCGTAATCGGACCTTGCCATTCCCGTTTCCTTAGCACATGTTTTCAGGCACGGGGATAAAGTATAAAGAATGTCGTACTGCTGCTGCCAGAGCAATATTCCCCCTGATGGTTGTATCAGAGATGGTATGCCGGTACTTTGCGGGTTGTTCCTGTCAGGTTATCGTGCACCTCCACGGTCGTGGTCACCACCGGCATTCCGGCCTTTCTCAGCCTCAGAACATCAGCCGCAATACGCTGACTGCCAGACCAGAACAGGCCGTCCAGTGCAGTCACCAGTAAACCCGCCTCCAGTGCATACTTCAGCCGTTCACGGGGCGCTTTCACTTCCCGGGCAACCTGCTGATATGGCAATGATGTGTTTTCATTCCCAACCACGCGACGAATACGGTGAGACAGATGATACCGGAATGTATCCGGCACACCAGAAAGGCTGGCCTTCAGGCTGTACACGCAGCCAAACCGTTTATCGTTAAACACCACATTTTTCTGGCTGATTCCCCATTCTTCACGCAGCGCAGCAATCAGTTGTGGTGTACGGGTAAGCAACAAGCGAAAAGGCAGTTCAAAACTGGTGACGTAATCCACATTCAGCAGTGCAATACGCAGCCGTTCTTCTGGCCCGGCCTCTGTCTGCCGGCACTCCTCCAGGACATCCTGCCACTGCTGGCGAAGACGGGGCGATTCGTTCCGTTCTGTAAAACAGTATTTATCCGCCAGATAATCAATTCGTGTACGCATACTGAAAAGAATTCCGTATAAAAATTCATCTGACAAAACTTTATCAGTCCATAAGAATCAACGGAAGCACCGATGGTTCACCTGGTCATCACCAATTTTTGCCATAACCGGTAGCAATGATCATTCTGTGGAACTATTTGCCCGCAGATGATGATGTTTATCGATGTCTCCCCTGTCTGAATGCCGCATTAAAGAGGATCATCAGCAGACGCAGCCAGTGAATCCCCCGGCGAAAAAAACGCCGAACCACGTACGGATCCGGCAGAAGCATGGCTGTCATGATCAGGTAATTATGTCGCATCTCCCTCACTCCGGGTCCCGGAGCAAATCTGGCTGGTACCTGTAAACATACTTTGTACATACCGCTCTGGAATAGATCCCCGTACCACAGGCCTCACAGAACTTCTTCCCATGAAAAAGCCTCTCGCACATCACACAATGCCACTCCAGCACGGTTGGTAATGGCGATAAAAACATCGCCATATCATCAATGTATGGATGGGATTTTTCCGGATTCAGCACCACGCAGGCCGCCTTCTGTTGCGCGCTCAGGGCATGTAAATCATGCTCAAACCACGCCCCCTGAGCATCTGTCCGCAAAATCAACCGGCCACGACAGGAAAGACAGAAACAATGCCTGATATTTCTGCTAAGGGCTGAGGCCGCACTGATAATGTGCTCACCAGGCGTGATCCCCAGCCCCGTTTTCAGACCGTTCATCCTGCCACAGCCTCCTCACTGAAACTCCCTGTATGACAGTGTGTACAATAGCGTTCCCCATAATAATCGTGCAGGCATTGTCTGCAGTGCCAGCTGGTTTTACGCACTACGGGTAAGGCATCCGGTACGAATTGCCGTAAACGTTTAACCAGTTGCACTTCCCTGCGATCAGGCCTGACGTAAGGACACTGCTGAGCGTGTTCAGTCAGCTCTTCGTCGGTGTGTTCAAACCAGGGACGCTCAGTGTCGTATTGCGGGTGGTATCTGAGTGCACTGCCGCAAAGATGGCAGGTATAACGATCGTATGGCGCAGTCTGTGCAGTACGGGCACCGGTCAGACGCCCGTTGCCATCAAGTGCGAGAAAGGATTTTGCGTACATAGTCATATTCCTCAGCCGCCAGATGACACGCAGGCAACAGCCGTCCCGGTGCGGGCAGCGTGATCAGGGTGTGAATGGCGGTTCAGTTAAAATCTGGACTGGAGTCTGGGTAAAGCAGGCTGGTTGCTGTTACAGCACTGTGGTTGTCACATAATGGAACACTGACGTAAAAAACAGTCAGTGGGCGAGTGGATACATCGTTGCCGCCAGACAACAACCCATACTTTTGGTTTGCCGGATATTGGCGCGCCAGTCGTGCTCAACTCCGGCTACAGCCAAAATTGCGCTCACCGGTGCCGTTGACTTTGGTGTACTCTTTCGCGAGATAAACAGCACGATCCAGCGCATCCTGGAGACTGGCATTATCGCCACGCTCCAGCCACACCACCGGCCAGGCCGGAAAATTCGCCAGCGTGGCATAGCATCCGGCATCCACCCCCAGGGCACTGCACCACGCCTGTTTAATCATCCCGGCCAGTGACCCCGAATCACGGTAATCGCCGACACGACACCAGGTATCCCGGTTAACCAGCAGCAGCAGGTGATAGTGTTTTTTACCCCTGAGCACACCGAATTCCCGGGCCCAGGCGTAATGCAGGGTCGTGGGATGTACGCGTTTACCTTCACGGCGCTTACGCTTCTGGTAAGCGTCGATTCGGGCTTTCAGGGCATTGATGAAGCGGGATATCACAGCTGCGTCCGTTGCTGCCGGTACATCCGGGAGACGCAGGTCAACCCGCAATGCCGTCAGACGGGGATGAACATCCAGTGCGCGCAGTACCGTCTCACGGATACATTGTTGCCAGAAGGGGTTGTACTCGTATGTCATGGTTAAATCTCCGTATGGTTTCGTTCATACGGAATAACCACGCTGTAAAAAATGTGCAGAGTCCCTGAAGTCATCTCCAACCGGGCAATGTCTCAGGCACACTGTGATAACCCGACTGTCGTCTCCGGACTGACGGCTGAATTTTCAGTGTTGTTTTTTTAATGCAAAAAGCCGGTTACGGATAAGACTGTGAGGAGTAGACTGGCCCCCTGAATCTCCAGACAACCAATATCACTTAAATAAGTGATAGTCTTAATACTAGTTTTTAGACTAGTCATTGGAGAACAGATGATTGATGTCTTAGGGCCGGAGAAACGCAGACGGCGTACTACACAGGAAAAGATCGCTATCGTTCAGCAGAGCTTTGAACCGGGAATGACGGTCTCCCTTGTTGTCCGGCAACATGGTGTGGCAGCCAGCCAGCTATTTCTCTGGCGTAAGCAATACCAGGAGGGAAGTCTTACTGCTGTGGCTGCCGGAGAACAGGTCGTTCCTGCCTCTGAACTTGCTGCCGCCATGAAGCAGATTAAAGAACTCCAGCGTCTGCTCGGCAAAAAAACGATGGAAAATGAACTCCTTAAAGAAGCCGTTGAATATGGGCGAGCAAAAAAGTGGATAGCGCACGCGCCCTTATTGCCCGGGGATGGGGAGTAAGCTTCGTCAGCCGTTGTCTCCGGGTGTCGCGTGCGCAGTTGCACGTCATTCTCAGACGAGCCGATGACTGGAAGGACGGCCGCCGCAGCCGTCACACGGATGATACGGATGTGCTTCGCCGTATACACCATGTTATCGGAGAGCTACCCACATATGGTTATCGTCGGGTATGGGCGCTGCTTCGCAGACAAACAGAACTTGATGGTATGCCTGCGATCAATGCCAAACGTGTTTACCGGATCATGCGCCAGAATGCGCTGTTGCTTGAGCGAAAACCCGCTGTACCGCCATCGAAACGGGCACATACCGGCAGAGTGGCTGTGAAAGAAAGTAATCAGCGATGGTGCTCTGACGGGTTTGAGTTCCGCTGTGATAACGGAGAAAAACTGCGGGTCACGTTCGCGCTGGACTGCTGTGACCGTGAGGCACTGCACTGGGCGGTCACAACGGGTGGCTTCGACAGTGAAACAGTACAGGACGTCATGCTGGGAGCAGTGGAACGCCGCTTTGGCAGCGAGCTTCCGGCGTCTCCAGTGGAGTGGCTGACGGATAATGGTTCATGCTACCGGGCGAATGAAACACGTCAGTTCGCCAGGATGTTGGGACTTGAACCGAAGAACACGGCAGTGCGGAGTCCGGAGAGTAACAGAATAGCAGAGAGCTTCGTGAAAACGATAAAGCGTGACTACATCAGTATCATGCCCAAACCAGACGGGTTAACGGCAGCAAAGAACCTTGCAGAGGCGTTCGAGCATTATAACGAATGGCATCCGCATAGTGCGCTGGGTTATCGCTCGCCACGGGAATATCTGCGGCAGCGGGCTTGTAATGGGTTAAGTGATAACAGATGTCTGGAAATATAGGGGCAAATCCAAGGAGCGCGTGATGGTGATAAGCAAAACGGTGTGCAGGGATTGTGATAACGCGATTACTCATAATACGGAATGCTGCCCATTACCGCCCACGCCTCCGGACACCATTCCCTTTTGATTTCGAATTCTTTGTTGTCGCTATACCGCTTAACGTTCCCGGTATTATCCTGATTCCCGACAACAGGAACATATTCAGCTTTTAACAACCTGAGAAAACCCAAAAAGAATCACACAGAGCAGATAACACCTGGCGCAATACCGCTGTGATTACCGAACGTTCAGGTGACATATTTCCAGACAGAAGCCGGAACGCGATCGTAAAGTTTGTTCATGGTTAGTTCTGCCAGCCAGTGATCGACCGCAGAGTTGAAAGCTTCCAGCTCCGCAGGGGTAAGTTTATAACGCGTGTGGGAAATCACTTTTTCCAGTGTCTCCCGGGATGAACAACGACGGAACTGATACAGCCAGTCTTCTTTGGTTTTAACTTCCATTAGCCTCTCATCACTTTATGCTGCAATTAACGTGATACTGTCAGCATACCGCACCAGCCTGGCATTCTGGTACCCTCCCCAAACTCATTACTCCCGTGCCACCACTTAACCGGTCTCTCAGACTGTCACTCACCAGGTCGGATACGTTTACCGCTCAGAGGGATGCTTAATACACTCTGTTCACGTGTGTTGCAGGTACGTTTTATATACGCAGGTTATACGCCAGCTATCAGAGATAGCCCTGTGGGTACAACGCAATCTGTTGCTACTGCGTTCTCATGCCCACTGATCACACTCACAGTGTTTATTTCACATATATGATCTCATGTGTTTGATCTCTCTCTTATATATTTAATACCAATCAGACAGTCTTATCCCAACAGTGATACCTGTCGCCTGCCCGCCGGACACGGGCTGCCTCACCGTAACCGCCCCGTAAATAACTCTGCAATTATCAGAACGACGGCTCTTCCCCTCATCCTCCCGAAAAGCATCCCTTCTCTGTCGTGCGTACGCGCGGGAAGCATCGTTTCGCGGTAGCCACCGGGTATCTCAGCATCATGCCCCCTGTTTATCTCCCGGCAGGAATATTCCCCTACTCATTTTTTACGTTTCTCCCCGGTTGTTATGCCGGTGAAGGTGGTGCGTTGTTTTCATGACCACACCGGCTGGTTTAACAACATCCGGAGGAACATTCTCATGATCACCCCAGTTTCACTGATGGATGACCAGATGGTCGACATGGCATTTATCACTCAACTGACCGGCCTGACCGATAAGTGGTTTTACAAACTCATCAAGGATGGTGACTTTCCTGCGCCCATCAAAATGGGCCGCAGCTCCCGCTGGCTGAAAAGCGAAGTGGAAGCCTGGCTGCAGGCGCGTATTGCACAATCCCGTCCGTAATTCTTAACCGTTCATCTGCAGCAGACGCAGTCTCCGGCCTGCCGGCGGCATTCTGCTGCCTGTTATCCCCCGTGAGGAATATGAAAATGAAACCACAGTATCAGACCCGTTACGAGCTGCTCCACGAAAGCTACCAGAAATGGCTGACCGGCTTCACCCGGCACGCCGTATCCTGGGGCGTGTGTCATCCGAATATCTACTACTTCCATAATCTGACGCCCGGTTGGGTGTCATTCAATGGTGAAAAACCGGAGATTGCCATCGTACCCCAGAGCCTGCACCGGCTGATTTATGGCCCTGACAAACGGGCCACGTCGCCCCTGGATGATGATCTGATAGTGAATTTATGCACCAGTGAACATCTGCTGGTTCATCATCCGATGCTGGAAGGCATTCTCCTGTCTGAATGTGAACGTCTGAGGCAGCGTTCTTTGGCAAATAAACTGATCAGCCTCTTCCGTCAGTTTGGTGGCACGGAGTTGCGCCTCAAACTGGTCTGGCTTTGCTGGCTTGATTTAATGACCGGAAACAGCCTTGAAGACTGGAAAGAGAACCTGAAACGGAAATCAGAAAAAGAGCTGGAGGAATGGATCATCAACCGTCAGAGGCAGAGCGCAGCACTGACGGATCTGATGGATCAGTACGTGCTCCTGGCATATCGCACAACGGTTGACGATAGCCGCAACTGATGCCGGTTGCTTCCGGAAGGTGTGACAAAATACGGAAATGATGATGCTCCCGGCCCCGCATGCTCACCTGCAGAGCGTGTTCGTCGTCATCATACTGAGCCATGACGGGCGTCTTAAGGGCATCCTGTCATTGCTGAGCAGGCAACACCACCAGAGGAGCCACGGACAGGGATGTTCTTTACAGCCCGATACACGCCAGGTTCTCAGCAGACTGAATGTGCAGGTGCGGTTATTCACCAGAAATGGCATGCTGCGGTACATACCCATCCTGGTGACAATATGTACGTGGCGACAGCGATCCCGGCACTGTGGAAGAGACTCACTCAGCCTGCAGGATATTCTTTCCGGCATCCGGGAATGTCCGCCTGAATGCAAACAGGATGATATTTGAATCCGTAATACTGTTCTTTCATCATAAATAATTTATGCAGATACAGTTAACCGTTACAGTAGCCGGTTTGTTTTACCGGGAAATAATATCCGTCAGACTGATGCCGGAACATATCTGAAACACGTTATGATGTTTTGTTATCAGAAATGTTGTATATTCTTATCCGTGGCGACAGTTTAATGCCCTCTGGTATCACCTGATAATGTATATCCTGCGATGATTCGTTATATTTACGGGACACGCCTCTTTTCATTGTGCTCCTTTTCAGACTTCATTTTCCGTAAGTGTTCCCCGGCATAAAGGAGGTACCTTTCTGGCGTTTATAACTCTCTTTATCGGTGACGCCGGTAATACAGGGAATACCACACCGACAAACGAGGTATTAACAGACGATATTTCAGTGTCCATAATTTTGCTGTCCGGTTAAATAACGTCAGTCTGCTGCCCTCTGACTGTAATCATCAAAGCCGGAATGCATACCGGGTTACAACGTAAAAAAAGTGATGCTGGCCTCCGGTGCAGCTGGCGGGCGAAACATGTTTACCTTTCAATACTCCCTGTCTGCAGTCTCCACTCTTCCATCCTCTTAAGCTACGTCGGCCACATGAATACACTTCCATGATAACAGGTATTCCTGTCAGCATAACGAAGCCGGTTACCTTCCCTTCCTCCTGCATTTCCTGTCAGAATGACTATACAGCGCGCAGATTGCCTTTTTATTGACCATCTTAATATACCATTATAAACTTCTTTTTATCATGTTATTATCACCTTATTATGTTTAATTTTTAAGCAGCCGGAGAAAGAGAATGGTTCAGAAAATTTTGTCGGATAATGTTATGAATGAAAGAACAAATGCGTATTACTCTTATTATCTTGGAGAGCGTAATATCTCCGTACTGCCCCTTAATGTTTATGATCCCCCGGAACGTTTTATCGCTTACATAAAGAAAAACAGAGAAAATCTGAACATCACACTTTCAGATTTTGAACTTGAACAAATAATTTCTGGTATGCGTCTGAAGGCCCAGGCCTTCCTGGTCCCCCTGGAAAAAATATCCTGGATCGCGGGCAGTGAACGCGCATGCTTATTTTCCTGGTATCTGTTGATGCAGTTTATCCAGAAAAACAGGGCAAAAATAAGCGCAGACTTGCTTCAAAAGAATAAACTGTATCTTAAAGAAGAGTATTTAGAAGGGAATGCCTTCCCGTCGGACTCATCGACACAGTTCAGACAAATACTCAGAGTTCTCGATATTCTTTCTGATAAGAATTTGCGGGATGAGTGGATAATCCAGACCAAAGACAGATGGATGCGGGCATTTAAATCAAAGAGCCCTTTCAGTTACCTCCTCCCGGAGAACGAACATGAATGCATATGGACATGGAATTATTTAAAGGAAAAAAATATTGCACTGGAAAACCTGGCCAGTTTTCCTGGTTCTGCTGATATTTACCACGCAATTCACCTTTCATTTGACATATGGGTTACCCATCCATCTGCCTCACCTGACGATATAAAAAATTTCAGGAACAGTTTCAATAAGGCCAAGGCACAGCGCAAGTACAAAAAAATGCAGGAAGATAAAGTCAATGTACAGTTTTTTCTTGACGCAGAAACCAGGGCGCAGCTCAAAGAATTATCGAGGGCCAGAAGACTCAGTACTGGCGAAATGCTGCATGACCTGATTGTTGAAGAGTATAAAAGGTACCGACATTCCAGATAATTTCAGACATATATTATCTCCGTGAATCCCCCGCCACCTTTCCGGTGCGCGGGGTTTTGTCTTTTTTCACCGGGAATACATGTATGAATCCGTCTGATGCCATTGAGGCAATTGAAAAACCACTTTCTTCTCTTCCTTACTCACTTTCCCGTCACATCCTGGAACATCTGCGCAAACTCACCAGCCACGAACCCGTGATTGGCATTATGGGTAAAAGCGGGGCCGGTAAATCCTCACTCTGTAATGCACTGTTTCAGGGGGAGGTCACCCCGGTCAGTGATGTTCACGCCGGCACCCGGGAAGTGCAGCGCTTCCGTCTGAGTGGCCATGGTCACAGCATGGTTATCACTGACCTGCCCGGGGTGGGCGAGAGCCGGGACAGGGATGCAGAGTATGAAGCCCTGTACCGTGACATTCTGCCTGAACTTGACCTGGTACTGTGGCTGATTAAAGCCGATGACCGTGCCCTGTCTGTGGATGAGTATTTCTGGCGACACATTCTGCACCGGGGACATCAGCAGGTGCTGTTTGTGGTGACGCAGGCCGACAAAACGGAGCCCTGCCATGAATGGGATATGGCCGGCATTCAGCCTTCTCCCGCACAGACACAGAACATTCGGGAGAAAACGGAGGCGGTATTCCGTCAGTTCCGGCCCGTACATCCGGTTGTTGCCGTATCGGCCCGCACCGGCTGGGAACTGGATACGCTGGTCAGTGCGCTCATGACAGCACTTCCCGACCATGCCGCCAGTCCCCTGATGACCCGCCTGCAGGACGAGCTGCGCACGGAATCTGTCCGGTCTCAGGCCCGTGAACAGTTTACCGGTGCGGTGGACCGGATATTTGACACGGCGGAGAGCGTCTGTGTTGCCTCTGTTGCACGCACGGTTCTGCGTGCCGTCCGTGACACGGTGGTCTCTGTTGCCCGCGCGGTATGGAACTGGATTTTCTTCTGAACAGTCTGCCAGGGGAAATACCCGATTACATTGCGTTAACCAACTGAAAACATGACACAAACACCTCATACCCCTCCTGTTTCTCTTGCGTGACTGCTCTGCCGTTAATAGAATAAAACGATCGATAAAACAAGCATCGATCGTTGCTATCGATCGTTTATAGTGGTTAATGGCCTGCGAAAAGGCAGCTGAATCTCTTCATCATGCAGAACGGAATTGCACACAACGGACTGATACTTCTCTGGCGGATGAGAGAGGGGAAGCATTTATGCCCGGGAAAAACCACTTTATCTGACCATGCTGTTTTGTACCTGCCGGTATCCACATTTGTGGGTACCGGCTTTTTTATTCACCCTCTGTAAGGAAAAGCTGATGAAACGACATCTGAACACCAGCTACAGGCTGGTATGGAATCACATTACGGGCACCCTGGTGGTGGCTTCCGAACTGGCCCGCTCACGGGGAAAACGCGCCGGTGTGGCGGTTGCTCTGTCTCTTGCTGCTGTCATGTCAGTCCCGGCACTGGCTGCTGACACGGTTGTACAGGCGGGAGAAACCGTGAGCGGCGGAACACTGGCAAATCATGACAACCAGATTGTCTTCGGTACGACCAACGGAATGACCATCAGTACCGGGCTGGAGTATGGGCCGGATAACGAGGCCAATACCGGCGGGCAATGGGTACAGGATGGCGGCACAGCCAGTAATACCGCCATCAGCAGCGGCGGGCTCCAGTTTGTAGGTGCCGGGGGAAAGGCTACAGACACAATAATCAATGAAGGAGGCGGACAAAGTCTGAAGGGACTGGCACTGAACACCACGCTGAATGGTGGTGAGCAATGGATGCATGAGGGTGCGATAGCCACAGGAACCGTCATTAATGATAAGGGCTGGCAGGTCGTCAAACCCGGCGCAGTGGCAACCGACACGGTTGTGAATACCGGCGCGGAAGGGGGACCGGATGCAGAAAATGGTGATACCGGGCAGTTTGTTCGCGGAAATGCCGTACGTACCACCATCAATAAAAATGGTCGTCAGATTGTGGCTGTTGAAGGAACAGCAAATACCACTGTGGTTTATGCCGGCGGCGACCAGACGGTACACGGGCATGCGCTGGATACCACACTGAATGGCGGTTACCAGTATGTGCACAACGGAGGCACAGCCTCTGACACGGTTGTAAACAGTGACGGCTGGCAGATTGTCAAGGAAGGTGGTCTGGCGGATTTCACCACCGTTAACCAGAAAGGCAAACTGCAGGTGAACGCCGGTGGTACAGCCACGAATGTCACCCTGAAGCAGGGAGGCGCACTGGTCACCAGTACGGCGGCAACCGTCACCGGCAGCAACCGTCTGGGCAATTTCACTGTGGAAAACGGTAATGCTGACGGTGTTGTTCTGGAGTCCGGTGGTCGCCTGGATGTACTGGAGGGCCATTCAGCCTGGAAAACACTGGTGGATGACGGCGGAACCCTGGCAGTGTCTGCCGGTGGTAAGGCAACAGATGTCACCATAACATCCGGTGGTGCCCTGATTGCAGACAGTGGTGCCACTGTTGAGGGGACCAATGCCAGCGGTAAGTTCAGTATTGATGGCACATCCGGTCAGGCCAGCGGCCTGCTGCTGGAAAATGGCGGCAGCTTTACGGTTAATGCCGGAGGACTGGCCAGCAACACCACTGTCGGACATCGTGGAACACTGACGCTGGCTGCTGGGGGAAGTCTGAGTGGCAGAACACAGCTCAGTAAAGGTGCCAGCATGGTACTGAATGGCGATGTGGTCAGTACCGGCGATATTGTTAACGCAGGGGAGATTCGCTTTGATAATCAGACAACACCGGATGCCGCGCTGAGCCGTGCTGTTGCAAAAAGTAACTCCCCGGTAACGTTCCATAAACTGACCACCACGAATCTCACCGGTCAGGGCGGCACCATCAATATGCGTGTCAGCCTTGATGGCAGCAATGCCTCTGACCAGCTGGTGATTAATGGTGGTCAGGCAACCGGCAAAACCTGGCTTGCGTTTACAAATGTCGGAAACAGTAACCTCGGGGTGGCAACCTCCGGACAGGGTATCCGGGTTGTGGATGCACAGAATGGTGCCACCACAGAAGAAGGTGCGTTTGCCCTGAGTCGCCCGCTTCAGGCCGGCGCCTTTAACTACACCCTGAACCGTGACAGCGATGAAGACTGGTACCTGCGCAGTGAAAATGCTTATCGTGCTGAAGTCCCCCTGTATGCCTCCATGCTGACACAGGCAATGGACTATGACCGGATTCTGGCAGGCTCCCGCAGCCATCAGACCGGTGTAAATGGTGAAAATAACAGCGTCCGTCTCAGCATTCAGGGCGGTCATCTCGGTCACGATAACAACGGTGGTATTGCCCGTGGAGCCACGCCGGAAAGCAGCGGCAGCTATGGCTTCGTCCGTCTGGAGGGTGACCTGCTCAGAACAGAGGTTGCCGGTATGTCTCTGACGACAGGGGTGTATGGTGCTGCAGGCCATTCTTCCGTTGATGTTAAGGATGATGACGGTTCCCGCGCCGGCACGGTCCGGGATGATGCCGGCAGTCTGGGCGGATACCTGAATCTGGTACACACGTCCTCCGGCCTGTGGGCTGACATTGTGGCACAGGGAACCCGCCACAGCATGAAAGCGTCATCGGACAATAACGACTTCCGCGCCCGGGGCTGGGGCTGGCTGGGTTCACTGGAAACCGGTCTGCCCTTCAGTATCACTGACAACCTGATGCTGGAGCCACAACTGCAGTACACCTGGCAGGGACTCTCCCTGGACGACGGCCAGGATAACGCCGGTTATGTGAAGTTCGGGCATGGCAGTGCACAACATGTGCGTGCCGGTTTCCGTCTGGGCAGCCACAACGATATGACCTTTGGCGAAGGCACCTCATCCCGTGCCCCCCCTGCGTGACAGTGCAAAACACAGTGTGAGTGAATTACCGGTGAACTGGTGGGTACAGCCTTCTGTTATCCGCACCTTCAGCTCCCGGGGAGACATGAGCATGGGTACAGCCGCCGCCGGCAGTAACATGACGTTCTCACCGTCCCGGAATGGCACGTCACTGGACCTGCAGGCCGGACTGGAAGCCCGTGTCCGGGAAAATATCACCCTGGGCGTTCAGGCCGGTTATGCCCACAGCGTCAGCGGCAGCAGCGCTGAAGGCTATAACGGTCAGGCCACGCTGAATGTGACTTTCTGATAATCAGGTCACTCCCCTTCAGGCCGCGTCTTCTCCGGGATACGCGGCTTTTTCATTTATACCGCTAACTCATTCATAAGGAGTAAATCATGCGATTAGCCAGTCGTTTTGGTTATGCGAACCAGATACGCCGTGACCGCCCCTTAACTCGCGAAGAACTGATGCAGGTCGTCCCCAGCGTATTCGGGGAAGATAAGCACACATCCAGAAGCGAGAACTATACCTGGATCCCCACCATCACCGTGCTGGAAAGCCTGCAGCGGGAAGGCTTTCAGCCCTTCTTTGCCTGCCAGACCCGCGTACGTGACCCGGGCCGCCGGGGGTATACCAAACACATGCTGCGTCTGCGCCGTGACGGGGAGATAAACGGACAACATGTCCCTGAAATTATTCTGCTCAACTCTCATGACGGTACCTCCAGCTACCAGATGCTGCCGGGTTACTTCAGGTTCGTCTGCCAGAACGGATGCGTCTGTGGTCAGTCTCTGGGGGAAGTGCGTGTTCCACACCGGGGAAATGTGGTGGACAGAGTCATTGAAGGGGCTTACGAGGTGGTGGGCGTGTTTGACCGGATTGAGGAAAAGCGTGATGCCATGCAGTCGCTGGTTCTGCCGCCACCGGCACGCCAGGCGCTGGCACAGGCGGCACTGACTTACCGTTATGGTGACGAACATCAGCCCGTCACCACCGCCGACATTCTGACGCCACGACGCCGGGAGGATTACGGTAAGGACCTGTGGAGTGCTTATCAGACCATCCAGGAGAATATGCTGAAAGGCGGGATTTCCGGTCGCAGTGCAAAAGGAAAACGTATCCATACCCGAGCCATTCACAGCATCGATACCGATATTAAGCTCAACCGCGCATTGTGGGTAATGGCAGAAACGCTGCTGGAGAGCATGCGCTGATGCCGTTTCCCTGAAAGTGCAGCCCTGACTCACGTCTGTACCAGTCCCCGGGCATTCTTCCATTCATTTGCTTTTTATAAGGAATCATCTCATGACAACCTCTTCGCATAATTCCACCACACCTTCTGTTTCCGTAACTACTGCATCAGGGAATAACCAGTCTCAACTGGTTGCCACTCCCGTCCCTGATGAACAGCGCATCAGCTTCTGGCCGCAGCACTTTGGCCTCATTCCACAGTGGGTGACCCTGGAGCCCCGTGTCTTCGGCTGGATGGACCGTCTGTGCGAAGACTACTGCGGTGGTATCTGGAATCTGTACACCCTGAACAACGGCGGGGCATTTATGGCACCCGAACCGGATGACGATGATGACGAAACATGGGTACTGTTCAATGCCATGAACGGTAACCGCGCTGAAATGAGCCCGGAAGCTGCCGGCATTGCCGCCTGTCTGATGACGTACAGTCATCATGCCTGTCGTACGGAGTGTTATGCCATGACGGTCCATTATTACCGGCTGCGGGATTACGCCCTGCAGCATCCGGAATGCAGCGCCATTATGCGCATCATCGACTGAATGGAGAGAAGCACAATGCAACAGCTTTCCTTTCTGCCCGGAGAGATGACACCCGGTGAGCGCAGCCTCATTCAGCGGGCCCTGAAAACCCTGGACCGCCATCTTCATGAACCCGGCGTGGCCTTCACCTCCACCCGTGCGGCACGGGAATGGCTGATTCTGAACATGGCGGGACTGGAGCGTGAAGAGTTCCGGGTGCTGTATCTGAACAACCAGAATCAGCTGATTGCCGGTGAAACCCTCTTCACCGGCACCATCAACCGCACGGAAGTCCATCCCCGGGAAGTGATTAAACGCGCCCTGTACCACAATGCCGCTGCCGTGGTGCTGGCGCACAATCACCCGTCCGGTGAAGTCACACCCAGTAAGGCAGACCGCCTTATCACCGAACGTCTGGTACAGGCACTGGGCCTGGTGGATATCCGGGTGCCGGACCATCTGATAGTCGGTGGCAGCCAGGTTTTCTCCTTTGCGGAACACGGCCTGCTTTAACCCGTCACCATCACAATCACATCACACTTGTTTTCACTTTTATCTTCTGTCTTCAGAGGTATCCCATCATGAAAATTATCACCCGTGGTGAAGCCATGCGTATTCACCAACAGAATCCTGCATCCCGTCTTTTTCCGTTCTGTACCGGTAAGTACCGCTGGCACGGCAGTGCTGAAACGTATACCGGTCGTGAAGTGCAGGATATTCCCGGTGTGCTGGCCGTGTTTGCAGAACGCCGTAAGGACAGTTTTGGCCCGTATGTCCGGCTGATGAGTGTCACCCTGAACTGATGTTCCGTCACCCGGGAAACGAGTACGACCAGATGACCTTAGACGCCGCTGTGGATGAGGCCATTCTCATCAATGCATACATCTTCACCGAAACAGGTCAGCGCGCCGGCTGACCTGTCATCGTTAAACCATTCTTAACCACTTTTCAGAGAGGATTTTATCGTGTCAGACAAACTCTCCGGGATAACTCATCCCGACGACAATCACGACCGCCCCTGGTGGGGGCTTCCCTGCACAGTGAGGCCCTGTTTTGGCGCTCGTCTGGTGCAGGAGGGTAACCGCCTGCATTACCTTGCCGACCGCGCCGGTATCAGAGGCCGGTTCAGCGACGCGGATGCGTACCACCTGGACCAGGCCTTTCCGCTGCTGATGAAACAACTGGAACTCATGCTCACCAGCGGTGAACTAAATCCCCGCCATCAGCATACCGTCACGCTGTATGCCAGAGGGCTGACCTGCGAAGCCGACACCCTCGGCAGCTGTGGTTACGTTTATATGGCTGTTTATCCGACACCGGCACCCGCAACCACCTCATAACCCCGAATATCTCACCTTTAGCACTACCAGTTACAGAGAACTTAAGATGAAAACATTACCCGACACACACGTACGGGAGGCATCGCGCTGCCCGTCTCCCGTCACCATCTGGCAGACACTGCTCACCCGACTGCTGGACCAGCATTACGGCCTCACGCTAAATGACACACCGTTCGCCGATGAACGTGTGATTGAGCAGCATATTGAGGCAGGCATTTCACTCTGTGATGCGGTGAACTTTCTCGTTGAAAAATACGCACTGGTGCGTACCGACCAGCCGGGATTCAGCGCCTGTACCCGTTCTCAGTTAATAAACAGTATTGATATCCTCCGGGCCCGCCGGGCAACCGGCCTGATGGCCCGCGACAATTACAGAACGGTAAATAACATTACCCTGGGTAAACATCCGGGGGCGAAACAATGAAACTGGCCCTGACGCTGGAAGCCGACAGCATTAACGTGCAGGCACTGAACATGGGGCGCATTGTCGTTGACGTCGATGGTGTTAATCTCACTGAACTGATTAACAAGGTTGCTGAAAATGGTCATTCACTCCGCGTAGTGGATGAATCTGGCCAACAGTCAACCTGCACACCACCACCGTTTACGGCCCTTGCCGGCATACGCTGCAGTACCGCACATATCACGGAAAAGGACAACGCCTGGCTGTACTCGCTGTCACATCAGACGAATGACTTCGGCGAATCAGAATGGATTCATTTTACCGGTAGCGGCTATCTGTTACGTACCGATGCGTGGTCGTACCCGGTTCTGCGACTTAAACGCCTGGGCCTGTCAAAAACGTTTCGTCGTCTGATCGTCACGCTCATTCGCCGCTATGGCGTCAGTCTCATTCATCTGGATGCCTGCGCTGAATGTCTGCCGGGTCTGCCCACTTTCGACTGGTAATCAGGGAAATTCACAACATGAAATCATTAACGACAGAAACAGCGCTGGATATTCTGATTGCGTGGCTGCAGGACAATATCGACTGTGAATCCGGGATTATCTTCGACAACGATGAGGATAAGACGGATTCAGCAGCACTGTTGCCCTGCATCGAACAGGCCCGGGAGGATGTCCGTGCTCTTCGTCATCTGCAGCTTCTGCACCAGAACCGGTGAATATCACTCACCATACTTCATTCCCCTGACGCCAGCCTGAATACAGCTGGCGTTTTCGTTTATAAACCAAAAGGAAAACCGATAATGTCAGACATCACAATCTCCCGTCCGGAAGTGGTCACCGGGCATACGGACGTTATCTGCTCCACCAGTATCCGACACGTTGTGACGGTACGGAATGCAGCACTGCAACAAACCGAAACGCTTATCCGGCAACTGGCAGAAATCTCAGTGCTGACAGCAGGCATTGGCGGCAAAACCGCCCTGGACTGGGCGATGAAACAGAATTTTCGCTGTGGCTGCTGGCTGATGGAAAAACCGGAAGCAGCAATGAAAGCCATCACCCGCAATCTCGATCGAGAAATCTGGCGTGACCTGATGCAACGTTCAGGGATGCTTTCCTTAATGGATGCACAGGCCCGTGATACATGGTACCGGTCACTGGAATATGATAATTTTCCGGAAATCAGCGAAGCGAACATTCTGAGCACATTTGAACAACTGCACCAGAATAAGGATGAGGTGTTTGAGCGAGGGGTGATCAACGTCTTCAGGGGACTGAGCTGGGATTACAAAACCAACTCACCCTGTAAATTTGGCAGTAAAATTATCGTCAACAATCTGGTGAGATGGGACCGGTGGGGATTTCATCTGAACAGCGGGCAACAGGCAGATCGACTTGCCGACCTGGAAAGAATGCTGTATCTGTTCAGCGGCAAACCGATCCCCGACAACCGGGAAAACATCACCATTCATCTGGATGACCACATCCAGTCTGTTCAGGGTAAAGAGGACTATGAAGATGAGATGTTCAGCATCAGATACTTTAAGAAGGGCTCCGCGCACATCACGTTCAGGAAACCAGAACTGGTTGACAGGCTTAATGATATTATTGCCAGACACTATCCCGGAACGTTAGCGATGTAAAAAGGAATAAAACTCAGGAATAAAACCCACAAAAATACACGTGTTCTGATGACAAAAATCTTGATCTACTTGTTCTCATAAAAACAACCAGAAGGGACCGAGGGTACAAGAGAGGGTACATTTTTCATCAAACCAAATAAACGAGATTAATATCAACATGATAATAACCATATTCGATTCCGAGTCCGGCACCAAATTCATATAAACGGACCTCCACGGAGGTCCGTTTTTCGTTTCAGGACGCCACGATTTAAGCGTTCTGCCTCCAAATCAATTCTCCCGAACTCAACCAGATTCTCCCCTCATCACCAGCAATTTGCGGGCATATCCCAATTCGGGAAAATTTGTTCCTGAGCGATAGCACTAACTGACGTGAAATGTCGTGCGGCCCCGTGATGTTGTTGAACGTCAAATGACGTCATCAGGAGCGTAACGCATCCATAAAGCACAACACCGGTCTGAACGCCGACTGATGAGATTTTCTGAATGAGAACAAAGAGAAATGTATCAGTCCGCTTGCTCATGCAAAGACTAACAATCCATTAAAATAGTAAGCGCTCCGGACAATTTTCCATGGATTATTTTCTGAACATTTTTCTTTGGCAAAGATGATGAATTTTGATGGTAAGGAATATTACTTCTGGTTCTCAGTAAAATCCTTTCGTAATACTATGTAATCAAGAAGTTTATGGCTGGTAAAAATAACGTCTTACATTCACCAATAATATGTAAATAAACCCATCTATAGATGGTAAAAATAGGTTGTGGCAATTATCATTGCATCATTCCCTTTTCGAATGAGTTTCTATTATGCAACAACCTGTAGTTCGCGTTGGCGAATGGCTTGTTACTCCGTCCATAAACCAAATTAGCCGCAATGGGCGTCAACTTACCCTTGAGCCGAGATTAATCGATCTTCTGGTTTTCTTTGCTCAACACAGTGGCGAAGTACTTAGCAGGGATGAACTTATCGATAATGTCTGGAAGAGAAGTATTGTCACCAATCATGTTGTGACGCAGAGTATCTCAGAACTACGTAAGTCATTAAAAGATAATGATGAAGATAGTCCTGTCTATATCGCTACTGTACCAAAGCGCGGCTATAAATTAATGGTGCCGGTTATCTGGTACAGCGAAGAAGAGGGAGAGGAAATAATGCTATCTTCGCCTCCCCCTATACCAGAGGCGGTTCCTGCCACAGATTCTCCCTCCCACAGTCTTAACATTCAAAACACCGCAACGCCACCTGAACAATCCCCAGTTAAAAGCAAACGATTCACTACCTTTTGGGTATGGTTTTTTTTCCTGTTGTCGTTAGGTATCTGTGTAGCACTGGTAGCGTTTTCAACTCTTGATACACGTCTTCCGATGAGCAAATCGCGTATTTTGCTCAATCCACGCGATATTGACATTAATATGGTAAATAAAAGTTGTAACAGCTGGAGTTCCCCGTATCAGCTCTCTTACGCGATAGGCGTGGGTAATTTGGTGGCGACATCACTTAACACCTTCTCCACCTTTATGGTGCATGACAAAATCAACTACAACATTGATGAACCGAGCAGTTCCGGTAAAACATTATCTATTGCGTTTGTTAATCAGCGCCAATACCGTGCTCAACAATGCTTTATGTCGATAAAATTGGTAGACAATGCAGATGGTTCAACCATGCTGGATAAACGTTATGTCATCACTAACGGTAATCAGCTGGCGATTCAAAATGATTTACTGGAGAGTTTATCAAAAGCGTTAAACCAACCGTGGCCACAACGAATGCAGGAGACGCTCCAGCAAATTTTGCCTCATCGTGGTGCGTTATTAACTAATTTTTATCAGGCACATGATTATTTACTGCATGGCGATGATAAATCATTGAACCGTGCCAGTGAATTATTAGGTGAGATTGTTCAATCATCCCCAGAATTTACCTACGCGAGAGCAGAAAAAGCATTAGTTGATATCGTGCGCCATTCTCAACATCCTTTAGATGAAAAACAATTAGCAGCACTGAACACAGAAATAGATAACATTGTTACACTACCGGAATTGAATAACCTGTCCATTATATATCAAATAAAAGCGGTCAGTGCTCTGGTAAAAGGTAAAACAGATGAGTCTTACCAGGCGATAAATACTGGCATTGATCTTGAAATGTCCTGGCTAAATTATGTATTGCTTGGCAAGGTTTATGAAATGAAGGGGATGAACCGGGAAGCAGCTGATGCATATCTCACCGCCTTTAATTTACGCCCAGGGGCAAACACCCTTTACTGGATTGAAAATGGTATATTCCAGACTTCTGTTCCTTATGTTGTACCTTATCTCGACAAATTTCTCGCTTCAGAATAAGTAACTCCGGGTTGATTTATGCTCTGGAATATTTGTTGTTGAGTTTTTGTATGTTCCCGTTGGTATAATATGTTGCGGCAATTTATTTGCCGCATAATTTTTATTACATAAATTTAACCAGAGAATGTCATGCAATCCATTGTAAACATTGAATGTTTATCTTTTCATGATATCAACTTGCGATCCTGATGTGTTAATAAAAAACCTCAAGTTCTCACTTACAGAAACTTTTGTATTATTTCACCTAATCTTTAGGATTAATCCTTTTTTCGTGAGTAATCTTAGCGCCAGTTTGGTCTGGTCAGGAAATAGTTATACATCATGACCCGGACTCCAAATTCAAAAATGAAATTAGGAGAAGAGCATGAGTTCTGCCAAGAAGATCGGGCTATTTGCCTGTACCGGTGTTGTTGCCGGTAATATGATGGGGAGCGGTATTGCATTATTACCTGCGAACCTAGCAAGTATCGGTGGTATTGCTATCTGGGGTTGGATTATCTCTATTATTGGTGCAATGTCGCTGGCGTATGTATATGCCCGACTGGCAACAAAAAACCCGCAACAAGGTGGCCCAATTGCTTATGCCGGAGAAATTTCCCCTGCATTTGGTTTTCAGACAGGTGTTCTTTATTACCATGCTAACTGGATTGGTAACCTGGCGATTGGTATTACCGCGGTATCTTATCTTTCCACCTTCTTCCCAGTATTAAATGATCCTGTTCCGGCGGGTATCGCCTGTATTGCTATCGTCTGGGTATTTACCTTTGTAAATATGCTCGGCGGTACTTGGGTAAGCCGTTTAACCACTATTGGTCTGGTGCTGGTTCTTATTCCTGTGGTGATGACTGCTATTGTTGGCTGGCATTGGTTTGATGCGGCAACTTATGCAGCTAACTGGAATACTGCGGATACCACTGATGGTCATGCGATCATTAAAAGTATTCTGCTCTGCCTGTGGGCCTTCGTGGGTGTTGAATCCGCAGCAGTAAGTACTGGTATGGTTAAAAACCCGAAACGTACCGTTCCGCTGGCAACCATGCTGGGTACTGGTTTAGCAGGTATTGTTTATATCGCTGCGACTCAGGTGCTTTCCGGTATGTATCCGTCTTCTGTAATGGCGGCTTCCGGTGCTCCGTTTGCAATCAGTGCTTCAACTATCCTCGGTAACTGGGCTGCGCCGCTGGTTTCTGCATTCACCGCCTTTGCGTGCCTGACTTCTCTGGGCTCCTGGATGATGTTGGTAGGCCAGGCAGGTGTACGTGCCGCTAACGACGGTAACTTCCCGAAAGTTTATGGTGAAGTCGACAGCAACGGTATTCCGAAAAAAGGTCTGCTGCTGGCTGCAGTGAAAATGACTGCCCTGATGATCCTCATCACTCTGATGAACTCTGCCGGTGGTAAAGCATCTGACCTGTTCGGTGAACTGACCGGTATCGCAGTACTGCTGACTATGCTGCCGTACTTCTACTCTTGCGTTGACCTGATTCGTTTTGAAGGCGTTAACATCCGCAACTTTGTCAGCCTGATCTGCTCTGTACTGGGTTGCGTGTTCTGCTTCATCGCGCTGATGGGCGCAAGCTCCTTCGAGCTGGCAGGTACCTTCATCGTCAGCCTGATTATCCTGATGTTCTACGCTCGCAAAATGCACGAGCGCCAGAGCCACTCAATGGATAACCACACCGCGTCTAACGCACATTAATTAAAAGTATTTTCCGAGGCTCCTCCTTTCATTTTGTCCCATGTGTTGGGAGGGGCCTTTTTTACCTGGAGATATGACTATGAACGTTATTGCAATATTGAATCACATGGGGGTTTATTTTAAAGAAGAACCCATCCGTGAACTTCATCGCGCGCTTGAACGTCTGAACTTCCAGATTGTTTACCCGAACGACCGTGACGACTTATTAAAACTGATCGAAAACAATGCGCGTCTGTGCGGCGTTATTTTTGACTGGGATAAATATAATCTCGAGCTGTGCGAAGAAATTAGCAAAATGAACGAGAACCTGCCGTTGTACGCGTTCGCTAATACGTATTCCACTCTCGATGTAAGCCTGAATGACCTGCGTTTACAGATTAGCTTCTTTGAATATGCGCTGGGTGCTGCTGAAGATATTGCTAATAAGATCAAGCAGACCACTGACGAATATATCAACACTATTCTGCCTCCGCTGACTAAAGCACTGTTTAAATATGTTCGTGAAGGTAAATATACTTTCTGTACTCCTGGTCACATGGGCGGTACTGCATTCCAGAAAAGCCCGGTAGGTAGCCTGTTCTATGATTTCTTTGGTCCGAATACCATGAAATCTGATATTTCCATTTCAGTATCTGAACTGGGTTCTCTGCTGGATCACAGTGGTCCACACAAAGAAGCAGAACAGTATATCGCTCGCGTCTTTAACGCAGACCGCAGCTACATGGTGACCAACGGTACTTCCACTGCGAACAAAATTGTTGGCATGTACTCTGCTCCGGCAGGCAGCACCATTCTGATTGACCGTAACTGCCACAAATCGCTGACCCACCTGATGATGATGAGCGATGTTACGCCAATCTATTTCCGCCCGACCCGTAACGCTTACGGTATTCTTGGTGGTATCCCACAGAGTGAATTCCAGCACGCTACCATTGCTAAGCGCGTGAAAGAAACACCAAACGCAACCTGGCCGGTACATGCTGTAATTACCAACTCTACCTATGATGGTCTGCTGTACAACACCGACTTCATCAAGAAAACACTGGATGTGAAATCCATCCACTTTGACTCCGCGTGGGTGCCTTACACCAACTTCTCACCGATTTACGAAGGTAAATGCGGTATGAGCGGTGGCCGTGTAGAAGGGAAAGTGATTTACGAAACCCAGTCCACTCACAAACTGCTGGCGGCGTTCTCTCAGGCTTCCATGATCCACGTTAAAGGTGACGTAAACGAAGAAACCTTTAACGAAGCCTACATGATGCACACCACCACTTCTCCGCACTACGGTATCGTGGCGTCCACTGAAACCGCTGCGGCGATGATGAAAGGCAATGCAGGTAAACGTCTGATCAACGGTTCCATTGAACGTGCGATCAAATTCCGTAAAGAGATCAAACGTCTGAGAACGGAATCTGATGGCTGGTTCTTTGATGTATGGCAGCCGGATCATATCGATACGACTGAATGCTGGCCGCTGCGTTCTGACAGCACCTGGCACGGCTTCAAAAACATCGATAACGAGCACATGTATCTTGACCCGATCAAAGTCACCCTGCTGACTCCGGGGATGGAAAAAGACGGCACCATGAGCGACTTTGGTATTCCGGCCAGCATCGTGGCGAAATACCTCGACGAACATGGCATCGTTGTTGAGAAAACCGGTCCGTATAACCTGCTGTTCCTGTTCAGCATCGGTATCGATAAGACCAAAGCACTGAGCCTGCTGCGTGCTCTGACTGACTTCAAACGTGCGTTCGACCTGAACCTGCGTGTGAAAAACATGCTGCCGTCTCTGTATCGTGAAGATCCTGAATTCTATGAAAACATGCGTATTCAGGAACTGGCTCAGAATATCCACAAACTGATTGTTCACCACAATCTGCCGGATCTGATGTATCGCGCATTTGAAGTGCTGCCGACGATGGTAATGACTCCGTATGCTGCGTTCCAGAAAGAGCTGCACGGTATGACCGAAGAAGTTTACCTCGACGAAATGGTAGGTCGTATTAACGCCAATATGATCCTTCCATATCCGCCGGGAGTTCCTCTGGTAATGCCGGGTGAAATGATCACCGAAGAAAGCCGTCCGGTTCTGGAGTTCCTGCAGATGCTGTGTGAAATCGGCGCTCACTATCCGGGCTTTGAAACCGATATTCACGGTGCATACCGTCAGGCTGATGGCCGCTATACCGTTAAGGTATTGAAAGAAGAAAGCAAAAAATAATTAGCTCGTACAAGGGAAGTGGCTTGCCACTTCCCTTTTTTGCTCATAAGGAGAACACATGAAAACACCCTCACAGCCGCGCGCGATATACTATATCGTGGCGATCCAAATCTGGGAGTACTTCAGTTTTTACGGCATGCGTGCCTTACTCATTCTCTATCTCACCCATCAGCTTGGTTTTGATGATAACCATGCCATCAGCCTGTTCAGCGCATATGCTTCTCTGGTTTACGTTACCCCTATTCTCGGCGGCTGGCTTGCCGACCGCCTGCTCGGCAACCGCACTGCAGTGATTGCCGGCGCGCTGTTAATGACCCTTGGCCATGTGGTGCTGGGCATTGATACAAATTCAACCTTTAGCCTGTATCTGGCGCTGGCAATCATTATTTGTGGCTACGGTTTATTCAAATCAAACATCAGCTGTTTGCTTGGCGAGCTTTACGACGAGAACGATCATCGACGTGATGGCGGTTTTTCGCTGCTGTATGCTGCGGGCAATATCGGTTCTATCGCCGCCCCAATCGCCTGCGGCCTGGCTGCTCAGTGGTATGGATGGCATGTTGGCTTTGCCCTTGCGGGTGGCGGCATGTTTATCGGTTTGTTGATTTTCTTAAGCGGGCATCGTCATTTCCAGTCCACGCGTAGTATGGATAAAAAAGCGCTCACTAGCGTCAAATTTGCCTTACCGGTATGGAGCTGGTTAGTGGTGATGCTCTGTTTAGCCCCAGTATTTTTTACCCTGCTGCTGGAGAACGACTGGTCCGGATATTTGCTGGCGATCGTTTGCCTCATTGCCGCACAAATCATTGCCCGCATGATGATCAAATTCCCCGAACACCGCCGTGCTCTTTGGCAAATTGTATTGTTGATGTTTGTCGGGACGTTGTTCTGGGTACTGGCACAACAGGGCGGCAGTACCATCAGCTTGTTTATCGATCGCTTTGTGAATCGTCAGGCATTCAATATTGAAGTACCTACAGCACTATTCCAGTCGGTGAATGCAATTGCAGTGATGCTCGCTGGGGTTGTACTGGCCTGGCTGGCGTCGCCAGAAAGCCGCGGCAACTCAACATTGCGCGTCTGGCTGAAGTTTGCCTTTGGCTTACTGCTGATGGCTTGTGGCTTTATGTTGTTGGCATTTGATGCCCGACATGCAGCGGCTGGCGGTCAAGCGTCAATGGCCGTGATGATATCCGGGCTGGCGCTAATGGGCTTTGCCGAACTCTTTATTGACCCGGTGGCGATTGCGCAAATCACGCGTCTGAAAATGTCTGGCGTATTAACCGGTATTTATATGCTGGCAACAGGCGCGGTCGCCAACTGGCTGGCAGGCGTCGTGGCACAGCAGACGACAGAGTCGCAAATTAGCGGTATGGCAATTGCAGCTTACCAGCGATTCTTTTCTCAGATGGGAGAGTGGACGTTGGCTTGTGTCGCGATCATCGTCGTATTGGCCTTTGCTACCCGTTTTCTGTTTAGCACGCCGACGAATATGATACAGGAGAGCAACGATTAACTGTCGTAAAAACAATTGGTTATGAATAAATTAACTTTCAGTTAATCACACTAGTAAATCGAGATTAATAAGTCATTTAAACCATTTTGATGGTTATTTATTAGTGATATCAACTTGAGGTAAGCGTTAGTTTCGATAAGATAAACTGAGTTATTAATAGTCGAGGCAGATAATACAGTGTACCGATCTGTCTCTTTATCTACGCTAAATTGAAAGCTGGATTTAGAGGAACCAAAATGTCTGAACAAGAAACACGGGGAGCCAATGAGGCTATTGATTTTAACGATGAACTGAGAAATCGCCGCGAAAAACTGGCAGCACTACGTCAGCAAGGTGTGGCGTTTCCCAATGATTTTCGCCGCGACCATACCTCTGACCAGTTGCACGAAGAGTTTGATGCGAAGAATAACCAGGAACTGGAATCCTTAAACATTGAAGTCTCGGTTGCTGGCCGAATGATGACCCGTCGTATCATGGGGAAAGCCTCCTTTGTAACGTTGCAGGATGTCGGTGGCCGTATTCAACTGTACGTTGCAAGAGATAGCCTGCCAGAAGGTGTTTATAACGATCAGTTTAAAAAATGGGATCTGGGTGACATTATCGGTGCCCGCGGTACGCTGTTTAAGACGCAAACCGGTGAGCTTTCCATTCACTGTACTGAGTTGCGCCTGCTGACAAAAGCACTACGTCCTTTACCAGATAAATTCCATGGTCTGCAGGATCAGGAAGTCCGTTATCGTCAACGTTATCTGGACCTCATCGCTAACGATAAATCCCGTCAAACGTTTGTTGTCCGTTCAAAAATTCTGGCCGCTATCCGCCAGTTCATGGTCGCGCGCGGCTTTATGGAAGTAGAAACCCCGATGATGCAGGTAATTCCAGGTGGGGCATCTGCTCGCCCGTTTATTACCCATCATAACGCTCTGGATTTAGATATGTACCTGCGTATCGCGCCGGAGCTGTATCTGAAACGTCTGGTTGTAGGCGGTTTTGAACGGGTATTCGAAATCAACCGTAACTTCCGTAATGAAGGTATTTCTGTTCGCCATAATCCTGAGTTCACAATGATGGAACTCTACATGGCGTATGCGGATTACCACGATTTGATTGAACTGACAGAGTCCCTGTTCCGCACCCTGGCACAAGAGGTTCTGGGTACCACTAAAGTCACTTATGGCGAGCATGTGTTTGATTTCGGCAAACCGTTTGAAAAACTCACCATGCGCGAAGCAATCAAAAAATATCGTCCAGAAACCGATATGGCCGACCTGGATAATTTTGATGCTGCTAAAGCATTAGCTGAATCTATCGGAATTACGGTAGAGAAAAGCTGGGGGCTGGGACGTATTGTCACGGAGATCTTTGATGAAGTGGCAGAAGCACATCTGATTCAGCCAACCTTTATTACGGAATATCCGGCAGAAGTGTCACCGCTGGCGCGCCGTAATGATGTTAACCCGGAAATCACCGACCGTTTTGAATTCTTCATCGGTGGTCGTGAAATCGGTAATGGTTTTAGCGAATTAAACGACGCAGAAGATCAGGCTGAACGTTTCCAGGAACAGGTTAACGCTAAAGCTGCAGGTGACGACGAAGCCATGTTCTATGACGAAGATTACGTGACTGCGCTGGAATATGGTCTGCCGCCAACCGCTGGTCTGGGTATTGGTATCGACCGAATGATTATGCTGTTTACAAACAGTCATACTATTCGCGACGTTATTCTCTTCCCGGCGATGCGCCCACAGAAATAAATTTCACTTTAATGAACGAAGCAGTCAGGCGACTGCTTCGTTCGTCGTTCCGCAAATCCAGTTTTGAGGAGAGACGCTTCGTTTCACGATAACCAGCGGGTCCACTCAACTACAGCTCCTAAAAGAGAGAAAAAAGTAATGCCACAGGCAGACTCATTGGCCAGGTTATTCCGACCAGGAATGCACTAAGTAAACGAATATGTGTTTTCTCATGTGAGATAAACCAGATAATGACAAAGGATATGTTCACACCAATCACATAAAAAATTAATATTTTAGAGAATAGTGCCATTTTTTATGTTCTTCTTATCCTTCCTGGCTACTTGTAAAACTGACGGAAATAGTCATCAACTGTCATAATGTTGAGGTCAAAATCAATATCCGGTAAGTCTAAGCATTTAAGCCTGATTAAATCTTCGATTTCACTTGCGGCTAACGATGTCGTTATTGCGAAAGAATTTTCATTCAATTGTCGTGGTATCCCATATTCATCAGCCACGATAGAAGAGAAATTCATATCATACATCAATGATCTTAACCTTAAGAACACTGAGGAATAAGATGATGGATAATCAAAAGAAACAACATAAGTATTGAACTTGTTTTTACCTTCCATAATATGACTCCTATCAATATTGAATGCTCTGGGGACGCAAAAATTATTAACCCCGATTGATGATTCTCATATAGGAGATATTCTTTTTTTTGCTCAGTAAAGGGGATGACTTGGGACAAAAAAACGCGCTCTCTGCCCATTCTTTGTGCATCCCCCTACCCTTCAGATGCTCTCCTGCATCACTCCGCGGAGAGCATGAAAAATATCGTGACTCTGTACTCTCCCATCAACTGCGAATATCATCATACTCCCGCGTTTTATCAAATTCGTGTTTCGCAAATGGGCATAGTGGGATAATTTTTCGTTTTTCCCGACGCATTTTTTCCACGACTTTCGCAACCAGCTGTTTACCAATCCCCTGCCCTTTCAGGCTTTCATCGACATCGGTATGTTCGATAATCGCTAAATTCTCTCCGGTCGGCACAAAGACAATTTCAGCGATTTGCTTGCCCTGTTCGTCATTAATGTAAAATTTATTGTGGCCTTCGCGTATTTCCATTTTACCCTCGCTTATTTATGACGGTATTTCAGCGCGCCGCTCGGGCACGTATCAATCACTTTAACCACAGTGACGACGTCGACTTCATCCGGCATGATCCACGGCTTTCGTTTGAGATTAAATAACTTGCCGTTGCCACGTACGCAATTGCCAGAATGCTGACATATCGCAGTGTTGAAATAGACATCGATCTTTTCGCCGGTATAACAGCGATAACCCTCGTCCAGTAGCGCCTGATCCATGACTTTCCCTCTCTCATCAGTATGATTATCGCTATAAGCATAGCCCTGGAATCTTCATACAGCACTGGCAGTTTCCGTTGCCAGAGTCTCTTCCCCTATATAGCCAATCATTCTTACTCCCTTTGAATTACCCGCCTCATCAGAGATAATGCTTAAGAAATTTGTCACACAAGGAAGCTGATGAGACATTCATTGCCCTACCGCATGTTACGCAAACGTCCGATGAAATTGAGTACCACAGTGATCTTAATGGTCAGCGCGGTACTGTTCTCGGTGCTATTGGTGGTGCATCTGATTTACTTCTCGCAAATCAGTGATATGACGCGAGACGGGCTGGCCAACAAGGCACTGGCAGTGGCGCGTACCCTCGCCGACTCGCCGGAAATCCGTCAGGGCTTGCAGAAAAAACCGCAGGAGAGCGGAATCCAGGCCATCGCGGAAGCCGTGCGCAAACGCAACGATCTGCTGTTTATTGTCGTTACCGATATGCAAAGTCTTCGCTACTCGCATCCTGAAGCCCAGCGTATTGGTCAGCCATTTAAAGGTGATGACATCCTTAAAGCGCTGAATGGCAAAGAAAATGTCGCTATCAATCGCGGTTTTCTGGCGCAGGCTTTACGCGTATTTACCCCCATCTACGATGAAAATCATAAACAAATTGGCGTGGTGGCGATCGGCCTTGAGTTAAGCCGCGTGACCCAACAAATCAATGACAGTCGCTGGAGCATTATCTGGTCGGTATTATTTGGCATGCTGGTCGGACTGATTGGCACCTGCATTCTGGTTAAGGTACTGAAAAAAATCCTTTTCGGCCTGGAACCCTACGAAATCTCCACGCTGTTTGAGCAGCGCCAGGCCATGTTGCAGTCTATCAAAGAAGGCGTCGTTGCCGTGGACGATCGCGGCGAGGTCACGCTGATCAACGATGCCGCACAAGAATTGCTGAATTACCGTAAGTCGCAGGACGATGAGAAACTGTCGACGCTAAGCCACTCATGGTCACAGGTGGTAGATGTCTCGGAAGTGTTACGCGACGGTACGCCGCGCCGCGACGAAGAGATTACGATTAAAGACCGGCTATTACTGATCAACACCGTTCCGGTGCGCAGTAATGGCGTTATCATCGGTGCCATTTCAACCTTCAGGGACAAAACTGAAGTTCGTAAACTGATGCAGCGACTCGACGGTCTGGTCAACTATGCTGATGCACTTCGTGAACGATCCCACGAATTTATGAATAAATTGCATGTGATTCTCGGATTATTGCATCTGAAGAGTTATAAGCAGTTGGAAGATTACATTCTCAAAACAGCCAATAACTATCAGGAAGAGATTGGCTCTCTGCTGGGTAAGATCAAATCTCCGGTTATCGCTGGTTTTTTAATCAGCAAGATTAACCGCGCGACCGATTTAGGCCATACGCTGATTTTAAACAGTGAAAGCCTGCTGCCAGACAGCGGCAGTGAGGACCAGGTCGCGACGCTGATTACCACATTGGGAAATCTGATAGAAAACGCGCTGGAAGCATTAGGGCCGGAACCCGGTGGCGAAATTAGCGTAACATTGCACTACCGTCACGGCTGGCTGCACTGCGAAGTTAACGATGATGGACCGGGGATCGCACCCGACAAAATCGATCACATTTTTGACAAAGGTGTCTCGACAAAAGGAAGCGAGCGAGGCGTCGGTTTAGCACTTGTCAAACAACAGGTAGAAAATCTCGGCGGCAGCATCGCCGTGGAATCGGAACCCGGGATTTTCACACAATTTTTTGTCCAGATACCCTGGGACGGGGAGAGGTCGAACAGATGATCAATGTATTAATTATCGATGACGACGCAATGGTCGCGGAGCTGAATCGCCGATACGTAGCACAAATCCCAGGCTTTCAATGCTGTGGAACAGCCTCGACGCTGGAGAAAGCCAAAGAGATTATCTTCAATAGCGATACGCCTATCGACCTGATATTGCTCGATATCTATATGCAAAAAGAGAACGGGCTCGATTTACTGCCTGTCCTGCATAACGCGCGTTGCAAAAGTGATGTGATTGTCATCTCCTCCGCAGCCGATGCGGCAACCATTAAAGATTCGCTGCATTACGGTGTCGTGGATTACCTGATCAAACCCTTCCAGGCTTCCCGCTTTGAAGAGGCGCTCACCGGCTGGCGGCAAAAGAAAATGGCGCTGGAAAAACATCAGTATTATGACCAGGCCGAGCTTGATCAGCTAATCCACGGCAGCAGCTCCAACGAACAGGATCCTCGTCGCTTGCCAAAAGGCTTAACGCCGCAGACGTTACGCACGCTGTGCCAGTGGATTGACGCGCATCAGGACTATGAGTTTTCAACCGACGAGCTGGCTAACGAGGTTAACATCTCGCGTGTTTCCTGCCGAAAATACCTCATCTGGCTGGTCAACTGCCACATCTTGTTCACCAGTATCCATTATGGCGTCACGGGGCGTCCGGTTTACCGTTACCGTATTCAGGCAGAACACTACTCACTGCTGAAACAATATTGCCAATAACGGATCGCTGGTTATCTGTAAGTAATAATTATTACCGTAATGCAAAATACCCCTGGCACAAGTTACATCCTTCATCAGTAAAACTTGTGCCAGATCAAATATAATTATCCCTCCATCATCGCTAAAAATTAATATCTCTTCAGGTGAACGGTGTTTTTAATTTCAAAACGCTAACAAAAGTTAATTAACTATTATGTCACCCGCATTATGTGTATTTTTACCCACAAATGGGTAGATCAGATTAATCTTTAAACCTAATGATATCTGCCCTGAGAACAAAAAATAGACCGATAAATATCAATAAGATAACAGCAAACAAAACATTAACATCTGCGCAGTACAAACTATAAACCCATCGCCAGAGAGTTTTTCTCTCTGAAAAAGCCGCTTATCACAGTGCATAAATTTGCCGCTGCTTTAATCAGCCAATATTTACTGTGAGGTATTTGCTAAAGCCGGTAACGACCAAACGGATATTTAGTCAGGCTCTGAAAACAGTTCATACAAAACAGAACGTGACTGTGATCTATTCAGCAAAAATTTAAATAGGATTATCGCGAGGGTTCACACATGTTATTTACTATCCAACTTATCATAATACTGATATGTCTGTTTTATGGTGCCAGAAAGGGTGGTATCGCGCTGGGTTTATTAGGCGGTATCGGTCTGGTCATTCTGGTCTTCGTCTTCCACCTTCAGCCAGGTAAACCACCAGTTGATGTCATGCTGGTTATCATTGCGGTGGTGGCGGCATCGGCGACCTTGCAAGCTTCGGGCGGTCTTGATGTCATGCTGCAAATTGCCGAGAAGTTGCTGCGCCGCAACCCGAAATATGTCTCAATTGTCGCGCCGTTTGTGACCTGTACACTGACCATTCTTTGCGGTACGGGTCATGTGGTTTACACCATTCTGCCGATCATCTACGACGTCGCCATTAAGAACAACATCCGTCCGGAACGTCCGATGGCGGCAAGTTCTATCGGTGCACAGATGGGGATTATCGCCAGTCCGGTGTCGGTTGCGGTCGTGTCTCTGGTTGCAATGCTGGGTAATGTCACCTTTGATGGTCGCCATCTTGAGTTCCTCGACCTGCTGGCAATCACCATTCCATCGACGTTAATCGGTATCCTGGCGATCGGTATCTTCAGCTGGTTCCGCGGTAAAGATCTGGATAAAGACGAAGAGTTCCAGAAATTCATCTCCGTACCGGAAAACCGTGAGTATGTTTACGGTGATACCGCGACGCTGCTCGATAAAAAACTGCCGAAAAGCAACTGGCTGGCAATGTGGATTTTCCTCGGTGCAATCGCTGTAGTCGCCCTTCTTGGTGCTGATTCGGACCTGCGTCCATCCTTCGGCGGCAAACCGCTGTCGATGGTACTGGTTATTCAGATGTTTATGCTGCTGACCGGGGCGCTGATTATTATCCTGACCAAAACCAATCCCGCGTCTATCTCAAAAAACGAAGTCTTCCGTTCCGGTATGATCGCCATCGTGGCGGTGTACGGTATCGCATGGATGGCAGAAACCATGTTCGGTGCGCATATGTCTGAAATTCAGGGCGTACTGGGTGAAATGGTGAAAGAGTATCCGTGGGCCTATGCCATTGTTCTGCTGCTGGTTTCCAAGTTTGTAAACTCTCAGGCTGCGGCGCTGGCGGCGATTGTTCCGGTCGCGCTGGCGATCGGCGTTGATCCGGCATACATCGTGGCTTCAGCACCGGCTTGCTACGGTTATTACATCCTGCCGACTTATCCGAGCGATCTGGCAGCGATTCAGTTTGACCGTTCCGGCACCACCCACATCGGTCGCTTCGTCATCAACCACAGCTTTATTCTGCCGGGGTTGATTGGTGTGAGCGTATCGTGCGTCTTCGGCTGGATCTTCGCCGCGATGTACGGGTTCTTATAAATGCACTTTGCGTGCCGCCCGTGACTACGCGGCACGCCATTTTCGAATAACAAATACAGAGTTACAGGCTGGAAGCTATGTCAAACAAACCCTTTATCTACCAGGCACCTTTCCCGATGGGGAAAGACAATACCGAATACTATCTACTCACTTCCGATTACGTTAGCGTTGCCGACTTCGACGGCGAAACCATCCTGAAAGTGGAACCAGAAGCCCTGACCCTGCTGGCGCAGCAAGCCTTTCACGACGCTTCTTTTATGCTCCGCCCGGCACACCAGAAACAGGTTGCGGCTATTCTTCACGATCCAGAAGCCAGCGAAAACGACAAGTACGTGGCGCTGCAATTCTTAAGAAACTCCGAAATCGCCGCCAAAGGCGTGCTGCCGACCTGCCAGGATACCGGCACCGCGATCATCGTCGGTAAAAAAGGCCAGCGCGTGTGGACCGGCGGCGGTGATGAAGAAGCGCTGTCGAAAGGCGTCTATAACACCTATATCGAAGATAACCTGCGCTATTCACAGAATGCGGCGCTGGACATGTACAAAGAGGTCAACACCGGCACTAACCTGCCTGCGCAAATCGACCTGTACGCGGTAGATGGCGATGAGTACAAATTCCTTTGCGTTGCGAAAGGCGGCGGCTCTGCCAACAAAACGTATCTCTACCAGGAAACCAAAGCCCTGCTGACTCCCGGCAAACTGAAAAACTTCCTCGTCGAGAAAATGCGTACCCTCGGTACTGCAGCCTGCCCGCCGTACCATATCGCGTTTGTGATTGGCGGTACGTCTGCGGAAACCAACCTGAAAACCGTCAAGTTAGCAAGCGCTCACTATTACGATGAACTGCCGACGGAAGGGAACGAACATGGTCAGGCGTTCCGCGATGTCCAGCTGGAACAGGAACTGCTGGAAGAGGCCCAGAAACTCGGTCTTGGCGCGCAGTTTGGCGGTAAATACTTCGCGCACGACATTCGCGTTATCCGTCTGCCACGTCACGGCGCATCCTGCCCGGTCGGCATGGGCGTCTCCTGCTCCGCTGACCGTAACATTAAAGCGAAAATCAACCGCGAAGGTATCTGGATCGAAAAACTGGAACACAACCCAGGCCAGTACATTCCACAAGAACTGCGCCAGGCCGGTGAAGGCGAAGCGGTGAAAGTTGACCTTAACCGCCCGATGAAAGAGATCCTCGCCCAGCTTTCGCAATACCCGGTATCCACTCGTTTGTCGCTCACCGGCACCATTATCGTGGGCCGAGATATTGCACACGCCAAGCTGAAAGAGCTGATTGACGCCGGTAAAGAACTTCCGCAGTACATCAAAGATCACCCGATCTACTACGCGGGTCCGGCGAAAACCCCTGCCGGTTATCCATCAGGTTCACTTGGCCCAACCACCGCAGGCCGTATGGACTCCTACGTGGATCTGCTGCAATCCCACGGCGGCAGCATGATCATGCTGGCGAAAGGTAACCGCAGTCAGCAGGTTACCGACGCGTGTCATAAACACGGCGGCTTCTACCTCGGTAGCATCGGCGGTCCGGCGGCGGTACTGGCGCAGCAGAGCATCAAGCATCTGGAATGCGTCGCTTATCCGGAGCTGGGTATGGAAGCTATCTGGAAAATCGAAGTAGAAGATTTCCCGGCGTTTATCCTGGTCGATGACAAAGGTAACGACTTCTTCCAGCAAATCGTCAACAAACAGTGCGCGAACTGCACTAAGTAACCTCTTCGGCCCAGCGCCTGGCAGCATGCTGCCAGGTGATCCCCCTGGGCCACCTCTTTTGCGATTGTAATTTCACGCTTGCTGGTGAATAGTCAGTATTTTCCCTGACTTGCGAACTCACCATGACCCGCACACTCAAGCCGTTAATTCTTAACACCGGCGCACTGGCGCTAACATTAATCCTGATTTATACCGGCATTTCGGCCCATGACAAACTCACCTGGCTGATGGAAGTGACACCGGTGATTATTGTCGTGCCGCTACTGCTTGCCACCGCCAGACGTTATCCGTTAACGCCGCTGCTCTATACGCTCATTTTCTTTCACGCCATCATCCTGATGGTCGGCGGGCAATACACCTACGCGAAAGTCCCCGTTGGTTTTGAGGTGCAGGAATGGCTGGGGTTGAGTCGTAATCCGTATGACAAGCTGGGGCACTTTTTCCAGGGGCTGGTACCTGCACTGGTGGCACGAGAAATTCTCGTTCGCGGGATGTACGTGCGCGGACGTAAAATGGTGGCGTTCCTGGTCTGCTGCGTGGCGCTGGCGATAAGCGCGATGTATGAATTAATCGAGTGGTGGGCAGCGCTGGCAATGGGTCAGGGAGCGGATGATTTTCTCGGCACCCAGGGCGACCAGTGGGACACGCAATCCGATATGTTCTGCGCGCTGCTTGGCGCATTAACGACGGTGATATTCCTCGCTCGCTTTCATTGCCGCCAGCTACGGCGCTTTGGCTTGATAACCGGATAACAACTTGCGCTTTGTTGATGCCGGATGCGGCGTGAATTCCTTATCCGGTCTACAAAATTTGCAAATCCAAAGCATTACATTAAGACGTGGCCTGATAAACATATCGCATCAGGCCATTTTCGTTAGCTATTGTCCACGTCAGGCTTTCACATCACTCACTGCACCGACCGGAATATCAGCATGAACAGGCTCGGGCGGTACTTTGCGATATTTATCCAGCAGATGAATCTGGATCCTGCGCAGCGTGTCGCCATTGAGGCGATAGAAACGGAAGTAGAGAATCAGCGTTACCATGAAAAACAGAGTTGGTAGAGCAATCATAATAAACTGCATACCTAATAGGGCTTGCGTAGACTGTTCAACATTCGGTACATAGCCAATCATCCCTAACACAACCGCAATGAAAAAAGCCGCAAAGGCTGAACCGCCCTTCACCACCATAGTCTGCACGGAGTAAGCGATACTTTCACAGCGTACGTGCAGTTTATATTCACCGTAATCAACGGTATCTGCCACCATGATGACCTGTAATACCCAGAAAAGCGCCGTTCCCACATTCAGCAAAATACCCGCAATCACAATGAGGACGACGTTGTGATAGCTCATTAATGCCATTAACAGGAGAACACCACAGCTTAACACCGGAAGAATAGATGCTCCGGCCCATAAAATGCGTCGGGATAATGATTTAACTAAGCGTGGGAAGAATACTAACGTCACCAGGTTAGCAGCTCCCGCATACGACAGATAATAGGGGAACAAATCCGCATCACCGATAACATATGAGAAATAATAGATAGCAAATCCGGTAATAATGTTGCTGGCTACATTATAAGCAAGAGCCATACCCAAGAGGCATGAAAGCTGATCGTTTTTATAAATTAGCGCAACGATGGCTTTAAGTGTCAGATGGCTTCCTTCAGCAGACGGTTGATTGTCTGACGAAAAGACTTCATGCACATTGCGCAGAGTGATGATGGTTGAAACAATAAAAAAGGCGATCAGTACCAGAGTGAACATCTGAAAGCCAAATCCCCGATCGCCACCGCCGACATAATTAACAAATGGTAGCGTCACACCTGCCGTAACAAAGCCTGCCAGACTGGCAAAAAAACGCGGATAAGGAACCAGTTGTTCGCGCTCACGTTTATCGAGCGTGATGGTTGGAACCAGCGACCAGAAGGGAATATCCATAATGGTGTAAGTCATGCCCCAGAGGATGTAGGTCACGCAAACAAAGACAATCTGAGTAGTACCTTCAAACAGATGCGCACTAAAGAGGAGAAATAAGATTACAGAGTTTGCCAACGTACCGATCAGGATCCAGGGTTTGAACTTACCCCATCGCGATCGCGTAGCATTTACAATCCATCCCATAATCGGATCGTTAATAGCATCCCAGATCCTCGCCACCAGAAACAAAGTACCGACCAAACCCACAGACAGCCCGACGACATCGGTGTAGTAATACATGAGGTACATATACACAATGCCGATCGCAAAATCCTTCCCGAACGCTCCAAATCCATAACTGAGTTTTGTAGTCATTGAAATGCTCATAGGGTATCGGGTCGCTGTTACCAACGCCCGCCTTCTGTTATTGGTATCGTCAGAGGTGTGCGCCGGAATAAATCCCCCGGCGCAGTAGCGTTTAGTCGCGTTTTAACGGTGCAACCAGCCTGGCAGCCAGTCGCCGTGGGCGGCAATCAGGTCGTCAACAAGAGCATATATTTCATCAATGCCCAGCACGGCAGCAGTATGCGGGTCCATCATCGCGGCGTGGTAAACACGGTCGCGATTTTCCGTAAGAATAGCTTCGGTCAGCAGCGTCTGTACGTTGATGTTGGTTTGCATCAGGGCGGCCAGATGCGAAGGTAGCGTACCGACTTTGGTCGGCTGAATGCCATTAGCATCAACCAGACAGGCTACTTCCACGCAACATCCTTGTGGCAGGTTATCAATCAAACCATCGTTACGGACGTTGCCGTAAATCACACTCGGCTCGCCAGTCCAGATAGCGTTCATGATTGTGCTGGCATATTCCCGTGACGGTTTAATATCAATCCGGGAGGCGTTTTTATACTCCTCCAGCTCTTTATGCCAGTTCGCCAGCTGCTCGACGCAGCGTTTCGGGTACTCATCCAGCGGTACTTTATAACGCTCAATCAAATCCTCACGACCTGGCTTAATAAACCACGGTGTGTACTCAGCAAAATGTTCTGACGATTCCGTGACGAAGTAGCCCAGCTTTTTGAACATTTCGTAGCGCACAATATTCTGGCAGCGAGTATTGCCATGAATATTCGGCTTCGGTGCCTGCCCTGCTTCATAAGCCGCCAGCAGTTCCGGGTAGAGATTCACATAACTGCCGTCGGCGGTTTTGCGCTCCAGCTCCAGGTAAAACGCCATATGGTTGATACCTGCGCAACGGTAACGCAGCGTAGCTGGGTCGATATTGAGGTCACGCGCCAGCTCTTCCGCCGTTCCCTGCACCGAATGGCACAGCCCGACCTGTTTGATATGCGGATAGCGGGCATACATCGCCCAGGTATTCATCGCCATTGGGTTAACATAGTTGAGCATGGTGGCATCGGGGCAGACTTCCGTCATGTCCTCGCAAATTTGCCACAGATGCGGAATGGTACGTAGCGCGCGCATAATACCGCCCGGCCCCAACGTATCGGCAATGGTTTGTTCCAGACCATGCCGCTTACAGACCTCGAAATCAGTCACCGTGCAAGGTTCATAACCGCCAATCTGAAATGCCACCACGACAAAATCGGCATCCTCTAAGGCTTCTTTCTGTTGGGTGTGGCAGGTGATTTTGCCGCTGGCCCCTGCTGAATCCATCAGCTTACGCACCACAATATGCGACTCTTCCAGGCGGGTGGGATCAATGTCCATCAGGGCAATATGCGCCGTTTTCAGCGCCTCGCGATGGAACACATCACCAAGAATATTTTTAACGAAAATCGTCGAACCAGCGCCGATAAATGTAATTTTGGGTGCAGTCATCATGCAGATCTCCTGGCTTGCTTGAATAACTTCATCATGGCAGGCGAATCTGCAGAAAACCTCCGGCTTCCAGGTTGAGCATTCCCATAAACTCAGATCCTGCGTGAAGCAGCAGTAAATCTGAGTTTATGGTAATAAGTTACCTGAAAAGCAGAGTTTTCGGCCTCATGATGCTCGGACGCTCCCCTCGCCTCTCTGGGAAGAGGGTGAAAACCGTGCTCCCACTCGCAGTCATCCTCCCTCACTCCTGCCATAATTCTGATATTCCAGGAAAGAGAGCCATCCATGAATACAGATACGTTTATGTGCAGCAGCGACGAAAAACAGACCCGCAGCCCGCTGTCGCTGTATTCGGAATACCAGCGGATGGAGATTGAGTTTCGCGCACCGCATATCATGCCCACCAGCCACTGGCATGGTCAGGTCGAAGTGAATGTGCCTTTCGATGGCGATGTGGAATACCTGATCAACAATGAAAAAGTGAATATCAATCAGGGTCATATCACGCTGTTCTGGGCCTGTACACCGCACCAACTAACAGATACCGGAACCTGTCAGAGCATGGCGATTTTTAATCTGCCGATGCATCTGTTTCTCTCCTGGCCGCTGGATAAAGACCTGATTAACCACGTCACTCACGGCATGGTGATCAAATCACTGGCCACACAGCAACTTAGCCCGTTTGAAGTGCGCCGCTGGCAGCAGGAATTAAACAGTCCGAACGAGCAAATTCGCCAGCTCGCCATTGATGAAATTGGCCTGATGCTCAAGCGATTTAGCCTCTCTGGCTGGGAACCGATTCTGGTCAATAAAACCTCGCGCACACACAAAAACAGCGTCTCGCGCCATGCGCAATTTTATGTTAGCCAGATGCTGGGCTTTATTGCCGAAAACTATGATCAGGCGCTGACCATCAACGATGTGGCTGAGCACGTCAAACTTAACGCCAACTATGCAATGGGGATATTCCAGCGGGTCATGCAATTGACGATGAAACAGTACATTACCGCGATGCGCATCAACCACGTTCGCGCGTTACTGAGCGATACCGATAAAAGTATTCTCGATATTGCCCTGACGGCAGGCTTTCGTTCAAGTAGTCGTTTTTACAGCACGTTCGGCAAATATGTCGGCATGTCGCCGCAACAATACCGCAAACTTAGCCAACAGCGCCGCCAGACGTTTCCCGGCTAAAGACGATATCAGTATCAGCCAAAAAAATAGTTTAGCCGTCGATAATAAGCAGTGAAAATAAATTAAAATAATCACATAACATATTGTTTATAAAAATAAATATTCCAAAAATGTTTGTTTTTCACGCGCTTTACAGCCCGAAAAGGCCGGAAGATACTTGCCCGCAACGAAGATTCCTTCATAACCGGGTAAGCAATGATGAAAGTATTAATTGTTGAAAGCGAGTTTCTCCATCAAGACACCTGGGTCGGTAACGCCGTTGAGCGTCTGGCAGATGCTTTAAGCCAGCAAAATGTTACCGTGATTAAATCCACCTCCTTTGATGATGGTTTTGCCATTCTCTCTTCAAACGAAGCCATTGACTGCCTGATGTTCAGCTATCAAATGGAACATCCGGACGAACATCAAAACGTCAGACAATTGATCGGTAAGCTTCATGAGCGCCAACAAAACGTGCCGGTCTTCCTGTTGGGCGATCGGGAAAAAGCCCTCGCCGCAATGGACCGGGATCTGCTGGAGCTTGTCGATGAATTCGCCTGGATTCTGGAAGATACCGCCGACTTTATCGCCGGACGCGCCGTTGCCGCGATGACCCGCTACCGCCAGCAGCTGTTGCCGCCACTGTTCAGCGCGCTGATGAAATATAGTGACATCCATGAATATTCCTGGGCAGCGCCAGGCCACCAGGGCGGCGTTGGTTTTACCAAAACACCCGCCGGACGTTTCTACCATGACTACTATGGTGAAAATCTGTTCCGCACCGACATGGGCATCGAACGAACTTCCCTCGGTTCTTTGCTTGACCATACTGGCGCATTTGGCGAAAGCGAAAAATATGCCGCACGCGTATTTGGTGCCGATCGCTCCTGGTCGGTAGTCGTCGGTACTTCCGGCTCTAACCGCACCATCATGCAGGCTTGCATGACCGATAACGATGTCGTGGTCGTTGACCGTAACTGCCATAAATCCATCGAACAAGGTTTGATGCTGACAGGCGCGAAACCGGTCTATATGGTGCCAAGCCGCAACCGCTACGGCATTATCGGGCCAATCTATCCGCAGGAAATGCAACCTGAAACCTTGCAGAAGAAAATCAGTGAAAGCCCGCTGACCAAAGACAAAGCCGGGCAAAAACCGTCTTACTGCGTGGTGACCAACTGCACCTATGACGGCGTGTGTTATAACGCTAAAGAAGCGCAGGATCTGCTGGAAAAAACCTCCGATCGTCTGCACTTTGACGAAGCCTGGTACGGCTATGCACGTTTCAACCCGATCTATGCCGATCACTATGCCATGCGCGGCGAACCTGGCGATCACAACGGTCCTACCGTTTTCGCCACCCACTCCACCCACAAACTGCTGAATGCGCTTTCACAGGCTTCTTATATTCATGTACGTGAAGGTCGTGGGGCGATTAACTTCTCCCGCTTCAACCAGGCCTACATGATGCATGCCACCACCTCCCCGCTGTATGCCATCTGCGCATCCAACGACGTGGCGGTGTCGATGATGGACGGCAACAGCGGCCTGTCACTGACGCAGGAAGTGATCGACGAAGCGGTTGATTTCCGTCAGGCGATGGCGCGGCTATATAAAGAGTTCACCGCTGACGGTAGCTGGTTCTTCAAACCGTGGAACAAAGAAGTCGTCACCGACCCACAAACCGGCAAAACCTATGACTTTGCTGACGCACCAACCAAACTGCTGACCACCGTTCAGGACTGCTGGGTAATGCATCCGGGCGAAAGCTGGCACGGCTTCAAAGATATTCCGGATAACTGGAGTATGCTCGACCCAATTAAAGTCAGCATCCTTGCTCCGGGAATGGGTGAAGATGGTGAACTGGAAGAAACCGGTGTTCCGGCGGCGCTGGTCACTGCCTGGCTTGGTCGCCACGGCATTGTGCCTACCCGCACCACTGACTTCCAAATTATGTTCCTGTTCTCTATGGGCGTAACCCGTGGGAAATGGGGGACTCTGGTTAACACCCTTTGCTCCTTCAAACGCCACTATGACGCCAACACACCGCTGGCGCAGGTGATGCCGGAACTTGTTGAACAATATCCTGACACTTACGCGAACATGGGGATTCACGATCTGGGTGACACCATGTTTGCCTGGCTGAAAGAAAACAACCCTGGCGCACGGTTGAACGAAGCCTATTCCGGCCTGCCGATGGCGGAAATCACCCCGCGTGAAGCGTACAACGCGATTGTCGACAACAATGTCGAACTGGTATCCATTGAAAATCTGCCAGGACGCATCGCGGCAAACTCAGTTATCCCGTATCCGCCAGGAATCCCGATGCTGCTGTCTGGTGAAAACTTCGGCGATAAAAACAGTCCGCAAGTAAGTTATTTACGCTCGCTGCAATCCTGGGACCACCATTTCCCTGGATTTGAACACGAAACTGAAGGGACTGAAATTATTGACGGTATTTACCACGTTATGTGCGTGAAAGCGTAACCACTATTCCGCTGAAGGCGTAATTGTTTAAATAACATTACGCCGCCTGGCCTTAGGCCTTTTGAGTATGGCAACGTTTTCATAAAAATTGCTGCAAACAAAAATGTCATACTTTTTGCGCGGCCCCACCCCGCGCTTTTTTTTGCCTGTTATTTATCCTGTAAAAAAATATGTACATGAGAAATTACTATAAAAATTTGTAATATTAGTAAAACTCGTTATTTTTATGCATGTTTATATTCATCATACAATTATATAACCATTTCCCGGTATCGCTTTGCTTTAGCGAGAACTGGTCTTTTATTTGCACTCAGGAGTACATGTATGAGGATTTGCAGCGACCAACCTTGTATTGTTTTATTGACTGAAAAAGATGTCTGGATAAGGGTGAATGGGAAAGAACCTATTAGCCTTAAAGCTAACCATATGGCGTTATTAAATTGTGAAAATAATATTATCGACGTCTCCTCTCTTAACAACACTTTGGTTGCTCATATTAGTCACGACATCATCAAAGATTACCTCCGGTTTCTGAATAAAGATCTCTCGCAAATACCAGTATGGCAACGTAGCGCTACGCCCATACTCACCCTGCCATGCCTGACGCCAGACGTCTTTCGCGTTGCCGCGCAACACAGCATGATGCCCGCAGAAACTGAGTCAGAAAAGGAACGAACACGCGCATTATTATTCACGGTGCTATCCCGTTTTCTCGACAGTAAAAAATTCCTTTCATTAATGATGTATATGTTACGTAATTGTGTAAGTGACAGCGTTTATCAAATTATTGAAAGCGATATTCACAAAGACTGGAATCTTAGTATGGTAGCCAGTTGTTTATGTCTTAGCCCAAGTCTGTTAAAGAAAAAGTTGAAAAGCGAAAACACCAGTTATAGCCAAATAATCACCACCTGCCGCATGCGTTATGCCGTAAATGAATTAATGATGGACGGTAAAAATATCTCTCAGGTATCACAGTCCTGCGGCTACAACAGTACGTCGTACTTTATTTCTGTCTTTAAAGACTTCTACGGTATGACGCCGCTGCATTATGTTAGTCAGCACAGAGAACGCACTGTCGCCTGATTTTTAACCTTAACGAAGAGCTATATTAATAACGGCATCAGCGATAACCCGGTCGATAATAATTCAACTATCGAATGCAGGCGTATGATATGACGTAATTTATTGTCACGAAGCTCGCCTTCGCAGGAGTTTAATTATGTCTTCGGATGCTGATGCTCACAAAGTGGGCTTAATCCCCGTCACCCTGATGGTGTCGGGGAATATTATGGGGTCAGGTGTTTTTCTGTTACCTGCAAACCTGGCCTCTACTGGCGGGATTGCCATTTATGGATGGTTGGTGACGATTATCGGTGCGCTGGGGCTCTCGATGGTATACGCCAAAATGTCGTTCCTCGATCCAAGTCCTGGTGGTTCTTACGCGTACGCCCGCCGCTGCTTTGGCCCGTTTCTCGGTTATCAAACCAACGTCCTCTACTGGCTGGCCTGCTGGATCGGCAATATCGCCATGGTGGTCATTGGCGTAGGATATTTAAGTTACTTCTTCCCGATTCTGAAAGATCCATTGGTATTAACCATCACCTGCGTCGTGGTGCTGTGGATCTTCGTCCTGCTGAACATTGTCGGTCCGAAAATGATCACCCGTGTGCAGGCAGTTGCCACCGTGCTGGCGCTGATCCCCATCGTCGGGATTGCCGTATTTGGCTGGTTCTGGTTCCGTGGTGAAACCTATATGGCGGCATGGAACGTCAGCGGCCTGGGCACCTTCGGTGCAATTCAAAGTACCCTTAACGTTACGCTGTGGTCGTTCATCGGTGTGGAAAGTGCCTCCGTTGCCGCAGGTGTGGTGAAAAACCCGAAACGCAATGTCCCTATCGCCACCATTGGTGGGGTATTGATTGCCGCCGTTTGCTATGTACTTTCTACCACCGCGATTATGGGGATGATCCCTAATGCCGCACTGCGCGTTTCTGCTTCGCCATTCGGTGATGCCGCACGGATGGCGTTGGGTGACACCGCCGGGGCCATTGTTTCCTTCTGCGCAGCTGCGGGTTGCTTAGGTTCACTGGGCGGCTGGACGTTGCTGGCGGGTCAAACGGCGAAAGCCGCTGCCGATGACGGACTGTTCCCACCGATTTTTGCCCGTGTAAATAAAGCGGGCACGCCAGTGGCGGGGCTGATTATCGTCGGTATTTTGATGACCATCTTCCAGCTCAGCAGCATTTCACCAAACGCGACCAAAGAGTTCGGTCTGGTTTCTTCCGTCTCGGTCATCTTTACACTGGTGCCATATCTTTACACCTGTGCGGCGTTACTGCTGCTCGGTCACGGTCACTTTGGTAAAGCACGCCCGGCATATCTGGCTGTTACTACCATTGCCTTCCTCTACTGCATTTGGGCCGTGGTGGGGTCCGGGGCGAAAGAGGTTATGTGGTCATTTGTCACCCTGATGGTAATCACCGCCATGTATGCGCTGAATTACAACCGGCTGCATAAAAACCCGTATCCCTTAGATGTACCAATAAGCAAAGATTAATTCCCCTTAATCCAGCAAACATAAAAGCCAACCTTAAGAACTTAAGGTTGGCTTAATTTTGCTTTGCGAGCATATGCGCACTTTGTTCGATGGAAACACCGTGATGTTGAAGCGCCTACTAAAAAGACCCTCTTTGAATTTACTCGCCTGGCTATTGTTGGCCGCTTTTTATATCTCTATCTGCCTGAATATTGCCTTTTTTAAACAGGTGTTGCAGGCGCTGCCGCTGGATTCGCTGCATAACGTACTGGTTTTCTTGTCGATGCCGGTCGTCGCTTTCAGCGTGATTAATATTGTCCTGACACTAAGCTCTTTCTTATGGCTTAATCGACCACTGGCCTGCCTGTTTATTCTGGTTGGCGCGGCTGCACAATATTTCATAATGACTTACGGCATCGTCATCGACCGCTCGATGATTGCCAATATTATTGATACCACTCCGGCAGAAAGTTATGCGCTGATGACACCGCAAATGTTATTAACGCTGGGATTCAGCGGCGTGCTTGCTGCGCTGATTGCCTGCTGGATAAAAATCAAACCTGCCACCTCGCGTCTGCGCAGTGTTCTTTTCCGTGGAGCCAATATTCTGGTTTCTGTACTACTGATTTTGCTGGTCGCCGCACTGTTTTATAAAGACTACGCCTCGTTGTTCCGCAATAACAAAGAGCTGGTGAAATCCTTAAGCCCCTCTAACAGCATTGTTGCCAGCTGGTCATGGTACTCCCATCAGCGACTGGCAAATCTACCGCTGGTGCGAATTGGTGAAGACGCCCACCGCAACCCGTTAATGCAGAACGAAAAACGTAAAAATTTGACCATCCTGATTGTCGGCGAAACCTCGCGGGCGGAGAACTTCTCCCTCAACGGCTACCCGCGTGAAACTAACCCGCGGCTGGCGAAAGATAACGTGGTCTATTTCCCTAATACCGCATCTTGCGGCACGGCAACGGCAGTTTCAGTACCGTGCATGTTCTCGGATATGCCGCGTGAGCATTACAAAGAAGAGCTGGCACAGCACCAGGAAGGCGTGCTGGATATCATTCAGCGAGCGGGCATCAACGTGCTGTGGAATGACAACGATGGCGGCTGTAAAGGTGCCTGCGACCGCGTGCCTCACCAGAACATCACCGCGCTGAATCTGCCTGGTCAGTGCATCAACGGCGAATGCTATGACGAAGTACTGTTCCACGGGCTGGAAGAGTACATCAATAACCTGCAGGGTGATGGCGTGATTGTCTTACACACCATCGGCAGCCACGGTCCGACCTATTACAACCGCTATCCGCCGCAGTTCAGGAAATTTACCCCAACCTGCGACACCAATGAAATCCAGACCTGTAGCAAAGAGCAACTGGTGAACACTTACGACAACACGCTGGTTTACGTCGACTATATTGTTGATAAAGCGATTAATCTGCTGAAAGAACATCAGGATAAATTTACCACCAGCCTGGTTTATCTTTCTGACCACGGTGAATCGTTAGGTGAAAATGGCATCTATCTGCACGGTCTGCCTTATGCCATCGCCCCGGATAGCCAAAAACAGGTGCCGATGCTGCTGTGGCTGTCGGAGGATTATCAAAAACGGTATCAGGTTGACCAGAACTGCCTGCAAAAACAGGCGCAAACGCAACACTATTCACAAGACAATTTATTCTCCACGCTATTGGGATTAACTGGCGTTGAGACGAAGTATTACCAGGCTGCGGATGATATTCTGCAAACTTGCAGGAGAGTGAGTGAATGAAAATTCTGATTGTTGAAGACGATACGCTGTTATTGCAGGGATTGATTCTGGCGGCGCAAACTGAAGGCTACGCGTGCGATGGCGTGACAACCGCGCGGATGGCGGAACAAAGCCTTGAGGCCGGTCATTACAGCCTGGTGGTACTGGATTTAGGGTTACCCGACGAAGATGGACTGCATTTTCTCGCCCGTATCCGGCAGAAAAAATATACCCTGCCGGTACTGATCCTCACCGCTCGCGATACGCTGACCGACAAAATCGCCGGGCTGGATGTCGGTGCCGATGACTATCTGGTGAAGCCTTTTGCGCTGGAAGAGTTACACGCCCGTATCCGCGCCCTGCTACGACGCCATAATAATCAGGGCGAAAGTGAGCTGATTGTTGGCAATCTGACGCTGAATATGGGTCGCCGTCAGGTATGGATGGGCGGTGAAGAGTTGATTCTGACGCCCAAAGAATATGCTCTGCTGTCACGGTTAATGCTCAAAGCAGGCAGTCCGGTGCATCGGGAAATTCTCTACAACGACATCTATAACTGGGACAATGAACCCTCGACCAACACCCTGGAAGTGCATATCCACAATCTGCGCGACAAAGTGGGCAAAGCCCGTATCCGCACCGTGCGCGGCTTTGGCTATATGCTGGTCGCGAATGAGGAAAACTAATTGAATCTGATGCATTTTCTGCGCCGACCAATATCGCTGCGCCAACGGCTGATATTGACCATCGGGGCCATTTTGTTGGTGTTTGAGCTGATCAGCGTCTTCTGGCTATGGCATGAAAGTACCGAGCAGATTCAGCTGTTTGAGCAGGCGCTACGCGACAATCGCAACAACGATCGCCACATCATGCGTGAGATCCGCGAGGCGGTCGCCAGCCTGATTGTCCCCGGCGTCTTTATGGTCAGCCTGACGCTATTTATCTGCTATCAGGCGGTACGCCGCATCACCCGCCCGCTGGCGGAGCTGCAAAAAGAGCTGGAAGCGCGCACCGCCGACAACTTAACGCCCATTGCCATTCACAGCGCCACCCTCGAAATCGAAGCGGTGGTTTCGGCGTTGAACGATCTGGTCAGTCGCCTGACCAGCACGCTGGATAACGAAAGGTTGTTTACCGCTGACGTCGCGCACGAACTGCGAACGCCACTGGCGGGGGTGCGTTTGCATCTGGAACTGCTGGCGAAAACGCATCACATTGATGTAGCACCGTTAGTGGCACGGCTTGATCAGATGATGGAGAGCGTCTCCCAGCTGCTGCAACTGGCGCGTGCCGGACAGTCATTTTCTTCCGGTAATTATCAACATGTAAAACTGCTGGAAGATGTCATTCTCCCCTCGTATGACGAACTCAGTACCATGCTCGACCAGCGACAGCAAACCCTGCTATTGCCAGAGAGCGCCGCCGACATCACCGTTCAGGGTGATGCAACCCTGCTGCGGATGTTATTGCGAAACCTGGTAGAAAACGCCCATCGTTACAGCCCGCAAGGCAGCAACATTATGATTAAGCTGCAAGAAGATGGCGGAGCGGTCATGGCAGTTGAAGATGAAGGACCAGGTATTGATGAGAGTAAATGCGGGGAGTTGAGTAAAGCGTTTGTACGTATGGACAGCCGTTATGGCGGGATTGGTCTGGGGTTAAGTATTGTCAGCCGCATTACACAGTTGCATCACGGGCAGTTTTTCCTGCAAAACCGGCAAGAGACTTCCGGCACGCGGGCCTGGGTACGGCTGAAGAAAGATCAGAACGTGGCAAACCAGATATAAAGAAAGCTGCTGACCACCAGCACGCTGAACACGGTAGTTAAACTTTCATAAACACGGTTTTTCATTGCACTCTCCTCCGTTAACCTGGAGGAGAGTATGCGCGTCAGAGATTAAGTGAACCTTAAGAGTTCAATTGGCCTGATAAGACAGCGTCACATCAGGCCATCCGTTTCAGCTTATTCATCAATTCGCGGATGTTGCTGCACCAGGCGGGTACGTTTCGCCTGCAAATCGGCAATCTCGTGGTCAATATTATCGATTTTCTGCTCGATATTATCGTAATGCTCGACGAGAATTTCCTTCGCTTCCTGTATATCTGACGCCGCCGGTGTCGCACCTTTCAACGGACGATTTGCCGTCTCTTTCATGGTTACGCCGGTGATTAAACCAATCACCGCCACTACCATCAGGTAATAGGCAGGCATCATCAGATTCTGCGAGCTTTCGACCAGCCAGGCCGCCAGTGTTGGCGTCAGACCGGCAACCAGCACCGAAATATTAAATGCCGCCGCCAGCGCGCTGTAACGGATATGCGTCGGGAACATCGCTGGCAAGGTAGAAGCCATAACGCCCGTAAAGCAGTTAAGGATCACCGCCAGCATCAGTAACCCGGCAAAAATCAGGCCGATGACGTTACTGTTAATCAGAATAAACGCCGGGATCGCCAACACAAACAGGGCAACACTACCAAGTAGCACAAACGGACGACGGCCAAAACGGTCACTCAGCAAGCCCATCACCGGCTGGACAAACAGCATACCGATCATAATGGCGATAATAATCAGCACCCCGTGGTCTTCGGAGTAATGCAGGTTATGCGACAAATAACTCGGCATATAGGTCAGCAACATGTAGTAAGTCACGTTGGTGGCAATTACCAGACCAATACATGTCAACAGGCTGCGCCAGTGTTTGGTGGCAATCTCTTTAAACGAGACTTTCGGGCCATCCTGCAAACCTTCGCGGTCGCCCTGTTCCAGTTTATCGACATGCTGCTGGAACGCCGGAGTTTCTTCCAGCGCATGGCGCAGGTAAAGCCCGATAATCCCTAACGGCAGAGCAATAAAGAACGGAATACGCCAGCCCCAGTCGAGGAAGTTCGCTTCGCCGACAATGGTCGAAATTAACACCACTACGCCAGCACCCAGCACAAACCCGGCAATAGAACCAAAGTCCAGCCAGCTGCCCATAAAGCCACGTTTACGGTCAGGGGAGTATTCCGCAACAAATATCGACGCCCCGGTATATTCACCGCCGACCGAGAAACCTTGTGCCATCTTACAGATCAACAGCAGAATCGGTGCCCAAATACCAATCGTGTCGTAGGACGGTATTAAGCCAATACAGAACGTACTGATCGACATAATCACAATAGTGATAGCGAGGATCTTCTGGCGACCATATTTATCGCCCAACATACCAAAGAAGAGTCCGCCAAGCGGTCGAATCAGAAAGGGAACGGAGAACGTGGCAAGTGCAGCAACCATCTGCACGCTGGGGTCAGCCCCCGGGAAAAAAACTTTACCTAATGCGTAAGCAACAAAACCATAAACACCAAAATCAAACCATTCCATTGCATTACCCAGTGATGCTGCGGTAATGGCTTTACGCAGTTTACCGTCATCAATAATGGTGACATCACGAAGGGTAATCGGTTTTACTTTTTTCCTTTTCAGCATAGCTTTCCTCGCAGAGTTGGCCCATTTCCGCAAACGCCAGAAAAATCAGCGCGACGGCCGCAAAAGGGGAGCGGGAATTGCAGGATGCAATCTCTGTAACAAGCGTAGCGGGTTTGCTTACACCCTCCGGTTAAGGAATGTACAATCAAACCAGTTGACGCCTGAATTGGGCAGTTAATGACCTTTTTACCCTACCAGTGTTTAAATTTGTGATCAACTTCACACATGGATTTCGTTTAGGACTCATTGATGTAACTGATTATTTACGCCAAATTTACAGAGAAGATTTCCTCGAGCATTGCCCCCGCCAGACGCTGCGCTGAACAGAGTCGTGGCATCCCCAGCGCGACAGTTTGCCAGCGTTGGGTCACTGACCAGCAAACGGGTTGTTTATCTGCCGTGGTCCACTTTCCCAGCCAACTTAAAAAATCAGCATGATCCCCGCCCGTCGGAACGGTCGAAGAGGCAAACCACTGATGGTAATAGTGACGCGTGGTCGGGGCCGCATTGATACTCTCTGCCAGATGTTGTGTCGCTTTCACGCGCAAATCACCCAGCAACAACGCCACCGCTTGCGGGCTTCCCAGACGACAGGCATCGCCAAATGCCCCCCAACGCAACTCTTCGAGAACGATAAAACAGCGCCCAGGCAACGACCAGGCGTTATACGCCCCAGCACGCCAGCGGGTAAAAATTTGCTCGCTCTGATCACCTGCCTGCACCAGTAGGCCTCGTTGCGTTAACGCCTTTTCCTTCCAGCGGCAACGGGCTGAAAACCACTCATACAAGGCGGCAATTTGCTGGGGGAGCTCCGGGAAAGCAGAGTGCTGGCGGTGATCCATTTTTTGCAGCAGCGCCAGATGCTGCGCGATCTGCGTCAGTGCCAGATGACCGGGATCCAGCATCGACGCCAGTTTTTCCACCAATGTCAGACGCAGGCTAAGCGGCGCATTTAACATGCCGCCGTTCGTCCATGTCTGAAGCTGCACGCGCGCAAGAAGTTCCTGCATCAGTCGTTCACGAAACTGCTGCTGATGGGCTTGTGGAAGGCGGGCATCATCGCCCTGCGCCAGATCCACTAAAAAGCGGGGATAAACCGACTCCAGCACGCGACCGGGGCCGTCAAGTAACGTCTTGGTCAATATCGTTCTGCCGTGAAAAGTGTTTGAATATCATCGCGTAACAGCTGGGCGTCGGTGTAAATCCAGCCGTGAGTCATCACAGTCCGCTGCAATTGCTGCTGCATCAGCCTGACCACCGATTCATTTTGTTGACGCAGAGCCAGACTTTCGCGTAAACGCGTCTGTAATTCCGTCAAACATGAAGCGAACTCAGCGAAAAAAGTATTCATGCCTGCCGTAACAGATTCATCGACCTGCTCTGCCAGAACTTTAGCCATTTGTTGGCAATAAAGATCGACTTCTGCGCTTAAAGCTCGTTGCAACACACTGTAATCAACCGTCTCTGTCGGGGATTTCTCATTTCCCCGTCCCCAGTCGGGCTGATTCAACCAGCGCGAAAAAGTCTCACGCACAACGCCTAAACGCGTGCTCTGCTCGTCCGTTGCTTCCTGGCGCGAAATGACTGCACTGAACAGCTGGCGAGTGTTGAAGTGGGGAACTGCGCCGTGAAAAACAGGAAAATGAAACCCAGGACGAAACCCTGACTCGCTCAATTCCATTTTGACTTGTTGCTCAATGGGGCGAATAACATCGGTTAACACCCGGCAAAGGGTGGATTCCAGCTCGGCAAAACGCAGCGTAAAGTCGCGACTGATGGTGTTCTGCGCCGTCTGTAACAGTGTCTCACAGCGGGTACGAATCTCGCTTAACGGCTCCGAATCATCCTGAAACAACGCGGCTAACTGTGCATTCACCGCATCTTGCTGTTGACGCAGAAAGTGGTTGGCGGAGGTCAGGGCCAGCTCGATTTCATGTTTAATCTCGCCGCTCACCTGCGCCTGATTGAGTTGCAATAGCTGCAAACTTTCTTCGACCTGATGGATATTTTGCCGCAATTGTTCACAAGCGACGTTTAACCCGTGCGCACGAAAATCCAGGTATTCCCGCGCCTGCTGCGCGTAATTCAACAGTTTATGCGCGGCAGATCGCAGAGCATACAACGAGGCGTTAGCGTAAGCGGCATGAAGCAACGCCTGAATTGGCTGGGCGAACAGCGAATCTTCCCACAACTGATCGGCAGCATGACGAATATGTTCGAGGTCCGCCAGATCGGCATGACGCCAGCGCCTGCCGAGCGCGGCATGGGCAAAATCTTCCACCCAGCGTTGTTGCTCTGGCGGTGGTAACTTACCGTTGTTGGCTAACTCATGGCGCGCCCGATTCGCCAGGTAGCCCCACATCGACGACACCGGAAATATCTGCTGTGGCGTAATACAGCCTTTCATCAGCGTCCCGGAAATCAGTGCCCGCACCTGGTCGGCGTCGTCACTGTTACGATCCTGTTGATCGAACTTATTGACCAGCACATACAGCGGCACCGATTGCCCCACCGCCAAAATCGCCTCACGGACCTCTTCATCGGAGATCGATTTCAGTTGCGTATAATCCAGCACCGCCAGTACCGCCGAGGCGCGTGCCAGCTGCTGGTTAAGCATTTTTTGCAGATGCGGTTGCCCGGCTTCATTTGGCCCGGGGGTATCCAGTAACGTCAACTGACCGGGATAACTTTCCAGCCCCGCCAGATGGACAAACTCCACTTCAATCACGGGAATATGCTCAATGGCGGCGTAAGCAGAAAAAGGAAAATCGACGTCCAGCGCCTTCGCCAGTCGCACTAAATCATTCAAACTTTTCAGACAATGAAAAATAGGCTGGGCACCCAGATAATATTTTTCGAAAGCGACGCCATTTTCGATCCGCTGCATAAGCGCACGCATATCTTTATCTATTTCCAGCACATCGGTCAGATGCTTAATATCGCAATCACGCAGGCGCTGTTGTAATTTTTGAATTAAACGGTCGATTGGCGCGACATGTGAAAAATGCAGTACCGGTTCTTTTTGCCCGGGCGTATGGCGAATAAGCGTCGGCAGCGCAGTCATTGGGCGATTACGATTAGGCAAAACCTCCGTACCAACAATGGCATTAATGGTGGTTGATTTCCCTGCTTTCATGGTACCGACAATCGCCAGCACCATTTCCAGTCGGGAAATTTTACGCAACTCATTATTCAGCATCGCGTGACGTTCGGCGATATTAGGCTGACTCCAGGGTAAAGCCAGTTGTGGCGCATCGTCTCCGGGTACAGAGAGAGGCATTTTTTCCAGTAACTGCAACTGTTGGCGAGAAAGCTGTAACAGGCGTTCAGCCTCCTGACTTAACTCATACAGGGTCTGTGTGTACATAGAAAATTCTTCCTTAAAGCAAATTTTGTTACTTTTATTTAGCCAGATTGTTTTTGAGTTCTGTTTTCGGCTTTTATAATTACTGCAAGAAATAATTTTATATTTAGCGTGTTGTTTTTTATTAGAATAAATAACGTCTTCCGATACGTTTAAAACGTCAGAAAGATAAAAATATCATGTGAATAAAAAAAAGAACAAGTAGAGCATTAACATTATCTTAAATAATAAATAGAGGCAAAAAGATTATTTTCTTTTTGCGTTTCCTTTCAAATGAAAACGATCGTCGTCTAAAATCAGCAGTACCCCCGACAAACTCAGGGATTTTGTGTATAATTGCGGCCTTTTTCGGCAATCTGCCGTTTTTTGGCGCTTTTGCCCTGCTGACTTTTGAGGAAATCCACATGTCATTACCACACTGCCCAAAATGCAACTCCGAATACACTTACGAAGATAACGGCATGTACATCTGCCCGGAATGTGCCTACGAATGGAACGACGCAGAACCTGCACAGGAAAGCGACGAGCTGATCGTTAAAGATGCTAACGGCAATCTGCTGGCTGACGGCGACAGCGTTACCATCATTAAAGATCTGAAGGTGAAAGGTAGCTCTTCGATGCTGAAAATTGGCACCAAAGTGAAAAACATCCGCCTGGTTGAAGGCGACCATAACATCGATTGCAAAATCGACGGTTTTGGTCCGATGAAACTGAAATCTGAGTTTGTGAAAAAGAACTGATTGTATTGTGATCGGTAAGCCGGATAAGGCGCTCGCGCCGCATCCGGCAACGATGCCGACTGCCTGATGCGACGCTGACCGCGTCTTATCAGGCTTCCCTCTCATCTGTATAAATTTCGAACTACACTTAACTGGCTTCTCTTAACTGAGGTCACCATCATGCCGTTAAGTCCCTACCTCTCTTTTGCCGGTAACTGTGCCGACGCAATTGCTTATTATCAACGTACGTTGGGCGCTGAACTGCTCTATAAAATCAGCTTCGGCGAAATGCCAAAATCAGCGCAGGACAGCGCCGAGAACTGCCCTTCCGGAATGCAATTTCCCGATACCGCCATCGCCCACGCCAACGTGCGCATTGCCGGAAGCGACATCATGATGAGCGATGCTATACCGTCAGGAAAAGCCAGCTACTCCGGCTTTACGCTGGTGCTCGATTCGCAACAGGTCGAAGAAGGAAAACGCTGGTTTGACAATCTTGCCGCTAACGGAAAAATCGAAATGGCCTGGCAGGAAACTTTCTGGGCGCATGGCTTTGGCAAAGTCACCGATAAATTTGGCGTACCGTGGATGATTAATGTCGTCAAACAACAACCAACGCAATAACCCGCCGGGAGGCCCGCCCTCCCGCACTGTCATCGAATTCCCGTTAACTCTTCATCTGTTAGTCACTTTTAATTAACCAAATCGTCACAATAATCCGCCACGATGGAGCCACTTTTTTAGGGAGGCTGCATCATGCAAACGATTATCCGTGTCGAGAAGCTCGCCAAAACCTTCAATCAGCATCAGGCGCTGCATGCGGTTGATCTGAACATTCATCACGGTGAAATGGTGGCTCTGCTTGGGCCGTCGGGTTCCGGCAAATCCACCCTTTTACGTCACTTAAGCGGTTTGATTACCGGCGATAAATCCGCCGGCAGCCATATCGAGCTGCTGGGCCGCACAGTCCAGCGCGAAGGCCGTCTGGCGCGCGATATCCGCAAAAGCCGCGCCAACACCGGCTACATCTTCCAACAATTCAACCTGGTGAACCGCCTGAGCGTACTGGAGAACGTGCTGATTGGCGCGCTCGGCAGCACGCCGTTCTGGCGCACCTGTTTTAGCTGGTTCACCGGCGAGCAGAAACAGCGCGCGTTACAGGCGCTGACCCGCGTTGGCATGGTGCATTTTGCCCATCAGCGCGTTTCCACCCTCTCCGGCGGACAGCAGCAGCGTGTGGCGATTGCCCGCGCGCTGATGCAGCAGGCGAAGGTGATTCTGGCCGATGAACCCATCGCCTCGCTGGACCCGGAATCCGCCCGCATCGTGATGGACACCCTGCGCGACATCAATCAGAACGACGGCATCACCGTGGTCGTCACGCTGCATCAGGTGGATTACGCCCTGCGCTACTGCGAACGCATCGTCGCCCTGCGCCAGGGGCACGTTTTCTACGACGGCAGCAGCCAACAGTTTGATAACGAACGTTTTGACCATCTCTACCGCAGCATTAATCGCATCGAAGAGAACGCGAAAGCTGCCTGACATCCCCATCATTGAGGAAAACGAATGAACGCTAAGATAATTGCCTCGCTGGCCTTCACCAGCATGTTCAGCCTCAGCACCCTGTTAAGCCCGGCACACGCCGAAGAGCAGGAAAAGGCGCTGAATTTCGGCATTATTTCAACGGAATCACAGCAAAACCTGAAACCGCAATGGACGCCATTCTTACAGGATATGGAGAAGAAGCTGGGCGTGAAGGTGAACGCCTTCTTTGCCCCAGACTACGCAGGCATTATCCAGGGAATGCGCTTCAATAAAGTGGATATCGCCTGGTACGGCAACCTGTCGGCAATGGAAGCGGTGGATCGCGCCAACGGCCAGGTCTTCGCCCAGACGGTCGCGGCGGATGGATCGCCAGGTTACTGGAGCGTGTTGATCGTCAACAAAGATAGTCCGATCAACAACCTGAACGATCTGCTGGCGAAGCGGAAAGATCTCACCTTCGGCAATGGCGATCCTAACTCCACCTCTGGCTTCCTCGTCCCCGGTTACTACGTCTTTGCCAAAAACAATATCTCCGCCAGCGACTTTAAGCGCACCGTCAACGCTGGGCATGAAACCAACGCGCTGGCCGTCGCCAACAAGCAGGTGGATGTTGCCACCAACAACACCGAAAACCTCGACAAGCTGAAAACCTCCGCGCCAGAGAAGCTGAAAGAACTGAAGGTGATCTGGAAGTCGCCGCTGATCCCAGGCGATCCGATCGTCTGGCGCAAGAATCTCTCCGAAACCACCAAAGACAAGATCTACGACTTCTTTATGAACTACGGAAAAACGCCGGAAGAGAAAGCGGTGCTGGAACGCCTGGGCTGGGCCCCGTTCCGCGCCTCCAGCGACCTGCAACTGGTGCCGATTCGCCAGCTCGCACTGTTTAAAGAGATGCAGGGCGTAAAAAGCAATAAAGGACTGAATGAGCAGGACAAGCTGGCGAAAACCACCGAGATTCAGGCGCAGCTGGATGACCTGGACCGCCTGAACAACGCGTTAAGCGCGATGAGTTCGGTGAGTAAAGCGGTGCAGTAATGTGCTCGATCGGTCCCCTCTCCCTTGAGGGAGAGGGAGAAAACATTAAACGGAGCCAAACATGCAAACCATCACCATCGCCCCACCCAAGCGTAGCTGGTTCTCGCTTCTGAGCTGGGCCGTTGTTCTCGCCGTGCTGGTCGTCTCGTGGCAGGGCGCGGAAATGGCCCCGCTTACGCTGATTAAAGACGGCGGCAACATGGCAACCTTCGCTGCCGACTTCTTCCCGCCCGATTTCAGCCAGTGGCAGGATTACCTCACCGAAATGGCCGTCACGCTGCAAATCGCCGTCTGGGGCACCGCGCTGGCAGTGGTTCTCTCCATCCCCTTCGGCCTGATGAGCGCCGAAAACCTGGTGCCGTGGTGGGTTTACCAGCCCGTTCGCCGCCTGATGGACGCCTGCCGCGCCATTAACGAAATGGTCTTCGCCATGCTGTTCGTGGTCGCCGTCGGCCTCGGCCCGTTCGCTGGCGTGCTGGCGCTGTTTATCCACACCACCGGCGTGCTCTCCAAGCTGCTTTCCGAAGCGGTGGAAGCGATTGAACCCGGCCCGGTAGAAGGCATTCGCGCCACCGGTGCCAACAAGCTGGAAGAGATCCTTTACGGCGTGCTGCCACAGTTAATGCCGCTGCTGATCTCCTACTCCCTCTATCGCTTCGAATCCAACGTCCGCTCGGCGACCGTCGTCGGCATGGTCGGTGCAGGCGGGATCGGCGTCACCCTGTGGGAAGCGATTCGCGGTTTCCAGTTCCAGCAAACCTGCGCCCTGATGGTGCTTATCATCGTCACGGTCAGCCTGCTGGATTTCCTCTCTCAACGGTTGCGTAAGCACTTTATCTGATAAGCGAGGCATTGATATCTATGCACTTGTCTACACATCCGACCAGCTACCCAACACGCTATCAAGAGATAGCCGCAAAACTTGAGCAGGAGCTTCGTCAACACTACCGCTGCGGCGACTATCTTCCCGCCGAGCAGCAACTGGCGGCGCGCTTTGAGGTGAACCGCCACACCCTGCGCCGCGCCATCGACCAACTGGTGGAAAAAGGCTGGGTACAGCGCCGTCAGGGCGTCGGCGTGCTGGTGCTGATGCGCCCGTTCGATTACCCGCTCAACGCCCAGGCGCGTTTTAGCCAGAACCTGCTGGACCAGGGTAGCCATCCCACCAGCGAAAAACTGCTGTCGGTATTGCGCCCCGCGTCCGGTCACGTCGCTGACGCGCTGGGGATTACCGAGGGCGAGAACGTTATCCATTTGCGCACCCTGCGTCGCGTCAACGGCGTCGCGCTCTGTTTAATCGACCACTACTTTGCGGACCTCACCCTCTGGCCGACACTGCAACGTTTCGACAGCGGTTCGCTGCACGATTTTCTGCGCGAGCAAACCGGAATTGCGCTGCGCCGCAGCCAGACGCGGATCAGCGCCCGCCGCGCCCAGGCCAAAGAGTGCCAGCGCCTTGAAATTCCGAATATGTCGCCGCTGCTGTGCGTGCGCACCCTTAACCACCGTGACGGTGAAAGCAGCCCGGCGGAGTACTCCGTCAGCCTGACGCGCGCCGACATGATTGAATTCACTATGGAGCACTGAATGCACGCAGATACCGCGACCCGCCAGCACTGGATGTCCGTACTGGCGCACAGCCAACCGGCTGAACTGGCAGCCCGCCTGAACGCGCTGAACATCACCGCCGACTATGAAGTGATCCGCACTGCCGAAACTGGCCTGGTGCAGATTCAGGCGCGAATGGGCGGTACCGGCGAACGCTTTTTTGCCGGCGACGCCACGCTGACCCGCGCCGCCGTACGCCTGACTGACGGCACCCTCGGCTACAGCTGGGTGCTGGGGCGTGATAAACAGCACGCCGAACGCTGCGCGCTGATTGATGCGCTGATGCAGCAATCTCGCCATTTTCAAAACTTATCAGAAACCCTTATTGCCCCGCTGGACGCTGACCGTATGGCACGCATTGCCGCACGCCAGGCCGAAGTGAACGCCAGCCGGGTCGACTTCTTTACGATGGTTCGCGGAGACAACGCATGACCCTGGAAACCGCTTTTATGCTTCCCGTGCAGGATGCCCAGCACAGTTTTCGTCGCCTGTTAAAGGCGATGAGCGAGCCGGGCGTGATTGTCGCCCTGCATCAGCTCAAACGCGGCTGGCAGCCGCTGAATATCGCCACCACCAGCGTGCTGCTGACGCTGGCCGATAACGACACGCCGGTGTGGCTTGCCACGCCATTAAGTAACGATATCGTCAATCAGAGCCTGCGTTTTCATACCAACGCGCCGCTGGTCAGCCAGCCGGAACAGGCGACCTTCGCGGTGACGGATGAGGCGATTTCCAGCGAACAGCTCAACGCCCTTTCCACCGGCACCGCCGTTGCGCCGGAAGCGGGCGCGACGCTGATTTTACAGGTCGCCAGCCTGAGCGGCGGACGCATGTTGCGTCTCACCGGCGCGGGCATTGCCGAAGAACAAATGATCGCTCCGCAGCTGCCGGAGTGCATTCTGCACGAACTCACCGAGCGCCCGCACCCGTTCCCGCTCGGCATCGACCTGATCCTGACCTGCGGCGAGCGCCTGCTGGCTGTTCCGCGAACCACTCATGTGGAGGTGTGCTGATGTACGTTGCCGTGAAAGGGGGCGAAAAGGCGATCGACGCCGCCCACGCCCTGCAAGAGAGCCGACGCCGGGGCGATACCGATTTGCCCGAACTGAGCGTCGCCCAGATTGAACAGCAGCTTAACCTCGCGGTAGATCGCGTGATGACAGAAGGCGGCATTGCCGACCGCGAACTGGCGGCGCTGGCGCTGAAACAGGCCAGCGGCGATAACGTTGAAGCAATTTTCCTGCTGCGCGCCTACCGCACCACGCTGGCGAAACTGGCGGTAAGCGAGCCGCTCGACACCACAGAGATGCGTCTCGAACGGCGTATTTCGGCGGTTTATAAAGACATTCCCGGCGGCCAGCTGCTTGGCCCAACCTACGACTACACCCATCGCCTGCTCGATTTCACCCTGCTGGCAAACGGTGAAGCGCCGACGCTGACCACCGCCGACAGCGAACAACAGCCGTCGCCGCACGTTTTCAGCCTGCTGGCGCGTCAGGGGCTGGCGAAGTTTGAAGAAGATAGCGGCGCACAGCCGGATGACATCACCCGCACGCCGCCGGTTTACCCCTGCTCACGCTCCTCCCGCCTGCAACAATTAATGCGCGGGGACGAAGGCTATTTGCTGGCGCTGGCCTACTCCACCCAGCGTGGTTACGGACGCAATCACCCGTTCGCGGGCGAGATCCGCAGTGGTTACATCGACGTGTCGATTGTGCCGGAAGAGCTGGGATTTGCGGTAAACGTCGGCGAACTACTGATGACCGAGTGTGAAATGGTCAACGGTTTTATCGACCCGCCGGATGAGCCGCCGCACTTCACGCGCGGCTACGGGCTGGTATTCGGCATGAGCGAGCGCAAAGCGATGGCAATGGCGCTGGTCGATCGTGCGTTGCAGGCTCCGGAATACGGCGAGCACGCGACAGGCCCGGCGCAGGATGAAGAGTTTGTGCTGGCACATGCCGACAACGTCGAAGCCGCAGGCTTTGTCTCGCACCTCAAACTCCCCCACTACGTCGATTTCCAGGCCGAACTGGAGCTACTCAAACGTCTGCAACAGGAGAAGAACCATGGCTAATCTGAGCGGCTACAACTTTGCCTACCTCGACGAGCAGACCAAACGCATGATCCGCCGCGCTATCTTAAAAGCGGTGGCGATCCCCGGTTATCAGGTGCCGTTTGGCGGGCGCGAGATGCCGATGCCATACGGCTGGGGAACCGGCGGCATACAGCTCACCGCCAGCGTGATTGGCGAAAGCGACGTGCTGAAGGTGATTGACCAGGGTGCGGATGACACCACCAACGCCGTGTCGATTCGCAACTTCTTTAAGCGCGTGACCGGGGTAAACACCACTGAACGTACGGACGATGCGACGCTTATCCAGACGCGTCACCGCATCCCCGAAACGCCGCTGACCGAAGATCAGATCATTATCTTCCAGGTGCCAATCCCGGAACCGCTGCGCTTTATCGAGCCGCGCGAAACGGAAACCCGCACCATGCACGCGCTGGAAGAGTACGGCGTGATGCAGGTGAAACTGTATGAAGATATCGCCCGCTTCGGTCATATCGCCACTACCTACGCCTATCCGGTGAAGGTGAACGGGCGCTACGTAATGGACCCGTCGCCGATCCCGAAATTCGATAACCCAAAAATGGACATGATGCCCGCCCTGCAACTGTTCGGCGCGGGGCGCGAGAAGCGCATCTATGCGGTGCCGCCGTTTACCCGCGTGGAAAGTCTCGATTTCGACGATCACCCGTTCACCGTTCAGCAGTGGGATGAGCCATGCGCCATCTGCGGATCGACCCACAGCTATCTTGATGAAGTGGTGCTGGATGACGCCGGAAACCGCATGTTTGTCTGCTCCGATACCGATTATTGCCGCCAACAGAGCGAGGCAAAAAACCAATGAATCAACCGTTACTTTCGGTCAATAACCTGACCCACCTTTACGCGCCGGGCAAAGGCTTTAGCGATGTCTCTTTTGATTTATGGCCGGGGGAAGTGCTGGGCATTGTCGGGGAGTCCGGCTCCGGGAAGACCACGCTGCTGAAATCAATCTCCGCGCGCCTGACGCCGCAGCAGGGGGAGATTCACTATGAGAGCCGTTCGCTGTACGCAATGAGCGAGGCCGACCGCCGTCGCCTGCTGCGCACCGAATGGGGCGTAGTGCATCAGCATCCACTCGACGGCCTGCGCCGTCAGGTCTCGGCAGGCGGCAATATCGGCGAGCGGCTGATGGCGACCGGGGCACGTCATTACGGCGATATTCGTGCCACCGCGCAGAAGTGGCTGGAAGAGGTGGAAATTCCCGCCAACCGGATCGACGACCTGCCGACCACCTTTTCCGGCGGCATGCAGCAACGTTTGCAGATCGCCCGCAACCTGGTGACGCATCCGAAGCTGGTGTTTATGGACGAGCCGACCGGCGGACTGGATGTGTCGGTACAGGCACGCCTGCTCGACCTGCTGCGCGGCCTGGTGGTGGAGCTGAACCTCGCGGTAGTGATTGTCACCCACGATTTAGGCGTCGCCCGCCTGCTGGCGGACCGTTTGCTGGTGATGAAGCAGGGGCAAGTGGTGGAGAGTGGGTTAACCGACCGCGTGCTCGACGACCCGCACCATCCGTATACACAACTGCTGGTGTCATCGGTTTTGCAGAATTGAGCCGGTGCCGGATGCGGCGTAAACGCCTTATCCGGCCTACAAATGCGCTCCCCGTAGGTCGGATAAGACGCGTCAGCGTCGCATCCGACACCCGAACCACGAGGCGAAAAATGATTAACGTACAAAACGTCAGTAAAACCTTCATCCTGCACCAGCAAAACGGCGTGCGCCTGCCCGTCTTACAACGTGCCTCGCTCACCGTCAACGCGGGCGAATGCGTGGTGCTCCACGGCCATTCCGGCAGCGGCAAATCAACCTTGCTGCGCTCGCTGTACGCCAACTATCTGCCCGACGAAGGGCAAATCCAGATCAAACACGGTGACGAATGGGTCGATCTGGTCACCGCGCCAGCGCGCAAAGTGGTGGAGATCCGCAAAACCACCGTCGGCTGGGTGAGCCAGTTTCTGCGCGTCATCCCGCGTATTTCAGCACTGGAAGTGGTGATGCAGCCGCTGCTCGATACCGGCGTTCCGCGTGAAGCCTGCGCCGCTAAAGCCGCGCGTCTGCTCACCCGCCTGAACGTGCCGGAACGCCTGTGGCACCTGGCGCCATCAACCTTTTCCGGTGGCGAACAGCAGCGCGTCAACATCGCCCGCGGCTTTATCGTCGACTACCCCATTCTGCTGCTCGACGAACCTACCGCCTCGCTGGACGCCAAAAACAGCGCCGCCGTAGTCGAGCTGATTCGCGAAGCCAAAACCCGTGGCGCGGCCATCGTCGGCATCTTCCATGACGAAGCCGTACGTAATGACGTCGCCGACCGCTTGCACCCAATGGGAGCCTCTGCATGATTATCAATAACGTCAAACTGGTGCTGGAAAACGAAGTGGTACACGGTTCGCTGGAGGTGCAGGATGGCGAAATCCGCGCCTTTGCCGAAAGCCAGAGCCGCCTGCCAGAAGCGATGGACGGCGAAGGTGGCTGGCTACTACCCGGCCTGATTGAGCTGCATACCGACAACCTCGATAAATTCTTCACCCCGCGCCCGAAAGTCGACTGGCCCGCCCATTCGGCGATGAGCAGCCACGACGCGCTGATGGTGGCAAGCGGCATCACCACCGTGCTGGACGCGGTGGCGATTGGCGACGTGCGCGACGGCGGCGATCGGCTGGAGAATCTGGAGAAGATGATCAACACCATCGAAGAGACGCAGAAACGCGGCGTCAACCGCGCCGAGCACCGTCTGCACCTGCGCTGCGAGCTGCCGCATCACACCACACTGCCGCTGTTTGAAAAACTGGTTCAGCGCGAACCGGTGACGCTGGTGTCGCTGATGGACCACTCACCGGGCCAGCGCCAGTTCGCTAACCGCGAGAAGTATCGCGAATATTATCAGGGCAAATACTCCCTCACCGATGCGCAGATGCAGCAGTACGAAGAAGAGCAATTGGCGCTCGCCGCACGCTGGTCGCAGCCGAATCGCGAATCCATCGCCGCCCTGTGCCGCGCGCGACAAATTGCGCTCGCCAGCCACGATGACGCCACGCACGCCCACGTTGCCGAATCCCACCAACTTGGCAGCGTGATCGCCGAATTTCCCACCACGTTCGAAGCGGCGGAAGCCTCGCGTAAGCATGGCATGAACGTGCTGATGGGTGCGCCAAATATCGTGCGTGGCGGCTCGCACTCCGGCAATGTGGCGGCCAGTGAACTGGCGCAGCTTGGTCTGCTGGATATCCTCTCTTCCGACTACTACCCCGCCAGCCTGCTGGATGCGGCGTTCCGCGTCGCCGATGACGAGAGCAACCGCTTTACGCTACCGCAGGCGGTGAGGCTGGTGACCAAAAATCCGGCGCAGGCGCTGAATCTTCAGGATCGCGGGGTGATTGGCGAGGGTAAACGCGCTGACCTGGTGCTGGCGCATCGCCAGGGCAATCACATTCATATCGACCACGTCTGGCGTCAGGGTAAAAGGGTGTTCTGATGATGGGAAAACTGATTTGGTTAATGGGGCCGTCCGGCTCCGGGAAAGACAGCCTGCTGGCGGAACTCCGCCTGCGGGAACAAACGCAGTTACTGGTGGCGCATCGCTACATCACGCGCGACGCCAGCGCCGGAAGTGAAAACCATATCGCCCTGAGTGAGCGGGAGTTTTTTACCCGCGCGGGGCAAAACCTGCTGGCCTTAAGCTGGCACGCTAACGGTCTGTATTATGGCGTCGGCATCGAGATTGACCTCTGGCTGCACGCTGGATTCGACGTAGTCGTCAACGGTTCACGCGCGCATTTGCCGCAGGCACGGGCGCGCTATCAATCGGCGCTGCTGCCCGTCTGTTTACAGGTTTCGCCGGAGATCCTGCGCCAGCGCCTGGAAAACCGTGGCCGTGAAAACGCCAGTGAAATTAACGCCCGCCTGGCGCGCGCCGCCCGCTATACTCCACAGGATTGCCATACGCTCAACAATGACGGCAGCCTGCGCCAGTCGGTCGACACGCTGCTGACGCTGATCCATCAGAAGGAGAAACACCATGCCTGCTTGTGAGCTTCGCCCGGCCACGCAGTACGATACCGACGCGGTTTACGCGCTGATTTGTGAGCTAAAACAGGCGGAGTTTGACCACCATGCGTTTCGCGTGGGCTTTAACGCCAACCTGCGCGCCCCAAACATGCGCTACCATCTGGCGCTGCTGGATGGCGAAGTTGTCGGCATGATCGGCCTGCATTTGCAGTTTCATCTGCATCATGTCAACTGGATCGGCGAAATTCAGGAACTGGTGGTGATGCCGCAGGCGCGCGGTCTGAACGTCGGCAGTAAATTACTGGCATGGGCAGAAGAAGAAGCCCGCCAGGCCGGGGCCGAAATGACCGAGCTTTCCACCAACGTGAAGCGCCACGACGCACACCGTTTTTACCTGCGTGAAGGCTACGAGCAGAGCCACTTCCGCTTCACCAAGGCGCTGTAACATGAGCCTGACCCTCACGCTCACCGGCACTGGCGGCGCACAGGGCGTTCCGGCATGGGGCTGCGAGTGCGCGGCCTGCGCCAGAGCGCGGCGCTCGCCGCAGTATCGCCGCCAGCCATGCAGCGGCGTAGTGAAGTTTAACGACGCGATCACCCTGATCGACGCCGGGCGGCACGATCTCACCGATCGCTGGTCGCCTGGATCGTTCCAGCAGTTTTTGCTGACGCACTACCATATGGATCACGTCCAAGGGCTATTTCCGCTACGCTGGGGCGTGGGCGATGTGATCCCGGTCTACGGCCCGCCGGATGAACAGGGCTGCGACGATCTGTTTAAACATCCGGGCCTGCTTGATTTCAGCCACACAGTGGAACCGTTTGTGGTGTTTGATTTGCAGGGGTTGCAGGTCACGCCGCTGCCGCTTAACCACTCAAAACTGACCTTCGGTTATCTGCTGGAAACGGCACATAGCCGGGTGGCGTGGCTGTCTGACACCGCTGGCCTGCCGGAAAAAACGCTGAAATTTTTACTCAATAATCATCCGCAGGTGATGGTGATTGATTGCAGTCACCCGCCGCGCGCGGATGCACCGCGTAATCACTGTGATTTAAATACCGTGCTTGCGCTGAATCAGGTTATCCGCTCGCCACAGGTGATTCTGACCCATATCAGCCACCAGTTTGATGCGTGGCTGATGGAAAACGCACTACCGTCAGGGTTTGAGGTGGGGTTTGATGGGATGGAGATTGGGGTGGCGTGATGAGAGGGAATGTGCGCGCTGGCCCCCTCACCCTAACCCTCTCCCCAGAGGGGCGAGGGGACCGATTGTGCTCAATATTGAATATTGCGCTCGTTTTCTCCCTCTCCCCATTGGGGTGAGGGGCGATGCCTGCTCCATACCCAACCTCATCGCCCATACTCATCTTCCATTCTCCGCTCTTCATCCTCCAGTTGCCGACGCTCCTGATCAAGCTGGCGCTGGCGATCGTCCAGCTGCCTGCGGCGATCTTCAAACTGGCGGCGGCGGTCGTCATATTGTCTGCGCCGATCGTCGCTCACTTCACGCTGCCAGCCGTCGTCGCGCGAATCTTCATAGTCTCGCCCACGGTCAGGGTTATAAGCGTCATTAATCGCCTGCTGAATATTACCAATAGTATCGTCGATAATATCAGCCTGGGCCGGAACGGTGGACAGCGTGAGCAGGGTGAATAAAAGAAATAGCGGAAAGCGTTTCATTAGCCAACCTCAAAAAGAAACTCTATCCACATTAGTCATTACTCATCCATGCAAGTAGTGGATGAATCTCAATTTCTCCGCTGCTCTATTGCCGTAATCGCCTCCACGCGTTGTTGATGACGACCGCCTTCGTACTGTGCGCCCAGCCACGCATCCACAATCATTTTTGCCAGTTCGAGGCCAACCACTCGTGAACCAAAAGCCAGTGCAACTTCACTGGCATAATGCGGATAATCAGTGCGCTCTGACGACCTGGTGTCTTTATCAATCACCTCACTCATTGACCATGAATAAAAGGCTGGCACAGCAACACTGAATCCTGCGGTGCCAGCGACATGACCGCCCATTGCTCCGGTACGTTTTTTAAAAAGAAACACCGGTTGCATTGATAAATTGTGCTCAGTATTTGCCGAAGTACAATATATATAATAAATATATAAAACACCTCATATTATTTACAGAGATAATAAATTCGCGTAATTTTCCCCCTTCAGCACAAATGCCTAATAAAATGGATCGTTCCGCTCACACTTCTACTTATTAAAGTCGCAAATTCCCAATTATGATAACGCCAGCTTTAAATGACGTATTTTGCATGGATTACATATTTACGACACAAATGATAAATGGAGATTTATATGAATAACTCTCGGTTATTCCGTTTTAGCAGGATTGTTATTGCGTTAACTGCTGCCAGCGGCATGATGGTAAATACCGCTTACGCAACAGATGAAGCGAAAGCCGCCACTCAATATACCCAACAGGTTAATCAGAATTACGCCAAATCATTACCGTTTAGCGATCGTCAGGATTTTGACGACGCTCAGCGTGGATTTATCGCTCCGCTGCTGGATGAAGGTATTCTGCGCGATGCTAATGGCAAACCATATTATCGCGGGGAAGATTATAAATTTGATATCAATGCGCCCGCGCCCGAAACCGTTAACCCTAGCCTGTGGCGTCAGTCGCAGTTAAACGGTATTTCCGGCCTGTTTAAAGTCACCGACAGAATGTACCAGGTTCGCGGTCAGGATATCTCCAACATCACCTTTATCGAAGGTGATACCGGGATTATTGTCATCGACCCGCTGGTGACGCCACCGAGCGCAAAAGCCGCCCTTGACCTTTACTTCCAAAATCGCCCGCAAAAACCGATTGTTGCGGTTATTTATACCCACAGCCATACCGACCACTATGGCGGCGTGAAAGGCATTATCTCTGAAGCCGATGTGAAATCCGGTAAAGTGCAGGTTATCGCCCCTGCTGGCTTTATGGACGAAGCCATCAGCGAAAACGTACTGGCGGGTAATATTATGAGCCGCCGTGCACTTTACTCCTACGGCCTGCTGCTGGCGCATAACCCTCAGGGTAACATCGGCAATGGTCTTGGCGTAACGCTGGCATCGGGCTACCCGAGCATCATCGCACCGAACAAAACCATCACCAAAACCGGTGAGAAGATGATTATCGACGGCCTGGAGTTTGACTTCCTGATGACCCCAGGTAGCGAAGCACCAGCCGAAATGCACTTCTATATTCCGGCCCTGAAAGCGCTGTGTACCGCCGAGAACGCCACGCATACCCTGCACAACTTCTACACTCTACGCGGCGCGAAAACCCGCGACACCAGCAAGTGGACCGAGTATCTGAACGAAACGCTGGATATGTGGGGTAACGACGCGGAAGTCCTGTTTATGCCGCACACCTGGCCGGTCTGGGGCAATAAGCATATCAATGATTATATTGGTAAATATCGCGATACTATCAAGTACATTCACGACCAGACCCTGCACCTGGCGAACCAGGGCTACACCATGAATGAAATCGGCGACATGATTAAACTGCCGCCTGCACTTGCCAATAACTGGGCCAGCCGTGGCTATTACGGTTCTGTCAGCCACAACGCCCGCGCGGTGTATAACTTCTATCTTGGCTATTACGACGGTAACCCGGCTAACCTGCATCCGTATGGTCAGGTGGAGATGGGTAAACGTTACGTGCAGGCGCTGGGCGGTTCTGCCCGTGTCATCAACCTGGCGCAAGAAGCGAACAAGCAAGGTGATTACCGCTGGTCGGCAGAACTGCTGAAACAGGTGATTGCCGCCAACCCGGGTGACCAGGTCGCGAAGAATCTGCAAGCGAATAACTTTGAACAGCTGGGCTATCAGGCCGAGTCCGCCACCTGGCGCGGTTTCTACCTGACCGGCGCGAAAGAGCTGCGCGAAGGGGTGCATAAGTTCAGCCACGGCACCACCGGTTCCCCGGACACCATTCGCGGGATGTCGGTCGAAATGCTGTTCGACTTTATGTCCGTTCGCCTCGATAGCGCGAAAGCCGCGGGTAAAAATATCAGCCTGAACTTCAATATGAGCAATGGCGATAACCTCAACCTGACGCTGAACGATAGCGTGCTTAACTACCGTAAAACACTGCGATCCCAAGCTGACGCCTCTTTCTACATCAGCCGTGAAGATCTGCACGCCGTGCTGACCGGGCAAGCCAAAATGGCGGATCTGGTAAAAGCGAAGAAAGCCAAAATTATTGGCAATGGCGCGAAACTGGAAGAAATTATCGCCTGTCTGGATAATTTCGATTTGTGGGTGAATATCGTAACCCCAAATTAATGTCACTCGCTTTTGGGGGCGCTGAAGCCCCCAAAAGCATTTATTTTAAAAATATATACAGCCAATTAATAAATAAAATATATAAGTTATGAATGCGGTGGCTGAATAAAGCTATTTTTATTCATCGAGAAAATAGCCATACTGACGCCTTCAATGGATATTGATATTCACTACAGATATTGTTCGCAGCAGACAGGATGTATTTAATATGCCAACAGTTCTCTCTCGCATGGCGATGCAACTCAAAAAAACAGCCTGGATAATTCCCGTCTTCATGGTTTCGGGATGCTCATTATCTCCGGCAATCCCGGTGATCGGTGCTTATTATCCCAGCTGGTTTTTCTGCGCCATTGCCAGCCTTATTTTGATGCTCATCACGAGGCGAGCTATTCAGCGGACAAATATCAATCTGGCATTTGTCGGAATTATTTATACCGCCCTTTTTGCTCTCTACGCCATGCTGTTCTGGCTGGCATTTTTCTAATCTATTTGAGACGCGCTCATGGAAAGTACGCCGAAAAAAGCTCCTCGCAGTAAATTCCCTGCTCTGTTAGTGGTTGCATTGGCGCTGGTTGCCCTTGTTTTCGTTATCTGGCGCGTAGACAGTGCGCCATCAACTAATGACGCTTACGCGTCAGCAGATACCATTGATGTGGTGCCGGAAGTCAGCGGCCGCATTGTAGAACTGGCGGTCACCGACAACCAGGCAGTCAAACAGGGCGATTTGCTGTTCCGCATTGACCCGCGCCCGTACGAAGCCAATCTGGCGAAAGCTGAAGCCTCCCTCGCGGCGCTGGATAAGCAAATTATGCTCACCCAGCGTAGCGTTGATGCGCAACAGTTTGGTGCCGACTCGATTAATGCCACGGTAGAAAAAGCCCGTGCCGCCGCGAAACAGGCCACAGATACATTACGCCGCACCGAGCCATTACTGAAAGAGGGTTTTGTCTCAGCGGAAGACGTTGACCGTGCAAGAACTGCGCAGCGCGCCGCAGAAGCCGATCTTAATGCCGTATTGTTACAGGCGCAGTCAGCCGCCAGCGCCGTCAGCGGCGTCGATGCGCTGGTGGCGCAACGTGCGGCGGTCGAAGCGGATATTGCCCTGACCAAACTTCATCTGGAAATGGCGACCGTTCGCGCGCCGTTTGATGGCCGGGTCATTTCCCTCAAAACCTCCGTCGGGCAATTTGCTTCTGCCATGCGCCCTATTTTTACCCTAATCGACACTCGTCACTGGTACGTGATCGCCAACTTCCGCGAAACCGATCTGAAAAATATTCGCTCAGGTACACCCGCAACGATTCGCCTGATGAGTGACAGCGGCAAAACCTTCGAGGGTAAAGTGGATTCGATTGGCTACGGCGTGCTACCGGATGACGGCGGCCTGGTGCTGGGCGGCCTGCCGAAAGTTTCTCGCTCTATTAACTGGGTCCGCGTTGCCCAGCGTTTTCCGGTCAAAATCATGGTCGATAAACCTGACCCGGAAATGTTCCGCATCGGCGCTTCGGCAGTCGCTAATCTTGAGCCGCAATAATGAGCGCGCTCAACTCCCTGCCATTACCGGTGGTCAGGCTGCTGGCGTTCTTTCATGAAGAGTTAAGCGAGCGGCGACCCGGCCGCGTGCCGCAGATCGTGCAACTCTGGGTAGGCTGCCTGCTGGTGATTCTGATCTCGATGACTTTTGAGATCCCTTTTGTGGCGTTATCGCTGGCAGTGCTGTTTTACGGTATTCAGTCGAACGCGTTTTACACCAAATTTGTCGCGATCTTGTTTGTGGTTGCCACGGTGCTGGAGATCGGCAGCCTGTTTTTGATCTACAAATGGTCATACGGCGAACCGTTGATCCGATTGATCATCGCCGGGCCGATCCTGATGGGCTGTATGTTTTTGATGCGCACCCATCGGCTGGGACTGGTCTTTTTCGCTGTCGCCATTGTCGCCATTTACGGGCAAACCTTCCCCGCCATGCTCGACTATCCGGAAGTGGTCGTGCGCTTAACGCTGTGGTGTATCGTTGTTGGCCTCTATCCAACCTTGCTGATGACGTTAATCGGCGTGCTGTGGTTTCCCAGTCGTGCCATTACGCAAATGCATCAAGCGCTTAATGATCGGCTTGATGATGCCATTAGTCACCTGACGGACAGCCTCGCACCGCTACCCGAAACGCGGATTGAAAGAGAGGCGCTGGCGCTGCAAAAACTGAATGTCTTTTGTCTCGCGGACGATGCCAACTGGCGAACTCAAAGCGCATGGTGGCAAAGCTGCGTGGCAACGGTAACCTACATTTACTCGACGCTGAATCGCTACGATCCCACCTCTTTTGCTGATTCTCAGGCAATTATTGAATTTCGGCAAAAATTAGCCTCAGAAATCAATAAGCTGCAGCATGCCGTTGCTGAAGGTCAGTGCTGGCAAAGCGACTGGCGGATCACTGAAAGTGAAGCGATGGCGGCACGGGAATGTAACCTGGAGAATATCTGCCAGACGTTGTTACAACTGGGTCAGATGGACCCGAATACGCCGCCAACGCCCGCCGCCAAACCGCCATCAATGGTCGCCGATGCTTTTACCAATCCAGACTATATGCGCTACGCGGTAAAAACACTGCTCGCCTGTTTGATCTGTTACACCTTCTACAGCGGCGTGGACTGGGAAGGCATTCACACCTGTATGCTGACATGCGTGATCGTCGCTAACCCAAATGTCGGTTCGTCGTACCAGAAGATGGTGCTGCGTTTTGGCGGGGCCTTTTGCGGCGCGATTCTGGCGCTGTTATTCACGCTACTGGTCATGCCCTGGCTGGACAATATTGTCGAATTGCTGTTTGTGCTGGCACCGATTTTCCTGTTGGGCGCATGGATTGCCACCAGCTCTGAACGCTCTTCTTATATCGGCACACAGATGGTGGTCACCTTCGCGCTCGCCACGCTCGAAAACGTTTTTGGCCCGGTGTACGACCTGGTGGAAATTCGCGATCGCGCCATGGGTATCATCATTGGTACCGTGGTGTCCGCGGTGATTTACACCTTTGTCTGGCCTGAAAGTGAAGCGCGCACACTGCCGCAAAAACTGGCTGGCACGCTGGGTATGTTAAGTAAAGTAATGCGGATCCCACGCCAGCAGGAAGTCACGGCTCTGCGCACTTATCTGCAAATTCGTATCGGTCTGCATGCGGCGTTTAATGCCTGTGAAGAGATGTGCCAACGCGTGGCGCTGGAGCGTCAACTGGACAGCGAAGAACGCGCCTTACTGATTGAACGTTCGCAAACGGTTATTCGTCAGGGCCGCGATATTCTTCACGCCTGGGATGCCACCTGGAACTCGGCGCAGGCGCTGGATAACGCACTACAGCCGGACAGAGCAGCTCAGTTTGCCGACGCCCTGGAGAAATACGCTGCCGGTCTGGCAACCGCACTCAGCCGTTCTCCTCAAATAACGCTTGAAGAGACACCCGCCTCGCAGGCCATCCTGCCCACCTTATTAAAACAGGAGCAACACGTCTGCCAGCTTTTCGCCCGCTTGCCAGACTGGACAGCCCCGGCATTAACGCCCGCCACGGAACAGGCACAAGGAGCCACGCAATGATCAATCGTCAACTTTCACGTCTGCTGTTGTGCAGCATTCTCGGCAGCACGACGCTGATTTCCGGCTGTGCCCTGGTACGTAAGGATTCTGCACCTCATCAACAGCTCAAACCGGAACAAATCAAACTGGCCGACGATATTCATCTTGCCAGCTCCGGCTGGCCGCAGGCGCAGTGGTGGAAACAACTCAATGACCCGCAGCTGGATGCGCTGATCCAACGGACGCTAAGTAGTTCACACACCCTCGCCGAAGCGAAACTGCGGGAAGAAAAAGCGCAGTCCCAGGCCGATTTGTTAGATGCCGGTTCACAATTACAGGTCGCAGCGTTAGGGATGCTCAACCGCCAACGCGTCTCGGCGAACGGCTTTTTAAGCCCTTATGCGATGGATGCGCCCGCACTGGGTATGGACGGGCCGTACTATACGGAAGCCACAGTAGGTTTGTTTGCCGGACTGGATCTTGATTTGTGGGGTGTGCATCGCTCAGCGGTTGCCGCCGCCATTGGCGCGCATAATGCCGCGCTGGCAGAAACCGCAGCAGTAGAGCTATCGCTGACCACGGGCGTAGCGCAGCTTTATTACAGTATGCAGGCCAGCTATCAGATGCTCGATCTGTTAGAACAAACTCGCGATGTGATTGATTACGCGGTGAAAGCGCACCAGAGTAAAGTGGCGCACGGTCTGGAAGCACAAGTGCCTTTCCACGGCGCGCGGGCACAGATTCTGGCGGTCGATAAACAAATTGCTGCCGTCAAAGGGCAAATCACCGAAACGCGAGAATCTCTGCGTGCATTGATTGGCGCGGGGGCCAGCGATATGCCGGAGATCAAACCGGTGGCATTACCACGAGTCCAGACCGGCATTCCGGCGACACTCTCTTATGAGTTGCTCGCCAGACGCCCGGATCTGCAAGCCATGCGCTGGTATGTTCAGGCGTCATTAGATCAGGTGGATTCCGCGCGGGCGCTGTTCTACCCGAGCTTTGATATCAAAGCGTTTTTCGGCCTTGATGCCATCCACCTGGATACCTTATTCAAAAAAACCAGTCGCCAGTTCAACTTCATCCCGGGTCTGAAATTGCCGCTGTTTGACGGTGGACGGTTGAATGCCAATCTCGAAGGCACGCGCGCCGCCAGCAACATGATGATTGAACGTTACAACCAGTCAGTACTGAACGCGGTGCGTGACGTTGCCGTCAACGGCACGCGTCTGCAAACGCTCAACGACGAGCGAGAAATGCAGGCTGAACGCGTGGAAGCAACGCGCTTCACCCAGCGCGCTGCCGAGGCCGCCTATCAGCGCGGCTTAACCAGCCGCTTACAGGCCACTGAAGCCCGGTTGCCAGTACTTGCCGAAGAGATGTCATTACTGATGCTGGACAGCCGCCGGGTGATCCAAAGCATTCAGTTGATGAAATCGCTGGGCGGCGGGTATCAGGCGGCTCCCGTCGTCGAGAAAAAATAAAATGTCTGCCGCGTGATGGCTGTCACGCGGTATTTCGTTTCGTCACGTCAAAACTGACGACAGCCTGTTTTTCGTCAGAGTTTTGAATAAATAGTGCCCGTAATATCAGGGAATGACCCCAAATAAAATGTGGCATAAAAGATGCATACTGTAGTCGAGAGCGCGTATGCGTGATTTGATTAACTGGAGCGAGACCGATGAAAAAAGTCGTCACGGTTTGCCCCTATTGCGCATCAGGTTGCAAAATCAACCTGGTCGTCGATAACGGCAAAATCGTCCGGGCGGAGGCAGCGCAGGGGAAAACCAACCAGGGTACCCTGTGTCTGAAGGGTTATTATGGCTGGGATTTCATTAACGATACCCAGATCCTGACCCCGCGCCTGAAAACCCCCATGATCCGTCGCCAGCGTGGCGGCAAACTCGAACCTGTTTCCTGGGATGAGGCACTGAATTACGTTGCCGAGCGCCTGAGCGCCATCAAAGAGAAGTACGGTCCGGATGCCATCCAGACGACCGGCTCCTCGCGTGGTACGGGTAACGAAACCAACTATGTAATGCAAAAATTTGCGCGCGCCGTTATTGGTACCAATAACGTTGACTGCTGCGCTCGTGTCTGACACGGCCCATCGGTTGCAGGTCTGCACCAATCGGTCGGTAATGGCGCAATGAGCAATGCTATTAACGAAATTGATAATACCGATTTAGTGTTCGTTTTCGGGTACAACCCGGCGGATTCCCACCCAATCGTGGCGAATCACGTAATTAACGCTAAACGTAACGGGGCGAAAATTATCGTCTGCGATCCGCGCAAAATTGAAACCGCGCGCATTGCTGACATGCACATTGCACTGAAAAACGGCTCGAACATCGCGCTGTTGAATGCGATGGGCCATGTCATTATTGAAGAAAATCTGTACGACAAAGCGTTCGTCGCTTCCCGTACAGAAGGCTTTGAAGAGTATCGTAAAATCGTTGAAGGCTACACGCCGGAGTCGGTTGAAGATATCACCGGCGTCAGCGCCAGTGAGATTCGTCAGGCGGCACGGATGTATGCCCAGGCGAAAAGCGCCGCCATCCTGTGGGGCATGGGTGTAACCCAGTTCTACCAGGGCGTGGAAACCGTGCGTTCTCTGACCAGCCTCGCGATGCTGACCGGTAACCTCGGTAAGCCGCATGCGGGTGTAAACCCGGTTCGTGGTCAGAACAACGTGCAGGGTGCCTGCGATATGGGCGCGCTGCCGGATACGTATCCGGGATACCAGTACGTGAAAGATCCGGCTAACCGCGAGAAATTCGCCAAAGCCTGGGGCGTGGAAAGCCTGCCTGCTCATACCGGTTATCGCATCAGCGAGCTGCCGCACCGCGCAGCGCATGGCGAAGTGCGTGCCGCGTACATTATGGGCGAAGATCCGCTGCAAACTGACGCGGAGCTGTCGGCAGTACGTAAAGCCTTTGAAGATCTGGAACTGGTTATCGTTCAGGACATCTTTATGACCAAAACCGCGTCGGCGGCGGATGTCATTTTGCCGTCAACGTCGTGGGGCGAGCATGAAGGCGTGTTTACTGCGGCTGACCGTGGCTTCCAGCGTTTCTTCAAAGCAGTTGAACCGAAATGGGATCTGAAAACGGACTGGCAAATCATCAGTGAAATCGCCACCCGTATGGGTTATCCGATGCACTACAACAACACCCAGGAGATCTGGGATGAGTTGCGTCATCTGTGCCCGGATTTCTACGGTGCGACTTACGAGAAAATGGGCGAACTGGGCTTCATTCAGTGGCCTTGCCGCGATACTTCAGATGCCGATCAGGGGACTTCTTATCTGTTTAAAGAGAAGTTTGATACCCCGAACGGTCTGGCACAGTTCTTCACCTGCGACTGGGTAGCGCCAATCGACAAACTCACCGACGAGTACCCGATGGTACTGTCAACGGTGCGTGAAGTTGGTCACTACTCTTGCCGTTCGATGACCGGTAACTGTGCGGCACTGGCGGCGCTGGCTGATGAACCTGGCTACGCACAAATCAATACCGAAGACGCCAAACGTCTGGGTATTGAAGATGAGGCATTGGTTTGGGTGCACTCGCGTAAAGGCAAAATTATCACCCGTGCGCAGGTCAGCGATCGTCCGAACAAAGGGGCGATTTACATGACCTACCAGTGGTGGATTGGTGCCTGTAACGAGCTGGTTACCGAAAACTTAAGCCCGATTACGAAAACGCCGGAATACAAATACTGCGCCGTGCGCGTCGAGCCGATCGCCGATCAGCGCGCCGCCGAGCAGTACGTGATTGACGAGTACAACAAGTTGAAAACTCGCCTGCGCGAAGCGGCACTGGCGTAATACAGTCCTTTCTACAGCCTCCTTTCGGAGGCTGTTTTTTTATCCATTCGAACTCTTTATACTGGTTACTCCCTACCTAATCGTATTATCAAAATGAAAAAAATTATCGCATTGATGTTGTTTTTGACATTCTTTGCCCACGCGAACGACTCCGAGCCTGGCAGCCAGTATTTAAAGGCAGCAGAGGCCGGGGACCGACGCGCACAATATTTTCTTGCCGACAGCTGGTTTAGCTCCGGCGATTTGAGCAAAGCCGAATATTGGGCACAGAAAGCCGCCGACAGCGGTGATGCTGATGCCTGCGCGCTGCTGGCGCAGATCAAAATCACCAATCCGGTCAGTCTGGACTATCCACAAGCAAAAGTTCTTGCAGAGAAAGCGGCGCAAGCGGGCAGTAAAGAAGGTGAAGTAACGCTGGCGCATATTCTGGTAAATACTCAAGCGGGTAAACCGGATTATCCAAAGGCGATTTCGCTGTTAGAAAACGCCTCGGAAGATCTGGAGAATGACTCCGCCGTCGATGCCCAAATGCTGCTTGGTTTGATTTACGCCAACGGCGTGGGCATTAAGGCCGACGATGACAAGGCAACCTGGTATTTCAAACGCAGCTCTGCAATTTCCCGAACCGGTTATTCCGAGTACTGGGCGGGAATGATGTTCTTAAACGGTGAGGAAGGTTTTATCGAGAAGAACAAACAAAAGGCGCTGCACTGGTTGAACCTGAGCTGTATGGAAGGGTTTGATACCGGGTGTGAAGAGTTTGAAAAATTAACCAACGGTTAAGGTAGGCCTGATAAGACGCACCAGCGTCGCATCAGGCATCCACACATTGCCGGGTGGATAACCCCGGCAATCTTCAATTATTGATCCGCAGTTTTATCAAATTTGCCCAGCACTTCACGCTCATAAGCCAGCGCCTTTTTGCGGTCAAATTTGTGTTCCCACTTGGCAATCACCAGCACCGCCAGCGCATTACCCACCACGTTCAGCGCAGTACGCGCCATGTCGAGGATACGGTCAACACCAGCAATAAACGCCAGGCCTTCCAGCGGAATACCTACGCTACCCAGCGTTGCCAGCAGCACCACAAACGACACGCCCGGCACGCCAGCAATCCCTTTCGAGGTCACCATCAGCGTCAGCACCAGAATGATTTCCTGCCAGATGGACAGGTCAATGCCATACAGCTGAGCGATGAAAATAGCGGCAATACTTTGATACAGCGTCGAACCATCAAGGTTAAAAGAGTAACCGGTCGGCACCACGAAGCTGGTGATCGACGCCGGTGCTCCGTAGGCTTCCATCTTCTCAATAATTCGCGGCAGTACGCTTTCAGAGCTGGCAGTGGAGTACGCCAGAATCAGCTCATCTTTCAGAATACGAATCAGGATCCAGACGCTTAACCCGCACAGGCGCGCCACAATTCCCAGCACTACCAGCGCGAAGAACAGAATGGCGAAATGCACCAGCAGCACCAGTTTCGCCAGTGGCCACAGAGAAGAGAAACCAAAGTTAGCCACCGTCACCGCAATCAGCGCAAACACACCCACCGGCGCATAACGCATCACCATGTGAGTCACTTTAAACATGGTTTCAGAGATGGAGCGGAACACGGTCACCAGCGGTTCACGATGCGTCGCGGGCAGGGAGGAAAGCCCCAGACCAAACAGCACCGAGAAGAAGATGATCGGCAGCATTTCGCCTTTCGCCATCGACGCCACAATGTTCGTCGGCACCAGCGACAAAATCGTGCCCATAATGCCGTGGGAACTGCTTTGTACCGCTTCCGTAGTGCTCTGATATTTCGAGATATCGACGGTCGCCAGCTGCGACATATCCACCCCGGCACCGGGCTGGAAGACGTTCGCCAGAGTGATCCCCAAAATGATGGCGACGGTGGTGATCACCTCGAAGTAGATAATGGTTTTCGCGCCAATACGCCCGAGCTGTTTGGCATCACCAACACCCGCGATACCCACCACCAGCGTGGAGATCACAATCGGCACAACAATCATTTTAATCAGATGGATGAAGATATCACCCGCCGGAGAGAGCAAATTGACGACCAGCCAGTCGCGGCTGTCGCTATGGTAGTGCAGGTAGCTTCCCAGGAGAATGCCCAGCACCATAGCAAACAGAATCTGCCAGGCCAGGCTGAATTTTATATTTTTCATCAGAATAACTTCCTCAATGGAGCGCCGTTCCCCGTTCAGAAACGCGAGAACGTGACATACTGCCAGGGCATGAATTGTGTTGCGTTGGTTTGTAGATTTTTTTAACGCTTATGATCAGTATCATTTGCGCGGTATGTTGCGCAACCCTTTAACAACAGAGCTTTTCGCTGCATTAATGCATAATAACGCGAGTTTATGGCAGGATTAATGAATAACCATTTGTTATGGAAAGATTTTTATTTGTTTAATCTGCAATAATACTGATTGGTGATTATTTTTGGCATATGTTCATTCGATTATTTTTTATACAACTCAATAACATAATCTTCATCACCAGATGATTAATCTGATCTCCGCTGCAACAATTTCGCCATATTAATCGACTCGACCAGCTGTGTCCGGTTGATCCGGGGTGAGTTGAGATCCATCACTTTTTGCCATAGTTCGATGGCTTGCGCGTAATTCGCCTGCATAAACGCATCGGAAGCCAGCAGCATCAGAGCGGTGATTTCGTTAGAGTCCAGCGCGAGGGCTTTGTCGATCATTGCGCGAGTCTGGGCGGTCATATGCTGGCTGGCCTGGTAATAAAGCACCGTCGCCAGCGCCGCATACAGTTCAGCGTTCTCACCACGTAGTTGCAACGCCTGACGGTACGCCAGCAGCGAATTGCTGTAATCGTTTTGCCACAGATAGTACTCGCCCAGTAACGCCCATTGTTCGCTGTTTTGTGGATTAGCGCGGATTTTATCCTGTAATGCCTGAAGCTGCGCTTCCGGGGTTTGCTTGCTGGCAAACTGATGTAGCGGATCGCGCTGACGCTGATACTCCGCACGTACCGCCTGCCATTTTGGGCTTAACAGATAACTGCCGACACAGAGAAATACCATCAATATCGTGAGTGTTGTCAGCATTTTCACCGGTATTTTGGGCTGTTTCATCGCTTCGCCCTCACTCGCCAGAGGATCAGTGCCATCAGCAGTAACAACACCACTGGCAGCGCCCACAACACCAGCGTCTGACCCGTTAACGGTGGGTTATAGCGAACAAAATCTCCGTAGCGTTCGGTCATCCAGCCAATGATTTCGACTTCGTTCTTCCCCTCCGCCACCATGCTGTAAACCTGATGGCGCATACTGACTGCCACCGGCGCGTTGGATTCCAGTAAGTTTTGATTCTGGCACTGCGGACAACGTAACTGGCTGGCAATATTTAACGCCTGTTGCTGTTGTTGCGGATTGGCGAATTGCCAGGTGTCTACGACCTGAGCGCGCGCAAAACAGGTAAATAACAGCAGTAGCGTGAGAAGCCCTTTATTCATCGCGCTTCTTCCCCCGCCATCCGCTTAACAATGCGCCCGCAATCATCAACAATCCTCCCCCCCAGATCCAGCGCACACCGCTTTGTACATACAAACGAAAAGCGTAACGATCCGCTCCGGTTTTTTCACCCATGACCGCATACCAGTCATGGATGCCGTTCCAGCGAATTGACGGTTCCATCATTTGCTGACGACGTGCTTCGTAAAAACGCCGCTCCGGCATCAGTTCACCAATGCGTTGCTGATGGTCAAACAGTGCCACTATCGCTTTTTCGCTGGTGTAATTGCCTTTGGCTTGCAGATCGAGGCGCTCAAAATGGAAGGTGTATCCTGCCAGCGTCACCTGCTGACCCGGCTGTAAATTCAGGCTGATCTCCTGACGGCTGACGCTGGAAACCACGATCCCTGCGGCAAATAACAGCACGCCTGCATGAGCTACCAGCGCCGGAAGCTGCACGCGTTTGCCAGAGACAAACGTCGCCAGCACAATCACCACCAGCATCAACAGGCCAAACGGTAACGTCGCGCGGTTAAAATACGGCGCGCCAACGGAGAGGCGTCCCCAGCCCAGCAGACCGTAAATCATCGGATAAAGCGTTCCCACCAGCACGATCAGTAGCACTGCGCAAAACAGCAACAGCGTAGCGAGGATTAACATTTCCCGCGATAACCCCGAAAAACGCACCACCGGGCCACCGTCCCGCGCTCGCCAGCCATACAGAGCCAGAGACGCAAGGCTAATCAGTGCAAACAGGCTGAACAACGGCACGGCGCGGACGTTATCCAGTGCGAACGCATGAACCGAAACCAGAATGCCAGAACGGACAATTAAGGTACCCAGTAGCGACAGCATCAGAGTTACTATCGCCAGCAACAGCGACCAGTGGCGGAAAATCTCCCGCTGGCGTGTCAGGGACAAACTGTGCAGCAGCGCAGTGGCAGAAAGCCAGGGTAATAAAGAGGCGTTTTCCACCGGATCCCAGAACCACCAGCCGCCCCAGCCCAGTTCGCAATAGGCCCACCAGGAACCGAGGATGATCCCCGCCGTTAATGCGCTCCAGCCAGGTAGTGCCCAGCGCCAACAAATTCTGGCGCAGGCACCATCAAACTCGCCGCGCAGTAAACTCGCCAGCGCCACGCTCGCCGCTACCATCAAACCGCCATAGCCAAGGTAAAGCAGCGGTGGATGAAAGATAAGACCGGGATGTTGCAGCATCGGATTGAGATCGCGGCCTTCGATTGCTGGTGGAAATATCCGCACGAAGGGATCGGACCACAGCACCACAAACAGTAGCAGTGCGGCGAGCATGAGAGATAAAACGGCTAACGTCAGCGGAAATAGCGGATCGGTTTGCTGCCGATAATGCCAGGCAAACAGCGCGCTCCAGGCGGAAAGCAGCAGCACCCAAAGCAGCAGCGAACCTTCATGGCCGCCCCACACCGCTGCCAGCTTGAGTTCCCACGACAGCAGGCTGTAGCTATGTTGGGCGACATAAATGACCGAGAAATCGCTGATGAGAAAACAATACGTCAGTACGCCAAAGGCGAGCAGCAGGAGCGCGAACTGCGCCAGAATGCCGATGCAAGTGAGTCGCATCATGGCAGGCCAGCGCAACCGCACTCCCGCAAAGGCCGTCAACGGGGTCAACACGTTGACCCCGAGACTTAACAACAACGCCAGAAAACCGACTTCAGGAAGGAATACGTCCAGAAACCACCTCTTTTCTGGCTTACGCCACCGTTAACTGCCCGGCGTAGAGAATGAAAAAGCGCAGCATCAACACGCCGACCAGACTGGCCCCACACGCCGCCAGCACGGCAGGAATGCCGGAACTGCGATTGACCCACGGTTTGAGCAACATTGGCACAATCAGCCCCAGCCCGGCGACACCAAGCCAGAACCACCACGTCCAGAAACCGCCACCTAATGCCGCCACCAGCGCACGCACTTTACCGTCATCGCCCAGCGCCAGACCGACAAAAAACGCCACCAGCAGGAAGATTTCACCCCATACCACGGGGATTTCCATACGGTGTACAAACTGCGCTTCCGTGGAATGCGGGTTACTGCGTTGGCGTATCGCCATGGCGATCAGCGCCACCGCCGCACCGGACGAGATGCCGGAGAAGAGGAACAGCACCGGCAGGATCGGGTTATTGAGGAACGGATACGATTTCAGCGCCGACAGCAGAAAGCCGGTATAAGCCCCCAACAACACCGCCAACACCAGCATCAATGTTTCCAGTCCGCGATGAACGGGCGTCAGCAGGCTCAGAACCTTTTGCACGATCCCCAGCTTCGGCAACCAGCGTTGTTGCAGGGCAAGCAAATCATGTTCAAAGATTTTCGCCAGCCACAGCACCAGCACCACCATGTAGAGCTGAAACAGCATCACCCCCATCGACATCACCGAGGTAAAACTGTAGTGGAACATCAGCTTCCAGAAGGTCCACGGTCTTGTCAGGTGGAAGACGAGGATCAACAGACCGAGGATCACCGCGCCCGGCCCGACAATCAGCGTGGTGCGCAGCAACGTACTGTCTGCACCGCCCGCCTGCGGGTAGAAGCGACGTAACAGCACGGCCAGCGTCACCAGACCGGCAGAAATACCAATCAAAAACAGGTAGATGGCAATCGGCCAGTCCCACACCAGCGATTCAAAATGAAATGCGGAAGTCTGCGTCATTGGCTCACCTCCCCGTATTTAAACGGTACGCGGTACAGCTTCGGTTTGGTTCCCAGCGCCAGCTTGTAGCGGTAAGTAGGCTTCTGGCGCAGCAGTTGCGAAATCTCACTGTTAGGATCGTCCAGATTGCCAAACGTCAGCGCCTTCGTCGGGCAAGCCTCAACGCACGCGGGCAGCTTACCGGCCTGCAAATTGGTTTTACGGCAGAAATCGCATTTGTCCGCCGTCTTCGTGACCGGATGGATAAAGCGCACGCGGTACGGACAGGCGGCGATGCAGTACTGACAACCGACGCAGAGATCAGGATTAACATCGACAATCCCGCTAGCGGCATCACGAAAAGACGCACCGGTCGGGCAGACGTCAACGCACGGCGCATGATCGCAGTGCTGGCAAGACTTACGGAAGAAGCGATATTTCACATCAGGAAATTCGCCCTGCGGCTCGCTACGAATAATCGTCAGGCGCGAGACGCCTTCCGGCACCTTGTTCACTTCCCGACAAGCATCCATACAGGCGGTACAGCCGATGCATAACGACTCGTCATGCACCATGCCGTAACGCACCCCATTGATATTCAACGTTTTCGCCACCACGCGCCCTGCGGTGCCGCTGACGGCTGCCAGCACGCCGACGCCGGTGAGAAACTGGCGACGAGACCAGGTCATGGCTGCTCCTTAAGCAACGGAACAGACGCCGGGTTAAAGTTCGGATTGGTGCGCTGATCGCTGTGGCAATCGACGCAAATCTTAATCCGTCCTTTGTCACTTAACGTCTGCATCGTATCTTGCTGTGGATGCAGGGAATGGCAGCTGGCGCACGCCACTTTGGTTACGTGGACATCGTGCGGCCAGAACGCTTTTTGCAACTGTTCCGGCAGATGACAGGACATACAGACGCTGTTCTGCTCTCCGACCTTGTACATCGGCTCGTTAAAGCGCATCACATCTTTCACCCCTTCGCGGTGTTGCGGTGATGGCTGGCCGTGACAGTTGGTGCAGGTGACCGGCAGTTTGTTATTCGGGTTGATAACGGAAGCATGTTTGCCATGCATACCTTCGATATCTGGCTTATGACAGTCCAGACAGGCGGCATCCGGGTTACGCTGCTGGGTAACTTCGTAGCGATCACCAGATGCCTGCGCCGCAGGGGTAGCGGTAATTCCGTTCAGGCTCCACAACAGGCCCGACGCCAGCACCCCAGCAGTTAATAACGAACGTAATACGCTCATATTCACTCCATTGTGTTTTCCGCCCCTTGCGAGGCGGAACGGGGTTATTGGCTTAACAGACCATTTTTACGTGCCTGTTCTTCCCACTGCGGGATCACCGTTTTGATGAAGTCCTGCTTCTCGGCCTTGATTTGTTCCATGTTCAGGCCAATGGCCTGCTGGGCTTTCTCTTTGGTCGAGATATCCGGGATCTGGATTTCATGGGTGATGCCTTTGGTCGCCAGCAGGCGCGCCAGTTTGGTGCGTGCATCCGCCGCTTTATCCATCGCCGTACCGAGCATCCGTAAACCTTCTTCCGGTGCGTGCATATGAATGCCGTGGGAAGCGATCGCCAGATCCCAGCGCCACTGGGCATGACGGATATCGTCCTGAATTGGCTTCATTTCAGCTTCCGTCGCGCCTGCATCCAGCGCTGCTTTCGCTTCGAAGTGAGCGTGAACCAGTTGATCTTCAACCTTGATTTTCAGGTCGTTAATCGACTGCTTACGTTCCGCGACCACTTTTTGCAAGGCAGCTTTGTCCTGGGTATGGCAGTTCGCACAAGTCTGGGCGAAGTTATCAAACGGATTACCAATTTTATGGTCGGTGTAGAGTTTGCCTTCGGCGTTCTGCACTTTTGGCATATGGCAGTCGATACAGGTCACGTTGTTTTTACCGTGAATGCCCGCTGTCCAGGTTTCATATTCCGGGTGCTGCGCTTTCAGCATTGGCGTTTTCGACAGGGAGTTAGTCCAGTCAGAGAAGGCAATTTTGTCGTAATACTGCTCCATATTTTCGACTTTCATGCCGTCATCCCACGGGAATTTAACCGCTTTGTTTTTGCCGTCGAAGTAATACTCCACATGGCACTGACCGCAAACCATCGATTGCTGGTCGAAACGTCCGGCTTTCTCAAAAGGTTTACCAATGGCTTCCATCGCGCGAGCCGCATACGGACGGGAAAGGGTTAACTCCGGTTTGCCTTTGGCGAACTCTGGTGAGGCGGTGTTATGGCAGTCGGCACAACCTAAGTTGTTGACGATTTCCGGGCCGCCGCGCGCCCATTTACCGTGGAAGTAGCCATCTTCGCCGTCTTTCTGGATCAGACGCGCCACATCCGGGCTTTTACAACTCCAGCATGCCATCGGTAGCGGACCATCTTCAGCGTTTTTCGGCGCACCGGTACGCAGGGTTTCACGCACATCGGTCACAGCAAAGGCATGTCCACGCGGCTTGTTGTAATCGCGCGAGAAGGGATACCCCGCCCACAGGATCACCAGCCGTGGATCTTCCGCCAGGGCGTCAACACGCTCTGACTGTTCCGAGGTGGCTTTCCAGGAGAGATATTGATCGGGATGCTGCGGGGCAAAGGTTTCATTCTTCGCTTCCACAGTTACAGGTTTTGCGGGAGCTGCCGTTTGTTCAGCGTGAACAGAAGTGAAAAAGAAAAAAGGAATCAATAAGCTGAAGATACGGCGTGCGTTTATTTTTATCCTTGTCATAGGGGCTTCATCCGAATTGCGCCATTGTTGCAATGGCGGTTTTTATTGTTTTTCACGACAGTAACCGCACCTACACTGTCATGACATTGCTCGCCCCTATGTGTAACAAATAACCACACTGTGAATGTTGTCTTTAATCAATTGTAAGTGCATGTAAAATACCACTTTAGAGTTAGTCAGTATCTTCCTCTTTTTCAACAGCATGCATAACTGCATGTTCCTCAAAGAATTAATCAACTTTTGTTGCTGACCTTCAAAAATTACCCTGCCGTTTATTTGCACAATTCTACTTTTGCGTGATCTGTCGCCCAAATACTAAACAAAACTGCCAATACCCCTACATTTAACGCTTATGCCACATATTATTAACATCCTACAAGGAGAACAAAAGCATGAGCCAAATTCACAAACACACCATTCCTGCCAACATCGCAGACCGTTGCCTGATAAACCCTCAGCAGTACGAGGCGATGTATCAACAATCTATTAACGTACCTGATACCTTCTGGGGCGAACAGGGAAAAATTCTTGACTGGATCAAACCTTACCAGAAGGTGAAAAACACCTCCTTTGCCCCCGGTAATGTGTCCATTAAATGGTACGAGGACGGCACGCTGAATCTGGCGGCAAACTGCCTTGACCGCCATCTGCAAGAAAACGGCGATCGTACCGCCATCATCTGGGAAGGCGACGACGCCAGCCAGAGCAAACATATCAGCTATAAAGAGCTGCACCGCGACGTCTGCCGCTTCGCCAATACCCTGCTCGAGCTGGGCATTAAAAAAGGTGATGTGGTGGCGATTTATATGCCGATGGTGCCGGAAGCCGCGGTTGCGATGCTGGCCTGCGCCCGCATTGGCGCGGTGCATTCGGTGATTTTCGGCGGCTTCTCGCCGGAAGCCGTTGCCGGGCGCATTATTGATTCCAACTCACGACTGGTGATCACTTCCGACGAAGGTGTGCGTGCCGGGCGCAGTATTCCGCTGAAGAAAAACGTTGATGACGCGCTGAAAAACCCGAACGTCACCAGCGTAGAGCATGTGGTGGTACTGAAGCGTACTGGCGGGAAAATTGACTGGCAGGAAGGGCGCGACCTGTGGTGGCACGACCTGGTTGAGCAAGCGAGCGATCAGCACCAGGCGGAAGAGATGAACGCCGAAGATCCGCTGTTTATTCTCTACACCTCCGGTTCTACCGGTAAGCCAAAAGGTGTGCTGCATACTACCGGCGGTTATCTGGTGTACGCGGCGCTGACCTTTAAATATGTCTTTGATTATCATCCGGGTGATATCTACTGGTGCACCGCCGATGTGGGCTGGGTGACCGGACACAGTTACTTGCTGTACGGCCCGCTGGCCTGCGGTGCGACCACGCTGATGTTTGAAGGCGTACCCAACTGGCCGACGCCTGCCCGTATGGCGCAGGTGGTGGACAAGCATCAGGTCAATATTCTCTATACCGCACCCACGGCGATCCGCGCGCTGATGGCGGAAGGCGATAAAGCGATCGAGGGTACCGACCGTTCGTCGCTGCGCATTCTCGGTTCCGTGGGCGAGCCAATTAACCCGGAAGCGTGGGAGTGGTACTGGAAAAAAATCGGCAACGAGAAATGTCCGGTGGTCGATACCTGGTGGCAGACCGAAACTGGCGGTTTCATGATCACGCCGCTGCCTGGCGCTACCGAGCTGAAAGCCGGTTCGGCAACACGTCCGTTCTTCGGCGTGCAACCGGCGCTGGTCGATAACGAAGGTAACCCGCTGGAAGGCGCTACCGAAGGCAGCCTGGTGATCACCGACTCCTGGCCGGGTCAGGCGCGTACGCTGTTTGGCGATCACGAACGTTTTGAACAGACCTACTTCTCCACCTTCAAAAATATGTATTTCAGCGGCGACGGCGCGCGTCGCGATGAAGATGGCTATTACTGGATCACCGGGCGTGTGGACGACGTGCTGAACGTCTCCGGTCACCGTCTGGGGACGGCAGAGATTGAGTCGGCGCTGGTGGCGCATCCGAAGATTGCCGAAGCCGCCGTAGTAGGTATTCCGCACAATATTAAAGGTCAGGCGATCTACGCCTACGTCACGCTTAATCACGGGGAGGAACCGTCACCAGAACTGTACGCAGAAGTCCGCAACTGGGTGCGTAAAGAGATTGGCCCGCTGGCGACGCCAGACGTGCTGCACTGGACCGACTCCCTGCCTAAAACCCGCTCCGGCAAAATTATGCGCCGTATTCTGCGCAAAATTGCGGCGGGCGATACCAGCAACCTGGGCGATACCTCGACGCTTGCCGATCCTGGCGTAGTCGAGAAGCTGCTTGAAGAGAAGCAGGCTATCGCGATGCCATCGTAACCCACAATTGCCGGATGCGAGTCGGTAACGGTTTGTAGGCCTGATAAGACGCGACAGCGTCGCATCAGGCATTGATTGCCGGATGCGGCGTAAACGCCTTATCCGGCCTACATTCGGCAAGGGTTACCCGAGCGTTAACCTTCTCCCATAAGGGAGCGGGAATTAAAACAATCCCTACATTACCTCTGGAGAATCTGTGATGAATGGCACTATTTATCAGCGGATAGAAGACAATGCGCATTTCAGGGAGTTAGTCGAAAAACGGCAACGGTTTGCCACCATCCTGTCGATTATTATGCTGGCAGTTTATATCGGCTTTATTTTACTGATCGCCTTCGCGCCCGGCTGGCTGGGCACGCCGCTGAATCCGAACACCAGCGTCACACGCGGTATTCCAATTGGTGTTGGAGTGATTGTGATCTCCTTTGTTCTCACCGGTATCTACATCTGGCGGGCGAACGGCGAATTCGACCGTCTTAATAATGAAGTCCTGCATGAGGTACAAGCATCATGAAAAGAGTTCTGACGGCGCTTGCCGCCACACTCCCTTTCGCAGCTAACGCCGCGGATGCTATTAGCGGGGCCGTAGAGCGCCAGCCAACGAACTGGCAGGCGATTATTATGTTCCTGATTTTCGTCGTGTTTACGCTCGGCATTACCTACTGGGCATCAAAACGCGTACGTTCTCGTAGCGACTACTACACCGCAGGCGGCAATATCACTGGCTTCCAGAACGGGCTGGCGATTGCCGGGGACTATATGTCCGCCGCCTCATTCTTGGGGATCTCCGCGCTGGTGTTTACCTCCGGCTATGACGGCTTAATTTACTCGCTGGGCTTCCTGGTGGGCTGGCCGATCATTTTGTTCCTGATTGCCGAACGTCTGCGTAACCTGGGGCGCTACACCTTTGCCGATGTGGCCTCTTACCGTCTGAAACAAGGGCCGATTCGTATTCTTTCGGCCTGTGGTTCTCTGGTGGTGGTGGCGCTTTACCTTATCGCCCAGATGGTGGGCGCAGGTAAACTGATCGAGCTGCTGTTTGGCCTTAACTATCACATTGCGGTGGTGCTGGTCGGCGTGCTGATGATGATGTACGTCCTGTTCGGCGGCATGCTGGCGACCACTTGGGTACAGATTATCAAAGCCGTGCTGTTGCTGTTCGGTGCCAGCTTTATGGCCTTTATGGTGATGAAACACGTCGGCTTTAGCTTCAACAATCTGTTCAGTGAAGCGATGGCGGTACACCCGAAAGGTGTCGACATCATGAAGCCGGGCGGGCTGGTGAAAGATCCGATCTCCGCGCTCTCTCTGGGTCTGGGACTGATGTTTGGTACGGCGGGCTTGCCGCACATTCTGATGCGCTTCTTTACAGTCAGCGATGCCCGCGAAGCACGTAAGAGCGTGTTCTACGCCACCGGGTTTATGGGCTACTTCTATATTCTGACCTTTATTATCGGCTTCGGCGCGATCATGCTGGTTGGTGCGAATCCGGAATATAAAGACGCGGCGGGCCATCTGATTGGTGGTAACAACATGGCGGCCGTTCACCTGGCGAATGCAGTGGGCGGCAACCTGTTCCTCGGTTTTATTTCAGCGGTTGCTTTTGCCACCATTCTTGCGGTGGTTGCTGGTCTGACGCTGGCGGGCGCATCAGCGGTTTCGCATGACCTGTACGCTAACGTCTTCAAAAAAGGCGCGACCGAACGTGAAGAACTGCGGGTATCGAAAATCACCGTGCTGATTTTAGGTGTGATTGCCATTATCCTCGGCGTGCTGTTTGAGAATCAGAACATCGCCTTCATGGTAGGCCTGGCGTTTGCCATCGCAGCGAGCTGTAACTTCCCGATCATTCTGCTTTCTATGTACTGGTCGAAACTGACCACTCGTGGCGCGATGATGGGTGGCTGGCTGGGGCTGATTACCGCAGTGGTACTGATGATCCTCGGCCCGACGATTTGGGTACAGATCCTTGGTCACGAAAAAGCCATCTTCCCGTATGAATACCCGGCGCTGTTCTCTATCAGCGTGGCATTCCTCGGCATCTGGTTCTTCTCGGCAACCGATAACTCAGCGGAAGGTGCGCGCGAGCGTGAACTGTTCCGTGCACAGTTTATCCGCTCCCAGACCGGCTTTGGCGTTGAGCAAGGCCGCGCACATTAATCTCTCCCCTTCCCCGGTCGCCTGACCGGGGAATACTCTTCCTCTCCAACATGCATCACCTTTTCCCATAATATTAAACAAATAAACTCATTAAAAAATGAGCGATTTTTGACAGTCGTAGAAAATGATAATGCAGAGAATATGCCTTTTGTTTCTTGTTAATTATAAGGATATTTTATGCGCTATAATGGTTTAAATAATATGTTTTTTCCTCTTTGCCAGATTAATGATAACCACTCTGTCACAAGTTCATCACATACAAAGAAAACAAAATCAGATAATTACAGCAAACATCATAAAAACACGTTAATTGACAATAAAGCCCTCTCTCTTTTCAAAATGGATGATCATGAAAAAGTGATAGGCTTGATTCAGAAAATGAAAAGAATTTATGATAGTTTACCATCAGGAAAAATCACGAAAGAAACGGACAGGAAAACACATAAATATTTTATAGATATAGCTTCATATGCAAATAATAAATGTGACGATAGAATTACGAGAAGAGTTTACCTTAATAAAGATAAGGAGGTGTCAATTAAGGTGGTATATTTTATAAATAATGTCACCGTCCATAATAATACTATCGATATCCCACAGGCAGAAAATGGTGGTTACGATTTTTCACACCTTAGCCTGAAAGGTATCGTGATTAAAGATGAAGATTTATCCAATTCGAATTTTGCAGGTTGCAGACTACAAAACGCTATTTTCCAGGACTGTAATATGTATAGAACGAATTTTTATTGCGCCATAATGGAAAAAATACTTTTTGATAATTGTATTCTCGATGACTCATATTTCGCTCATGTAAAAATGACTGACGGGACTCTAAATGCATGCTCCGCTATGCATGTTCAATTCTACAATGCAGCAATGAATAGAGCCAATATTAAAAATACCTTCCTTGACTATTCAAATTTTTATATGGCGTACATGGCTGAGGTAAATCTTTATAAAGTAATAGCGCCATATGTTAATTTATTTAAAGCCGACCTTAGTTTCTCTAAACTCGATTTAATTAACTTTGAACATGCTGATCTGTCTCGCGTCAATCTGAACAAAGCAATCCTCCAGAATATAAACTTAATTGATAGCAAACTCTTTTGTACGTGGCTGACAAATACATTCCTCGAAATGGTTATATGTACCGGCTCTAATATGGCTAAGGTTGATTTTAATGATGCCAATTTAAGCAACTGCCATTTCAACTGTTCTATTTTAACAAAAGCCTGTATGTTTAATACCCGTCTCTATCGGGTTAATTTCGATGAGGCTAGCGTCCAAGGAATGGGCATTTCCATTCTCCGTGGGGAGGAAAATATCCCCATTGATAGTGATACCCTGGTAACACTACAGAAATTCTTTGAAGAAGATTGTACCTCTCATACTGGCATGTCACAAACTGAGGATAATATTAATGCAGCCGCTATGAAGATTACTGCAGATATTATGCAACACGCAGATTGAGGTTAAGTCGAAGAACAGCCAATGAATTGACTTTACAAGAGAGATAACTTATTTGTTTTAGAATCATGAATGTTAGCCCGAGCTAACCTGTTAAAGGTGCAAAAGATTGCACCTTTTTCAGATTACCTCGGGCCTGGTTACGTCGCTTTCGGCTTACTGATTTTCCTCAATTAGCAACGCTTCAAGCAAATCGAGATCGTGCAGTAATTTTTGCAGCGTTTCGTTGCTGATCTCCCGCGTGGCGCGCAGGTGGTAAAGTTCAGCACGTTCAGAACGCAATGCCGCCAGACGGAAGCGACGCTCAAGGTTCTCTTCCTGCACGGAACTTTCAACGTCGTTACGTCCATCGGCGCGACGACGCAGGTTACCAATGACGCGAGAACTGACCTCCGTAAGCAGCTGGTTATCGATATTCTCTTCGGTATCCGCCGCCAGACGCTCCTCCATTTTCTGGATCGCCACAATCGCCACTTCTGCCGTTGCCGCTCGCGCAATACGTTCCTCTTTCAATTGTTGCGAATGGTCCGCGACTTCAATGTGTTGTAGCAGAATAGGCAACATCACCACGCCGACAAACAGCGAGAAGAGAATGACGCCAGCCGCCAGGAACACCAGCTCATAGCGCGCCGGGAAGACGTTACCATCCGGCAAGAGCAGCGGGATAGAGAGCACACCGGCCAGAGTGATCGCCCCTCGCACCCCGGCGAAAGACGCGATCAGGATTTCTCGTGTGGTCCACGAACCAAACTCCATCGGCTTCTTCTTCAGGAAGCGGTTGCTGAACTTTTTCATCGTCCACAGCCAGCCGAAACGGACCAGCATCAGCGCCGCATATATCAGAATAATATCGGTAAACAGCATCCAGATTTCGACGTTAGGGTCGATTTCTGCTGCCATCAGCGACGTCTCCAGAATACCCGGCAGCTGCAGACCTAACAGCAGGAACACCATGCCGTTAAAGACAAATTCCAGCATCGCCCAGGTGCTGTTTGCACGCAGGCGCATTGCCAGCGGCGCACGGCGCATCACACCGGAGCGGGTGATGGTCATCCCGGCGGCAACCGCAGCGAGGATGCCGGAAACGCCAATATGTTCGGCAATCAGATAAGAAGCGAATGGCAGCAAGAACAGCAGAACAATCTGCGTCGCGGGTTCATCACCGCCCCAGCGGCTGAGGAATCGCAGCGAGCGACCATACAGCCAGCTCACCACAAAACCGGCAAGAATACCGCCAATGGCTACTTTCATAAATTCGACCGTCGCACCGCCGACGGTGAAGATCATCGTCCCCATCGCCACTGCCACGGCAAACTTCAACGACACCAGGCCGGAAGCGTCATTCATCAACGCTTCGCCCTGCAAAATGCCCATGATTTTTTTCGGGATGCGCCCTTCGCCAACAATCCCGGAGAGCGCCACAGCATCGGTCGGAGAAAGTACCGCCGCCAGCGCAAAGGCGGGGATCAGCGGAATGCCCGGCACCACCCAGTAAATAAGGAAGCCAATGCCGACCACGGTGACCACCACCAGCGCCAGCGCGAGGCCGAAAATCTCTCGACCATGTTCGAGAAATTCACGGGTCGGCGTTTTCCAGCCATCAGCGAACAGCAACGGCGGGATAAACAAGACTAAAAAGAGTTCAGGATCAAACTCCACATGCAAACCAAACGTCGGCCACGCCAGTAGCGCACCGATGGCGATTTGCATAAGCGGAAGCGGGATCTGAAAGGGCATGACACGAGTGACCACCCCGGACAGCGAGACCACGAGGGTCATTATCAGTATGGTGAAGAAGATTTCCATGCGTTCCCTGTTTGCGATGTTTTTTATGATCTGAGAAAGACGTTATGCCTGAATTCTCATTTTTTCAGAATATCGCAAAAGCTCACACAATGTGCGGAGAAAATAAAAACGGGCAGCCATTGCCACCCGTTTTCAGAATCCGATGAAAGATTAGATAGCCCAGCCACCCGCATAGAAGGTCACCAGCGCCACGGCGATAACGACCGTACCGATGTTCAACTTGCGCCATTCGCCGGAAACCAGACGACCAATCACCAGAGTCGCGAAGCCGATCATGATGCCTGTTACGATGTTACAGGTCAGCACGATGAATACCGCCGTAACCAGACCCGCCATCGCATCAACAAAATCAGCAAAGTCGATTTTCGCCACGTTGCTCAGCATCAGCAGGCCAACGTACATCAGCGCCGGAGCCGTTGCATACCCCGGAACGAGGTAAGAGAGCGGAGAGAGGAACAGAATCAGCAGGAACAGCACGCCAACGGTGATAGCCGTCAAACCGGTTTTACCGCCCGCCGCCGTACCCGCCGCAGACTCGATGTATACCGCTGCCGGAGCTGCACCCACCAGGCCAGAGAAAACGCTGCTCATGGAGTCAGTGGTCAGTGCTTTCCCACCGTCGATAATTTGCCCATCTTTATCCAGCAGGTTCGCCTGGCCGGCGACGGCACGGATAGTTCCGGTGGCATCAAATACTGCCGTCATTACCAGCGCCAGAACGCTTGGCAGGACTACAGGATTCAGCGCGCCCATAATGTCCAGGCTGCCAATCAGTGAGTTGCCGTTTTCATCCCTCAATGAAGGCATGGCGAAAACGCCGGAGAAATGGACGTTAGGATCGAAGATCAAACCGACAATTGAGATACCGATAATGGTCAGCAGAATGCCACCAGGGACTTTCAGTTTTTCCAGGCCGATGATCACCGCCAGACCTACCAGTGACATAATCACCGGGAAGGTCGCGAAATCACCCAGCGCAACGGGCAGACCATCAAGCGGGTTTTTAATCACCAGACCGACACCGTTAGCGGCAATGAGCAGCAGGAACAGACCGATACCAATCCCCGTGCCGTGCGCCACACCGTGCGGCAAGTTGCGCAAAATCCAGCTACGGATACCCGTGGCAGAAATTACCGTAAACAGCACACCCATCAGGAACACGGCACCCAGCGCGACAGGTACGCTAATATGTTGCCCCAGCACCAGGCTGAATGCGGTAAATGCCGTCAGGGAGATGGCGCAACCAATCGCCAACGGCAGATTAGCCCACAGACCCATCACGATAGAACCGAGTCCGGCAACCAGACAGGTTGCAACGAAAACTGCCGCAGGCGGGAAGCCTGCTTTACCCAACATACCTGGAACGACGATGACCGAGTAGACCATCGCCAGAAACGTTGTTAACCCGGCAACCACTTCCTGACGGACAGTGCTTCCACGTTGTGAAATTTTAAACCAGGCGTCGAGTGAACCGCCGGTACGCGCTGATGGCGTAGACATAAGAAAACATCCCCTGAGAGTTTAATTTTCGTCAAGATGCGTGGCGGACAATCCCCTGCCAGCGAAACGTTATCTTCCTGCTCCAGGTTTGCGACAATTTGCTGCGTCGCAAAAAAGCAAACGTTTAGCTCCGCGCATACAAAACGGGTGGTAAAAAAAGCAAACGATTATCCGGCGATCATAGCGGCTTTTTCAACCGAAGTTTGCTGCTTTTTTCTCTTTTATTGTCTTGACGATGAAAAACCAGGCAATTGATGCGCAAACGTTATCGTCGGTACGCAAGATTGCAGCGTTATCGAGCCGTATACCGTTCAGGATTGCGATAAAAAATCGTCTGAGATGACAAAAATATTGCGGTTAAAAAGTATACTTTTACACTGGCGAAGAAACGTCGGTGACATACAATTAAAGCATCAACACCAACCGGAACCTCCACCACGTGCTCGAATGAGGTGTGTTGACGTCGGGGGAAACCCTCCTGTGTACCAGCGGGATAGAGAGAAAGACAAAGACCGGAAAACAAACTAAAGCGCCCTTGTGGCGCTTTAGTTTTGTTCATCTTCCAGCAAGCGTGCGCCGGTACCTTCTTCTCCTAAGCGGTCGCCCGGGTTACGCAACGGGCAATCACTGCGCGAAAGGCAGCCACAACCAATACATCCGTCCAGTTCGTCACGCAGCGCCACTAAGGTATGAATGCGCCGATCCAACTCTTCTCGCCATTGGGACGAAAGCTGTTTCCACTCTTTCGCACTTAACGTATGCCCTTCGGGCAACACGCCAAACGCTTCACCAATGGTCGCCAGCGGAATGCCAATACGCTGAGCAATTTTGATAATTGCAACATATCGCAACACATCACGTTTATATCGCCGCTGATTGCCGCTGTTACGGATACTGGTAATCAACCCTTTACTTTCATAGAAATGCAGCGCCGATACCGCCACACCGCTGCGTTTCGCCACTTCGCCGGGGGTTAGCAGCGCTTTAATGCGGGGTAATTTCTTTTCCATAAATCGCTTTACCTCAAGTTAACTTGAGGAATTATACTCCCCAACAGATGAATTAACGAACTGAACACTGAAAAGAGGCAGATTTATGTCCCATCAGAAAATTATTCAGGATCTTATCGCATGGATTGACGAGCATATTGACCAGCCGCTTAACATTGATGTAGTCGCAAAAAAATCAGGCTATTCAAAGTGGTACTTGCAACGAATGTTCCGCACGGTGACGCATCAGACGCTTGGCGATTACATTCGCCAACGCCGCCTGTTACTGGCCGCCGTTGAGTTGCGCACCACCGAGCGTCCGATTTTTGATATCGCAATGGACCTGGGTTATGTCTCGCAGCAGACCTTCTCCCGCGTTTTCCGTCGGCAGTTTGATCGCACTCCCAGCGATTATCGCCACCGCCTGTAATTTTATTGCCCGCGCGTTAACTCCCGCGCGGGTAATTGCTCCATCCATTGCATAAACACCTGCGGCGGCATCGCCTTCGCAAAGAACCATCCCTGGCAATAGCGCACGCCGCGTTTGCGCAGCCAGTTAACCTGCTCCTCAGTTTCGACGCCTTCAGCGATCGTTTTTAACCCCAGGCTGTGCGCCAGCTCGATGATGTGTTCCGCAATCAAATGACTGGTTTTGTGGGTGGTCAGCGTTTCAACAAACGATTTGTCGATTTTCAAAATATCGACATTCAATGATTTAAGGTTATGCAAGTTAGAGTAGCCAATACCAAAATCATCAATTGCCACTTCGTAACCTGCCTGGCGGAAAGCCAGAATAATCGGCGTCATTTTGTCAACATCAAGAAATGCATGTTCAGTCACTTCAAATTTAATTTGCTGCGGACGCACCGCGTATTGCTCTGTTTTCTGATTGATTCGCGCTATCAACCGTGACGTATGAAAATCGGAGGCCGACAGGTTAATAGAAACATAGCGATCTGCATGTGTTGCCAGGTAATCGCCCAGATCGCGGAAGACATTATCAATAACATAATCAGTTATCTGTTCTATCATCCCCTCCTTTTCTGCCAGCGGAATAAACTCTGCCGGATTCATTATTTGCCCCTGCTCACCAAGCCAACGTAACAACGCTTCAGCGCCGATACATTTTTCTGTTTTGATATCGATTATTGGCTGGTAATAAAGACAAAGTTGATGTTTTTCGAGGGCGCGTTGCAATTTACGTTTGGGAGATAAATAGTTTTGTCGAATACGTAGCCAGAGTAATAGCAGAACAAGACTCCCCAAAATACCGGCGGGCAACGCAAAAATAAGATGATTATAAAAATGGGTTATAAGACGTTGATATGAAGTCGCAACAATGGCTGCAATTGGGCGTTTTGTCGAATAAACTGTCGCATATAAATAGCCATTTCTTTGTACGGTTAAATCCTTCAAATGAATCAGCGGAGAAAACGTTGCTGCCGAGGCCTCTTTGCTTAACGAGAAAAAGGTTTTCGTCACCGTATCATACACACCCCATTGCAATGTCGGGTCATCAGACATCACTTCACTCCAGAAGAGAGGGTTGATAACCGCCACATAATTTCCCCGCTGCATATAGGTCATTTTATAGCCAGAGAAAAAAGGCGTATCGCGGTAATAATAGATAGAAACGTTAGGTTCACGCTTATAATCGGCCGGTGCAATCGTATAGCCGTTTACAGGCGCTATCAGCGATGAGCATAAAAAATGGTTATCACGGGCATAGATCAATTCATTAATATAAAGATAGCCACGAATAATATTCAACATTCGCTTTTGATGGGCTGGAGTGCAAACTTGCCCCTGATAGCGTTCAGCTGCATCGCTCACTAAATCTGCCTGGCGAATGACCAGCTCGGATTTATCCAGTGCCAGTTGAGCAAAGGTTCGGAGCTGATTATTCACTTCTGATTTTGCCCAAAGGAAGGCAATCCATAGCGAAAGAATGATGGGAAAGAGAACTAAAAAGATAATGCCCGGCAACGCCAGTAATTGGTGTCGTGCACGATGACTCATTGCTATCAATTTCCTGCCTGTTTATACCCGGCCATTGCAAGGTGAAAACCCTGGGTACCGACGTCTTTAGATAAATCTTACGGTATAAATAGCACTTTTGCCTGATTTGAAATTGATACCTTTCTAATCGTCACCTGGATGAAAATAATTCATTGATATTCAAAATTAATTTCCTACAGGAATGCAGAGGCGGCGGGAAGATATGCCCTTAATGCCACTGAAAAACCACATAATCTGTACAGCAATAAAAGTCACGGCCTAATATGGCTAACAAACAATCAATTGTGATATAGTTCACAAAATTAATGAAACAAACAGAGTGTTTCATTTTTGTGTTCTGCAAGCCCCGCGATAGCCAGAGTGTACCACGCCTCCCGTGAACAACGCCGCGCTGTCCAGGGCATCGGCTCTTTTCAGAGGAATTGTTTGATGGCTACCCTCACCACTGGCGTGGTTCTTCTTCGCTGGCAACTTCTTAGTGCCGTAATGATGTTTCTGGCCAGCACACTCAACATCCGTTTTCGTCGGTCTGATTATGTCGGGCTTGCGGTGATCAGCAGCGGTCTGGGCGTTGTTTCCGCCTGTTGGTTCGCAATGGGGTTGCTTGGCATCACAATGGCGGACATCACCGCTATCTGGCACAACATCGAGTCGGTGATGATAGAAGAGATGAATCAGACACCGCCACAATGGCCAATGATTTTGACCTGATACGTAGAAGCCTCCATAACGGAGGCTTCTTTTTTATGGCTGGCAGATGCTTTAATCATCCACCTTAAAACAATATAACCTATTGTTTTAATGACAAATCAGAACGGAATGTCATCATCAAAGTCCATCGGCGGCTCGTTAGACGGCGCTGCCGGAGCGGACTGCTGCGGGCGAGACTGCGCGCCGCCGCTGAACTGATTGCCACCCTGCGGCTGCTGTGGCTGACCCCAACCGCCCTGCGGCTGACCACCACCGATATTGCCACCTGCCGGAGCGCCACCACCCTGACGACCACCCAGCATCTGCATGGTGCCGCCAACGTTCACCACGACTTCTGTGGTGTAGCGATCCTGACCGGATTGATCGGTCCATTTACGGGTACGCAGCTGACCTTCGATATAAACCTGAGAACCTTTACGCAGATATTCGCTCGCCACTTCTGCCAGTTTGCCGAACAGCACAACGCGGTGCCATTCAGTCTGTTCTTTCATCTCGCCGGTCGCTTTATCACGCCAGGATTCGGAAGTAGCCAGCGTAATGTTGGCAACTGCGCCACCATTTGGCATGTAGCGTACTTCCGGGTCCTGACCCAGATTACCAACGAGAATAACCTTGTTTACGCCTCTGCTGGCCATGTTCGTGTCTCCTGAAAAAAATCGTTCTGAATAAGTGTAAACGCGCGATTGTACCATTACCAATAGCGCTTTTACTATGTTGTGACCTCGGTTCCGGGAAACAAACCTGGCCAGACATTGTTACATAACACTCCGGGTAATGCATTCCAATACTGTATATTCATTCAGGTCAATTTGTGTCATAATTAACCGTTTGTGATCGCCGGTAGCACCATGCCACCGGGCAAAAAAGCGTTTAATCCGGGAAAGGTGAATGGATAAGATCGAAGTTCGGGGCGCCCGCACCCATAATCTCAAAAACATCAACCTCGTTATCCCCCGCGACAAGCTCATTGTCGTGACCGGGCTTTCGGGTTCTGGCAAATCCTCGCTCGCTTTCGACACCTTATATGCCGAAGGGCAGCGCCGTTACGTTGAATCCCTTTCCGCCTACGCGCGGCAGTTTCTGTCACTGATGGAAAAGCCGGACGTCGATCATATTGAGGGGCTTTCTCCTGCCATCTCAATTGAGCAGAAATCGACGTCTCATAACCCGCGTTCTACGGTGGGGACAATCACCGAAATCCACGACTATTTGCGTTTGTTGTTCGCCCGCGTCGGCGAACCGCGCTGTCCGGACCACGACGTCCCGCTGGCGGCGCAAACCGTCAGCCAGATGGTGGATAACGTGCTGTCGCAGCCGGAAGGCAAGCGTCTGATGCTGCTCGCGCCAATCATTAAAGAGCGCAAAGGCGAACACACCAAAACGCTGGAGAACCTGGCAAGCCAGGGTTACATCCGTGCTCGTATTGATGGCGAAGTCTGCGATCTTTCCGATCCGCCGAAACTGGAACTGCAAAAGAAACATACCATTGAAGTGGTGGTTGATCGCTTCAAGGTGCGTGACGATCTTACCCAACGTCTTGCGGAGTCGTTTGAAACCGCGCTGGAGCTTTCCGGTGGTACAGCGGTAGTGGCGGATATGGACGACCCGAAAGCGGAAGAGCTGCTGTTCTCCGCCAACTTCGCCTGCCCAATTTGCGGCTACAGTATGCGTGAACTGGAGCCGCGACTGTTTTCGTTTAACAACCCGGCAGGTGCCTGCCCGACCTGTGACGGCCTTGGCGTACAGCAATATTTCGATCCTGACCGCGTGATCCAAAACCCCGAGCTGTCACTGGCTGGCGGTGCGATCCGTGGCTGGGATCGCCGCAACTTCTATTACTTCCAGATGCTGAAATCGCTGGCAGATCACTATAAGTTCGACGTCGAAGCGCCGTGGGGCAGCCTGAGCGCGAACGTGCATAAAGTGGTGTTGTACGGTTCTGGCAAAGAAAACATTGAATTCAAATACATGAACGATCGTGGCGATACCTCCATCCGTCGTCATCCGTTCGAAGGCGTGCTGCACAATATGGAGCGCCGTTATAAAGAGACAGAATCCAGTGCGGTACGTGAAGAATTAGCCAAGTTTATCAGCAATCGCCCATGCGCCAGCTGCGAAGGGACGCGTCTGCGTCGGGAAGCGCGCCACGTTTATGTCGAGAATACGCCGCTGCCTGCTATCTCCGACATGAGCATCGGTCATGCGATGGAATTCTTCAACAATCTCAAACTCGCTGGTCAACGGGCGAAGATTGCGGAAAAAATCCTTAAAGAGATCGGCGATCGCCTGAAATTCCTCGTTAACGTCGGTCTGAATTACCTGACACTTTCCCGCTCGGCAGAGACACTTTCCGGCGGTGAAGCCCAGCGTATTCGTCTGGCGAGCCAGATTGGTGCGGGCCTGGTTGGCGTTATGTACGTGCTGGACGAGCCGTCTATCGGCCTGCACCAGCGCGATAACGAGCGCCTGTTGGGTACGCTTATCCATCTGCGCGATCTCGGTAATACCGTGATTGTGGTGGAGCACGACGAAGACGCGATTCGCGCGGCTGACCATGTGATCGATATCGGTCCTGGTGCGGGTGTTCACGGCGGTGAAGTGGTCGCAGAAGGTCCGCTGGAAGCGATTATGGCAGTGCCTGAATCGTTGACCGGGCAGTACATGAGCGGTAAACGCAAGATTGAAGTGCCGAAGAAACGCGTTCCGGCGAATCCAGAAAAAGTGCTGAAGCTGACAGGTGCACGCGGCAACAACCTGAAGGACGTGACGCTCACGCTGCCAGTCGGTCTGTTTACCTGCATCACAGGGGTTTCAGGTTCCGGTAAATCGACGCTGATTAACGACACACTGTTCCCGATTGCCCAACGCCAGTTGAATGGTGCGACCATCGCCGAACCGGCACCGTATCGCGATATTCAGGGGCTGGAGCATTTCGATAAAGTGATCGATATCGACCAAAGCCCAATTGGTCGTACTCCACGTTCTAACCCGGCGACCTATACCGGCGTGTTTACACCTGTGCGCGAACTGTTTGCGGGCGTACCGGAATCCCGTGCGCGTGGTTATACGCCAGGACGTTTCAGCTTTAACGTCCGTGGCGGGCGCTGCGAAGCCTGTCAGGGCGACGGTGTGATCAAAGTGGAGATGCACTTCCTGCCGGATATCTACGTGCCGTGCGATCAGTGCAAAGGTAAACGCTATAACCGTGAAACGCTGGAAATTAAGTACAAAGGCAAAACCATCCACGAAGTGCTGGATATGACCATCGAAGAGGCGCGTGAGTTCTTTGATGCGGTGCCAGCTCTGGCGCGTAAGCTGCAAACGTTGATGGACGTTGGTCTGACGTACATTCGCCTGGGGCAGTCCGCAACCACACTTTCTGGTGGTGAAGCCCAGCGCGTGAAGCTGGCGCGTGAGCTGTCAAAACGCGGCACCGGGCAGACGCTGTATATTCTCGACGAGCCGACCACCGGTCTGCACTTCGCCGATATTCAGCAACTCCTCGACGTGCTGCATAAACTGCGCGATCAGGGCAATACCATTGTGGTGATTGAGCACAATCTCGACGTGATCAAAACCGCTGACTGGATTGTCGACCTGGGACCAGAAGGCGGCAGTGGCGGCGGCGAAATCCTCGTCTCCGGTACGCCAGAAACCGTCGCGGAGTGCGAAGCTTCGCATACGGCACGCTTCCTCAAGCCGATGCTGTAATCGTTAAGGCCGCTTTCTGAGCGGCCTTTTCCTTTCAGAGTTGTACCAGCAATTTACGCTTTTCTTCCGGTAGTAAATTCACTGCCTGCTGATAAGACGCATCCACCAGATAATAGATTTGCGAATCCGGCAGCGAACCGTCGAGATACACGGTGCTCCAGTGCGCTTTATTCAGATGGCGGCTAGGACGCACATCGCTGTGCTGCTGACGTAGCAGCTCCGCCAGCTCCGGGCTGGTTTTCAGCGAAACAGCTGGGCGATTTTCTACTTCTTTCACCATCGCAAACAGTACATCTTCCACTTTGATCTGCGTCGCTTTCCAGTCGTTATGCACGCTCTGTTCTGCGCCTGGTTTTGCCATGCAATATTGTAGCAACTCCGAAATGGTCATTTTTTACTCCCCTTGTAGTGTCGCGATGATGCGACGCGATCCGCCGTGGATGCGATGTTCCCCCAGCCAGATGCCTTGCCAGGTGCCGGTCTGAATACGCCCTTTATGTAACGGCAATACAAGCGATGTTCCCAGCATTGAGGATTTGATATGAGAAGGCATATCGTCTGCTCCCTCATAGTCATGCTCATAATTTCCGTTGTCGGGAACGGTGCGGAGGAAAAAACGCTCCATGTCGTGGCGTACGGTGGGATCGCAGTTCTCATTAAGTGTCAGAGAGGCGGAGGTATGTTGCAGCAACAGATGCAGTAAGCCGATGTTAACGCGCGGCATATCAGCCAGCTGATTCAGAATTTCATCCGTTACCAGATGAAACCCACGAGATTTGGCGCTAAGCGTGAGCGTCTTTTGATACCACATGTGCTGCTCCTTGATAAAACTCTCTTAATCAGTTTGCAGCAAGACAGCGAAAGGATAAAGGTGTGATTAAAAAAACAGCATTCGGGAGAGTGTCACGCTCTCCCGCTCTGTCAGTATTCTGAATTGACGATCACCTCTTCACCAAACGCACCCGCTTGTGGCAAGGGTTTGTAGGTAGAGTTGGAGGCGCGCAGAATGCGGATACCACGAGCGCCGACATCGCGTGCAGCGGTAATATCGTTATCGGAATCGCCATAAAAAATTCGGATATTTTTATCCTGCAGCCATTGCGATTTTGTATTTTGCCCTGGTTTATCGCCCGCAAAGATCACCGGATTCATGTTGGTGACAGGAATATGAAAATTATCCGCCAGCGTTTTTGAAACCGTTTCTGTTTTCGTCGGGCTACGACCAGTCACAAAGAAGATCGCGTCACCGCGGCGTACATGCATATCAATCAGCTGGCGAGCGACCTCTTTTGGAATGCTGAATTCATCCCAGCCATTGTTCATTTTTTCCCAGAACACAGGATTTTTCAGATAATCTTCGCTTTCTGGTGAGAAGGTTTTTTTGCCGCGCCAGAAGCCCGGGCTGGAAAAAAGTACCGTGTCATCGATATCAAACCCCACCGCCATTGGCGGACGCCCTGCGAGGCTATTTTCAATTTGTGCGACCGAAACCCAATGAATTGGTGCCTGTTCAGCAAGCCTGGCAACGTTAGTCCCAGGGTTAAGCGGTGAAGGAGATGAGGCCAGGGCAACAGCGGAACTGTTTAGAGCGAACAATAAGCAAACGGCACTGATTGCCTGTGTGATCTTGCGCATATTTTTCCCTAAATAGTCAGTATGTTGAAACTTTTTATTGTGAGATTTGTTGCAAAAACCATCTGACCATAACGCCAGCTGCCGGGGAAAGGAAGGATTATCTGCGGTTTTTGTGATGAAAAGCAGGATGATTATGTTTAACCCAGTAAATACGTTCCTGTCTTTTTTTGTATAAAAAATGTTTATTACTCGATGTAAGGATACATTAATTTTACGTTTATTATGATGAATCCTCTGCAAATGAGCGAAATTTGATAGAACATTTATCTGCTGTACGATTTAATGAACTTAATGATACAGCATTACAAAAACAATCGAAGTTTATAAAGATGATTCCTGATTGACCAGAACCCTATCCTACAATGGTGACTAATTTTATTACTCCCGATGGAGATGATGATATGAATATATCATATGTGAATAGCAGCAAAACGACATCTTTACCTGTTGAGCTAGATGCACTAAATAATAAAGATATCTCTTATGCCAAAGATTTTTCTTATGCTAAAGATTTCTTTTTATACATAGAAACACAGTTAAAAATTGCAAAAGATTTTTGTAGACCTGGAGAAGAAGTATCAAGTTCTATTGCAAGTAAAGTTTTTCACGCATTTATTGATTTAGTTAACAAAATCAGGGGTAAGAAAGACTTTATGTATATTTGCACGCTTTGCTGTTTTGCCGAGGAGGTTAAAGGTGGTTATTCTCATTACAGGACCTTTTTATTTGATATTGGTAATCAATATAAGGTTAAACTTACACAAAGCGGAAAAAAAGAGCTCTCTTTAACTTTAGAATTTAACGATACTATAATTGAATCTCAGAAAGTCACAGGCAATAAGGCAAAGCATATTCTTGAGGATATAGAAAAATTCTATCGTAACAAACCCGATACTTATTATTAAATTTAATAATAGTTAGATGTGCAGAAATTATTACTCCACCCAAAAAAACAGGATAAGGAATTCCAGATAATTAGGATAAGCTTAACAATAAAAGAACTAATAACGTTTATTATCTCTCACGTAGAACGATGGCATCAAAAAAATCATCTATAAAGAAAGAGTGAAAGCGACGACAGTTTAATTTCACTGCAGGCTGGGTAGCTCCAGCCTGCTTTCCTGCATTACATCACCGCAGCAAACGCCTTTGCCACACGTTGTACATTTGCCGTATTTAACCCGGCGACACACATGCGACCGCTGGCGATGAGATAGACACCAAATTCTTCACGTAGTCGGTCAACCTGAGCGGCACTTAAACCGGTATAACTGAACATGCCGCGCTGATTAAGCAGATAATCGAAATTGCGTTCTGGCATCTCTGTGCTTAATACCTTCACCAATTCCTGACGCATTGCCAGAATGCGAGTACGCATCTCTTCTACTTCCGCCAGCCAGCTGGCTTTCAATGCCTCGTCATTCAGCACTGCAGCCACCACCTGCGCACCAAAATTCGGCGGGCTGGAGTAGTTGCGGCGAACTGTTGCTTTCAATTGCCCCAGTACGCGGCCAGCGGCTTCGGCATCTTCACACAGAACAGAAAGTCCGCCGACGCGCTCGCCGTAAAGGGAGAAAATTTTCGAGAACGAATTGCTCACCAGAGCGGGTAATCCAGCGCTGGCAATGGCGCGAATAGCGTAGGCATCCTCTTCCATACCGGCACCAAATCCTTGATAGGCAATATCGAGGAATGGAATAAGCTCGCGGGCTTTGAGAATTTCAATCACCGCATCCCACTGATCATTAGTGAGATCGGCACCCGTTGGGTTGTGGCAACATGGATGCAGCAACACAATACTGCGGGCAGGTAATGTTTTCAGCGTCGCCAACAGGTCATTAAAGCGCACGCCGTTAGTCGCTTCGTCATACCAGGGGTAAGTACTCACTTCGAATCCAGCCCCGGCGAATATTGCTACGTGGTTTTCCCAGGTAGGATCGCTGACCCAGACGCCTGATTCCGGGAAGTAGCGTTTCAGGAAATCCGCGCCCACTTTCAATGCCCCGGAGCCGCCAAGGGTTTGAATGGTTGCTACGCGCTGTTGTTTCAGTACCGGATGGTCCGCACCAAACAGCAGCGGCGCAATGGCATGGCGATAGCTGTTAAGCCCTTCCATCGGTAAATAAAGCGAAGCGCCATGAGGCTGCGCATTCAGGCGCGCTTCCGCCTCCGCCACGGCTTTCAGTTGTGGAATAATTCCGTCTTCGTTGTAGTACAGACCGATACTTAAATTCACTTTGTCGCTGCGAGGGTCTTCTTTAAAACGCTCCATAAGCGTAAGAATCGGGTCGCCAGCGTAGGCGTCAACTTTTTGAAACACGCGATGGTTCTCCAGGTTTACGGGCAGGTGGTTAAAACACAATAAACCGGAAGAAGGCGAAGATCGAGTGGATGTTCAGGAGCGAACGGCAATTAGCAACAGAGTGAGACTCATGACAAACGTACATCCGCCAGAGGCACGACCTTTATAAGAGCATGAAAGAACATCAACTTATTGAATTTTTAGGATTTTATTGGCCGGATAAGGCATTCACGCCGCATCCGGCACAGACAATCAAATATTACAGAACGATTAATCCACGTATTTCATCGCGACCCTTGAAGTCAGGCGCGTAATAAGTTCGTAAGCGCTTACTTTCGTCATTTCAGCGATACGTTCTACGGGCAAACCTTCGCCCCATAAAATGACCGGATCCCCGGCTTTGTCCTGCGCTTGTGGACCTAAGTCTACGCAGATCATATCCATCGCCACGCGCCCGACAATCGGTACTTCGCGACCGTTCACCAGCACTGGCGTACCGGACGGCGCGGCGCGCGGATAACCATCGCCATAGCCCATCGCGACTACGCCAAGACGGGTATCACGTTCGCTTACCCAGGTTCCACCATAACCAACAGGTTCTCCGGCTTTATGCTCACGCACGGCAATCAGGCTGGAGGTTAGTGACATCACTGGCTGACAGCCAAAATCGGCACCGATGGAGCGATCTTCCAGCGGCGAGACGCCATAAAGAATGATGCCCGGGCGCACCCAGTCAAAATGCGACTGTGGCCACAGCAGAATGCCACCCGATGCGGCAATGGAACGTTGACCAGGTTTGCCTTCGCAAAAGGTATTAAAGATAGCGAGTTGTTTCTCGGTTGCGCCACATTTTGGTTCATCCGCGCGCGCAAAATGGCTGACGATATTCACCGGCTGACGAACGTTTTTGCACTGGGTCAGGCGATGATAAAACGCCTCAGCCTGTTCCGGCCTTACGCCCAGACGGTGCATACCGGTATCGAGTTTCATCCAGACGGTAACCGGCTCGTCCAGGCTAGCCTCTTCCAGCGCAGCCAGCTGTTCTTCGTTATGCACGGCGGTATGAAAATGTTGCGCAGAAATCGTCGGCAGATCTCTGGCATCAAAAAAGCCTTCGAGTAACAGTACAGGTTTGGTGATTCCCCCCGCACGCAGTCGCAGAGCTTCTTCGAGACGGGCTACGCCAAAGGCGTCAGCATCGGGGAGCGTTCGCGCGGTCTCAAGAAGACCGTGACCATAAGCGTTCGCTTTCACCACCGCAACCATTTTACTGGCAGGGGCCAGTTCACGAAGACGTTGCAGGTTGTGTCGCAGAGCGCGGCGGTTAATCACAACAGTTGCCGCTTGCATTTGTGTTCCTTGATAAGTGTTTGCTTTAATTACCTAATTCATAAAATAATTATTATTCGTCGTCGTACTGCGGCCCCGCATAGTTGTCGAAGCGCGACCATTGACCGTTAAAGGTCAGGCGTACCGTCCCGATTGGGCCGTTACGTTGTTTACCGATAATAATTTCCGCGATGCCTTTTAAATCACTGTTTTCGTGATACACCTCATCACGATAGATAAACATGATCAAGTCCGCATCCTGCTCGATAGAGCCAGATTCACGCAGGTCGGAGTTGACCGGGCGTTTGTCGGCACGTTGTTCCAGAGAACGGTTCAACTGGGACAGCGCCACCACCGGCACGTTCAGTTCTTTCGCCAGTGCTTTCAGCGAGCGAGAGATTTCTGCAATTTCCAGCGTACGGTTATCGGAAAGCGCCGGTACGCGCATCAGTTGCAGGTAGTCGATCATGATAAGCCCGATGCCGCCGTGTTCACGGGCAATACGGCGTGCGCGGGAACGCACTTCCGTTGGCGTCAGGCCGGAGGAGTCATCGATATAGATATTGCGTTTTTCGAGCAAAATACCCATGGTGCCGGAAATGCGCGCCCAGTCTTCATCATCGAGCTGCCCGGTACGGATTTTAGTCTGGTCAACGCGCGACAGCGACGCCAGAGAACGCATCATAATCTGTTCTGAAGGCATCTCCAGCGAGAAGATAAGTACTGGTTTATCCTGCAACATCGCCGCGTTTTCGACGAGGTTCATCGCAAATGTTGTTTTACCCATCGACGGACGCGCGGCGACGATGATCAAATCCGACGGCTGCAAGCCAGCGGTTTTTTTGTTGAGATCGTCATAACCGGTGTTTACTCCGGTAACGCCATCGTGTGGCTGCTGAAACAACTGCTCAATACGCGCCACGGTTGCGTCGAGCACATCGGCGATGTTCTTCGGCCCTTCGTCTTTGTTTGCACGACTTTCAGCAATTTTAAAGACGCGGGATTCAGCAAGGTCCAGCAGATCTTCGCTGGTGCGCCCCTGCGGATCAAAACCGGCTTCAGCAATCTCATTCGCAACCGAAATCATCTCACGGACAACGGCACGTTCACGCACGATGTCCGCATAGGCACTGATGTTCGCCGCACTTGGCGTATTTTTTGACAGCTCTGCCAGATAAGCAAAACCACCGACGCTATCGAGTTGCCCCTGGCGTTCCAGCGATTCCGCAAGGGTAATCAGATCGATAGGACTACCGCTTTCCTGCAAACGCGCCATTTCAGTAAAGATATGGCGGTGTGGGCGGGTGTAAAAATCGTCTGCCACCACACGCTCGGCTACATCGTCCCAGCGTTCGTTATCCAGCATTAAACCGCCCAACACCGACTGCTCCGCTTCGATCGAGTGCGGAGGCACTTTCAGCCCGGCAACTTGTGGATCGCGTTCGCGGGGTTCAGCCTGCTGTTTGTTGAAGGGTTTATTTCCTGCCATAGTGAATGGAGTTACCGAGATAAAGAATGGGTCGAAACTTTACCATATGAAGCAGACCCTGACGATACGTTCTGGAGGACACATGGCAACACGAATTGAATTTCACAAGCACGGTGGCCCGGAAGTACTTCAAGCCGTAGAGTTCACTCCTGCCGATCCGGCAGAGAATGAAATCCAGGTCGAAAATAAAGCCATCGGCATCAATTTTATCGACACGTATATCCGCAGCGGCCTTTACCCGCCGCCATCACTACCCAGCGGATTAGGTACCGAAGCGGCAGGCATCGTGAGTAAAGTCGGCAGTGGTGTAAAGCATATTAAGGCAGGCGATCGTGTAGTCTATGCGCAGTCGGCGTTAGGCGCTTACAGCTCTGTGCATAACATTAATGCGGATAAAGCGGCGATTCTGCCTGCGGCAATTTCTTTTGAACAAGCTGCAGCATCTTTCCTGAAAGGCTTAACGGTTTATTATCTGCTGCGCAAAACCTATGAAATTAAACCCGATGAACAGTTCCTGTTCCACGCAGCGACTGGCGGCGTTGGCTTAATTGCCTGCCAGTGGGCAAAAGCCCTGGGCGCGAAACTTATCGGCACCGTAGGAACCGCGCAAAAAGCGCAGAGCGCGCTAAAAGCCGGCGCGTGGCAGGTTATTAACTATCGTGAAGAGAATCTGGTCGAGCGATTGAAAGAGATCACCGGCGGTAAGAAAGTGCGCGTAGTGTACGATTCCGTGGGCAGAGACACCTGGGAACGGTCGCTGGATTGCCTGCAACGCCGCGGCTTAATGGTCAGTTTTGGCAACTCATCAGGTGCGGTTACCGGTGTGAACTTAGGCATTCTCAATCAAAAAGGCTCGTTGTATGTGACACGCCCTTCCCTGCAAGGCTATATCACCACGCGGGAGGAATTAACCGAGGCCAGTAATGAACTGTTCTCTTTGATTGCCAGCGGTGTGATTAAGGTCGATGTCGCCGAGCAGCAGAAATATCCGCTGAAGGATGCGCAGCGTGCGCATGAGATTCTGGAAAGCCGGGCGACGCAAGGTTCCAGCCTGCTGATTCCATAAAAGAAATAGGGCTTCCACCTGGGAAGCCCTTTCTTTTTATAGTTCGGCTGTATGTAGGGTACAGCACGATGAATCTGTTAGAGGCGCAATAGTGACAGATTTGATTATCAATTCCTATTTTGTTCTAAGGATAAAACCTTAGGTTGTGATCATCCGCACAATCCCTTAGTAACGCCAGCGGTCATAACGCTGATATTTCGGCACTTTTGGTGCTTTAATCGCCTTAATAACCCACACCACCGCAATCGCCAGTAGTAACCACGGCAGCAACTTAATCATCAATGCCAGCATACCGCCGAGGAACATAATGGCCGTCGCCACAACCAGCGCGGCGATAATGCCCAGCAACGAAACGCCGGTGACCATCAGCATGACAAAAAAGCCAAACACAAAAAGTAGTTCCAGCATGATGCTCTCCCAAATATGAAATCTCTTGCTGGCATTACAAGAATCATGCCAAAAATAATCTATTGATTTAACAGCAAAATGCCCCGCGACGGTGCGCAGGGCGTGGTGAATTTGACTACTTTTTGGTGAAAAGTTAACGCTTATCCGCCACCAGTTTGAGCGCGTGTTCCAGCACATTAATGTCTGCACCCGCTTTATGGGCATTTTCACTTAAATAACGCCGCCACTGCCGCGCGCCAGGAATACCCTGGAACAAGCCCAACATATGCCGGGTAATATGGCCGAGATACGTCCCCTGGCTGAGTTCACGCTCAATGTACGGATACATGGCGCGCACTACCGCCACTGGATCGGCATCGGTATCCGAGGAACCAAAGATCTCCCGGTCTACCGCCGCCAGAATACCCGGATTCTGATACGCCTCGCGCCCGACCATCACGCCATCCATATGTTGCAGGTGTGCTTTGGCCTCTTCCAGCGACTTGATACCACCGTTAATCGACATTGTCAGATGCGGAAAGTCACGCTTCAGTTGATACACACGCGGATAATCGAGCGGCGGGATTTCACGGTTTTCTTTCGGGCTTAACCCCGAAAGCCAGGCTTTACGTGCGTGGATGATAAACATCTCACACTCGCCTTTGCCGGAAACGGTGTTGATGAAATCGCAGAGAAATTCATAGCTGTCCTGGTCATCGATGCCAATACGCGTTTTCACCGTCACTGGAATCGACACCACATCGCGCATCGCTTTCACGCAGTCGGCAACCAGCTGCGCATTACCCATCAGACACGCACCAAACATGCCGTTCTGCACCCGGTCAGACGGGCAGCCGACATTCAGGTTGATCTCATCATATCCACGCGCTTCTGCCAGCTTCGCACACTGTGCCAGCGCCGCCGGATCGCTACCGCCGAGTTGCAACGCTACCGGATGTTCTTCTTCACTGTACGCCAGGTAATCACCTTTACCGTGAATAATCGCCCCTGTGGTCACCATTTCGGTATACAGCAACGTATTGCGGGAAAGCAGACGCAAGAAATAGCGGCAATGTCTGTCCGTCCAGTCGAGCATTGGTGCAACGCTAAACCGACCACTCCAGTGAACGTCAGTTTTTTCAGGCATTGCGCTGGTTTGGTTGATTTTTTGCATTTCAGAATTACCGTGCATTTTCAAATGTAGAGATTATTTTATCGATATATCATGGGGTTATGTTATTCAGCATCACTATTCAGGAGGCTCAATAGCGGGGTACTATACCATAACAACAGGAAGCGCCTGTCTCATTGCAAAAGAAAATTGAGATCCTCTCAAGGCATGAAGCTCTCACGAAGTGATGGAAATAATCTTATTAGCCGTTAACTTTGTTAAGGCCAATGATAAACAATCCAGGTTCGACGATAAATAAAAAATCACACATTAAACTCTGGTGATATATCTCCCTGCTAATAGCATTGATAGAGAAAAAAGAACCCAATAAATATTGGGTCCTTTTATATAATGCCTTCCATACTATCGAAGAACTTCACATATTATTTCTCCGATTTAACCCCGAACAAATCATAAATTAATTTAGAAGTGTCTGTAAGTATTTTAATCTCTTCCTTTGAGGTTGGGTCAAACGACTTCGCGAAGCTAATTAATTGTGGTGCAGCATCTCGCATTTTGCTTAAAATATCAGGATCGAGCGTTCCTTCATTCACCAGATGTGACATCTTATCCAGATAGCCATCAAAATTCATTTCTCCCCCATCAGCCAGACGCTTCATCTCTCCCAGGTACTTCTTCATATCACGTTGAGATAATTTTTCAAACTGAGCTTTCAGGTAGCTCTCATTATTTTCATTAATATACACTGTTTCTGATAAATCTGTGTAGGCACTAGAATATGAAAGTGAAATTAACAGCGAAGCAAATAATTTTAAGCTGTTGTCATCATGTTCCTGGCAGGCATTAACAAACGTTAAAAAACCAGAACCTATTGCTTGAAAATGTATATTCGCTAAAGGTTCATTATCCTTAGATTCCTCATAAAATAGCTGAACCGTGGAGGGAAGGCCATTCTTAGTTTCTACATCAAAAGTACATCGTTCAATGGGAGTCGCATCTTTATTATCCCCAGGATTACATATACTATTAATCGCGAAATGAAAAATAGCCCGGTCAACAACTGATGCAATAAAGTCACGATCGTTTAAATCCTCATCAGTGCAATCGTCAATATACTTATTGACCCACACTTTGAGATTAGTTATTTGCTCAATTAAAAACACATTTTTTTTACGTGCATGCCATAAATTATGAGTGATTCTTTGAATAAACAAATCTATTTTTGCAATAATTATATCCCGATGACGCAGCGCTGAATAATCAATAGACTTACCATATATATTATTTAATTTACCTTTGATTGTACCTCTATTATCTAATTTATCTTTGGTTGCATCTATATTATCTAATTTATCTTTGTTTGCATCTTTATTATCGAATTGATTTGAATTGAGTGTTTTATTAAAGTATCCAGTTGCACCGGGTATTATCTTCAACATGATTCATCTACCTTTTTTGTCGTACCGTGTCCTCCTTATAAGTGTTTTGCCATCTGGTCACTATCAAAAATCGCTCATAATTTCTGAACTACAGGTATGCGATCAAACCCAGTTAAATAAATAGCGAGTTAACTTGAAGCAATTTATTTAAAAATGAATTATTAATTATTATCGTGTTGATAATGGTACGACCAAGCAACACAACACCTTACGTACAAAACAGAAAATCAACATTACGGCAACAATAAGGGTTCTCGGTGTTTTTCCTGGAACATGGTAAAGTAAGGACATTCTTAACCCCCACTTTGAGGTGCCCGATGGAAAAGACCACAACGCAGGAGTTATTAGCGCAGGCTGAAAAAATCTGCGCGCAGCGTAATGTGCGCCTGACCCCACAGCGCCTGGAAGTGTTGCGCCTGATGAGTCTGCAGGATGGCGCTATCAGCGCTTATGATCTGCTTGATTTGCTGCGCGAAGCTGAACCGCAAGCCAAGCCGCCAACGGTTTATCGCGCGCTGGATTTTCTGCTTGAGCAAGGTTTTGTGCATAAGGTGGAATCCACCAACAGTTATGTGCTCTGTCATCTGTTCGACCAGCCCACGCATACGTCAGCCATGTTTATTTGCGATCGCTGCGGCGCGGTGAAAGAAGAGTGTGCAGAAGGCGTGGAAGACATTATGCATACGCTGGCGGCAAAAATGGGGTTTGCCCTGCGGCATAATGTGATTGAAGCACATGGGCTCTGTGCGGCATGCGTGGAAGTGGAAGCGTGTCGTCATCCTGAACAGTGCCAGCATGATCACTCTGTGCAGGTGAAAAAGAAACCGCGTTAAGAGGGCGTACATCCTTGTACACGTCGGGCAGGAGGGATTAATTACCAGCGATATTCATTGCGGGTTTCCCAATCCACGACCTCTTTTTCTGCCTGATCTTTCTGATAACCATAACGTTCCTGGATTTTACCGACCAGTTGATCACGTTTACCTTCAATGATCGTCATATCATCATCGGTCAGTTTGCCCCATTGCTCTTTCACTTTACCTTTAAACTGTTTCCAGTTACCGCCGGCTTCATCTTTATTCATAATCAAGACCTCATCGTTAGGTTGTGAATGAGAGTACGTTCACTTTTCTTCTGAACGTGAGATTAAGTGTAGTCAGCAATTTGGCTTAGGATAATTTATTCAGAATTTTTAACCGTCACGTTGCGGCAAACCAGGTACCGTTGCGCCAGTGACGCCGCCAGATAGCCGCCAGAGAAAGCCCGCGCAACGCCAGAAAGACGGTTAATGCCAGCCACAAACCATGATTACCCAGCCACGGCAGCGTAAGGAGCGTCAGCGCAAAACCTGCGGCGGCCACCGCCATACTGTTACGCATTTCGGCGGCACGCGTTGCGCCTATAAACATGCCGTCCAGCAGATAACACCAGACGCCAACCAACGGCAAAATCACCTGCCAGATAAGATAGCGGTCAGCCAGCTGCTGAATCTGGGTTAACGACGTCAGCAACGCAATGATGTGTTCCCCTGCCAGCAAATAAACCACCGAAAACAGTAACGCTACAATCCCCGACTGGCGGCACGCTGCCCGCCATACATCCAGCAACTGGCTACCGTCGCGCGCACCGTATGCCTGACCGGAGTGCGCTTCAACCGCGTAGGCAAAACCATCAAGCGCATAGGCGGTAAAGGTGAGTAGCGTCATCAGAACCGCGTTAACAGCGATAATGTCACTCCCCAGTCGCGCACCAAGTACGGTGATCGCGCCGAAACAGAGTTGCAACAACAGCGAACGCAGCATGATATCGCGGTTAAGCGCCAGCAAGCGACGGAAGTTTCCTCGCCAGGCAGTTTTCAGCATTTCGCCGGAAATTCCGCGTAGTTTGAGGATTTTACGCACCATTAGCAGACCAATCAGCAATGTTGCATATTCCGCAATAACCGTCGCCAGCGCCGCGCCCTGCACGTTCATATGCAGCCCCATCACCAGCCAGACATCCAGCACAATGTTGAGGATATTGCCGACCACTAACAAAATTACTGGCGCACGGGCATATTGCACGCCGAGTAACCAACCGAGTAATACCAGATTCGCCAGCGACGCCGGAGCGCTTAACCAGCGGATTTCAAGAAAGCGCCGCGCCTGTTCCAGGACCGCTTCACTACCGCCAACAATATGCAGCGCCAGATCGATAATCGGTGTACGCAGCAGCGCAATTAACGCCCCAGCCCCCAACGCCAACAGCAACGGTTGCACCAGCGCACGGGCTAATGCCTGAGGATTTTTGGCACCATAAGCCTGCGCAGTCAGCCCGGTGGTGCTCATGCGTAAAAACAGCAACAGCATAAAGAGAAAGCTGGTCGCCGTTGCACCAACCGCCACGCCGCCCAAATAAACCGGGCTATCAAGATGACCAATTACCGCCGTATCGACCAGTCCCAGCAACGGAACGGTGATATTGGAGAAAATCATGGGTAAGGCGAGATGCCAGAGTGCTTTATCAGATGAAGTGAGGAATGCCATGCAGACAAGCCTGATGAAGAGAGATGAAAAACAAACCGCGACGCCTGGCGGCATCGCGGTCTCAGAGATATGTTACAGCCAGTCGCCGTTGCGAATAACCCCAACCGCCAGCCCTTCAATGGTGAAGCTCTGCTGACGAAGGTCAACGACAATTGGTTTAAACTCGCTATTTTCTGGCAACAGTTCGACTTTATTGCCCTGTTTTTTCAGGCGCTTAACGGTAACTTCGTCATCAATACGTGCGACAACGACCTGACCGTTACGTACATCCTGAGTTTTATGCACTGCCAGCAAGTCGCCATCCATAATGCCGATATCTTTCATCGACATCCCGCTGACGCGCAGCAGGAAATCAGCATTCGGCTTGAACAAGGAAGGATCGACCTGATAATGACCTTCAATATGCTGTTGCGCCAGAAGCGGTTCACCGGCAGCCACACGACCTACCAGCGGCAACCCTTCTTCCTCTTCCTGCAACAGACGAATCCCGCGTGATGCGCCGGAAACAATTTCAATAACGCCTTTGCGTGCCAGCGCCTTCAGATGTTCTTCAGCCGCGTTTGGGGAACGGAACCCCAAACGCTGCGCGATTTCCGCACGCGTCGGCGGCATACCTGTCTGGCTGATGTGATCACGGATGAGATCAAACACCTCTTGTTGCCTGGCCGTTAACGCTTTCATTCCGCCCCCTGGGTGTATATACAGTTATGCTGTGAGTATATACAGCAAAAGGCGATTTTGGAACCATAAACTGCACAATAAACCAGAGATTTATCGAAATCTGGAAGGGTTATCCAAAATGCGACCATAACAGAATGCACCAGGTAATCACGGCGACGATAATGGCAATCAGCACCGCGGCGGATCCCATATCTTTTGCGCGTCCGGAAAGCTCATGGTATTCAGAGCCAATTCGGTCAACCACTGCTTCGATGGCGCTATTGAGGATTTCCACAATCATCACCAGCATCACGGAGCTGATAAGCAGCACGCGGGTAATTGCGTCCACATCCAGCCAGCAGGCGATGACCACCGCCAACAATACCGCTACGCCTTCCTGACGGAATGCCGCTTCGTTGATCCATGCAGCGCGTAAACCTTTCCAGGAATAGCCAGCAGCTTTAATAATTCGGGTGAATCCAGTGGTATTATTGGCCATTGAAAGAACCTTTTTACATTATGAGCGTCAATATCAGTGTACCGTTAAATCCGATGATTCGGGTTTGCGTAACGCCGCGCGAAACATGAGCGGATACCACAGAATTTCCCATGACTTTCTGCTATCCTTGCCGCGCATTTGCATTATTAACCAGAGGCTTTACATCGTTTATGTCCGGCTGGCCACGAATTTACTACAAATTACTGAATTTACCATTAAGCATCCTGGTAAAAAGCAAGTCTATTCCGGCAGATCCTGCCCCGGAACTGGGGCTGGATACTTCTCGTCCAATTATGTACGTTTTACCGTACAACTCGAAAGCAGATTTGCTGACGTTACGCGCCCAGTGTCTGGCTCATGACTTGCCTGACCCGTTAGAGCCGCTGGAAATCGACGGCACGCTACTGCCGCGCTATGTGTTCATTCACGGCGGGCCGCGTGTATTCACCTATTACACGCCGAAAGAAGAGTCTATTAAGCTGTTCCACGACTATCTCGATTTGCACCGTAGCAACCCAAATCTGGATGTGCAGATGGTGCCAGTATCGGTGATGTTTGGTCGCGCGCCGGGGCGTGAAAAAGGCGAAGTAAACCCGCCGCTGCGTATGCTTAACGGCGTACAGAAATTTTTCGCCGTACTGTGGCTCGGTCGCGACAGTTTTGTGCGTTTCTCGCCGTCAGTTTCGCTGCGCCGTATGGCGGATGAACACGGCACGGATAAAACTATCGCACAGAAACTGGCGCGCGTGGCGCGTATGCACTTTGCCCGTCAACGTCTGGCTGCTGTGGGCCCACGTCTGCCTGCTCGTCAGGATCTGTTTAATAAGCTGCTCGCCTCCCGCGCCATTGCCAAAGCGGTAGAAGATGAAGCGCGCAGCAAAAAAATCTCCCATGAAAAAGCGCAGCAGAACGCGATTGCGCTGATGGAAGAGATTGCGGCGAATTTCTCTTACGAGATGATCCGCCTGACTGACCGCATTCTGGGCTTCACCTGGAACCGACTTTATCAGGGCATCAACGTCCATAACGCCGAGCGCGTTCGCCAGCTGGCCCACGACGGTCATGAGCTGGTGTATGTGCCTTGCCACCGCAGTCACATGGACTACCTGCTACTTTCTTACGTGCTGTACCACCAGGGGCTGGTGCCGCCGCATATCGCCGCCGGGATCAACCTGAACTTCTGGCCGGCCGGGCCGATTTTCCGCCGTCTGGGGGCGTTCTTTATTCGCCGTACTTTTAAAGGCAATAAACTTTATTCCACCGTTTTCCGTGAGTATCTCGGCGAACTGTTCAGCCGTGGTTATTCCGTCGAGTACTTCGTGGAAGGCGGTCGTTCCCGCACGGGGCGTTTGCTGGATCCGAAAACCGGTACGCTGTCGATGACCATTCAGGCGATGCTGCGTGGCGGCACGCGTCCGATTACGCTGATTCCGATCTATATCGGTTATGAGCACGTCATGGAAGTGGGTACTTACGCCAAAGAACTGCGCGGCGCGACGAAAGAGAAAGAGAGCCTGCCGCAGATGCTGCGCGGTTTAAGCAAGCTGCGTAATCTCGGTCAGGGTTACGTCAACTTCGGTGAACCAATGCCGTTGATGACCTACCTTAACCAGCACGTACCAGACTGGCGTGAATCTATCGATCCCATCGAAGCGGTGCGTCCGGCCTGGTTAACGCCGACGGTCAATAATATTGCTGCCGATCTGATGGTACGCATTAACAACGCAGGCGCGGCAAACGCCATGAACCTGTGCTGTACTGCGCTTCTGGCGTCACGTCAGCGCTCACTCACCCGCGAGCAGTTAACCGAGCAACTCAACTGCTACCTGGATCTGATGCGCAACGTACCTTACTCCACGGACTCTACCGTTCCTTCAGCCAGCGCCAGCGAGCTTATCGATCACGCGCTGCAAATGAACAAGTTTGAAGTCGAGAAAGACACAATCGGCGACATCATCATTCTGCCGCGCGAGCAAGCGGTGTTGATGACCTACTATCGCAACAACATTGCGCATATGTTGGTGCTGCCTTCGCTGATGGCGGCAATTGTCACCCAGCATCGCCACATCTCCCGCGACGTATTGATGGAGCACGTCAATGTGCTTTACCCAATGCTGAAAGCGGAGCTGTTCCTGCGCTGGGATCGCGACGAGTTGCCGGACGTTATTGATGCGCTGGCAAATGAGATGCAACGTCAGGGGCTGATTACCCTGCAAGATGATGAGTTGCATATCAACCCGGCGCATTCTCGCACGCTACAGCTGCTCGCCGCAGGCGCGCGCGAAACGCTGCAACGTTATGCCATCACCTTCTGGCTGTTGAGCGCCAACCCGTCGATCAACCGCGGTACGCTGGAGAAAGAGAGCCGCACCGTCGCGCAACGTCTCTCCGTGCTGCACGGTATCAACGCGCCGGAGTTCTTCGACAAGGCTGTGTTCAGTTCTCTGGTGCTGACGCTGCGTGATGAAGGGTATATCAGCGATAGCGGCGATGCCGAACCGGCAGAAACGATGAAGGTTTATCAGTTGCTGGCGGAGTTGATTACATCAGACGTGCGTTTGACGATTGAGAGTGCGACGCAGGGCGAAGGGTAATCAGTGAGAATTGCCGGATGCGGCGCAAACGCCTTATCCGGCTTACCATAATCTGCAAATTCAATAAATTGCGATCTGTTGTGTAGGCCTGAGAAGCGCAGCGCATCAGGCACCCCAGAAGAAAGCCGGATGATCATCCGGCTTTTTTACATCATCAGAAATGCCAGTAACTCATTGCCAGCCCTAAAAACAGTACCAGACCAACATAGTTATTATTCATAAATGCTTTAAAGCAGGCTTCACGCTCGCGGTTGGCAATCAGTTTTTGTTGATAAACAAACAGCGCGCCAGCCACCAGAATTGACCAGTAATATCCCCAGCCTAAGCCATTTAACTCACCGATGATCGCCATCAGCGCCAGTACGCCAATCTGCAAAATACCAATAATCAATTTATCGTATTGGCCGAACAGGATTGCCGTGGATTTAATGCCAATCTTCACATCATCATCGCGGTCAACCATCGCATACTGCGTGTCGTAAGCCACCGCCCAGAGAATATTGGCGAGGAACATTAACCAGCAACTCAATGGCACCGACTCACTCACAGCGGCAAAAGCCATTGGAATCGACCAGCCAAACGCCGCGCCCAGCACCACTTGCGGGAGATGGGTATACCGCTTCATAAACGGGTACACCCACGCCAACGCCAGAGCGGCAATCGACAACAGAATGGTCATCGTATTCAGCGTCAGTACCAGTAAAAACGAAATCAGTACCAGCACTACAAACAGCGCGCGCGCCTCTTTCTCTGTTACCGCGCCGCTGGGAAGTGGTCGGTTCGCCGTGCGCTTAACATGACCATCAAACTTTCGGTCAGCATAATCATTCACCACACATCCGGCAGCGCGCATCAGCCAGACACCCGCGACAAATACCGCCAGGATCCAGAGCTGAGGAACGCCCGGTGTCGCCACCCACAACGCCCATAATGTTGGCCAGAGCAGCAGTAACGCGCCAATTGGCTTATCCGTACGCATTAAGCGATGAAACGCCAGCAGCTTATTCTGCGTCAGACTCCACTCCATATTTTTTTCCTCTTAGTACAACGGTGACGCCGGTAAAAACAGTTCTGTTAACAACAGCGGTTTACCGCTTAATCGCAGGCGGGAACGTCGCCCCCACAGCCCGGCATCACGGCCTATCTCAATAAAGTCCCGGGTTAATGTCGATGATGTGAACAGATAGCGTCCTAACGGCGTTTTACCCAATTTTTGTAACGCCAGCTCCGGCCCGCTCAACGTTGACACAGGAACGACGGTACGACCGGCAAGCCACGGTTCACCATCGGCACATAACAAAATTTCACGTAACCAGTAACGAGACTCTTTCGGCAGCAGCGGCAGTTCTTCGGGGATTTCATTCTGCTCGACAAACCCTTCGCGGATCATCGTCACGCTTACCGTTTTTCCCTGCTGTTCAAAACGTTTTGTCATGGAATCCTCCAGCAACAGCCAGTCGAGCAGTTGCGGATCCAGGGCAGGGATCTCTTTAAAATAGCGCAGCGCACGCAGTTGCGTTAACGCGGGGTGTGACATGCCGAACTCTCCGTTACATAACGTAAAGGCATTGTATCGCAGAAAAGTGTTTACGGGAGATGTAAAGCAAATTAAGTGATCTAATGCGCAACAAAAACGCAACAATCGCATGAAGTGGTAAACCGCTGTTGAACCTTACGCTTTGCCGATGCCCGTGCTGGCGAGGGCAACCGTAGGGGCATGACCGCCCATGATGCCAGGAACGGTGATGTTTTCCTTTACTTAAATACCTATATTCTTTATACGAGTAGCTCGCCAACTCGCAGTAAAAATTGGGAAAAGCGCATATTTACCATGAGATTTGGAGCTAAAAAGTGTTTCCTGAGTAAGATTAATAGGCAACATCTTATGTCTGGATTTATAGATACACGTGGAATTCCAATTGGTATCTTTTGTAGGATTCAACATATCATGTAAGCGCTGGGAGCTTACCACCATAACTGGCCCATCATCGACAGAGGAGAACAGGATAAATATATTATCGTTTCGTGTTAATTTATTAGTGTTAAAGGTTCTTAACTTTTCTTCAGTTTCTATAAATATAGGTGAAACATCATCACTACGAATCCACTCTTTATAAAGATACCAGGCATTTGCTTTGATCATATCATCCGTTGATCGTAAGGCCTGATCGATAAGTTGGATAAAAAAATTGTTATTTTTATCAATCAGCCCTTTATTCATATTAAACCTGTTAATAAAATGGATCATCTGTTGGGTATCGAAATCCACCTTGCTGAATCGATGTTGACGCATAAAATCATCGAACTTGTTATCTTCACCAGAATGGATATAACTGCGTATAATTGGATCTTTTATATAAGGACAATGGCTAAATGTTTTCTTCATATTCTCAATAAAGTTTTTATTAACAATATTAAGAATTTTTAATTGCATAACCAGTTTTACTGCCAGAACGGATTTCAATATCATTGCATTATCTGGCAATGTATCAATCATTTTTATAATGTTATTGATATAACCATCGAGATCTTCATTCCCAAATATATCTGAATAATCAATAGTTAATTCCAATTGTTCTGTAATGCAATCTTTAAAATTCCCTGTCGATATTCGCACATGATCAAACATAACAGCTGTCATATTCGATTTAATAAATGATATTTCTTTGGCAGACAGAAACTCTGCTCTGGTGAAGTGCGAAGCGTAAAGATAACAATTATCGAAGTTTGAATTTCTAATCTGATATTCGCGAAAATTACTCTGAGTAAGTTGACTCTGCGAGAAGTCAACTGTATCAAGAATATTTTTGCTGAAATCGACACATTCACCACTCGCTTTGATAAAAATCACATTGTGTAAACGTCGACATCTAAATATGACATTATCAACTATTGCAGTAGTAAAATTGCAATCCCCAATTTCTTTACATTCGAATGTTACATGTTGTAGATTTGATGATAAAAAAGACACCTTCGATATAACGTCACCTTTAAAATGACAACTTGTTAAATCCAAATCAGACAGGTCGATATACCCCTGCGCATCTTTATCCATCAGAAAATTGCAAGCGCATTCAATTTTTTTCATTTCTGTAGAATTTTACACTTATAGTATCATTACTGATTGAGACTTCACGAAACATATTTATTGCATGATTTTTTCGTTCCGTTGTTTTATATTTGAAAAAATATTGCTGATATAAATAAAGTTATCTCTGTTTAAACCTGGTACCCCATTGAAATTACGTAGTAAATCAAGATCTACTATATTATTTCCTTGCACCACATCATGTTTCATCAAAGAGTTATTGCCGCCAGAATTTAGGATATGACTTATCATAAAACCTCTGCATAACAGAAATAAAATAACCTGGAAAAGTAGCCTGAATGTCCAGACACTACCGGCGAAAGGAAAAGAATCTCTGATAAGGCATTGAGATAATGGATATTCTTAGTGAAGAAGAAGTGAGTTACTATAAAAAATCGCTCATATCCCAGGAAGGAAGCATAAAAAAAGGTGCGCCAGGAGACGCACCAGTTGTTGCAAAATCAGCACTGTGGGGCGTAATTACCCCTTGCCTTTTACACTGCTGATAAAGGTGGAACGGGCAGATGTCGATCCCAGGCGTTCAGCTTCATCAAGCAGTTTTAACGCCTTATCAACATCACCTTTCGCGACAGCGTTTTTGATCGCGGTATTAAAATAACTTTCCGTGTCGTTGAGCATCGGCTCGCTTTTCTTCACCGGTGCCGGAGCGGGTGCAGCCACAGCTGGTGCCGCCGTGTTACCTACCGTAACCGGAGCTGGAGCGGAAGAACCAAATAAAGGTCCTACCAACACGCTGGAGCTGGAGTTCGTTTTCACTTTCAGTTTCAGTAAGCCATCGGTGGTATGACGAGCAACCGGATCGGGGATATCCGGGATCGAGTTACCGACGCCCTTGGCATAGGCTTTAGCCGGGTCGAGCAGTTGGGTCGTCTGCTGGAGATCTTTTTCCGTGGTAAAGACCAGAACATAAAGTTTTTGCTGCCCCAACGCCGGTGTCAGGCGCATAACGCCTTCCAGCCGATCTGCACTCATCACGCCTGGTTCCTGGTAGGTGAAATAACTGCTGGGGAAGAAGGCTGATGGGGTCATGTTCTGATCAAGAATCAGCACGTTCGGCGCAAAAACGCTGGTTTGTTTGTTCACTTCGCTGGTCAGCGTCAGGGTCAGTTCGCCAATGTTTGCCGGGACGCTGTACGCAGCAACCGGACCACTGATGCCGGGAACGTTCAGTTGTTGGCCGCCGGTCGCCAGTTGGGTGGTCTGGGTTTTAGATTGATCGACCGGTGTCCAGGTGAGTTGTTGCAGCGCAGCAGATGGAATGGCTGGCGCGTCGCTGGTGTTTTGCGGTACGTAGTTAACATCGGCAAGGCTGATTCCAGGCGCGCTTGCCAGTAACCCTGCTGATAAACAGAGGGCGATGAGACTTTTATTCATTTTCATTGTTTTCACCTCAAAATCTGGAGCTCAGCGGTAGCCAGGCAATAGCGCGCTAAACCCGATAATCAGAGGGGCTTTCGCCCCTTTCAGATAATGACAACCTGTTTTTATGCCGGATGCGGCGTAAACGCCTTATCCGGCCTACATTTGACAGCCGTTGTAGGCCTGATAAGACGCGCAAGCGTCGCATCAGGCGTTGGTTGTCGAATGCGGCGTAAACGCCTTATCCGGCCCAGGTTTTGCTATTACCACCAGATTTCCATCTGGGCACCGAAGGTCCACTCGTCGCTGTCGCCACGACCGAAGCTGCCGCCGTTGAAATCAGCAGGAACGGCTTTGCCGTAGTTCGGGTTAACCTTGCTATCGCCGTTGTAGTCATAACCCCATTTCTCATCCCACTTGGCGTAGGTTGCGAAGACACGAATAGCCGGGCGTGACCAGATGCTGTCGCCAGCCTGCCATTGTTGTGCGAGGGTAATTTTGTACTGATTGTTCTTGTCGCCGGTGCGCTGGGATTCGACGTTGTCGTAGCCGATTTCCATCACGGTGCTCATGATTGGCGTCCACTTGTACATCGGGCGAATACCAACGGTCCACCACTTGGTGCCGTTGTCGTTATCCCAGTTGATATCCTGGTACATACCCACGTACATCATGTCCCAGTTGTCGCCCATGGAGATCGCACCGTGGTCGAGGATACGCAGCATGTGACCGTTGTTGTTGATATTGTAGGCAAATTTTTCGTTATCAAACGCGACGCCAGAACCCTGCGACAGACCTTTACCCTGCGAGGTCATCGAGTCAGTAGCGTACTGAACAACAAACTTGTTAAAGCCCTTCAGGACACTCTGAGTATGTTCAGCAGTGAATAACCAGCCGTCTTTCGATGCGCCATCAACCAGACGATAGTTATCACGCAGGTTGGCACGACCGTAGTCGACACCCAGTTCTAATGTGCCGCCCGGGTTGATTTCCATCTGCGCTAAACGCACATCGAAAACGTCGTTCGCGGTTTCGTTGGTATAGTCATAAATATTGTTGCTGGCAAAAGAGGAAGAACCACCAGCTTCAGAGGAGCGGGTTGCTGCCAGAGAGAGTTTACCGAAGCCAACATCGATGTTTTCCAGACCGGCACCAGGACCAGAAATATCCCAGTAGTAGAAGTCGATCATATGAACGTCATGACGTTGGTAGAAGCGCTTACCTGCCCAGATGGTGGAACCTGGCAGCCATTCGATCAGGTTTTTACCCTGCACGTTTGCTTCACGGAAGGCCGGATCGGTAGCTTCCCAGTCATTCTGTTGCGCGACGGAATAGGCCACGTTAGTGTCGAAATAGAAGCTCTTATCGCCCTCTTTCCACACTTCCTGACCCAATTTTAATTCAGCATAAGTTTCACATTCGTTGCCAAGACGGTATTTACTTTGAGCACCGGTAGTCTGGAAACACTGTTGTTCACCGCCGCTACCTGTCCAGCCAATACCGGAACGTGCATAGCCGTGGAAATCAACAGCCATTGCCTGAGCAGACATTACGCCCGCTGCGACGGCAACCGCCAGAGGAAGTTTGCGCAGAGTAATCATCATTCTATCTCCTGAGTCATTGCTTTTCTTTTTTCACATCACCTGTGACAGGCTTTGTGTGTTTTGTGGGGTGCTTAAACGCCCGGCTCCTTATGCAGTCGACGACATGCAGTGCCATCCTCACGGAACAGATGGCAACGCTCTGGCGGCAGGCCGATAGCGAATGTGGCACCTTCTTCTACCAACACCACGTCGTTCTGGCGGTACACCAGGTTTTGACGAATGGAAGGGATCTGGATATGGATTTGGGTTTCGTTGCCGAGTTGCTCGACGACCTGAACTTCACCCTCAAGGATGACGTCAGCGATATCACTCGGCAGTAGATGTTCCGGGCGAATACCCAGCGACATATTGGCTCCAACCTGGACATCACGGCTTTCAACTGGCAGCCAGACTTGCTGACGATTTGGCATCGGCAGCTCCACCTGCACTTGATCGATTGCGGTGGCGGTCACTTTTACCGGCAGGAAGTTCATCTTTGGCGAACCGATAAATCCGGCGACAAAACGGTCTGCCGGATAGTGGTACAGCTCCAGCGGTTTCCCAACCTGCGCCACGCGACCGGCGTCCAGCACCACGATTTTGTCGGCCAGCGTCATCGCTTCGACCTGATCGTGGGTGACGTAAATCATTGTGCGGCCCAGGCGTTTATGCAGACGGGAGATTTCGATACGCATTTGCACACGCAGTGCAGCATCGAGGTTGGAGAGCGGTTCATCGAGCAAAAATACGCTTGGCTCGGCCACCAGCGTACGGCCAATCGCCACACGCTGACGCTGACCGCCAGAGAGCGCTTTCGGTTTGCGATCCAGCAAATGCGCCAGTTGCAGCACTTCCGCCACCTGGTTGACGCGTTGGTTAATCACCTCTTTTTTTGCGCCAGCCAGTTTCAGGCCAAATGACATGTTTTCTGCTACTGACAGGTGGGGATAGAGCGCGTAAGACTGAAACACCATACCAACGCCGCGTTCTGCTGGCGGAGTGTCATTCATCCGTTTCTCACCGATGAACAGGTCGCCGCTGGTGATCGTCTCAAGCCCGGCAATCATGCGCAGTAAAGTCGATTTACCGCAGCCAGACGGTCCGACAAACACCACGAATTCACCTTCATGGATATCGAGATTGATATCTTTCGATACCACGACCTCGCCCCAGGCTTTCGTTACATTTTGCAGCTGTACGCTCGCCATGCCCTTCTCCCTTTGTAACAACCTGTCATCGACAGCAACATTCATGATGGGCTGACTATGCGTCATCAGGAGATGGCTTAAATCCTCCACCCCCTGGCTTTTTTATGGGGGAGGAGGCGGGAGGATGAGAACACGGCTTCTGTGAACTAAACCGAGGTCATGTAAGGAATTTCGTGATGTTGCTTGCAAAAATCGTGGCGATTTTATGTGCGCATCTCCACATTACCGCCAATTCTGTAACAGAGATCACACAAAGCAACGGTGGGGCGTAGGGGCAAGGAGGATGGAAAGAGGTTGCCGTATAAAGAAACTAGAGTCCGTTTAGGTGTTTTCACGAGCACTTCACCAACAAGGACCATAGATTATGAAAATAAAAACAGGTGCACGCATCCTCGCATTATCCGCATTAACGACGATGATGTTTTCCGCCTCGGCTCTCGCCAAAATCGAAGAAGGTAAACTGGTAATCTGGATTAACGGCGATAAAGGCTATAACGGTCTCGCTGAAGTCGGTAAGAAATTCGAGAAAGATACCGGAATTAAAGTCACCGTTGAGCATCCGGATAAACTGGAAGAGAAATTCCCTCAGGTTGCGGCAACTGGCGATGGCCCTGACATTATCTTCTGGGCGCACGACCGTTTTGGTGGCTACGCTCAATCTGGCCTGTTGGCTGAAATCACCCCGGACAAAGCGTTCCAGGACAAGCTGTATCCGTTTACCTGGGATGCCGTACGTTACAACGGCAAGCTGATTGCTTACCCGATCGCTGTTGAAGCGTTATCGCTGATTTATAACAAAGATCTGCTGCCGAACCCACCAAAAACCTGGGAAGAGATCCCGGCGCTGGATAAAGAACTGAAAGCGAAAGGTAAGAGCGCGCTGATGTTCAACCTGCAAGAACCGTACTTCACCTGGCCGCTGATTGCTGCTGACGGGGGTTATGCGTTCAAGTATGAAAATGGCAAATACGACATTAAAGACGTGGGCGTGGATAACGCTGGCGCGAAAGCGGGTCTGACCTTCCTGGTTGACCTGATTAAAAACAAACACATGAATGCAGACACCGATTACTCCATCGCAGAAGCTGCCTTTAATAAAGGCGAAACAGCGATGACCATCAACGGCCCGTGGGCATGGTCCAACATCGACACCAGCAAAGTGAATTATGGTGTAACGGTACTGCCGACCTTCAAGGGTCAACCATCTAAACCGTTCGTTGGCGTGCTGAGCGCCGGTATTAACGCCGCCAGTCCGAACAAAGAGCTGGCGAAAGAGTTCCTCGAAAACTATCTGCTGACTGACGAAGGTCTGGAAGCGGTCAATAAAGACAAACCGCTGGGTGCAGTGGCGCTGAAGTCTTACGAGGAAGAGTTGGCGAAAGATCCACGTATTGCCGCCACCATGGAAAACGCCCAGAAAGGTGAAATCATGCCGAACATCCCGCAGATGTCCGCTTTCTGGTATGCCGTGCGTACTGCGGTGATCAACGCCGCCAGCGGTCGTCAGACTGTCGATGAAGCCCTGAAAGACGCGCAGACTCGTATCACCAAGTAATGCTGTGAAATGCCGGATGCGGCGTGAACGCCTTGTCCGGCCTACAAAACTGAAACGCATGTAGGCCTGATAAGACGCATCAGTGTCGCATCAGGCAGTTGTTGTCGGATAAGGCGTGAAAGCCTTATCCGTCCTGGAATGAGGAAGAACCCCATGGATGTCATTAAAAAGAAACATTGGTGGCAAAGCGACGCGCTGAAATGGTCAGTGCTAGGTCTGCTCGGCCTGCTGGTGGGTTACCTTGTTGTTTTAATGTACGCACAAGGGGAATACCTGTTCGCCATTACCACGCTGATATTGAGTTCAGCGGGGCTGTATATTTTCGCCAATCGTAAAGCCTACGCCTGGCGCTATGTTTACCCGGGAATGGCTGGAATGGGATTATTCGTCCTCTTCCCTCTGGTCTGCACCATCGCCATTGCCTTCACCAACTACAGCAGCACTAACCAGCTGACTTTTGAACGTGCACAGGAAGTGTTGTTAGATCGCTCCTGGCAAGCAGGCAAAACCTATAACTTTGGTCTTTACCCGGCGGGCGATGAGTGGCAACTGGCGCTCAGTGACGGCGAAACCGGCAAAAATTACCTTTCCGACGCTTTTAAATTTGGCGGCGAGCAAAAACTGCAACTGAAAGAAACGACCGCCCAGCCCGAAGGCGAACGCGCGAATCTACGCGTGATTACCCAGAATCGTCAGGCGCTGAGTGACATTACCGCCATTCTGCCGGATGGCAACAAAGTGATGATGAGCTCCCTGCGCCAGTTTTCTGGCACGCAGCCGCTCTACACACTCGACGGTGACGGCACGTTGACGAATAATCAGAGCGGCGTGAAATATCGTCCGAATAACCAAATTGGCTTTTACCAGTCCATTACCGCCGACGGCAACTGGGGTGATGAAAAGCTAAGCCCCGGTTACACCGTGACCACCGGCTGGAAAAACTTTACCCGCGTCTTTACCGACGAAGGCATTCAGAAACCGTTCCTCGCCATTTTCGTCTGGACCGTGGTGTTCTCGCTGATCACTGTCTTTTTAACGGTGGCGGTCGGCATGGTTCTGGCATGTCTGGTGCAGTGGGAAGCGTTGCGCGGCAAAGCGGTCTATCGCGTCCTGCTGATTCTGCCCTACGCGGTGCCATCGTTCATTTCAATCTTGATTTTCAAAGGATTGTTTAACCAGAGCTTCGGTGAAATCAACATGATGTTGAGCGCGCTGTTTGGCGTGAAGCCCGCCTGGTTCAGCGATCCGACCACCGCCCGCACGATGCTGATTATCGTCAATACCTGGCTGGGTTATCCGTACATGATGATCCTCTGCATGGGCTTGCTGAAAGCGATTCCGGACGATTTGTATGAAGCCTCAGCAATGGATGGCGCAGGTCCGTTCCAGAACTTCTTTAAGATTACGCTGCCGCTGCTGATTAAACCGCTGACGCCGCTGATGATCGCCAGCTTCGCCTTTAACTTTAACAACTTCGTGCTGATTCAGCTGTTAACCAACGGCGGCCCGGATCGTCTTGGCACGACCACGCCAGCCGGTTATACCGACCTGCTTGTTAACTACACTTACCGCATCGCTTTTGAAGGCGGCGGGGGTCAGGACTTCGGTCTGGCGGCAGCAATTGCCACGCTGATCTTCCTGCTGGTGGGTGCGCTGGCGATAGTGAACCTGAAAGCCACGCGAATGAAGTTTGATTAAGGGAGATAACAAAAATGGCAATGGTCCAACCGAAATCGCAAAAAGCACGTTTGTTTATTACTCACCTGCTACTGCTACTTTTTATCGCGGCGATTATGTTCCCGCTGCTGATGGTCGTCGCTATCTCGCTGCGTCAGGGAAACTTCGCGACCGGTAGCCTGATCCCGGAGCAAATCTCCTGGGATCACTGGAAACTGGCGTTAGGTTTTAGCGTTGAACAGGCTGATGGTCGCATTACGCCACCGCCATTCCCGGTACTGCTGTGGCTGTGGAACTCGGTAAAGGTCGCCGGGATTTCCGCGATTGGCATTGTGGCGCTCTCCACCACCTGCGCCTACGCTTTCGCCCGTATGCGCTTTCCAGGCAAAGCGACGCTGCTGAAAGGAATGCTGATTTTCCAGATGTTCCCGGCAGTACTTTCACTGGTCGCGTTGTATGCGTTGTTTGATCGTCTGGGTGAGTACATTCCATTCATTGGTCTGAATACTCATGGCGGCGTAATTTTCGCGTATCTGGGTGGGATTGCGCTGCATGTCTGGACCATCAAAGGCTATTTCGAAACCATCGACAGTTCGCTGGAAGAAGCGGCGGCGCTGGATGGTGCGACACCGTGGCAGGCCTTCCGCCTTGTCCTGTTGCCGCTGTCAGTACCGATTCTGGCGGTGGTATTCATCCTGTCGTTTATCGCTGCCATTACTGAAGTTCCGGTCGCGTCGCTGTTACTGCGTGACGTAAACAGCTACACCCTGGCCGTGGGGATGCAGCAATACCTCAACCCGCAAAACTACCTGTGGGGTGACTTTGCCGCCGCTGCCGTGATGTCTGCATTACCGATCACCATCGTCTTCTTGCTGGCTCAACGCTGGCTGGTCAACGGCCTGACGGCAGGTGGTGTGAAAGGTTAAAGATGTTGTTCTGCCAATGTTATGCCGCTGCACCCTCAACTTACGTTATCCCAACTTGTGACTATTATTCGGCGCTCCACGGAGCGCCTTTTTTTCTTTCGTCTGCAATCTGAATCGTTCGCCGGTTAATATTCCCATCATAGAGCTTATTATTTTTACGTTATTTGTTTTCCCACTTACGATAATTCTCTTTCGTGCTCTGAGTCACGGCAATAGTATTGTTTTCATCAATTTTTGATAATTATCACAATTAAGATCACAGAAAAGACATTACGTAAACGCATTGTAAAAAATGATAATTGCCTTAACTGCCTGACAATTCCAACATCAATGCACTGATAAAAGATCAGAATGGTCTAAGGCAGGTCTGAATGAATACCCAGTATAATTCCAGTTATATATTTTCGATTACCTTAGTCGCTACATTAGGTGGTTTATTATTTGGCTACGACACCGCCGTTATTTCCGGTACTGTTGAGTCACTCAATACCGTCTTTGTTGCTCCACAAAACTTAAGTGAATCCGCTGCCAACTCCCTGTTAGGATTTTGCGTAGCCAGCGCTCTGATTGGTTGCATCATCGGCGGTGCCCTCGGTGGTTATTGCAGTAACCGCTTCGGCCGTCGTGATTCACTTAAGATTGCTGCTGTCCTGTTTTTTATTTCTGGTGTAGGTTCTGCCTGGCCAGAACTTGGTTTTACCTCTATAAACCCGGACAACACAGTCCCTATTTATCTGGCAGGTTATGTCCCGGAATTTGTTATTTATCGTATTATTGGCGGTATTGGCGTTGGTTTAGCCTCAATGCTTTCACCAATGTATATTGCGGAACTGGCTCCAGCTCATATTCGCGGAAAACTGGTTTCATTTAACCAGTTTGCGATTATTTTCGGGCAACTTTTAGTTTACTGCGTAAACTATTTTATTGCCCGTTCCGGTGATGCCAGCTGGCTGAATACTGACGGCTGGCGTTATATGTTTGCCTCGGAATGTATCCCTGCACTGCTGTTCTTAATGCTGCTGTATACCGTGCCAGAAAGTCCTCGCTGGCTGATGTCACGCGGCAAGCAAGAACAGGCGGAAAGTATCCTGCGCAAAATTATGGGCAACACGCTTGCAACTCAGGCAGTACAGGAAATTAAACACTCCCTGGATCATGGCCGCAAAACCGGTGGTCGTCTGCTGATGTTTGGCGTGGGCGTGATTGTAATCGGCGTTATGCTCTCCATCTTCCAGCAATTTGTCGGCATCAATGTGGTGTTGTACTACGCGCCGGAAGTGTTCAAAACGCTGGGGGCCAGCACGGATATCGCGCTGTTGCAGACCATTATTGTCGGAGTTATCAACCTCACCTTCACCGTTCTGGCAATTATGACGGTGGATAAATTTGGTCGTAAGCCACTGCAAATTATCGGCGCGCTCGGAATGGCAATCGGTATGTTTAGCCTCGGTACCGCGTTTTACACTCAGGCACCGGGTATTGTGGCGCTACTGTCGATGCTGTTCTATGTTGCCGCCTTTGCCATGTCCTGGGGTCCGGTATGCTGGGTTCTGCTGTCGGAAATCTTCCCGAATGCCATTCGTGGTAAAGCGCTGGCAATCGCGGTGGCGGCCCAGTGGCTGGCGAACTACTTCGTCTCCTGGACCTTCCCGATGATGGACAAAAACTCCTGGCTGGTGGCCCATTTCCACAACGGTTTCTCCTACTGGATTTACGGGTGTATGGGCGTTCTGGCAGCACTATTTATGTGGAAATTTGTCCCGGAAACCAAAGGTAAAACCCTTGAGGAGCTGGAAGCCCTCTGGGAACCGGAAACGAAGAAAACACAACAAACTGCTACGCTGTAATCTTCCTGTCCAGCACGCCGCGCCAGTTCGGCGTGCTGTCTTTTTACTCCCGCTTCAGCCGTTTCGAATTACACAGCCACAGAGTGATCACCAGTAACAGGATCGCAGCCGAGTAGATCAACACATCCAGTGGCGATTTATGATCGACGATGATCAAGCGCACAATGGCGGTGATCCCAATATAGACAAAGTAACGTAGCGGGAAGTGAAAACCGGACTGAAAGTATTTCACAATCAGCGCGATAAATTCGAAATAGAGAAAGTAAACCACCAGTCCTTCTACCAGCTCATATTTGCTGGTTTGTTCTGGCGCGAACAGCACATCTGCCAGATGCACCGTTTCTTTGCCGAGGAAGACAACCAAAATCAGGCCGAGGCACAACAGGCCAAGATTGAGTACGGTCTGCAAAATGGTGGAGATAAACTCCACGCGCGGACGAGAGAGTGACGTCATAGCAGTACCTCCTTCACAGTGGCGAGCTTCCTGTATAACGCAAAAATGTGACGGAGATCTATATTTTTTGTGTATGTTTTGTTCAGCTTGATTAAGTGGGCATCTCCCATCAACGTCGCATCTGGCAAAACACACAGCCCCAAAAAATCACCCATTCAGGTGATTCCCAGCCACCAGCAATGCGCGAAAAATCGACAATGTTCCTCTGGAACAAATGAAACGTAACCTGATAAAGGTGGTAAAAATGAAGCCTTATTTTGCTGCTTTGATGTTATCAGTCTCTGTTCTTCCTGCTTATGCTGGTCCGCTCGGTACTGCTGATAAAGCCGACCTACCGCAAAGCAATGTCTCCAGCCCAATGATGGCCCAGTCGCTCAGGCAACCAGACCTGCAACCGATATCGACGGACAGGAAGACAGAATGTTTTCGCCTTTACACACCAGATCGTAAACCGGGGGTGAACTGCGTTCCTGATGGCTCAACAGGTCATTAAGAATGAGGGTGCCAGTGAGTGCGAAAACTGGCACCTTTCCCATGACTTAGCGGAAATTTACGCTACGGTCGCTGGTCATATCATACAACTGGAACTTACGCCCAAGTTGCTGACCACCGTCACGCGTCAGCGGCGTCCAGCCAATCGCCGCACGGCTGCGTGTCGGGCCAGACGAGAAGAGATCCAACGGTACCGAGACATACACGCCTTTGGTGAAGTCCCCTTCGCCGTACTCCTCTTTCGAAACGTTGGTGATCGTGGCATAGCCGCCAACCACCACGCCGCTATCAAAGCGTTTGGCGATCTCCAGCGTGCCGCCTTTATCCCCTGCCAGATACTGCCCGACGCTGGCTTTCACCAACACGTCCTGGGCGAAAGATGGCGTCCAGTAGGCGGTCAGATGTCCGGTTTTCACGCTGTAGTCGGTGAATTTCATCATATCTTTTGCACTACGCCAGTCGCGCTGTTTAACGTAGTTGGCATCCAGACCAAACGCCCAGTTACTGTCCAGCGGACGATACAACACTTCGGCCCCCGCACCGCCAAACATGGTTTCGAGATAACCTCCATAGACCTGACCGTAGAAGCCGTTGCCCAGATGCTGGAAGTAGTTGGCTTGCAGGTTATTCACATAGACATCGTTCTGCACATACTCGCGCACATGGGTACGAACGCGCGGTAAGTGCGAGTCCTGCGGCGGATTGGTGTAGTTAAACTTGTCGTAGTTGTTGGCAAGATTTGCAAACAGGCTGCCGGTGGTCAGCAGATGGTCCGTCAGCCACAAATCTGCCGTTCCCATCACGCCCAGCTGATACATGTAAAAGTTTTCCGGGCCACCGAGCGACTGGTTCAGCACCGGATCGATGTGGAAATCAAAGCGTGATTTGTCGATATACCAGCCCTGCTCGGTGGACTGCGGAAACACTGGCTCGACGCGTTTTTGCGCCAGCTTCGTTTCGTGGCCCAACGGCTCTCCGGCGAGATGATTTTTCAGGCTGGCGACATCGGTTTCCGTCGTCACCTGCGGCATGTTAAGACGATTTTCCGTAATGCGGATCGTTTTGATCCCATCCGGCAGATCGTTCATCACGATCCGATTAGCACGGATGATCCCTTCGCGCGAATCACGATATTTCACCTGCTCGCCGGTGACATACAGCGTATCGCCTTTCGCCTGGATCTGCGGATCGGCAAGTCCGGCATTGTATTTCAACAGCGTTAACTGATTCGCCACCACCGAATGCTGCAAAATGGCATCCTGCGGCTGCGGTTGATATTGCGGGCGGGCGTTATCGTTGTAAGACGGGCGCAGATCGTTAAAGTTGGTGCGCAGCGTGACGCCAAACATAAAGGTGTTGCCACGTTCATAGCTAAGGTTAACGTCGGCCCAATCGGTAACGCGATAAATCGCACCGACGTTAAACTTACTTTTTTGCTCCAGCTTCCCGGCAAAATCCTGCTGATAATTATTGCCTTCATACTCCAGTTTCAGGCGCAGCGGTTGCCAGGGCGTCTGGTATTCCACGCCGCCAAACAGTGAGGCAGGACCGTGGAACATCTGGCTACCGTCGATAGATCCCGCCTGTTTGTAGCTGTTATCGCGATAGCAATATTTATCACTGGCTGAACAGAGCGGATTTTTTACATTACCGCTGGTGCCCAGATATCCCCAGCCCAGGCCGAGCGTAAAATCGAACGGCCCCCAGGCTTTGCTGGCAACAAGATATTCCGCATCAAACAGCCCCGTACCGCCGATATCCCGCGCACCAACCGCCACTTGCGGCAGCCAGTAACTCTCTTCCCACAAACGCAGTTTGAGATCGAAGGCTTTATCTTTATACGTTTGATCGCCAGAGAACGCTTCGACGCTGCTGTACTGCCGGGTGCGCACGTCGGTGTAGCGCAGCGTTGTTTCCAGCCACGGGAAGAGTTGCACTGAAGCTGAGTAATAACGGTACTGATCGTTATCGCGATAGTTCAGACTCAACTCCCCTTCCCGTGCCATACGCGCGGTGGGAGTTTGTAATAATCCTACGCCACCGAAATCCGACTGCGACGGACCAATGGGCGCAGGATATGTTTCGCCGTAGCAAGCTGTGCTAATGCCCAGCGCCAGTAAGCTAAGCAGATGTCTTTTTTTCATTATTGGGGTATCCGCTGCGTCAGAGTCTGAAGAATGTCGGCGTTAAGGGCATCAGGCGTCTCACTCCAGACGGAGTCCGCGAGGCCAACATAAATAATGCTGCCGGGCATCGGCTCTACGTGACGCTTGTTCCAGTAAGCCACCGGCGCTTTTTGCGTGCGTCCGTCCGGGTAAACCACCCACGCGTAGCTGCGATCCGCACCGCTAAGCAGGTTCTGCCCGGAGAGATAGCTCGCCACGTCGCGACCTGGAGTGAATGGCTGCTTGCCAGGACGGCTGATAAGCCCGAACAGCGTGACCGTGGACGGTGGTGGCCCGACCCACAGCGTGTAGTTGCCCTGCAACGGTGGGTTACCGCGTTCGGCAACGCGCACAATATCAGGATCAAGATTGATTTTTTGCCTGCCCGTCACTTTCAACGCCTGAATTTGCTGGCGTAAGGCGTTAATGGCGGCGGCATCGTCGGCGCTGGAATCTGCAGCCTGTTCAGCCAGCCGTGTCAGCAACGCCTGCTGCTGACGCAATGCTGCCGCCGTTGCCAGCTCTTCGCTAATCACCGCACCGGGCCACCAGCTGTTTGCCAGCCGCGGTTGGCCTACCAGATCGATTAAATGCTCTGCACCCGTCAGCGTTTTGGCCTCACTGCTGCCATTGCTGAACACCTTGACGGTTCCTGCCGCGAAGACCGATGACGCTCCCACACTCAAAAGCAACGCGACAATAGTTTGTTTAATCATTGTTTTGCCGCCTTGATGAGAGTGGTTTTCACCGGGAAATAATCCGCGCCGAGATACTGTTCCGACTGGCGAATTTGCCCTTCGCTGTCGATCCAGTAGCGGTTATGCCAGCGCGCCTGGTCGGTGGAGACTTCTTCGTCCAGCACGCGAACCAGGGTTTCATCGCTGCCGACCTTGACGGTATCGGTGCCATCCCATTTGAAGACTGAGCGTGCGGTGGCGTAGCGTACCTGCTGGTACTCGGTCCAGCCCATCGTGCGCGTCCATGTTGCACCATCAACAATTTGTGCGGGTTTAATCAGTGGGTCGGCGGCAAGGTTATTCACTTCAATCAGGTTGTCGCCGCCAAGCAAAGTCTTCACCAGACGACCATGTTGTATGACAAGAGTGGCTTGATCCTGAGTGACCCATTTTTGTTGTCCGTCTTCAGCGAAGGCCAGCACCACAAACAATTGCGGCCCGCCATTAAGCTGCATGTACTGGCTGGCGTAGGGCATATTTTGAATATCATCGTCCGTCAGCTGTACGCCTGGCGTGCCGAACAGACTGTCCCACAGTGAATTGCCCAGCTCTTTAGTCGTGGCTGAACAGGCCTGTAATAGCAGGCAGATAAGAATGAGTGCAGGTCGCTTCACGACTCTTCTCCAGAGGGGCAGAATAACCACACCGGAGTGTGGTTATGGTAAATCCCTTCATACTTCAAGCCACAGATGCAATGACTCAAATTATTTTGGGGATACATACTTTATTACTGGGTACTGGTGGTCGTGGTTGTGGTGGTCCCGGTATTAGAACCATCACCGCCACCGGTTGCCGCGAGCGCGACACCCACCGCCGAGCTTACGGTGCTGACGCTGGTCGCGGAGGAACTCCCCGCCGAAACCGACGTTGCTGCCGACCCTGCCGCTTCGCCCACCTGTACAGGTGCAGCCCACGCAGAAGTCGCCGCAAGCGCAGATATGGCAAAAATGCCATACAGAACTTTTTTCATAACAATTTCCCTTCATTGAATGAATGGAGATTTACCCAAAAACCTTTCGGGCGGGATCGAGTATACACAACTAAAGCATGCGAATTACGGCGCGGGGAATTAGAGATGGGGTTTTAGGATAATTGGAATGAATATCAAATATAAGCTACAACTTATATATAAATAACATTAAAAATCATAATGTTAAAATAAAAGTAAAAGTAATTAATCTGAGTATTTTCCGAAATCAATCACGATTAAAAATCTATTTTAGGATTAACCTCACGGTATGATTTCCGTTAAATCACAGACAAGGGGATTTATCTGATAAAACAATGCCGACATAACGTCGGCATTGTTATTAAGGTTTTTAAATTAACCGCGCCACGCTTTATAGCGGTTAATCAGACCATTGGTCGAGCTATCGTGGCTGCTGATTTCTTTATCATCTTTCAGCTCTGGCAGAATACGGTTTGCCAGTTGTTTACCCAGCTCCACGCCCCACTGGTCGAAGGTGAAGATGTTCAGGATCACGCCCTGAGTAAAGATTTTGTGCTCATACAGCGCAATCAACGCACCCAGGCTGAACGGAGTGATTTCACGCAGCAGGATGGAGTTGGTCGGGCGGTTACCTTCGAACACTTTGAACGGCACCACGTAGTCAAGCGTTGCCGGATCTTTACCCTGATCACGATATTCCTGCTCAACCACTTCGCGGGATTTACCAAACGCCAGCGCTTCGGTCTGGGCGAAGAAGTTAGACAGCAGTTTCTGGTGATGATCAGAGAGCGGGTTATGGGTGATAGCCGGAGCGATGAAATCGCACGGTACCATTTTGGTTCCCTGGTGGATCAGCTGGTAGAACGCGTGCTGACCGTTAGTGCCTGGTTCACCCCAGATAATCGGGCCAGTCTGGTAATCCACAACGTTACCGTTACGGTCAACATACTTACCGTTGGACTCCATATTGCCCTGCTGGAAGTACGCCGCGAAACGGTGCATATACTGGTCATACGGCAGAATCGCCTCAGTTTCCGCACCAAAGAAATTGTTGTACCAGATGCCAATCAGCGCCAGCAGTACAGGCAGGTTTTTCTCGGCAGGCGTGGTGGAGAAATGCTTGTCCATCGCGTGTGCGCCAGAAAGCAGTTCAACGAAGTTATCAAAGCCGATGGAGAGAACAATCGACAGGCCAATCGCTGACCACAAAGAGTAACGGCCGCCGACCCAGTCCCAGAACTCGAACATGTTGGCAGTATCAATACCAAACTCGCCAACGGCTTTGGCATTGGTTGAGAGCGCCGCAAAGTGTTTCGCAACGTGTTTTTCATCACCTGCCGCTTTCAGGAACCAGTCACGCGCGCTATGGGCGTTGGTCATGGTTTCCTGAGTGGTGAAGGTTTTAGATGCTACCAGGAACAGCGTGGTTTCCGGGTTTACTTTTTTCAGCACTTCCGCGATGTGAGTCCCATCGACGTTAGAAACAAAGTGCATGTTCAGGTGATTTTTGTACGGACGCAGTGCTTCGGTCACCATGTACGGGCCGAGGTCAGAACCGCCGATCCCGATGTTCACTACGTCAGTGATTGCTTTGCCGGTATAACCCTTCCACTCACCGGAGATAATCGCTTCCGAGAAGGTTTTCATCTTCTCCAGCACCGCGTTGACTTCCGGCATTACGTCTTTGCCATCAACCAAAATCGGGGTATTGCTACGGTTACGCAGCGCTACGTGCAGCACAGCGCGGTTTTCAGTGCGGTTGATCTTCTCGCCAGAGAACATCGACTTAATCGCGCCCGCCAGATCGCACTCTTTCGCCAGATCTTGTAATTTCGCCAGCGTCTCTTCAGTGATGCGGTTTTTGGAGTAATCCACCAGCATCTGATCGCCGAAGGTTGCGGAGAACTTAGAAAAACGATCGCCGTCTTTAGCAAAAAGATCGGCGATCGTAACGTCTTTCATTTCATCGAAGTGTTTCTGTAGTGCCTGCCAGGCAGCGGTCTGCGTTGGATTGATGTTTTTCATTAGCAATACTCTTCTGATTTTGAGAATTGTGACTTTGGAAGATTGTAGCGCCAGTCACAGAAAAATGTGATGGTTTTAGTGCCGTTAGCGTAATGTTGAGTGTAAACCCTTAGCGCAGTGAAGCATTTATTAGCTGAACTACTGACCGCCAGGAGTGGATGAAAAATCCGCATGACCCCGTCGTTGACAACCGCCCCGCTCACCCTTTATTTATAAATGTACTACCTGCGCTAGCGCAGGCCAGAAGAGGCGCGTTGCCCAAGTAACGGTGTTGGAGGAGCCAGTCCTGTGATAACACCTGAGGGGGTGCATCGCCGAGGTGATTGAACGGCTGGCCACGTTCATCATCGGCTACAGGGGCTGAATCCCCTGGGTTGTCACCAGAAGCGTTCGCAGTCGGGCGTTTCGCAAGTGGTGGAGCACTTCTGGGTGAAAATAGTAGCGAAGTATCGCTCTGCGCCCACCCGTCTTCCGCTCTTCCCTTGTGCCAAGGCTGAAAATGGATCCCCTGACACGAGGTAGTTATGTCTGAAATTGTTGTCTCCAAATTTGGCGGTACCAGCGTAGCTGATTTTGACGCCATGAACCGCAGCGCTGATATTGTGCTTTCTGATGCCAACGTGCGTTTAGTAGTCCTCTCGGCTTCTGCTGGTATCACTAATCTGCTGGTCGCTTTAGCGGAAGGGCTGGAACCTGGCGAGCGATTCGAAAAACTCGACGCTATTCGCAACATCCAGTTTGCCATTCTGGAACGTCTGCGTTACCCGAACGTTATCCGTGAAGAGATTGAACGTCTGCTGGAGAACATTACTGTTCTGGCAGAAGCGGCGGCGCTGGCAACGTCTCCGGCGCTGACAGATGAGCTGGTCAGCCACGGCGAGCTGATGTCGACCCTGCTGTTTGTCGAAATCCTGCGCGAACGCGATGTTCAGGCACAGTGGTTTGATGTACGTAAAGTGATGCGTACCAACGACCGATTTGGTCGTGCAGAGCCAGATGTAGCCGCGCTGGCGGAACTGGCCGCGCTGCAGCTGCTCCCACGCCTCAATGACGGCTTAGTGATCACCCAGGGATTTATCGGTAGCGAAAATAAAGGTCGTACAACGACGCTTGGCCGTGGAGGCAGCGATTATACGGCAGCCTTGCTGGCGGAGGCTTTACACGCATCTCGTGTTGATATCTGGACCGACGTCCCGGGCATCTACACCACCGATCCACGCGTAGTTTCCGCAGCAAAACGCATTGATGAAATCGCGTTTGCCGAAGCGGCAGAGATGGCAACTTTTGGTGCAAAAGTACTGCATCCGGCAACGTTGCTACCCGCAGTACGCAGCGATATCCCGGTCTTTGTCGGCTCCAGCAAAGACCCACGCGCAGGTGGTACGCTGGTGTGCAATAAAACTGAAAATCCGCCGCTGTTCCGCGCGCTGGCGCTTCGTCGCAATCAGACTCTGCTCACTTTGCACAGCCTGAATATGCTGCATTCTCGCGGCTTCCTCGCGGAAGTTTTCGGCATCCTCGCGCGGCATAATATTTCGGTAGACTTAATCACCACGTCAGAAGTGAGCGTGGCATTAACCCTTGATACCACCGGTTCAACCTCCACTGGCGATACGTTGCTGACGCAATCTCTGCTGATGGAGCTTTCCGCACTGTGCCGGGTGGAGGTGGAAGAAGGTCTGGCGCTGGTCGCGTTGATTGGCAATGACCTGTCAAAAGCCTGCGGCGTTGGCAAAGAGGTATTCGGCGTACTGGAACCGTTCAACATTCGCATGATTTGTTACGGCGCATCCAGCCATAACCTGTGCTTCCTGGTGCCCGGCGAAGATGCCGAGCAGGTGGTGCAGAAGCTGCATTTTAATTTGTTTGAGTAATATTTCCCTACTGGCGTATAACGCTCACCGATTGTTATACGCCATCCTCACTGAAAACATAGATTAAATAATATCTGAAAAGCAAAATCACTCCTGTAGAACAGTATTATAATCACCGAAAAATATCATTTAACAGGAGTGTTAATGGCTACTTTAATGGAAAAAGATGCACTTTTAAACGGAGCCAGTCAGTGCATCGCGTTTTTATCAAATATCATTGATAATTGCTCAGTTTCGTCGCATCAGGATTCAGGCGATGCTCTCAAGCGATTAGTCAGCTATCGCGATTATCTTTATTCTACCCCCGCTGAACTTGTTGATTTTACACAAGGTAAGATTCTCCTTCAGCAGGTAAGAACTCAATATCAGCATGAATTCAACAATACTACGCATTCAGAAAATAAAGCATCTTTTGATTCTATTTGGCAGCGTCTGACAAATCATGAAGTCACACCGCAACAGCATCCCATTGGTTTTGTTTTAGGTGGGCAACCCGGAGCAGGTAAATCATCTCTGATTGAATTAGCCAAAAGAGAGACAAAAGATAATATAATGATTATTAACGGTGATGATTTTCGATTTCTACACCCTGATTTTAATCATATCTACCAAAATTATGGGGATGATTTTGTTACCCATACAGCGAAATTTTCCGGCGAAACGGTCGAACGTGCAATTGAGAGAGCGATAGTCAGTAAACTCAACATTGTTGTCGAAGGAACATTTCGTAATGCCGCTACGCCGTTACAAACATTAAAAAAACTCAAAGATGCAGGCTACCAAACAGAAGTCATGATAAAAACAACCTCAGCGGCATTAAGCTGGGAAAGCACCAATGAACGGTATAATAAGGACAAAGAGGCGGGAAATATTGCCCGAAAAGTGGATAAAAACCACCATGATATCGTCACCGGTTTGCTGGCAGAAAATGCCCGCAAGGTGTTTGCTTCAAACCTGGCAGATAAGTTTGCGGTGTATTCGCGTGAGAAGATGATATTTAGTTCACAAGCGGCAACGAATGACGATATTGCAACGCTTATACAGAATGAAATCAGCGGGAATACACAATAATAATAAGAGCTGATGGCGTGAAATAACGCCGGGCATCACGCCCGGCGCATTACCGTCTGGTACATTAAGCTATCCAGTTCCTTAACGTCCCCTTCTCTGCTATCCGGTAACAGCGGTGGAATTTCCCCACGCGCCAGTTCCGCACGAATAAACGCATGTAACAATGGACGGCGCGGACCATATTCCGCTTCTCCTGCGCGCTGTTTACGTTCCAGTAATTCGTCTATTTCTGCACGTAACGGCGCATCAAGTTCGCTTCCCGCCAGTAGCTCAGCAAAGCGCATTGGCGGTACGCCTTTTCCCGCTTCAACCCAACGCACGGCCAGCAGCGGACGCAGCACGTAAAAGTATTTTTTCAGCCGCACTTCGTCGCCTTGTAAATAACCGCGAAAGTTTTTCCGCGCCATCGAATAATAATGCCAACGCGCACGCAGCGGAGAAAACCACTTCGGCACCATTGCCTTAAGCGCCGTTATCGTTTCTTCATCTTGTTGATAGACCACAGGAGAATCCAGCCATTCTATCAGCGTCGGATTCGCACCTTTCAATAATCCCAGCGCCTTGCGCCACTCCCAACCGGAAACATCTAACTCGTCGTCGATGGGCAGCTCAATAACATCGCGCGGTGACTCTACTCGCAGATACCATTCCAGCGGGTGAACATACAAAAACCGTACATCGTAGTCGCTGTCGGGCGAGGCAAATCCCCAGCCGCGGCTCCCTGATTCACAGGCGTACAGTACTTTCACATCATACCGCCGTTCAATTTCTTTTAACTGCTGCGATACCCTTTCGCGCATCGCAGCACTGACTCCATTTAATGGCATGTTACTCACCCTTTGATATTAACCAACCCATGCAGAACCTGATCCAGACCGCCAAATACAGAGATGTTATCGATCCGCTCAGCCACTCTCTCCAGCGTTTCTAGCTCTTTTAAACGCAACGCTACCGGATTGTTCTCCATGACTTTGGCGGTGTTCAGTAACGAGCGCGTCGCTGCCGTTTCTTCACGTCGGCGAATCACATTCGCCTGCGCAGATTTCTCTGCCTCAACCAGCTGCGCGAGGATATTTTTCATATCACCAGGCAGGACGATATCTTTCACCCCTAATGAGGCAATCTCCATACCAAATGGCAACATGCGCGATTTCACCTGTTCGCTGACAACGTCATCAATGACCTGTTTATCTTCCAGCAGTTCATCCAGCGTACGAGTACCTACCGCTTCACGCAGGGCAAATTGCAATTCCCGATACAAATGATCAATCGGCTTCGTTAACTGACTAAATGCCAGCAACACGTCGCTGTAGCGCCAGTTAGCGGCGAGGTTAATCCGCAGATTGACCTTATCTTTCGTTAAGATTTCTTGCCCGCTGACTTCCAGTACCTGCAAGCGGGTGTCAACCACTTCAGCGTCAACCAGATGGTTAATTTTCCAGTATGCGGTCAGCCCCGGCGGTAACAGCGCCTGCGTTTCACCATCGATTTTCAGCACGCCTACATGCCAGGCCGGAACCTGCACCGTTAGTATTGCATCGCGGCCTTTAACTGCCCCTTTGCGCCGTGGTTGCAATACCGCATTCATCACCTCCGTTTGTACCTGGACTTGCTGCGTATTCATCCGCACCAGTGTCAAATCATCCTCTACACGCCAGTACAAACGGCGCGTTGATGGCGGCAGGATCTCCTGCAAAATACCGTCCATATACAACGCCCCGGCTTCAATCTCCGACAAGTCTGCCACCAGGCAATATTTCTCCACCCAATCAGGCTGAAAGCGGCGCAAATAATCCGCCAGCACGTCGGGAACTTCGCTGCCATCGAGCGTAATCAGCAAGACTTCTGGCGTATTTAACCAGGGTAAAAGATGCTCGCCTGCATGTAGCACTTTGTAGTAATCGCCGTTTCTGGAGAGTAATGCCAGCTGATCTTTTCTTACGCTTATTTTTTTAATCATTATCTATTCCTTGCTTAACAGCCGTCGCGGAAGCAGACACGAAGCGACAGGGGAATTCCCTTTTGCCTGTTACCCGGCATCTTTATCGGCGACGTTATCGGGGATCGCTGACTGCGCAATCCCTCACTTTTTATTTAATAAGTTAAAACCAGTATTCATTTCAGGAATGAATGTGGGAATCGAACCCATAATTGGCGTCAAAGGCTGACGGAACACGCCCGGAAAACAGCCTGGCCGTTCTTGGTGTGCCGACGGGGTTTGACCCCCTTTGTAATTCAGTTTCAACGCGTACGAGATATTGCGAGAAGCGTGCCAGAATTGAGAAAAAATTATTAACCAAATGAAAAATAAAGATTTAATAAATTATTTTTGTTTGTAGAGGGAAAACTTTTCGCTAAATTTGTATCTGTATTTATCGTCAATTATCAAGAAAGATAAATATTTAAGAAGAGAACAAAGGAATATTATCAGTTCAGCTCGCAAACGAATTCCCGTACACTGAACTCTCTGGCTCACTGAGGGCACCATCATGGCACTCCCCCGTATTACCCAAAAAGAGATGACTGAACGCGAGCAGCGTGAACTTAAAACACTGCTGGATCGGGCGCGGATTGCGCATGGTCGCGTACTGACCAACTCCGAAACCAACAGCATTAAGAAAGAGTACATCGATAAATTAATGGTCGAGCGTGAGGCTGAAGCGAAAAAAGCCCGCCAGTTGAAGAAAAAGCAGGCTTATAAACCGGATCCTGAAGCGTCATTTAGCTGGTCAGCAAATACGTCGACGCGCGGCAGGCGCTGATTAGCGCCCCTTCTTTTTACGCCCCGGAGAGGTAAAACGCTTACCGTTGGACGCCGGGCGACCGCCTTTTTCCGCCGTTTTTTCCATCTTAACGACTGGACGTTTGATGCCCGCTGTTTTCGGTTTGGCCTTCACTTTAGGTTTTGCCTCGGAAGAGGAATTTTCGATGAGCTTAAAGAGGTCGATTAACTCATCATCAGTTAAATCGCGCCACTCACCCAGCGGAATGCCGCTTAAGCTGACGTTCATAATGCGCGTACGTTCCAGCTTTTTCACTTCATAGCCGAAATGCTCGCACATGCGCCGGATCTGACGGTTCAGCCCCTGCACCAGGGTAATGCGGAAGACAAACGGCGCTTCTTTTTTGACTTTGCACTTTTTCGTCACCGTCCCGAGGATCGGCACCCCCGCCCCCATACCACGAATAAATTCATCGGTAATCGGTTTATCGACCGTCACCAGATACTCTTTCTCATGATCGTTACCCGCACGGAGGATCTTATTCACCAGATCGCCGTGATTGGTGAGGAAAATCAGCCCCTGGGAGTCTTTATCCAGGCGGCCAATCGGGAACACGCGTTTGCTGTGGTTAACGAAATCGACAATGTTATCGCGCTCGCCATCTTCGGTGGTGCTGACAATACCGACGGGCTTGTTCAGGGCGATAAGTACCAAATCTTCGGCTTCCCGAGGCTCAATCAACTGACCGTTTACTTTCACAACGTCGCCGGGTTTCACCTGATCGCCAATGGTGGCTCGCTTGCCATTAAGGAACACATTGCCTTGCTCGATATAGCGATCCGCTTCGCGGCGTGAGCAAATTCCGCTTTCGCTGATGTATTTATTTAAACGGACTGATGAGTCGGGCAGCATAAATTCTCCTGTAAAAAACGGAATATACCGTACCTTTGGGTTGATAAAAAATAGTCATGAGCGAACTATTTGTTATTTCCATTGGCTTGAATTCGTTACCTGCTCAAATCACTTTCCAGAAGCAATGTGCGACATCGTGAGCCATGTCAGTAAGTGGTTAAATTCGCAGTGGTAGCATGCCTCCCGTGATTTCTTACTAACCGGAGAAGTAATGGAACTGCTTTTATTGAGTAACTCGACGCTGCCGGGTAAAGCCTGGCTGGAACATGCACTGCCGCTAATTGCTGAACAGTTGCAGGGTCGCCGCTCAGCGGTGTTTATCCCTTTCGCTGGCGTAACGCAGACCTGGGATGATTACACAGCGAAAACGGCTGCGGTTCTCGCTCCGCTGGGTGTTTCTGTCACCGGTATTCATAGCGTTGTCGATCCCGTTGCCGCGATTGAAAATGCTGAGATCGTGATTGTCGGCGGCGGGAATACTTTCCAGTTGCTGAAACAGTGCCGCGAGCGCGGGCTGCTGGCACCAATTACTGACGTGGTTAAACGTGGCGCTCTGTATATTGGCTGGAGCGCAGGCGCTAACCTTGCTTGCCCAACCATTCGTACCACCAACGATATGCCGATTGTCGATCCGCAAGGTTTCGATGCGCTAAATCTGTTCCCGTTGCAAATCAACCCGCACTTCACCAACGCGCTGCCGGAAGGCCATAAAGGTGAAACCCGTGAGCAGCGTATTCGCGAACTGCTGGTCGTCGCGCCAGAACTGACGATTATTGGTCTACCGGAAGGTAACTGGATCACAGTGAGTAAAGGTCACGCTACGCTGGGTGGCCCGAACACCACTTATGTGTTTAAGGCTGGTGAAGAAGCGGTGCCGCTAGAAGCTGGTCACCGTTTTTAAGTGAATTGCCGGATGCATGATCCGGCATCTTGTTCATAGTGCCTGATGCGACGCTTGACGCGTCTTATCAGGCCTACAGGATTCACAATATTAATACTCGTCCCGTCCTTCATCTTCATCCGGCTGTTCCAGCACACTGTAAGCCACCGAACAAAACAGCGAGTTCAGGCGCTGCATATCTCCCAGTAAGCCTAAATGTAGCGAACTGGTTTCAATGCTCTGCACGTTTTGCTGATGCAGGCGATCGACGTGGGCGTGGGAATAGCGGCGATTAAGAATGCGAAAACGATGTTTGCTGCGACGCAAACGACGAGCGCTGGTGACATCGCCAGAGAAGAACACCGACATTGCCAGCTTTAAATTACTGAGCAATTGCTCATAGAGCGCATCCAGTTCCTTCAACCCATCAAGCGAAAATGCCCGCCGTGCTGCCAGCGATTTATCGGCAATTTCGCTGCCCATGCGCTCGACGATATCGGAAGCCTGTTCAAGGTTGAGCGACATTTCAATAATCTCCGCCCAGCGACGCGACTCTTCTTCTGCCAGTTCCTCTTTTGGCATCCGCGCCAGATACAGCTTAATGGCGGTATAGAGAACGTTGATATCATCTGCCAGCTTACGCAGCTCTTTCTCCTGCCGTGGCTCGCCGTGCATCACTTTATTCAGCCCTTCCATCATCTGTTCCATGGCGTCGCCAATGCGCAGGGTTTCGCGCGCGGCGTTCGCCAGAGCAAGCGTGGGCGTATCCAGCGCGCTGACATCCAGATGTTTAGGCCGTAGCTGGGTATCCAGTTCCGGTTCATCGCGAATAATCGTTTTGCAAAACCGTGCCATCGGGTCAACAAATGGCAGCATGACCAGGCAACGTACAAGGTTGTAGAAGACGTGGAAATAGATCACCAGTTCCGCTTTTGGCAATGACAGCTTCCCCATTGTCTCTGCCAGCAAATGGACAAACGGCAGGATAATCAGGCTACCCACCAGCTTAAACAGCAGACTACCCAGCGCGACACGGCGGGCTGCGGCATTGGCGGCACTGTTGTTGAGCATCGCCAGCAGGCCGGAACCGAGGTTAGCACCAATCACCAGACAGAGCGCCACGGGGAAGGAGATAATGCCTGCGGCGGTCAGAGTCGCAGTCAGCAGTACAGCAGCAAGGCTGGAGTAGCTGATAATGGCGAACATCGCGCCAATCAGCGCATCCAGCAGAATATCGCCGGTCAGCGAGGCAAAGATCACCTGAACGCCGTTTGCCTGGGTGATCGGCGTTACGGCCTGCACAATCAACTCCAGCGCCAGTAAAATCAGCCCAAGACCAATACCGACGCGGCCCAGTTGCCCGGCGCGTGACTGTTTGCGTCCGAGGAAAAAAATCACGCCGATAAAAATAAGTAACGGTGACAGCCAGGATAAGTCGAAGGTGAGAATACGCGCCATTAGCGCCGTCCCGACATCTGCCCCCAGCACAATGACCAGAGCCGGTGCGAGGGCTACCAGATCCTGAGCGACAAACGAGGTCACCAGCATGGTGGTGGCATTACTGCTCTGCACCAGTGCGGTAACGCCGATCCCCGCGCAAAAGGCGAGCGGCTTTTTTTCGACGCTCCGGCTAAGGACAGTACGCAAACGCGCGCCGAAGACGCGCATTACGCCGGTTCGAACAATATGAGTCCCCCAGACCAGCAGGGCGACGGCAGAAAGCAGGTGAAGCAGCGTTAACACGAGTTCAGGTTCTCCTTATCGTTATATGTTCCTGAAGCAATTGAATGACCAAAGGACCGGAAACACGCTGACTGGCATCTTTACTGTGCCTTTTGACATTCGTTTTTCCGGCTAAGATTATTCCAGCCTGTTTCCAGTATAAGTGTTTCATATTAATAAAGAGACAGGGCACTCATTGAGCGCCCTGTTTGTTGTAAGGAAAAGTGACAGATTTGTGAATCAGTCCGCGTCATACCCCAGATTCGGTGCCAGCCAGCGCTCAACATCGGAGACGCTCATACCTTTACGGCGGGCATAGTCTTCAACCTGATCGCGCTGAATTTGCGCCACCGCGTAGTACTTGCTGTCCGGGTGGCTGAAATACCAACCCGAAACCGATGCACCGGGCCACATGGCGAAAGATTCTGTGAGTTTCATGCCGGTATGTTTTTCCACTTCCAGCAGCTCCCAGATGGTGGCTTTTTCCGTATGTTCCGGGCAGGCCGGGTAGCCCGGTGCCGGACGGATGCCCTGGTAGTTTTCGCGGATCAGTTCTTCGTTGCTGAGGTTCTCGTTCGGCGCATAGCCCCAGTAGACTTTACGCACACGCTCATGGAGATACTCCGCAAAGGCTTCGGCTAAACGGTCGGCAAGCGCTTTCACCATGATTTTGTTGTAATCATCGTGCTGCGCTTCAAAGGCATCAGCCAGTGCGTCCTCTTCCAGCCCGCCAGTCACGGCAAATGCGCCGATGTAATCTGCTTTACCAGAAAGCTTCGGCGCAACGAAGTCAGCGAGACAGTAGTTAGCGAATCCCGTTTTTTCGGTCTGTTGACGCAGATGGTGGCTGACGTTGATCACATGGGTGCGCGTTTCGTCACGGTAGATTTCAATGTCATCGCCCACACGGTTTGCCGGGAACAGGCCCACCACGCCACGCGGATTCAGCGTTTTCTCGGCGCTTAATTTATCCAGCATGTCGTTGGCGTCTTTAAACAGCCGCTGCGCCTCAACGCCCACCACTTCATCTTCCAGAATGCGCGGATACTTCCCGGCCAGCGACCAGGTCATAAAGAACGGTGTCCAGTCGATGTAATTACGCAGAGTTTCGATGCTGGCTTCAACTTCCTGCACGCCGAGACGGTGCGCCACCGGCGGCGTGTAAGCCTGCCAGTCAAAAGCGAAATCGTTATCGCGCGCCGCTTCCAGCGTGACCGGTGGTGTGCGCGGTTTCTTACGCCCGTGCTGAATACGTACGGTTTCGTACTCCTTGCGGGTACGAGCGACAAAATCATCACGCTGAGTATCGGAAAGCAGCGCAGCCACCACACCAACGGTGCGCGATGCGTTCTGTACATACACCGTCGGGCCGCTGTAGTTCTGCTCAATTTTCACCGCCGTGTGCGCTTTTGAGGTCGTCGCGCCGCCAATCAATAGCGGGATGGTGAAGCCCTGACGCTCCATCTCTTTCGCCACGTTAACCATCTCGTCCAGCGACGGCGTGATAAGCCCCGAAAGTCCAATCAGATCAGCATTCACTTCTTTAGCGGTACGGAGAATTTTTTCCGCAGGCACCATAACGCCGAGATCGACAATTTCGTAGTTGTTACATTGCAGCACCACACCAACGATATTTTTACCGATGTCGTGGACGTCGCCCTTCACGGTGGCGATCACCATCTTGCCGTTGGTTTTGCCCTGCTCTTTGCTGGCTTCAATAAACGGTTCGAGATACGCCACCGCCTGTTTCATGACGCGCGCCGATTTGACCACCTGTGGCAGGAACATTTTCCCTTCGCCAAACAGATCGCCGACCACGTTCATGCCGTCCATCAACGGGCCTTCAATCACTTCAATCGGGCGCGTAGCCTGCTGGCGGGCTTCTTCGGTATCCTGCTCGATAAACTCGGTAATGCCTTTGACCAGCGAGTATTCCAGACGTTTATTCACTTCCCACGAGCGCCACTCCGCCTGCTGGGCGTTAGCGGTGTCGTCGGTTTTGCTGCCGCGATATTTCTCGGCAAGCTCCAGTAAACGCTCAGTGCCATCATCGCGACGATTAAGAATCACATCTTCCACCGCGTCGCGCAGTTCAGCGGGCAGGTCGTCGTAAATCGCCAGCTGCCCGGCATTGACGATCCCCATATCCATGCCATTGCGAATAGCGTAGTAGAGGAACACTGCGTGAATGGCTTCGCGCACCGGATCGTTGCCACGGAACGAGAAAGAAACGTTAGATACGCCGCCGGAAATTAGCGCGTGCGGCAGTTCGCGTTTGATGTCTTCACACGCGCCGATAAAGTCCTGCGCGTAGTTGTTGTGCTCTTCAATGCCGGTGGCAACCGCGAAGATGTTCGGGTCGAAGATGATATCTTCTGGCGGGAAGCCAACCTCTTCGGTGAGGATTTTGTACGCCCGACGGCAAATCTCGATTTTCCGTGCGCGGGTATCGGCCTGTCCCTGTTCGTCAAAGGCCATTACCACCACTGCCGCACCGTAACGACGCAAGAGCTTCGCGTGATGGATAAAGGCGTCGACGCCCTCTTTCATCGAGATAGAGTTAACAATGCCTTTGCCCTGGATACACTTCAGACCTTTTTCAATGACATCCCATTTTGAGGAGTCGATCATAATCGGCACGCGAGCGATATCCGGTTCACCGGCAATCAGATTGAGAAAACGCACCATCGCCGCTTCGGCGTCGAGCATCCCTTCATCCATGTTGATATCGATAATCTGCGCACCGTTTTCCACCTGCTGGCGGGCCACATCCAGTGCCTCGCTGTATTTCTCTTCTTTGATCAGGCGCTTGAACTTAGCGGAACCGGTGACGTTGGTGCGTTCACCCACGTTCACAAACAGGCTATCTTCGCCAATGTTCAGCGGCTCCAGGCCGGACAAACGGCAGGCTACGGGGATTTCCGGCAGTTTGCGCGGCGCTAATCCTTCTACTGCACGACTCATCGCTGCAATATGTTGTGGCGTGGTGCCACAGCAGCCGCCGACGATATTGAGAAAACCCGCTTGCGCCCATTCACGTATCTGTTTTGCCATCGTGTCGGCGTCGAGATCGTACTCACCAAAGGCGTTGGGTAGCCCGGCGTTCGGGTGCGCGGTGACGTAGCATTCCGCAATCCGTGACAGCTCCTGCACGTACTGGCGCAGTTCATCTGGCCCCAGCGCACAGTTCAGGCCAAAGGTCAGAGCTTCGGCGTGGCGCAATGAGTTGTAAAATGCTTCGGTGGTCTGCCCGGAGAGCGTGCGCCCGGAGGCGTCGGTGATGGTGCCGGAGATCATAATCGGCAGCTCAACGCCCAGCGCTTCAAACTCCGTTTTCACCGCAAAGACCGCCGCTTTGGCGTTAAGGGTGTCGAAAACGGTTTCAATCAGGATCAGATCCGCACCACCTTCCACCAGCGCTTTGGTGGACTCTCGATAAGCCGCCACCAGCCCGTCAAAAGTGATATTACGAAATGCCGGATCGTTGACGTCCGGAGAAATAGACGCCGTGCGGTTGGTTGGGCCGAGAACACCGGCAACGTAGCGCGGTTTCTCCGGGGTGCGCGCGGTCCACTCATCAGCACAGGCGCGCGCCAGTTTCGCCGCCGCAAAGTTGATTTCCGCCGACAGGGATTCCATCTGGTAATCCGCCATCGCAATGGTCGTGGAGTTGAAGGTGTTGGTTTCGATGATATCCGCGCCCGCTTCAAAGTAGGCGTTGTGGATAGCGGCGATCACTTCCGGTTTACTGAGTACCAGCAGGTCGTTGTTGCCTTTGAGGTCGCATGGCCAGTCGGCAAAGCGTTCACCACGAAAATCGGCTTCGTTCAGTCGATAGCTCTGGATCATGGTGCCCATACCGCCGTCCAGCACCAGAATACGTTCATTTAACTGCGCACGCAGTTGTTCCACTTTGCTGCTCACACTTGCTCCCGACACGCTCAACCCAGATTTAATAAAAATTCAACAAACCATACTGGCATAAACGCATCTGTGGTAAAAGCGACCACCACGCAACATGAGATTTGTTCAACATTAACTCATCGGATCAGTTCAGCAACTATTGCATTAGCTAACAATAAAAATGAAAATGATTTCCACGATACAGAAAAAGGAGACTGTCATGGTCGCACCCATTCCCGCGAAACGCGGCAGAAAACCCGCCGTTGCCACCGCACCAGCGACTGGACAGGTTCAGTCTTTAACGCGTGGCCTGAAATTACTGGAGTGGATTGCCGAATCCAATGGCAGTGTGGCACTCACGGAACTGGCGCAACAAGCCGGGTTACCCAATTCCACGACCCACCGCCTGCTAACCACGATGCAACAGCAGGGTTTCGTGCGTCAGGTTGGCGAACTGGGACACTGGGCAATCGGCGCACATGCCTTTATGGTCGGCAGCAGCTTTCTCCAGAGCCGTAATTTGTTAGCAATTGTTCACCCTATCCTGCGCAATCTAATGGAAGAGTCTGGCGAAACGGTCAATATGGCGGTGCTTGATCAAAGCGATCACGAAGCGATTATTATCGACCAGGTACAGTGTACCCACCTGATGCGAATGTCCGCGCCTATCGGCGGTAAATTGCCGATGCACGCTTCCGGTGCGGGTAAAGCCTTTTTAGCCCAACTGAGCGAAGAACAGGTGACGAAGCTGCTGCACCGCAAAGGGTTACATGCCTATACCCACGCAACGCTGGTGTCTCCTGTGCATTTAAAAGAAGATCTCGCCCAAACGCGCAAACGGGGTTATTCATTTGACGATGAGGAACATGCGCTGGGGCTACGTTGCCTTGCAGCGTGTATTTTCGATGAGCACCGCGAACCGTTTGCCGCAATTTCAATTTCCGGACCGATTTCACGTATTACCGATGACCGCGTGACCGAGTTTGGCGCAATGGTGATTAAAGCGGCGAAGGAAGTGACGCTGGCGTACGGTGGAATGCGCTGACTTTTTTCTGGCGGGCAGAGGCAATATTCTGCCCGTCATATCTGAGTGGCAATAGAATAAGGGTGTCTGTTAATCGCATTGACGCCAAAATAACTTATTGTCATACACTTCGCACACTTTTATTAACTCAGCATTATTTTTAAACATCAAACCACTTAATTATTAACAAAATCGCAAGATCTCATTACGCCGAAACTTTTACGGCTGCATTATGAGATTGAGCGATTTATGATATTTCTTTAGTTGTAATCATATTAAATTTTTTCACTGTTCTGATAATTAAAATTCAAGACATCAATAAACAATGAGATATTTAAATGATTACTCGTATCCCTCGTAGTTCTTTCTCTGCAAATATTAATAATACAGCCCAGACAAATGAACACCAAACCCTGAGTGAATTGTTTTATAAAGAACTCGAGGATAAATTTTCTGGCAAGGAGCTGGCGACGCCTCTATTAAAAAGCTTCTCAGAGAACTGTAGACAAAATGGTCGTCATATCTTTAGCAACAAGGATTTTGTCATTAAATTTTCCACGTCCGTCTTACAAGCTGATAAGAAAGAAATTACGATAATTAATAAAAACGAAAACACGACACTTACTCAAACCATTGCCCCAATATTTGAAGAATACCTAATGGAAATTTTACCTCAACGCTCAGACACTCTTGATAAACAAGAATTAAACCTAAAATCAGATAGAAAAGAAAAAGAATTCCCAAGAATTAAACTTAATGGTCAATGTTATTTTCCGGGGCGACCCCAAAACCGTATAGTATGCCGACACATTGCTGCACAATATATTAATGATATTTATCAGAATGTTGATTACAAACCCCATCAAGATGATTACTCTTCAGCTGAAAAATTTCTCACGCACTTCAACAAAAAATGCAAAAACCAGACTTTGGCGTTGGTTTCCAGCCGTCCTGAGGGGCGTTACGTTGCTGCCTGTGGTGATTTCGGGCTAGTTATGAAGGCATATTTCGACAAGATGGAATCAAATGGCATCAGTGTTATGGCAGCCATATTATTGGTGGATAACCATGCTTTGACGGCGCGGCTAAGAATAAAGAACACAACTGAAGGATGTACCCATTACGTGGTTTCGGTTTATGATCCTAATGTCACTAACGATAAAATAAGAATTATGAGCGAAAGCAAAGAGGATATTAAACACTATTCTCTGATGGATTTTATGAATGTAGATTATAGCCTCCTGAAATGGTCAAATGATCATATTATTAACCAATCTGTTGCAATAATTCCAGCACTTCCGAAAGAACAGCTATTGATGTTAAAAGGATCTGTGGATGAAATAACCCCTCCATTATCACCTGCAACGATGAATTTGCTAATGGCAATTGGTCAGAATCACCAACTTACGCAACTGATGATTCAACTCCAGAAAATGCCAGAACTACATAGAACAGAAATGTTGACTGCCTATAATAGTGGACATATGAACGTTATTAATACTATTTTTAACGCATTACCCACTCTTTTTAATACGTTTAAATTCGATAAAAAAATATGAAGCACCTCCTCCTGGCAAATAATTCTAATGAATATCCCGGTTTGTTTTCAGCGATACAGCATAAACAACAAAACGTTGTAGAGACGGTTTATCTTGCTTTATCTGACCATGCACGCCTGTTTGGATTTACCGCTGAAGATATTATGGATTTTTGGCAACACAAAGCCCCACAAAAATACTCTGCCTTTGAGTTGGCTTTTGAATTGGGTCACCGGGTTATTGCTGAATTAATCCTTAATACATTAAATAAGATGGCTGAAAGCTTTGGCTTTACGGATAACCCTCGATACATTGCGGAGAAAAATTATATGGAAGCTTTACTCAAAAAAGCATCTCCCCATACCGTACGCTAAATCTTTGCCTGCGCCGATACGCATAAACATCTTCCACATGCCCTTCACGTATGCGGTTTTGTAGTGCGCGCCAGTAATCAGCGCGGAACAGGTCGGCGTGCATCTCTTCAAACAGCGGACCAATACGCGGGTCGGCGCATAGCCAGTGGCGAAACTCTTCCGGGAAAACATCGCCCGGCGAGACGCTGTACCACGGTTCGCTGGCAAGTTCGTCTTCCGGATAGCGCGGCGGCGGGATGTCGCGGAAATTCACTTCCGTCATGTAGCAAATTTCATCGTAATCATAAAAAACCACACGCCCGTGACGGGTGACACCGAAGTTTTTAAACAGCATGTCGCCAGGAAAAATGTTAGCAGCGGCAAGCTGGCGAATAGCGTTACCGTATTCTTCAATGGCGTCGCGCAACTGCTGACCTTCCACTTGTTCCAGCCAGATATTGAGCGGCACCATCCGCCGCTCGATATAGAGATGGCGAATTACAATCTGCTCACCAAGATCGGTGATTTTTTCCGCTGCTTCCTGGAGCAGTAATTCCATTAATGCCGGGGAAATATGCCGCTTCTCCAGCACAAAGTTTTCAAACTCCTGGGTGTCCGCCATTCGGCCCACACGGTCGTGCTCTTTCACCAGTTGATAGCAGGCACGAACGTGAGCGGCAGACATCTCTTTCTGCGGCGCGAACTTGTCTTTGATGACTTTGAATACCCGATCAAAGCCCGGCAGCGTAAATACCAACATCACCATTCCACGAATACCCGGCGCTTCAATGAACTGCTCATTACAGCCCTGTAGATAAACGAGATATTCGCGGTAGCTTTCGGTTTTGGCGTGCTTCTGGCAGCCGATAGCCATATACAATTCAGCAGTGGTTTTACCTGGCAGAATTTCCCGTAGCCACTCGACCAGCGCTGCGGGCAGCGGTGCATAAACCATAAAATAAGAACGCGCAAAGCCAAAAACAATGCTCGCTTCGGCGGTCGTCGTCAGGCAGGTATCAATAAATAACTCGCCGTCGTCCGTCTGGTGGATCGGCAGTAAGAAGGGCAACGTGCCGGAAGGCGTGATCAGTTTGCCCACCAGCCAGGCGGCTTTATTGCGGTAAAACAGTTCGTTCGCCACCTGTAAATGACTTTCCGCGAGGTTGTCTGTCCCCAGCGTTTCCGTCAGATGGCGAATGATGTAATGAATGTCACGGCTTTTATTCTGCCAGCGCAGGCGCAGCGGCAGGTCGCTGATAACGCGCATCAGTAGAGATTCCCAGCCGTGATCGGGGTGAAAGTCTTTCGCCAGCGGGCGGGGAATGGTACGAAAGCGGCGCTCTGGCTGAGAGCTAAAGATAAAAAGCCGCTCGGGAGTAAGCGAGCGGTGGTCAAATAACCGACAGTACACGGAGTTAAAAAAGCTCTCCGCAATCTCGAAGCGCGGGTAATCCGGCAACAGCCGCGTGTAATGCTCTTTAACGCGCAGTAAAAATGCCGCGTCCGTACTTTGGCCGTTAGTAATGCAGCGCAGTTGCTCCACGACCAGACCAACGTGATGATCGTAAAGATGGATACGGTTTTTCATCGCCTGCTGGACAGCATGCCAGTCGGCCTGTTCGAAACGCTGCTGCGCCCCGGAAGTCACTTCGAGGAATCGACCATACTGAGCGTCGAAGCCTTGCAAAATGGTTTGAGCAATCAGTAATTCCAGGCCACGCGGCATTTAGCGCCCTCATCAGGAGCAGAGAATTGCCGGATGCGGCGTAAACGCCTTATCCAGCCTACGTTCGGCAACGGTTGTAGGCATGATAAGACGCGCAAGCGTCGCATCAGGCATCGTGCACCGATTGCCGGATGCGGCGTAAATGCCTTATCCGGCCTACGTTCGGCAACGGCTGTAGGCATGATAAGACGCGCAAGCGTCGCATCAGGCATCGTGCACCGATTGCCGGATGCGGCGTGAACGCCTTATCCGGCCTACAGTCAGCAACGGTTGTTGTTGCTTAGAACTGCGATTCTTCAGTGGAGCCGGTCAGCGCGGTGACTGAAGACGTGCCGCCCTGAATAATAGTCGTCACTTTATCGAAGTAACCTGTACCCACTTCCTGCTGGTGAGATACGAAGGTATAGCCATCTTTCGCGGCGGCAAATTCCGGCTGCTGCACTTTCTCAACGTAGTGCTTCATACCCTCGCCCTGGGCATAGGCGTTTGCCAGGTCAAACATGTTGAACCACATGCTGTGGATACCTGCCAGGGTGATGAACTGGAACTTGTAGCCCATATCCGACAGCTGCTGCTGGAAGCTGGCAATAGTTTTGTCGTCGAGGTTTTTCTGCCAGTTGAACGACGGCGAGCAGTTATAAGCCAGCAGTTTGCCCGGATATTTCGCGTGGATAGCTTGTGCAAAGCGACGCGCCAGTTCCAGATCCGGCGTGGAGGTTTCACACCAGACCAGGTCAGCATATGGCGCATACGCCAGGCCACGGCTGATCGCTTGCTCAATGCCCGCATGAGTACGGAAGAAGCCTTCACTGGTACGCTCGCCAGTAATAAATTCACTGTCATACGGGTCGCAATCGGAGGTAATCAGATCCGCCGCATCGGCATCGGTACGAGCAACCAGCAGGGTTGGAACGCCCGTCACGTCAGCTGCAAGACGCGCCGCGACCAGTTTCTGAATAGCTTCCTGAGTTGGCACCAAAACTTTGCCGCCCATGTGACCGCATTTCTTCACTGACGCCAGCTGATCTTCGAAGTGAACTGCCGCTGCACCGGCTTCAATCATCGCTTTCATCAGTTCAAAGGCATTCAGGACACCGCCAAAACCGGCTTCCGCATCGGCAACGATCGGCAGGAAGTAATCGACATAGCGCGGATCGCCCGGCTCAATGCCTGCGGACCATTGGATCTGATCGGCACGACGGAAGGTGTTGTTGATCCGCTCCACCACAGCTGGCACCGAGTTTGCCGGATAGAGCGACTGATCCGGATACATGCTGGCCGCCAGGTTAGCGTCCGCCGCTACCTGCCATCCCGACAGATAGACTGCTTCAATACCCGCTTTCGCCTGTTGCAGCGCCTGACCGCCAGTCAGTGCACCGAGGCTGTTGATGTAGCCTTTTTTCGACTCGCCATGCAGCAGACGCCACATTTTCGCCGCGCCCAGTTGCGCCAGGGTGCATTCAGGATTGACTGAACCGCGTAATTTCACCACATCTTCCGCGCTGTATGGGCGAGTAATGCCTTCCCAACGCGGTTGAGTCCACTCTTTCTGTAATTCTTCAATTTGTTGTGTACGGGTTTTCATGTGCAGATGCTCCATAGTTATGTGGTGGTTTACGCTAACAGGCGGTAGCCTGGCAGGGTCAGGAAATCAATTAACTCATCGGAAGTGGTGATCTGTTCCATCAAGCGTGCGGCATCGTCAAAACGCCCCTGGGAGAAACGTTCTTCGCCCAGTTCGCTGGCAATGACTTTCATCTCTTCACCCAGCATCTGGCGGAACAAGGCTTTGGTCACCGGTTTGCCATTGCTCAACGTTTTTTGATGATGGATCCACTGCCAGATTGAGGTACGGGAAATTTCAGCCGTCGCCGCATCTTCCATCAGGCCATAAATCGGCACGCAGCCGTTGCCGGAGATCCATGCTTCGATGTACTGCACTGCCACGCGAATGTTGGCGCGCATACCTTCTTCGGTGCGTTCACCATCACAAGGTGCCAGCAGCTGATCGGCAGTAATCGGCACGTCTTGTTCGCGCATCACTTCAAGCTGATTTTTACGGGAGCCGAGAATGTCGTTGAATACCGCCATTGCCGTATCCGCAAGGCCTGGGTGAGCAATCCATGTGCCATCGTGACCGTTATTGGCTTCCAGCGCTTTATCCGCTTTTACTTTGTTGAGCACCTGGTTATTGCGCTCTTCATCTTTGCTCGGAATAAACGCTGCCATGCCGCCCATCGCAAAAGCACCGCGTTTATGGCAGGTTTTAATCAACAGGCGTGAGTAAGCATTCAGGAATGGTTTATCCATCGTCACTGCCTGTCTGTCTGGCAGGACGCGATCGGGATAGTTTTTCAACGTTTTGATATAGCTGAAGATGTAATCCCAACGACCGCAGTTCAGACCAACAATATGGTCACGCAGCGCGTGAAGGATTTCATCCATCTGGAACACGGCGGGCAGCGTTTCAATCAGCAACGTCGCCTTGATGGTGCCGCGCGGCAGATTAAAGCGATCTTCTGCATAGCTGAAGACTTCGCTCCACCAGGCCGCTTCCTGCCAGGACTGGGTTTTCGGCAGATAGAAATAGGGACCGCTGCCCTTTGCCAACAGTGCCTGATAGTTGTGGAAGAAATAGAGCGCAAAATCAAACAGGCTACCGGGGATTGCCTCACCACGCCAGGTGACATGTTTTTCCGGCAAGTGCAGACCGCGTACCCGACAAATCAAAACCGCTGGATTGGGCTTGAGCTGATAAATTTTGCCTGCTTCATTGGTATAGCTGATGGTGCCGTTAACCGCATCGCGCAGGTTAATTTGCCCGTCGATCACTTTGTTCCAGTCTGGTGCCAGTGAATCTTCGAAATCGGCCATAAAGACTTTCACATTGGCGTTCAGTGCGTTGATCACCATCTTGCGCTCAACCGGGCCAGTTATCTCGACTCGACGATCTTGTAAGTCCGCGGGAATACCACGAATTTTCCAGTCCGTATCGCGAATGGAAGCTGTTTCCGAAATAAAATCAGGCAAAGTTCCGTTATCAATATCTTGCTGCTGCTGAATGCGCGCTGCCAGAAGTTTATTGCGTTGTGGCGTAAAATGCGTCACCAGCTCAGTCAGAAATTCTACCGCTTCGGCAGTAAGAATTTGCTTCTCCTGCTCGCCATACGGCCTTATGAAAGCCAGTTCATCGGTTGTTGTTGCCTGTTCAGTCATCGTGCAGCTCCTCGTCATGGATCCGAAAACTTCCCCACTGTGAACGAAGGATCGTTGTGCGCTTTTCGTTCAGCACAACTAAGACTACTCATTTAAAATGCAAAATCAAAAACAATTTCCATTTTAATTAAAAATACTTGATAACTTATTGATAACAATATGAATAAAATTTATTCACCTCCTGAGGTGCGTTTCGGAAATAAAAAAGGCACCCGAAGGTGCCTGAGGTAAGGTGCTGAATCGCTTAACGATCGACTATCACAGAAGATTAATCCAGCGTTGGATTCATGTGCCGTAGATCGTATGGCGTGATCTGATAGACGTAATAGTTGAGCCAGTTGGTAAACAGCAAATTACCGTGACTACGCCAGCTCGCTCGCGGTGTATTTTGCGGATCATTGTGCGGGAAATAGTTATACGGTACTTCCGGGCCTAGTCCGGCTTCCACATCGCGGAAATATTCCTGCGCCAGCGTTTGCGCATCATATTCGGGATGGCCCGTCACAAAGGCAATGCGCTTATCTTTGCTGGCAAACAGATATGCATCCCCTTCTTCCGTCTCTGCCAGAATTTCCAGATCGGTGTAATCACGAATCAACGCTGCCGGAAAGTCAGCATAGCGCGAATGTGGTGCCAGGAATGAATCATCAAAGCCACGCGTCAGAAGCGCATGAGGATGGAGAATATGATGCTCGTAAACGCCAGAGAGTTTGTCGGTGCGAGTTTGCTTAGGAATGCCGTAGAGGATATTGAGCGCGGCCTGTACCGCCCAGCAGACAAACAGCGTCGAGGTGACGTGATCTTTCGACCACTCCAGCACCTGTTTGATCTGCGGCCAGTAAGCGACATCATTAAACTCCACCAGGCCCAGCGGCGCACCGGTTACAATCAGACCGTCAAAGTTCTGTTCCTGAATATCTTCAAAGTTACAGTAGAAGTTGTTCAGATGCTCTGCGGGCGTGTTGCGCGATTCACGGGAATCGATGCGCAACAGCTGAATATCGACCTGCAAAGGTGAGTTTGAAAGCAGGCGCAGAAACTGATTTTCAGTTTCAATCTTCTTCGGCATCAGGTTAAGGATCAGAACCTTAAGTGGACGAATTTCCTGACCAGACGCACGAGAAGTTGTCATCACAAAGACGTTTTCTTCACGCAAGAAATTGACGGCGGGTAGCTCGTCCGGCACACGAATAGGCATAACCTGATTACCTCACTACATACGCTTATACGTTTAGACATCCAGATAGCTGAAGATAACCAGAAAATTTGCCAATGTCGAGCCTGCATGTTGAAGGTGAGAAAGTTTCAAGGAAAAGGCTACGTTAGAATATAAGAATGACGAAAAGGAGAGAAAATGGTTATTAGTATTCGCCGCTCACAGCATGAGGAAGGGGAGGAACTCGTTGCGATTTGGTGTCGATCTGTCGATGCCACCCACGATTTTTTATCAGCAGAGTATCGGGCCGAGCTGGAAGAGCTGGTTCGTTCCTTTCTGCCGGAAGCACCGTTGTGGGTCGCGGTTAATGAACGGGATCAGCCGGTTGGGTTTATGTTGTTAAGTGGGCAGCATATGGATGCGCTGTTTATCGATCCTGATGTGCGCGGCTGCGGCGTGGGTCGGATGCTGGTGGAGCATGCGCTCTCGATGGCACCGGAACTGACAACCAACGTTAATGAGCAAAATGAGCAGGCGGTTGGGTTCTATAAGAAGGTGGGTTTTAAGGTTACGGGACGCTCTGAGGTGGACGATTTGGGGAAACCGTATCCGTTGCTGAATCTGGCGTATGTGGGGGAATAAGCCGCCCCTGCCGTGCCTGCCCAGGCTGGAGAAGACGCGCCAGCGTCGCACCCGGCATTTTTTTCACCAACGCAAAAAGGCCATCGTGACTGATGGCCTTTCGCTTAATTTGATGCCTGGC
>ERZ1034962.12-NODE-12-length-149922-cov-99.099195_pt1 | contig 149922 bp, 137 predicted proteins | sample MGYA00520696_ERZ1034962 | MGnify/ENA primary metagenome ERZ1034962 (study PRJEB33766, sample SAMN09781770) | gut metagenome | biome: gut microbiome | host: Homo sapiens | place: Madagascar | study: EMG produced TPA metagenomics assembly of the PRJNA485056 data...
TCGGCTGACCGACAGCCTCCACGAATGCCGATTTGCCAACGGTGTTCACACTGCGAACGTAAAAATAATAATCATGGCCCGGTTTGATATTGATACTGGCGGCTATCCAGTACAGTGCCGTACCAAGATAACGCGCGCTGGTTTCAACCTGCCTGATATCCGCAATCCGTTTTTCCGAGAACCAGAACTCAAACTGTACCGTCGGGTCATAAACCGCAAGATGCGGCGTGGCGGTTATCTGAAAATAGCCCGGCGTCAGCTCAATCCGCGACGGCGCTGCCGGTGCGGCAATCCGGAACGATACCGACGCCGGATCGCCCTGCTGCCCCCACGCATTTACTGCCCGGACTGTCAGCCTGTAGTTCCCCAGCGCCAGTTGTGTGAAGCGGTAAGTGGTTTCCGTCGTCCGGGCCGTGCTGACCAGCCGCTCACTGCCGTCATCCGCTGTTACGGTCAGACGGAGCAGGAAGCTCACGCCCTTCACCACCTTCGGCGTGTCCCAGCGCGCCAGCACCTGATATTCCCCGCTGTCTGCGGTGACTTCGGCAGTCAGGTGCTGCACCGCTGGCGGCGTGACACCATTCACCGTGCCGCTCTGGTCGCCGTCAAAGTGCGCCCCGTTATCCACGATGGCTTCTTTTTCCGGCACATGCTGCACGGCGGTGATGGCATACGTGCCGTCGTCGTTCTCACGGATACTCACGCAGCGGAACAGGCGCTGGCGCAGCGTCGGCAGCTTCAGCCCCCACACGCTGTATCCGGCAACGCCGTCAGGAACACGGCTCACTTTTACCTTCACGCCGTCGGTGACGGACTGGACCTCCACGCTGACCGGATTGCCACTTCCGTCAACCAGGCTTATCAGCGTGGTACCGGAGGATGGCAGCGTGATTTCACGGTCGAGCGTCAGCGTCCGGGTCTGGCTGTTTACCGCCAGCACGCGCCCGCCGATGCTGATACCGGCATAGTCATCATCACAGATTTCAATGACATCGCCCGGCACATGGCGAAGCCCTTCTGCGCCCACGCTGAAGTCCACGGTCTGCGTTTCCAGCAGTTCTGTTTTAATCAGCCACAGCCCGGCGCGGTGTGCCTGCCCCCGGCTGGTACAGCCAAAGGCATCCATCTTCGTGACGTTACGACCGTAACGGGCAATGGCCTGCGTGTCCTCCACAAGCTCTGTTGCCGTCTCCCAGCCATTGTCCGGGTCAATCCAGTTCACCTCAACGGCATTATGGCGGTCCTTCAGGGCGCTGAAGCTGTAGCGGAACGGCGCGCCATCATCCGGCATCACCACATTACTGCGGTTATAGGTCCACACCTTATCTGATGGTCGGTCCTGCACGAACATCAGCGTCTGCCCGTTCCATACCGGCATACAGCGCATCGCCGAGCAGAAATCACTGAGCACATCCCACGCCTTGCGCTGCGTGGTCAGCCAGGCATTACAGGTGATGCGCGGCTCCGTGCCGCCAAAGCCGTCCGGCACCGACTGGTCGCAGTACTGGCCGATGACATACAGCGCCCATTTATCCACATCCGCCGCACCAAGACGTTTCCCCATGCCGTAGCGCGGGTGGGTCAGCATATCCCACAGACACCAGGCCATGTTGTTGCTGTATGCTGGCTTAAACGTTCCGTCCCAGATACCGCTGTATTGCCGCGTCTGCGGGTTATAGTTCGACGGCACCTGCAGAATGCGCCCGCGCAGATGATAATTACGGCTCACCTGCTGGCTGCCGAACTGCTCCGAGTCCACCTGCACGCCGACCAGTGCCGTGTTCGGGTAGCACTGTTTCACATCGATGATTTCGGTGTATGACGACCAGAGCGTTTTGTTCTGCAGCTGGTCTGTGGTGCTGTCCGGCGTCATCCTGCGCATCCGGATATTAAACGGGCGCGGCGGCAGGTTATCCACCACCACCGAGGCCAGATACTGCGACGTGGTTTTGCCCTTAATGGTGATGTCTTTTTCCGTCACCCAGCCACCGTTACGTTGTATCTGAACCAGCAGGCGGACTTCCGACGGATTCCGGTCACCCTTTGAGGTGGTTTCCACCAGTGCCTGCACGCCGAAAGTAAAACGCAGACGGTCAATGTTTGCCGACGTGATGGTCCGGGTGATCGGCGTGTCATATTTCACTTCCGTACCCAGCACCGTCTCGGAGCCGGAGGATTCAAAGCCCTCAGGCGGTGTCTGCTCCTGCTCACCTGCCCGGAACACCACCGTGACGCCGGAGATATTGGTATTCCCCTCACTGTCCAGCACCGGCGTACTGTTCAGCAGCACGCTTTTTAATCCATCCACCGGACCTTCAACCGGCCCTTCGCTGATGGCATCGATCACACTCAGCAGCTGCGTGGACTTCAGGTTGTCCTTCGCTTCGCGCGGGGTATGCCCCTTACTGCTACCTTTACCCATTCCTCACACTCCATAAACAACAAAGCCGCCCAAAAGGCGGCTCATGAGTTACGGCAGGATTAACTATTATTTACATGCATTAACACTATCAGCAAAAATTTTTGGCGTTAATGCTGGTACGCGTTCATAAAGAGTAAAACTACTGCCATTTCCTGCTTTTTTGATATCAAGCACAACATCATACCCACCCATAGCCTGTGGAACTAAAAGGCTTACCCCATTCTCAATAGGAAGGGATGTTATAGGTGTTCCATTACCAGCCCATTGTCTGGATATGCAGCCTGACAATTCATCAATATTTTTTAATGAATTACCTTCCATTACAGGCTTGCCGGATTTTACGTAATCCAAAGATTTACATCCTGTTAAGGCAATAATCGTGCAGAATAAAATCGTTTTGCTCATATAGCTAACCAACAGAATAATTATCAGTGTTCGATATAAATATTAAATCAGTTAGAACATGAGTAAATAATATTACCGCCCAATTACCACAACCTGACCACCATCCCCTTCATCTGCCGTGCTGATCTCCTGAGATGCCACACGTGACCCCACGCGCATTTCACCGTACAGAACAGGCAGGACATTGCCCTGGGCAACCATGTTATCCAATGAGGAAAAATAGGTATTTTGCTTACCGTTATCAGTGGCTGACACTTTAGGCGTTTTGGCTTTCGGTGCCAGCATCTGCGCAACACCGCCTAAAACCATACCTGCCCCAAGAGAGAACATGAGATTACTTGCAACAATACTAAGCCCCGGCATCCAGATTGCCGTAGCAATTAGCGCCGCACCCAGCACTGCCTGAAAAATACCGCCACTTTTGGCACCCGCCAGACGCGGTACGATGTGGATCACGGCACCATTTGCCAGCGGCTCATTAAGACGGGCAGATAATTCGTTTTCGCCTGCATCACGCCCGGAAATGCGCACCTGATACCAGCCCTCATTCAGTTTCTGGCGAAACGCCGGAAGCTGCGTGGCCAGCGCCCGGATGGCTTCAGCCCCCGTTTTCACACGAAGGTCGATGCGGCGACCAAATCGTTGTAAATCCCCGTAAAGGCAGATGCGTGCCATGCCCGGTGACGCCAGAGGGAGTGTGTGCGTCGCTGCCATTTGTCGGTATACCTCTCTCGTTTGCTCAGTTGTTCAGGAATATGGTGCAGCAGCTCGCCGTCACCACAGTAAATGGCGGCATGATTCGGCACCGATGAACCAAAACAGCACAGCAGCACATCGCCCGGCTGCGCCGCTGACAACGGCACCTGATACAGCCCCGTCGCCTCCAGATTATCCAGATAGAGATTCTGGCCGTTACGCCACCAGTCATCCTCACGATAAAAGTCCGGCATCTCAATCCCCGCCAGATGATAAGCATCCCGGAACAGTGTGTAACAGTCCGTCACACCGTGCTCAAAGCGCCGCCCGGTGAGATGCGGCACACAGCGGAACTTATGAATCGTCCCCCGGCAGACCAGCCACCACGGCAAATCACTCTGCACCTGCAGCCGCCGGTCGGCCTCACTCAGCCAGGGCAGACCACCGGGGTGGCTGTGGACCAGCGCCACAATCTCACCCTGCATTTCTGCCTGCAGCCAGTCCTCCGGCGACATCCGGAAATACTCCTCCGGCTCACCGGAGATATTCACGCAGGGAAAATATCTTTCCCCCTCCGGCGTTCTCACCACGAAGCCGCACGACTCCGCTGGCGCACATCGCCGGGCGTGCGCCAGAATCGCTGATTCTGTCTCTGTCATGGGATTACTGCGAAAGTTTGTTAATGGAAAGGAAGCCGCCAAAGTTGCCGACATTATTGCGAAACTTACAGCCACTCAGGCATTTACTGCATTTATCTTTCGTGATATCGGACGTCGGCTGGTCATATTCATCCGCGACAGCCGGACCGCTATAACCGCACTCATCACCGCGATAGGTCCAGGTACAGGTGTTGGCCAGCATGATGCGCCCCGGAAAAACAGCGCCATCCGTTTCCGTCGGCGTGGACAGTACAAAAGAGGCGCTCACCGCGCTCAGTTCGCTGCACTGCTCGATGCGCCAGCGGCTGATCACCTCCTGCTCCGGATCGGCATCGCTATTTCCGTTGACGAAGTTCACCGCATCCAGAAAACGGGCGTAAACCTTACGCCTGACCACCGTTCCTCCGACCAGACTCTGCAGGTCTTCCGCCATCCCGGTGACCATGCCGTGCAGATTAGAGACTTTCAGCGTTGGCCTTGCACTGGCTCCTTTGCCGTTCATCTCAAATCCACTTCCCTGAATGGGATAGGCCTGATACTGCCGCCCCTGCCAGGTGACTGGTTCACCTTTTTCGTTCTGCTCATTACAGAAGAAATAACGATCTCCGCCGACCTCTGTCAGATCGATTTCCCAGAGCACCACGCTGGCAGACTGCTCCGCACGGGTGCATTCATTCAGTGTTTCCTGTCGGATATTCTGCATCAGTTCACCACCTGTTCAAACTCTGCGCTGAACTCAACACGCAACATACTGACCCGCGACGACCATTTTGCGCAGGTCACCTTTATCTGCCGGTAGCCATAAGGCGGCGTCCACAGAAAGGCCTTCCAGCCCCCGTGCTCAGCCAGAAACGATTCCAGTGCCGTGGCCTCCTCGCGGGGAACAGAAAGCGTCACGCTGTACGTTTTCAGGTCAGCGTTCAGCCCGGCAGGCGCACGCTGAGAATAGCCATCACCAAAGCGCACCTTTATTACGGAAGGGGCCGAAGCCACATCCATACCGGGTTTCACTTTCCAGCGGAAGGTTTTCATCGTCCACCTCCGGAGAACAGACCACCATCACGGGACTGCTGTTGCATAAAGTCCGCTGCTGCTTTTTTCCCGAGGTCATAAACCACCTTCAGGGCAGCCGGACCTATCTGCCCGTTCGTGCCATCGTTATTGATCTCGATGTTGTACTGCGGGGCAAACATCGCCATACCTGAACCACCAATATCCGCCACAACCCCCAGCTTACCGTCAGCACCACGACGCAGAGGCAGAATGGCTTCAGGCCCAGCTTCCCCCATCACACCTGCACCTTTTGCAAAAGCAAAAAACGTCGGACGGTTAACCACCGTGCCACTGTAGCGACTCAAATCAGCAGACTGATAAACACCACCATCAGCATTGGGCGTCACACTGGCAGTTGCTGCACTCCCCCAGCCAAACGCCGAACCAATCCCCTTAACTGCCTGCATCATGGACATCTGAGCCATGATTTTTGCCAGATCAGAAAGGAGCGAGGCGGTAAAAGATTTGAAGTTCAGTTTTCCGGTGGTACAGAATGTTGCCAGTGCATTACCTGCACTATTAAATGCCGCTGTAAGCATCTGCTCCGCAGTGCCTGCCGCATTATCCGCATCTGCCGTGAAATTCTGAAACGCCCGCATGGCACCGTTTTTCCAGTTACCCTGAGCAATTTCAAGCTGTTGCCAGTAACGGCGATTCTCATTCAGTTGCCTGTTCAGGCTCTCCGTCAGCGCCTGCTCGGCCTTTCTGTAGTCATCCGTGTTATATGTCCCTTTCTGCTCACTATCCCGCCTCAACTGCTCCAGCTGTTGCTGGTATTTCTGGCGAAGGCTCAGTTGTACCTGATATCGCTGCCGCTGCTGATCACCCATACCCACCGTGGCGATATCCAGGTCATGTTGCTGACGCTGAGCGCGCTCTTCTTCAGCCAGTTGACTGGTCAGCTGAATTGTTTTTTTCTTCAGATCGTTGAGTGCCGTCTGTTTCTGAAGCTCCTGCTGTTTTACATCCAGCAGCGTCAGTGCCTGAATCAGTTCATCTTTACGGGCCAGCACACTCTTTTCATCTGCCGTCAGTTTTTTCCCGTCCAGGTCGCTGATGCGCTGCTGCAGAGCCAGAAGCTGTTTATGCGCTTCTGTCATCCTGTCAGTGGCAATGCCTGCTGACTGTCTGGCAGCAGCAATCTGCCCTTCCACCTGTGCCTGTTGCTGGCTGTACTGCAGCAATAACCGGGTGGCCTCATCATTACGGGTTTCGCGTGTTTTTTTCTTACCGGATGCCAGGGCTTTCTCGTAACGTTCATTTTCACGTTGTATCGCCGCATCCCTGACAGCCTGATCGGCGTACTGCATGGCATTAATACGCGCAATTTCACGCTGATGTCGTGCTGCTTCCGTTTCATTCATCCGGTTCAGTGCAGCATTTTCAGCATTACGGCGTTTCTGTTGCTCCTGATAATTCCGCTCTGCCTGCTCTTTTGCATCCTGCAAATCCTTCTGGCGTTTTTTCTCCTGAAGCTCGTTAAGACGCTGCTGATCGTATTCAACCTGAGAAGATGATGCCGTCCAGGGGAGTCTTTTCGCCCGCGATACTTTCTCCTGCAAAGTGGCAATCTGCGCATCCAGCGAATCTTCACGACCAATATTCATGGCCGCATCCCAGAACTGCTTCCACCAGTCAGACAAGGTTTGCAGCGTACTACCCAGCGCATTGAGGTTATTATCAATATCCGCAGTACGCCGACCGGTTTCCTCTGCCAGTGCAAACATGGCTATCCGTGCCGCATCACTGGAGCGCCCCTGCTCTCCAAGGACGCGTATCTGCTCAAGCTGAGTGGCAGTAAGAAAATGCAGCTCATTGTCCAGAGCCTTCGCGGCATTTACAGGATCATCCTTCAGCCGCTTAAACTGATTTATGGTATCGCTGATCGACTGGCCAACCGATCGCTCCATCTGTGCGGCAGCTCTCGCCACCATACCGATATCGTTTCCACGAAATGCACCACTCCCCACCACCTGAGCCAGCGCACCGGCTGCAGCATGTTGCGTGATACCATTCCCGGAAATAGCACGACTGAGCGTCCACAGCTGCCCGGCAGTGACTCCGGCATAATGCCCCGTCAGCGACAGCTGGCGGTTAAATTCTTCCCCCTCCTTCTGACCGTCATACCAGGCTTTACCCAGACCATAGACGGCCGCGGTAATACCGCCAATAACCCCGCCCAGCATCATGCCTTTCGGTGACATCAGTGTGTCTATCCATCCGGCACGGTTAGCCAGCGTTATCCCGGATCCCCTCAGCGCCCCTAAATTGCCGCGGGCCAGTTCACCTATCAGAACGCCTATCTCCTGGCGGGCCGCTGCACTTTTCAGACCCAGCGAATGCGTGGCTTTTCCTGCCCGCTCCATTTTGCGGATATACACTTCTGCAGCACTGCTTACCCCCAGCTGGGCAGCTCTGGCACGAAGCAACTCAGAAGAAGAAAGATTCTGGCGGGTTGCCTGCTCTTTAAGCTGACGGATAAACGCCACTTTCTGTCGGGTAGCCTCTGCCTCAGCCTGCGTAAGAACACGGGTTTTCGCCGTAACCTCAGAAATCAGCGCCAGATAATCCTGCTGACCAATCCCGCCACTGTTTCTGGCCTGTCGGATCTGCTGCTGAATACGCTGTAACTCCTGCAACCCCGCACTGGCCTGTTTCACACTGTCAATCTGACGATAAAACGCGGCAGCCGCTTTATCCTGAGCCTCCGCCAGAGCCATGGCCTGTGCCTGTTCCTCGCGCATTTTCTGGCTCAGTGCCTCCATACGCTGGCGGGTTTGCTCCACCTCGCGGGCCATGCGTTCATGAGCCTGTGCGCTCTTCTCCACCGTCTGCGCATGGACGGATGCGGCTGTTGCAGCCGAAGAAGCCGCCTGCATTGTCTGCCGGGCGGCCTGAGTCTGACGCTCCATAAAACGCTGCATACGGGCAGAAGACCGTTCTGCATCGCTGGCTGCACCATTCAGAAGGTTTTTGATACGGGGAATTTCATTTTTAAACTCTGCCGCATCAATCCCCAAATCAATGACCAGGTTGGCTATCTGGTCCATAACGCACACCTCCGGAAATACCTTCCCCAAGATGCATCAGTTCTTCGTCCGTTCGCTCCGGTATCCCGTTCTCTTCCGGTAAAAGGCTGAAATCAGCCACCGCAGCATCACTGCTGCCGGACACCATTCTCACGATCAATGCCTTCAGCGAGGCAAACTGCGCATCCATCCACACATCACTGAAGCTCTGCATCCGGAAATAATCGCCCCACTCACCAAGCTCAGTGGCCGACATTTCCGACAGCATCCGCCGCCAGTCTGCCCGCCGGAACTCCCGGGCAAGCCGCATGACAAACTGCATTTCCCGCGTCAGGACTTTTCCGGCGTCAGCACCTCATGCTCCAAATCCCCGGCATTCTCAATGGCTCCCATACCGCTCAGCGACAGAACCATCTCCGCCCCCGCTCCCAGGGCATCATACGACCATGTTGTAATAACGGATGCGCAAAGCGTCTCAACATCCTGAGACTGTTCCGCATTCCACAGTGAGCGGGAAACCAGCCAGGCATTGATATCCATCCCCATCCGCAGAAAAGCAATCTGTCGTTCAGCCTCCGGCAGTTCTCCCTCTTCGGCATCAAACTTTGCCGTTCGCTGCTGAACAAACGCCAGATATTCAATTCTCTGCAGCCCGGACAGCTCACTGAGCACCACGGACTGCTTTTCATAATTAAACGTGCCCTGTTTCAGAAACATCATGTTCTCCACCTGCAAAAAAGCCCCGGATAATCGGGGCAAATGATGAGTATCGTCCTGTTAACCTGCGGCGCTGACGGCCACCGTAGCCACTGCCACAAAATCGCCGTCAGAAGTCATGCCCACAATGCTGACACTGCCCTGCTTCACGCCTTTCACCGTGGCCACAAGCCCGTTCAGGGTCACCGTGGCAGTCTGTGGATCTGTCGAATGCACACTGATCGCTTTGTCACTGGCTCCGTCAGGTTTTACTGTAAAGGTCAGCGTGGTGGTTGCTCCCACTTTTACACTGGCAGATGCCGGTGCCACCGTCAGCCCGGTAACGCCCACGGTTTCAGTGCCTTCTTCTGCCAGATACGGACGCCCCACACCGCTGATTTTCACTGTGCGGGTCATCACGTCTTTTGAGGCAATGGTTTTACCCAGTGAACTCAGCCAGCCACGGAAAACATCAACAGTACCGTTGGGATATTTGATACGAAACGCGCAGACTTCACCGGAGTCGAACAACTGAACCAGTTTTTTCTGCCCGCTGTCACCCGGACGCCAGGCCAGCGTCGCCGAAGTATCACCGACGGATTTCTGCCCCTGGGTTGTCGTTTTCCAGTCTGCATCTTCATCATCGAGATAAGTGTCATCTTCTGCATCAGCGGTCATTTCGCCAGGCTGCAGATCCTTCACCATCGCAAGACGCAGCCAGTCAGTGTCCGATAAAGGGTTCGCAAACGCATCGCCCTTGCCGGTGTACATCCAGAACGTCGTTCCCGCACCTTTCGTTTTTGCCAGTGGATTTGGTGTGGTCATTGCCACCTCCTTAATTCGTGTACGTGATCTGGTACGTGATTTCCGCCATCGCCCAGGTGGCCATCTCATTATCACGTTGATAGTTAAAACCGAGTGGGATCAGGGTGTCGATGAGTCCGGAAAGTGCCGGTACATCATTCAGGGCCGGGAAAATGGTGCTCTCCATCCACATATCCAGCTCTGAATCCGGTGCCTGTGCCCGGATGAAGACGGCAATATGCAGAACAGCCTGCCAGTCATCTTCATCCGTCATTTTTCCGGTGTACTGAGCATCACTCAGCCACACCGCCACGGCAGGCAGTTCCTGCGCATCAATAAATGCCGGAAGCCCGTCAAAAAATGTGGCGCTGTCTCCACACTGTTCCCGAAGGCGTGCCAGTACGGCCTGGCGGATTTGTGTATGTCGGTTCATCGGGTCAGCCATAACCTCAGTTGTTGTTTCAGTGCATACCCCAGCTGTTTCGGCATTTCCGCAGCAATGATGCGATCGCGGGCATCTTCAAATGCCTGTGTCAGCGGTCCGGACAGCGGGATTTTCACCACATCAATGGGGTAACGATTTTTGCCATCAATACGCCGCATCACATGCCAGCGACCATTCGCCAGTTGCTGAATAAACGCATCCCGGAAAAGATATTTACCCACCTTCAGCACGCTGCCACGGTACTGCAGTTTTCCACCACGCCGGGCCAGTCTGACCCGGGTTGTCCCCAGCTTAATGGCGGGCAGATTGCCCCGGTTAACGCGGATCCTGGCCGTCATTTTTCCTGACGGACTGGCTTTAAACACCCGGACACGCTGACGTACCAGTTTCAGGGGGATCCCTTTCACCTGGTTATCTCCCGCAACGGTATTCCCGGCAACCTGCCGGGTGGCAACCGAGACCGCTTTCTGTGCCACACGGTTTATCGCCCATGCGCTGGCCTGTGGCACCATACGGGTATCAAGGCTGTTCAGATTGCGGATGGCATTCTCAAGCCCCTTCATCCCACACCTCTTTACTCAATAAAGATCATTGGCTTACCGTTAAAGCGTTCATGCCGTGTGACCGTCCATTGTTGTCCGTCATAAACAACGCGATCCCCGCGCCGTGGGCGGTATCCCGAAGAAAACACCACCAGAGAGACCGCAGGTCCGGACAGGGCATTCAGCTCTGCCAGTGTTTCTCCCGGGATCACGGTCATATCGACATCATTAATCGAGGCTGTCTTTCCCATCTTTCTGACCGTGATAGCATCCATACGCGCTGCCAGCCGGGAAAAGGGATCAGACATTGAGTTTTACCGGCACTTCTTCTGCACTGGTTCCGGCATCTGCCCAGACAACCCCGACCAGCGGATCAGAGCCGCTGTTAGTCAGCTGAACTTTTCCGGACTTCAGATAAACCTTCTTACCCGTTTTCATGTCATCCGTTTTCAGCTTAGGCAGCATAAACACACCTTCGGTCATACCGTCGCCTGTTTCACCTTGTGGAATATCGGTCAGCGCCACCGCAAAAACATCACCCACCTGCACCAGATCTCCGCTGCTGATGGCTGCACTGGCAACAATCGCCACCGTTTTTCCTTCTTCTACAAAATTCTTTGCCATAACTGTCTCCACACAGCCCCGTTCAGGGGCTGATTTCAGGTACAAAAAAAGCCCTTACGGGCCATCAGAGTTGTTGTCTGCGATGTTTACGCCGTACATTTCACCAGACCGCGGTGATCAACTGGCGCGACACCGGCGTCAATACGCACTTTCGTTGTCACGCCATCCACACTGAAGCCCTCCATCTGATCAATATATGGCGTATCCACACCGTTGAGATAAGCCACTTCAATCGTATCGGAGCCTTTTGACGCAGCCAGGTAGAAGGTGGTCTGGCTGTTATCATCAAGACGAGGCTCTGCAATAACGGTCGCAAAATCTTTCACCGGGTTAATAATACCGGCGTTAATGTCAGCCCCCTTGACACTTGAGGAGCGAATGACCTGGTTAGCAACAGACTCCATCGCCGTCGGTACCAGTACGAACGCAGGACGAATATTCAGATGACGCTCCCCCTCTTTCTGAACACGCATCAACTGGCGGGCTTTATCCAGCGATGCCACGTCCATTGCAGCGTCCTCCAGTACGTTTGCATGTTTCGCTTTATCGAACAGACTTACATTATCTGTGGAGATTTTCGGGTTAGACGTCAGAATGGCATAAACCAGATCGGCAATAGTGGATTTCGCCGCACGGCCCAGCTTCATCGGGACATCGGTCAGCATATTCAGATCATCATTGATAATGGCCTGACGGGTGATACTGAACAGCTCGCCATAGGTCGCCAGTGCAATAGTGGCCTGTTTATCTCCGGTGGTGACGTATTTATATTCCGCCCCTTCACGCACCTGACGCAGAGCACTGAAGCCCCCCATACCCACGCGATGGGCAATTTTAAAATCAGACAACTGACCTTTCCGCGTCCACTGTTCATAGGTTTCAGGGGCATCCTCCCAGCCCTGCAGAATGGCTTTGTTCGCAACATCCAGCAGAATATTACCGAAGTCAGACGTACTGTGTGTGAACGCCGCACCGACCATCTGCATCGGGTTATAACCGGAAACCCCAATACCCCGTTCAGTCAGTGACATACGGGCATATTCACGCAGGGTCATCCCGTTGTAGACATTATCACGTTCGGTTTTTTCAAATCCGGCACGCGCCATCAGCGCCTGGCGGATCCCGTCCCCCACAAAATTACCGTTACCGGCATAAATATGAGCCGGGGTATTTTTATTGGATGGCGTGGACTCGCGCCCCATCTCGTTCAACAGCTTTTCGCGGGCCTGCTCCAGCGAACATTCAGGATCGGCAAGACACTGAGCCTGCAGCGTCTGATAACGCCCGCCAAACATGGCAAACAGATCATTAATACCGTTTACACGCGCTTTTTGCTCTGCCAGTACCTGCGCACGGATACTGTTTTCATCCACCACGGGTGCTGCTGCCTGCACTGGCGTCCGGGAGGCTGCAGGTTCATTATCCTGTACGCGTGGAGCACTGTTGCGTGGCGGAGTAATCATGTTTCGAATGGATTCCGGCATCTTTTTAAATTCCTCTGTACGTTTTGACTGAATACATGCCATTGCCTTAACGGCTGGCGTCACCTGATCAGCAAATCCATGTGCCAGACATTCGGCACCGGACATCCAGGTCTCATCCGCCAGCATGGCAGCAATTTCATCGGTGGTTTTCCCGGTTTTCTGTGCATAAGCGGGTAACAGAACCGCCTCAACCTTATCGAGCAGGTCGGCATAGGTGCGCATGTCCTCCGCATCACCGCCCGTAAAGCCAAATGGTTTATGAATCATCATGAAGGTGTTTTCCGGCATAATGACCGGTTTTCCCACCATCGCAATGACCGACGCCATTGACGCCGCCACACCGTCGACATAAACGGTAATGGACGCACCATGTGTTTTCAGCGCATTAAAAATGGCGATGCCTTCAAAGACATCGCCACCCGGTGAATTGATATGGAGATTAATGTGGGTGATATCGCCCAGTGCATTCAGATCACTGATAAACTGCTTCGCTGTAACACCCCAGAAACCAATCTCGTCATAAATATAAATATCCGCGTCACTCTGGTGACCAGCCTGCATCCTGAACCAGGAATTATTCTTCGGACTGGTCGTCGGTGTGCTGCGGCTCCTGTCGTTTCGTTGCGGCACTGCTGCCTCCTTTATCACTGGCCGGATCGGTATCAAATACCAGATCCAGCTTGCGGTTTTCATCAATTTCGGCCTTGCGCCGACGTTTGACATCATCCGGATTACGACCACCTGCACGTACCCAGTCTGATTCTGTCGCCGCTCCACCACGAATCTGGATTTTCCAGGCCTCAGCCTCCTTAACAGGGTCAATCCACGGCATCACCGGTCCGGAATACACCGCGGTATACAGTGAAGAACGGTCAAGATCGCGGGGTAGCCTGATAACACCGGATGCCACAGCCTGTTTCAGCCAGGCACGATACATCGGACGGGTGACGGCACCAATAAACCAGTCCTGCAGGATCAGGTAGCCATCAGTGGATTCAACCAGCTCCTGACGCTGGGCGCTGTAAGTGCCGTTATAGTTGCGCGCTGTACTGGAAAAACTCAGACGACTGCCCGCCGCCACGGCACGCAACTGACCATTACGAAAAGTTTCAAGGTTAGGATTGGGGCGATCCGACTTCACCATTCCGATTTCTTCGCCGGGTTTCAGATCATCGTAAATAATGCCTGGCTGAATGGTAAGCTCGCGTTCCTTATCCTTGCTGCCATTACCATCCGCTTCATAGCTCTGCCCGTCGCCTTTCCGGATGTACATCCCCAGAGCAGCGGCGATCCTTGCTGCAGTCAGCTCAGAATCTTCATACTCTTTCAGAGCACTGAGGCGGATCAGCACACCGGACAATAAAGACGTCCCGCGCATCTGGTGCAGACGGCGAACAAATTTAAGATGCAGCATTCGCTCTGCATCCACTTCTTTGGTTTCCATCTGCCGTCCGGATACGGGACGGCTTTTATACACCAGATATTTTTCGGGACGCCCCCAGTCATCAACAAACACGCCCTGATTCAGCCTGTTGCTCTCATCACTGGTCATGGGAATAAAGTCCGGCTCGAGCGCCTCCAGCCAGAAATGAACACCGGCAGAAGGCGTCAGGCTGTTTATGCGCCCGGAAACCATCTGGGCAAACACCTCACCATCGCGCAGCCAGGTACGCAGCATCAGACGTTCCAGCATCGGACGGGTAAACTGCCCGGTGACTTCCGGGCTGACAGACCATTCACTCCATCGGGTGCGAATCTCCGCAGCCAGATCACGGGCAATGGCCCCATTGCGTAATACCGGATGTGGCTCGACAATAATCCCGTTTTTCCCCACCACCCGTTCTTCCAGCTTGTCAAATACACCAATAACCAGATCGTGGTTGTTATCAAGGTAACGGGCCTGCTCACGTAACGACACGGCCCCGTACTGGCTTAGCTGGTCGGCAGTTCGGTTCTCCCGTCGGGCTTTGTGTGTCCGCGTCGTTTTTACGGCTTCATAAGCCTGGATCACCGCACGGGAACGCAGCCTTGCCGCTTTCCATCCAGGTGAAAAAACGCCAATCACATCATCAAGAATTGCCATCAGAACCTCGCCAGCCGGTACCCGGGATGCCCCCGTCGTCGTGTAATCAGAGCCGCAAGGCGGCGCTCCCACTCCTGCCGTCCCTGCCGGATCTCAGATAAGTTTTCCATGGTCATCTGCTGACCATTAAAGGTGACGGATTTTCCGTCCAGCACCGCCATTTCAGCTTCCATATAACGCTGAATCATGGCTTCGATATCATTCTGGTTCATAACCATCCTCCGGAAGTCAGCCAGGGGTTAACATCGTCAGTTACTGTTTTCTTCCGTTTTTGTTTTTTAACAGGCGTGGATACCGGTTCCGGTGAGGATGACGGTTCGGTACTGTCCTGGACACACTCCAGCCAGGTTTCCCGGCTCGCCCACTCCGGTGCATCCGGCCAGCGGATCTTTTCGTATCCATGCAGAATGACCAGAGCCTCGGCATACACCATCAGGTCAAAAGCTTCGTTGGCACCGCGACCCGGCTTACTCCATTTCCCGTCACTGCTCCGCTCTTCATACGTCAGTTCGTCGTAAAACCAGCTCCCCAGCCAGTCAGGGAAATGCACATAGCCGGGACCTGGCGAGTCACGCCATAACGCGTTATTCACCCGGTCTTTCAGTGCATCCGTCTGAAGAAGCCAGAGCGGCACATCACCTGCGGCCTGCGCCCGTCGGCCCGTTCGTCCGGTGTTATCAGGGAATGTACGGGTGATCAGTTTTGCGCGCCGGATGCTGTCGCCCTTAAACAGGTAAATACGTTTACCAAGGCCATCACGACGGCAACGACGCCAGAATTTATAGGCATTATCAGTGACCCCGTCTTCACCGCCGGAGTCCACCGCCATTGCCATCAGTCGCATTTGTTGAGAAGGATCGGAGGCCAGCGGCCAGCTTTTATGAAAAACATCCGTCAGCAGGACATCCCAGTCTTCCGGATAGCTGGCCGGATCAATTCGCTGGCTCTCCCCGTCGCTGTCACCGCGCAATGACTGCGTGATGTTGTAACGATCAATAATCCAGCGTTCGCCACGGCTGCCATAGCCCGTTACCTGAACCACAAAACGGCGATGACGTCCCGCCTGCACATCCACTGTCGCCACAAGGAAATTAACGCCATCCGGCACACTGCGGGAAGGAACTGGCTCTGCCCGCTGCTCAAGCAGTTCACTTTTTCGTTGCTCCATGCTGGCGCGGGGAAGATAAGGTAATCCCCAGTCGGTATTGATAACCGTCTTGAGTGTTTCTTCACTTCCGGTTGTCTCGTATTCCTGTTCTGCAGTAAGCAGTTTGTAAACGAGTTGCGAGAGTGTCTGGTAAGCAGCTGCCGGACCCTCCATCCAGAATGACGCAATACGTGAGCGTCGGGGATCACCATAACGACTGCCATCCGCATTGATGGATTCACCATCCCGCAACCAGACCCCACGTCCGTTCAGCTCACGTTTGTGTTCAGGCATAATCCGTCCTGAACAGGAAGGACACTGAATATAAGCCGCCTCACTTGCCAGCACGGGATCGGCAATATCACGGAAACCAGCAACCACATCGCCGCAGGGCTGAAAATACTCACCACAGTGTGGACAGGGCCAGTACCAGCGACGGCGATCACCACGGTTATAGAGCGACAGGATCCCCGTGGTTGGTGGAGCCTCATGCGGTGAAGTCCGTCGCCATTTCACATCCTTCACATCCCTGCCGGGGGAACTCTCCACCAACGTCATACCGCTGGACATAAATGTGGTGGTACGTTTTGAGGCAAGAGAGAAGGCATCCCCCTCGCCATCAATATCTTCCGGAAAACGGTCATAATCCGTCAGCGCGACGCATTTATAATCTGATGAGGACATGATATTGACTGACGGCCAGCCGATTTTCAGGTAGTTGCCAGCAAGGAATGTTCTGTCATAAACGTTGTTGTCATTTTTGTTCGGACTCAGGCGACTGACCACTTCCGGGCTGACGCGAAACGTTCTGGCGAGTCGTTTTTTGGAGTGTTCGCGGGCTTTTTCCTCCGTCATCTGAATGATCAGCATATCAGCAGGATCGCAAATCACGTTGTAAATCACCCAGCCGTCAATCAGGCCGATAGTCTTGCCGGTTCGTGCCGGGCCAACAAATATCACTGCGTCGTATTCACGCGAGGCCAGGCAGTTCATCGGCTCAATAACATACGGTGCCACCAGCGGATCCCACGGGACTGAGTTCCCGGCCCCCATGGGCACCCGCATATACTGAGCAACGGCATCAGCAACCCGCATTCGTCTCGGTGCGCGAAGGATATAACCTGAATCGGTTCGTGCTGCCTTTGCGGTTTCCTGATTCAGCATTACTCCTCCTGCTGTAATTCCTCCTCATCATCCGCACCTGCTTCAGTCACCCGCAGGGCTATCTGATCGCGCAGATCATCAATAATGGACTGAACACGACTCACAGCGGCAGGCTGCAGACCGCAGTCACGTTCAAGAATATCCGGTAATGTCTCCAGCACCTGCACGACCGCTTTTGCCCAGATGGCAAACTCCCGTCTGACATCACTGGCCGGAATGAGTTGTGCCGTTTCCTGTTCGAACTTAAGACGCTCACGTTCAGACTGATACCAGGCTTTGCGCTCATGCGCGTCCATTTCGCCTTCTGCAACCGGCGGTGGTAATGCCAGAAATGCCGACACAATATCAACCACCCGATAAAGCTTGAGGTTGCTTTCATGCCCCCCTGCAACGGGTAGATTTTGCAGCCTTGCCGCAGCAGTCTGGCGATGTACACCTGACAGTGCCGCCAGTTGACTGATATTAAGCGTCAGATTTTTTAACTCTCGATCCATACCCGCTCCAGAATGTTTTAAACATGCATCTTGCGAACAACTTTAGGCAAACGGTGTTAGTGATGAACAAAAAACAATCAAAATCGACACTACAAAAATAAAACCACTGTAATATCAATATATTACAGTAGTGGTGATGACGAATGAAATTTCAAAAACTAGCCTTTTTCCGCGACGCTCCCGCCCCGTGGCAGGCCACCCCACCGGAAGGACCCGCCAAAATGAGAGTGATTATCACCATTGCTGATGAATAAATTGATGAAAATCATTGAAACGCCTTTCAGCAAGATAACGGCAACGGTCGTTGTTGAACTCCGTAACTCTGCTACTAAGGTTAAAAGCATGGCCATCTTTTGCCACCGGCAAATCTTCAATGGATTTCCCCTGCCGGTTTTTTATTCCTCACATTATCGCAGCCCCTCAGTGAAGGGCTGCTGTAATGCCTGCTGTTACTCAGTAACGACCGCGCCTTCCGGTAATTTCATACCGGCAAATACCGGACAGCCCGGGGATCGTTATCTGCAGCTGGTTAGCCAGGGAGTTAATCTCAGCGACCAACACTGGCTTCGTATAGCGCCATGCCGCCAGCCCTTGTCCACAGAAGCTCGCCATATCTTTTTTCTGATCAAACTCATGACACTTCATATTGAGCTGCGCACTTAAGCTGTTGCGATGCTGAAGTTCTCCGGTGAAGTAGTCATCCAGGACTTTATAGGCTGCATATTTAAATCCGGGGTTTAGCCATGCTGCATAATCATAAGCAACAAACTTCCCGCCATATGTTCCACCGTGTACACCGCGCTCAGTAAAAACCACAGATTCGTGTTTTTTCTCCAGCTACTTAATGCGCTGGGTGCGGATATATTCCTGCGCCCCTTCCAGTTGCTTCTGCATCGTCATCAACCGTTCTCTGAGGGTGAAATAATCCCGTTCAGCGGTGTCTGCCAGTCGGGGGCTGGTTGCATTATCCATGCTGGTGGGTCCGGTGGCTTCACGCACGGCTGCGGAGCAACTGGCATTGACCCGCAGGCGCTTACGACCAGCGGCAACATCAGCGCGCAGAGTTTCATTTTCAGTTTTCGCATCGGCTAACTCCTTCGTGTATTTTGCATCGATCGCAGCAACATCACGCTGACGCTGCTGCATGTCAGCGATGGTGGCGGTCGCCTGCTTCAGCTCACTGACTTTTTTATCACGCTGTTCTTTGTAGGCGATGGCGTTATCACGGTAATGATTGACCGCCCACGACAGGCAGACGATGATGCAGATAACCAGAGCGGAGATAATCGCGGTTACTCTGCTCATTGTTGCCCCCACAAACAGACTTCACGCTCAATCTCACGACGAGTCATCAGGCCTTTCCATTGCTTACCGCCAGCGTATGCCCAGCGACGTAGCTGGTCACATGCGCCCTTGATATCGCCCTGGTTTATTTTGCGAAGAAGAGTAGATGTTCTGAAATTGCCTGCGCCCACGTTATAGACGAACGAGTAAAGAGCGCCGCGCGTTGTTTCCGGTATATCGACTTTGATGTACGGGTTAATTTGTCTGGCGACCGTGGCAAGGTCTTTATTCAGGAGGGCTTTGCATTCTGCTTCGGTATACGTTTTACCTAGCATGATGTCTTTTCCGGTGTGTCCGTGACATACAGTCCATACGCCAACGATATCTTTGTATGGTATGTAGCTGACACCTTCCAGGCCATCGTCACCACTCGGACCAGTGATGAGCACAGACGCTATGGCAACAGCCCCACCACCAATAGCAGCTGCAACAGCCTTGCGTAATGATGGCGACATTATTCACCTCTCGCAGCCTTACGCTTGTCTTCTTTAATCTTGAAATAAAGGTTTGTCAGATACGTCAGCAAGCCAAATACCAGACTACCCAGCACACCTATTGCCGCCCACTGTGAGGGCGTGACTTTATCGAGCAACTGTAAAAACCAGTACCCGGCACTACCTGCTGAGGTGCCATAGGCGACACCCGTTGTTAACTTATCCATGGATTTCATAACCCCACCTCGCAGATGCGGGTGCTGTGTAATGGAAATAAAAAGGCCACCTACGTGGCCACCAGATTATTTCCCCACCAGCTCGTTTATCTCTTTCACTGTCTGGTTAAACCGCTCTGACTCAAGCTCAACACCTAAGGCCCGACGCCCCAGCGCCATTGCTGCTTTTATTGTGGAACCGGATCCCATAAAAAAATCAGCAACCAGATCACCAGGTCGACTACTGGCATTGATTATTTGCCGGAGCATATCCGCAGGTTTCTCACACGGATGTTTACCCGGGTAGAACTGAACGGGTTTATGCATCCAGACATCGGTATAAGGCACGGAGACTGATACGGAGAAATAGCGCCGGAGAGATTTAAACTCATCCAGCAATTCAGAATATTTGCGATTCAGTGAATCATAAGATGCCACCAGCTGGTGGTGTGGTTGTTCCAGTTGTTGTTCCTGAAACTTCTCTGCCGCTATACGGGAAAACAGTGCCTGTAACTTCCGATAGTCAGCCTCATTCGGCAACTGCCACTGACTGGCGCCAAACCAGTGGGAAACCATATTTTTCTTACCTGTGGCTTCGGCAATTTGTTTTGCCGTTATACCCAGTTCGGCACGAGCATCCCTGAAATACGATATCAGCGGTGCCATTATGTGCTGTTTGAGTTCCCTTTCTTTTGCCGCATAGCCGTCACTTTTGCCGCGATATGGCCCCTGGTAATGTTCAGCAAACAGAACGCGCTCTGTGGCAGGAAAATATGCGCGCAGACTTTCTTTATTACACCCATTCCAACGTCCGGACGGCTTCGCCCAGATGATATGGTTAAGCACGTTGAAACGTTCACGCATCATGATCTCAATATCAGATGCCAAGCGATGCCCACAGAACAGGTAAAGGCTTCCGGCAGGTTTTAACACCCGCCAGAACTGGGCCAGACAGTGGTCCAGCCACTTAAGGTAATCTTCGTCCCCTTTCCACTGATTGTCCCAGCCGTTGGGTTTCACCTTGAAGTACGGCGGATCGGTAACAATCAGGTCAATGGAATCATCAGGCAGGGACTGAATAAAATGCAGGCAATCAGCGTTGATTAAATCAACACTGTTTATTTTTACAGTATTTTTCATGGATCAGTAAGCGTAACTCTGGTAGGCTCACTCTGCTTTTGCGCTAAAGCAGTGGGCCGTGGTTCGCTTGTGACCAGTAAGCATGAGCGAATGGCTGGCAGGTGCTACCAACACCCACCAGCCGCCCATTTTCACAGCAGGAAACCGCCATTACTGGCAGCGTCTGAATTTATTCCCGTACCCGCCGTTATCCTTCGCCAGACCCGCCAGAACTAACTGAGTCAGTATTAACTGGCACCGGGCTTCGCTTACTCCGGTAGTTCTCGTCATCATGCGTGGCGTTACCCACTTGTCAGCAGGTAAGAAATGAAGGACTGCTGCGGCGGTTTCTGTCATATCTTGCTGTTTTAGCATGTCTTTTTCCCTTCTGGTTAACATGACATACCAATAACTCTTGTCTAAAAAGCCAGCAAGATAAAAAGTCAGTATTCACGACCACCAGCGTGTTTACTGTACTGCACCAGGTTTACAGGTACAAAAAAACCGCTCAGCGGCGGGTTTAAGTTGTGTGGCGAAGTAACCACTCTTAACAGCATATTTGATTTTTTACGATTGTAAACGGTTGATTATTCATCTCCAATAAAAATAATTGTGTGGGTATGCCCTTAACAATGGATAAGAAACATGAATAAAATGACTGTATTATTACTTAGCGCAACTATCATTTCAGGTTGTACTTCTTCAGTACCATTGATAAAGAAAACTCAATCAGGAAAACCTGAGGGGGTTTATCAAAATACGACAAAAGATAAAGTCAAAGATGCCCTTGTGAATTACTGCAATAGTAGAGGGTTGATAATTTACAACGCGGATAACAGCAGTGTTATATGTGGTAAAGAACTGGAAGGCGGGTCTGCTGTTTTTGGACAAATGTTAATCGGCAATGCCTATTCAACAACCCCGGTATCAAAAGTCAAATTTACTATCGCTCAAGTTAATAACGATACAAAAGTGTGGGCCGATATGTGGATGGAAACTCAAATGGCAATGGGGCAAGTACAACAAATGGCTATAACAGACAACGCAAGCAAAAACACTATCCAACAACGTCTTGATGAATTAAAACCTTAAGTAAATTAATTAAATAAAATGGGGAGAATAAATCGACTCCCCACACATTAAACTGATTCAATTACCCCCTCAATAAGAGGTCTTCTAACGATCCATCTCTAGCTCAATTTCTAACATCATTAACATGCCATCAACTACACCTTCAGCCTTTTGCAATAAACGCCCAACCCAGCAATCAGAACGCCCATGTTTACGGGCAAGCGCCATAAACGTCATACCACCTACATAATAATCCACTAATAAATCGTGCAAATCGCTGTTGTTCTTTTTCAGGCGAGCCATGCACCCACAAATGATCATCGCGTCATCGTCACAACATTGCGGGCGGGATTTTACTTTTGAAGGGATTAGTCCTTTAAATCCTGCAGCAATAGACGACCAGGTGACATCCTCGTGATTATTTGCCACCCATGCACCCCAACGTTCAAGAACCATTTGAATATCACGCATCAACTTTCTCCACAAAATCAGGCCAGCACGCCAATTGCCAGCGCACGATCGATAAAACGAAATATCAGCTCCAGCTGGGAGCCATACTTCTCTTCAAATGCCACGGTATCCGCATGCAGCTCGTCGTGATGCTTTCTGCACAAAGGCAACACAAAGAGGTCATGCGCTTTTGTACCCATTCCCCCCTGACCGTGGCCTATCAGGTGGTGGGGATCATCAGCAGGCTTTCCACAACATGCACACGGCTGTGTCTTAACCCAGCGCGTGTACTTTTCATTAACCCAGCGGCGACGTTTTGGGCGTAACATAAAAGACTCCGGCGACTCCGGATCCACTTTCAGCGCCAGCACCTTTTTCGCCTTATCCTGGATGATGCTGGTGGCAGGAACCGAAGGCACAAGGTCACTTTCCCGGGTGACAGACGGCACAACAGGCTTCGGTAATCTCAGTGCCTTACGGGCTGCACTTTCCGGTAAGGCATCCGCCAGGTCATTACGAATCAGCCACCAGCACAGTTCCGGCATTGTCACAACGTGACTGTCATCAAAACCGAGATCCCGACGCACAACAGACAACACCCAGCGGGCACAGTTATCCGTTGCCATTGATTCCAGCCGTTCCGTGAACTGATCGCGCAGCTGGTTATCGCAGTGCCAGCACAGACGGATTGCGCCCGGCGCGTGTCGCATTGTTGTCATGTTCTCGCTGTGCCAGTCGGAATGAGGCCACTGGCAGCCTTTTTCACGAAGTAACCAGCTTTCAAGACATTCCACGCCACCAGCACGACGGATCACTGCCTCATTGCGGAACACGGCCCGTACGGCAGGATCATCCGCCAGCGGTTGTGATGCCGCCGGAACGGCACCACTGGCGAAAGATGAATAACGTTCCGGCTCAGGCTCCAGCAGGACACGCCCCTGCATAAACAGGGGCATCAGCTCTGAACCTGGTCTGAACAATACGATCCCCATACGCGGGGCAATTTCAGGGGTCAGTAGTGCTCTCACGGTCACCTCAATGAACGGTATCGAGCAGCTTTAACAGCTCAGGGAATCGGGATTCGAAGAAATGCGGCTGCGTCTCGCGCGGATTTGCGGGACTGGTGATGTTCTTGCCGAACATGCAGCCTTTCGCTGTCAGCGACCAGAATTTTTTGATGTTGTTAATCGAGGTACGGCTGTATCGTTCGCGTTGTTCAACGATCCCCAGCTTCGCCATCTGGTGATATGCCTGATTAGCCGTAAGGCGGATACCATACTGTTTCAGCAGTGCACTCAGCGACAGCGTAGGGCGACTTGAGCCATCAGGCGCGTCAGCAGGAGCATCAATGGCATAGCGCGGTGCCAGATTCGGTAAGCCAACAGCCTCCTGGAGTTTCTGACAGGCACCAAGCACTGAAGAGTTAGACAGGTTTAACTCCCTGCGCATAAAGTCCAGCAGAATCACTCCAGCCTGCATCTTGTCAGCAGCCTGCCCGGATAATTTTTCCGGTGCGCTGGTTACCATATCGAAAGTACGGATCACCTTCAGATGGAATGACGGGCTGATCCACATTGCATAGGCATACACCAGTTCTTTGCAGACATACGTCCCCTGGTTATTTCCGCCACGAATAACGTTAACTGGCTCTATATTGACCGAGTTGCAAATCTGCAACTCGCTTATTAAACGTTCAGTTTGCTCATTGCGGAGCCAGAATGCAGGCTTATGCTTATCCAGAGAACCGGCAGCCCTGTGCAGATCGTTCAGGCTGTAACGCCCATAAGCATCACGACGAACTTCAATACCATCAATGACCATCAGATTATTCATACTTCGTTTCTCCTCTTAATCAGGCGGCTGCACCCGCCGGTTTCTCGTACTTACTGATAGTGATCTCGACCTTCCCTTCCGGGATAACCGGTCCCCACTCCACCAACATTCTTTTCACTTGGCTGTCGTCTTCCCACACACCCGCGTGGGTCAGGGCGTCAAACAGCGCCTTGTTATAGTTGTCCAGATCGCGGATCCGGTTATCCGGAGGAAACAACACGATCTCTACTGAAGCAGGTGCCGACGTTGGTTTCGGCAGACGACGTAACTGCTCAACTATTGCTGCGCACGCTGCGCTCTGGAATTTTCGCCCCGCCGCGCTTATCAGGCTCTTACCAGCAAACGCCCCTTTGTTGGGGTGTCGCCAGTACGTGTTCACGCTGGGAGGAAAAGGCAGGATCAGCTTCATACTTTCAGGCCCCTCTCATGTAACCAGTGGGTTGCACGCAGCCTGGCGTTTTCCTCACCGGCAAGCAGTGAGCGGATAATCCCGACCGCCTCGCTGTCGTCGTCCTTCACCGCGGTATGAAGCGTGATCCCCCGGGCCACACCACGCTTTATCGTGATGACGCCTTTTTTCTCCAGTGCGCGAAGATGCTCCACCGCTGCATTCACCGAACGGTATCCCAGCATGGTTGCCACCTCCTGATTGGTTGGCGGGAAGCCACGCTCTTTCTGATAAGAAATCAGCATATCCAGCACCTGCTGCTGGCATTGAGTTAACGTCGTCATGCCGCCATCTCCCTGACCAGCTTTTCCGCCTGCAGGCGAACCTGCGCCAGAAACGCCTCACCACATGCCTCAAGTTCATCGCGCCCGATGTAGCTGATTGCCGGTCCCTTCCAGGTCTTGTCGAAAACAGCAATAGCACCAGCGAAGAAAGCGCCTGTCGGCACCTGCTTCTCATCCTTCGGGATAAACCAGGCAGGCAGTTCAAAACCAATACGCCCGCGAATAAAAGCAATATGATCTGCATCTTCCGGCCACCACACTTCGCTGGTGGCAGCTTTGATCAGGAAAACATAGCGCCCGCCCTTATCACGCATGGCACTGGCATGCTTCATGATGTAACGCATGCCGGTGATGTATTGCCCCTCATGCTGACTGGCGCGGCTGTATGGGGGATTACCAAAGGCAGCACCTTTTAGCTCCGCAAGACGTTCTGACCAGTCATGCGCCAGCGCGTTGTCTTCCGCCGTGTAATACGCAGCACATTTGGCGTTATCACCGTCAGTGAACAGATCCAGAACAAACGGACCAAACAGGGTGTTAATTCCCCAGAAAATGTTGTCCGGCGTGCGCCACTGATCGCCCACTTCCTTCAGTTCATGGGCTGGTTTGTTCCGCAGTTCCACCAGCGCCTGGCAATATTTATTACTCATTAAGCCCCCACGTAATTCCCTGACAGATACCACTCATCACCCGATGCAGCGCGCTTGCTGCTTTTCCGTAAGCACCGCTCACGACGCGCCAGAAAATTGTTTCGTTCTGGCTGGGAGTGGCTTTCACGGAATGCCGCCATCCACACGGTTGCAGCACGACGGTATAAGCCCCTGGACTCCAGTTCTTCAGCCTGGCGGGTCAGGCACAAAATCACCCGGGGATCGTTAGTGCCGACATAGAAATTGCGCACAGGTCTGGTTTCTCGAACTGGTTGTGGTTCCGGCTCCTGCGCTCTCTCAGTCAGGCGCGGGAAATGTCTGCGTGTATCTCCTTCACAACGGTGAGCCACACGCCCACTCTGACGTAACTTGCTTGCAGACTGCAGAACGCGCTGCCGTGAGTAACCTGTAAAAGCATCTGCAATGTCTCCGGAAGTACACCCCGGATGGGCTTCAATGAATTTCTGAACTTCATTCAAAAGACTCATAATCACCCCCTGAATCCTGCCGGGATCTGGCTGTAGTCCACGTTGTCGTAACTGGCTTTGAAGTACGGGTCTTCGCGTTTTTCGGTGTACGTGCTGACGGACGGCGATAAGCGCAGGGAAAGCTCATCCCATTTTTCCCGCAGCTTCGACGGGCTGAGCACGTTACGGCACCAGAACGGATCGCGGCTGACGCGGCTGTACATCTCGCAGATTTGTTTGTGAGTACGCCCATCCTGTACACACATCAGGCGAATTTCGTTTGCCCAGGCTGTCCAGTTCGGTTCTTTGGGACGAACCACCTCGCCGTCACATTCGGCAGCCTGCTCGTACAGGGTGATGATTTTTTTCCAGAGCCACTGTGCGCAGGTCAAATCATCCTGCGTCCCCCACTGGCGCTTTTTAGGGCTGAATACAACCGCATCAGGATGGCGAGTTAAAAAATCCTGTTCAGCCGTCTGCGTGTCCGGTTGCGAAGCGTCCGGACGAGAAGGTTTTTTATCTGACGGATCATGTTTTGATTTTACTGACGGATCCCCGCCAGATTCTGACGGGTGAAAACCCGCTTTTTTGCCAGATTGCGACGCATCAAATTTTGACGGGTCAGATTTTGATGCGTCAGATTTTGACGGGTCAGAATCTGACAGTTGAGAAAATGCCGCTGCCTGAAGCTTCGCAACGTTAAGCTGATAAACATTCGACGCATTGCGGTTACCCTGGCGACGCGCCTTACGCGTTAACCAGCCTTCTGCTTCCAGCCGTGCGATAGCCGTTCTGACGGTACTCATCCCCGCGCCAATCTGACGGGCAATGGTTTCAATTGATGGCCAGCACACACCTTCGTCATTACTGAAATCAGCCAGGCGGGCCATAATTGCCACGCTGGATAACTTCATGCCTGATGCAGCGCAACCATCCCATACATAGCCGGTTAATTTAGTGCTCATGACCGACCTCTATTTCCCTGAATTTACGACGAAACTGTTCGAGCGGACTGAAGCATTCATGCTCATAGCCTTCGCGGAGGTAGATAACCCGTTGTGTTTCCGGTTCCCAACGAATGACTCTGACGGGCACTCCGTAGTGATCTTTGAACCAGCGGTTAACTTGTCGCAAAGGACTGTCTCCTTCTGCCGGTTGAAATCACCCACAGCCCACTCAGCAAAGCTGTGGGTTACAATTTCCCTGTCACCTGGTACATTCACTGCATAGCAATATTCCACCTTCGCTTTTCCACCCGGTACAGGAAGCGCAATCAGTTGCGAGCGACGGTAGTGTGTTGTTAAACTGTTCATGCGTTAGTTTCTCCACAACCAGAAGCAATCGACGCCACGACGCCCGGAGCTGCACACTCGCGGGCGTTACTCTTTTCCGGCGCACAAAAAACACGAAATAACAGTGTTAAATGCTCCTGCCACTTCGCCATTACTTGGTAGCTGTTCTCTTCGATTTGCTCACGCTCAGCTTGGTCAATAACTCCATCAGCAGTTGCCTTGCGTAAGTACTGGGAATGCTTGCCAATCCATTCTATTGACTCCATCAGCCGCTGATTAATGTCACCATTGTCAATGTCATCAATGACCACCAGCGGCACAAACACCCCATTACTACGACGGGCTATTGCATCCGTTACATGCCTGGTACCACTGGCATCCTGTAAAACCATGGCCCACTCAAGTGGAAAAATTTGATCCCCACCGCTACGCAGTCTGTTATGCAATTGATCTTTTGCTGGGGTGATATCATCAGATTTATACAAACCAAGAATTTCTGCTGCTTCCTCATAGCCATGAGGTAAATCAGCAATCGTTCTTCGTATTGCTGCCACCAACCATGCTGGTTGTTTATCAACTTTCCATTCAGGTTCTTTACCCACGGTTAATTCCTCATTTCTGTGGTGTTTTTATGCCGCAGCACTGTTAGTCTTTTGATATAAAGACACGTCAACTTTCAGTTTCCCGTTAGTAATTTTTTCTAACTGGTACGCTCGGCCTTCAGGAATAATCTCAGGCCACTCTGAAACAGACGGATGCTTAATACCTAGGGCTTCGGCGGTTTTACAAACTCCGCCGAAATAATTAATCACGTCGGATTTCCGCATTTCTGCCTCCCGTTAAATTACGTTAAGCAGCAATGTAGGATATCCAACATACCAATGTCAAGAATCCTACATAGGCATGTGGTAGGATTGCCTACATGATGAACATGAGTGATCGTATTCGCCAAAGGCGAAAAGAACTGAACCTGACACAACAAGCACTGGCTGATTTGACTGGTGTGAACCGTGTCACGGTTACTGGATGGGAAAAGGACGACTACCAACCAAATGGAGCCAACCTTCAAGCCCTAGCCAACGCACTTAAATGCGATCCTCTGTGGCTTGTTAGCGGAAAAGGCTCGCCTGAACCAAAGATAAATCTAAAACCTGAAATATTCGCAGTTAAAAAAGTCCCCCTCATCTCGTGGGTTCAGGCGGGTTCATGGACAATGACGGAGCCTGGTGTCAGGAAAGAAGATGCTGAAGAGTGGGTTTATACTACCGCCCTTGTATCAGAAATGGCATTTGCACTACGGGTCCGTGGTGATTCAATGACCAATCCCCTCGGCTCACCATCGATACCAGAAGGTTCTATCGTTATCGTAGAGCCAGATATTATTGATACAGAGTGTGTTAACGGAAAAATCGTTGTTGCCCATATCAATGGTGGGCAAGAAGCGACACTCAAAAAATTTGTTGAGGACTGGCCGAACAGGTATCTCGTCCCACTAAATCCTAACTATAAAACTATTGAATGCGGTGAGAACTGCAGAATAGTTGGTCTTGTCAAACAAGTAATAATGGATTTTTGACACATCTTCCTCACTATCGCAAAACCGGGGTATCCCCGGTTTTTTTATGAGCCTATCTTTTTATGTAGGATAACCAACATAAACTCTTGACACCCATGTTGGATATCCTACATTTGTTTTTAGAGTTGTGGTGAATGCGGCTCAGCGCACGCGGGTTAAGGTTGAGGCTGACAGTCGACCTTCTGTGGATACCCACCCGTCTGGTGTGCAACCTTCGCCAGGCACCGGGAGGCACCCGGCACCACAACTTTATGCTGTGTGTATGTACCCTTGCTTCCGGCTGGTACCGTCCTTTTTACAAAACAGAGAAGAGCATCACCGGACGACGGGCTCATAACCCAATCCATCCGGGCGGCTGCCACCGCAGGTGTTCTTCTCTGTTTTGTGGAGAAACTAACCGACCTTGCAGGGTCGATATGATGAGGAGCAGCAAAATGGCTAGCGAACGCAGTACTGATGTGCAGGCATTTATCGGGGAGCTGGACGGCGGCGTATTTGAAACCAAAATCGGCGCAGTTCTCAGTGAAGTCGCTTCCGGTGTGATGAACACGAAAACCAAAGGTAAGGTCTCGCTCAACCTGGAAATCGAACCATTTGATGAGAACCGTGTGAAAATCAAACACAAACTCTCATATGTTCGCCCGACTAACCGCGGGAAAATTTCCGAAGAAGACACCACCGAAACGCCGATGTATGTCAATCGCGGTGGTCGCCTGACTATTCTGCAGGAAGACCAGGGACAATTACTGACTCTTGCCGGTGAGCCTGACGGAAAACTCCGCGTAGCAGGTCGTTAATATCGTTCTTAATAAACTGATTATTTATCTCATCACTGAATATCTTTATATAGTGAGGACTTATTATGTCTCAGAATTTAGACGCAACCGCAATTAATCAAATCCATTCCCTTATTTCTGCTCAGGGTGTTAATGAAATTATCAGTAAGATTGGTGCCGATGCTGTGGCATTGCCTGAGAATTTCCGCATTCATGATCTGGAAAAATTTAATTTAAATCGCTTCCGTTTCCGTGGTGCGCTTTCCACTGCCAGCATCGATGACTTTACCCGTTATTCTAAAGATCTTGCAGATGAAGGCACCCGCTGCTTTATCGATGCTGATAATATGCGTGCCGTCAGTGTGCTTAACCTGGGTACTATTGATGAACCAGGTCACGCAGATAACACCGCCACTCTCAAACTGAAAAAGACAGCACCGTTCTCTGCTCTGTTGTCTGTTAACGGTGAGCGTAACTCCCAGAAGTCACTGGCAGAATGGATTGAAGACTGGGCCGACTACCTTGTGGGCTTTGATGCTAATGGTGACGCTATTCAGGCAACAAAAGCGGCTGCGGCTGTCCGTAAAATCACGATTGAAGCAAACCAGACCGCTGATTTTGAAGATAATGACTTCAGCGGCAAACGCTCCCTGATGGAGTCTGTCGAAGCGAAAACCAAAGACATTATGCCAGTGGCATTTGAATTTAAATGCGTTCCGTTTGAAGGCCTGAAAGAACGTCCGTTTAAATTACGCCTCAGCATTATCACTGGCGATCGTCCTGTACTGGTTCTGCGCATTATTCAGCTGGAAGCAGTGCAGGAAGAAATGGCTAACGAATTTCGTGATCTGCTTGTTGAGAAATTCAAAGACAGTAAAGTAGAAACCTTTATTGGTACTTTCACCGCCTGATTTCATTACTGCAAATGCCCCTGCGGGGGCATTTATGGAAACGTAATTTACTCAATAATCGTCGGATGGTGAGGGATTCTTTTTACCAGAATTCAGCGCGGTGCAGCGCATATACGTGGAGAACAAAATGTCATTTATTAAAACTTTTTCCGGGAAGCATTTTTATTATGACAAGATAAATAAAGATGACATCGTTATTAACGATATCGCAGTTTCCCTTTCAAATATCTGTCGCTTTGCAGGACATCTTTCACACTTCTACAGCGTCGCCCAACATGCGGTGCTTTGCAGCCAGCTGGTACCGCAGGAATTTGCTTTTGAAGCGTTAATGCATGATGCAACAGAAGCATATTGCCAGGACATCCCCGCACCACTGAAACGCCTTCTTCCTGACTATAAACGAATGGAAGAAAAAATAGACGCCGTAATCCGTGAGAAATACGGGTTACCCCCAGTTATGAGTACGCCCGTGAAATATGCCGATCTCATCATGCTGGCAACCGAACGCCGCGATCTCGGGCTTGATGATGGCTCTTTCTGGCCTGTACTGGAAGGCATCCCGACAACAGAGATGTTCAACGTGATTCCACTGGCACCGGGCCATGCCTACGGGATGTTTATGGAACGCTTTAACGAGTTATCGGAGTTACGCACATGCGCATGAGTCTTTCAACTGAACAACCGCTGGAGGGGCAGCAATGAACAACTTAATGACAACAAAACAAGTCGCCGAATTCTGTGGCGTTTCAATATCGACGGTGCTTCGCTGGAACAGCGTAAATAGGAGGACTGGCCAGAAATACAGACCAGATTTTCCAGATCCTGATATTAAATCCTGCCCAAATAAATGGGCATCACGCAAGATATACAGATTTGCTGGAGTTATTGAGTAATGGGTATTAGCTCACATATGAGCTAATACCCATCTATGACACAGAGCCAAATCTAATGGACTACCCATCCTGGGTCAGGGGCTGACTTTTAACGCCATAATTCACCGCCAGACAAAAACTGTATTGCATTGCACGAGAGGCGCAGCCTTGTCAGTTCGAGTGTCTTTACCTTGTTAGACTCCACAGCTCGCACGCCCCGACACTCGTCACTTTCACACGCAGCGCCTTCGAGAATATTCATTTAATCGCTGATAACGAACATCTTGTTCCAGTTGTGGAGCAGCTTGAACAATTTGAAGCAAGCATTGCCCCAACTCTCGAGGCCCCCAGCACTGTTGGTCGGCAATCACAGAATTCAGCAGGGATAGAGCATCCGCAGGATATCGGCTGCAAATATCCGATTTGAGCAAAAGGCGAACGTCGTAGCTCGGGTGCTCTAGCGGTTGCAGCCAGCCCTGCACCACAGCCAAAGCAGCCGGAAATTCAGCTCGGGCAGCAATCACCATACGGGTCAACGATTCGGATATGCGCGGGGTGGCCAAGTTACGGGACTTTGGCCAGACCTGTTGCCAGAATGGCTGGACACGATTTTTCCAATAGTCCTCGCGCTGATCGCCCGCACCTTCAAGTGCCTGGTATAACGCCTGCGCGGCCCCCTCCAGACCTTCTTGTGGAAGAGCACTAATTGCCGTTCTGAACTCCTCCACGGTATATCCTTCAGTAGGGCCCAATGCTGCATAAGTCAGGAAAGTAGCGAATTGCTGCCGGTGCTCGCCAAGATCAGAATAGTGATTGGCGCTCTCCAAAAAATCTGACTTGAAAGCTATCAGCAACGGTTCATACAGGCGTGGCGACCAGAGAAAGCCTTCCCACACAGCTTTTGCTTCGATGGGATTACTCCAAGCAAACAAGGGCAATAGGTACTGTTTGGTCCAAGGTCGATCTACGCGAAAAAATGCGATCAACCGCGACCCCAGCAACACCCGACCATGGCGGAATTGCTCTATCTGTACATTACACAATTTGGTGAAAAGTGGTTTCAATTCAGCAGGAAGCAAATCATTGTCATTCGGGTTCTGTTTGAACCATAGGGCGATCAGTGATTGCGTGACATGCCCAATGGGATGATTGATCGCCGTAGAAACAGGATCATAGGTCTCAATTCCGTTTCGAATGGTGCTAGACTCTGGGCTTGTTTCTATCATCAGAACCCGACTACAAAGGGCCAGTAGAATCTCCTCGTGGCAGGGGATGGACTTCGAAGCCTCCTCCATCCACCAAGTGACAGCGTGGGAAATCTCCTGAAGTACTGCGTCAGGCATGTCAAGCACCAACGGTGCGGCGTACCGCCACGAACGCAAAATCATCCCTGGTTCAGCCCAAGTCTGCAGAGCTTCACGCCACCGACCAATAGGCCACACATCATCTTGTGATAGTTTACGTAACGCATACAGACTGTGAAAAAAGCGCGTACGGCAAACATCACTCCAAGTGTCTTCATAGAAAGGCAGTCTTTCTGGCATAGGCTCTGCGAGCCATTGCACTAGTTCCTGCCACTTACGGGGCGCAATGTCGACATCTCGACTCTCCTCGAAGTCTGGATCACCGGTTCCGCTCATCCAGTGAGAGAATTCATCACACTCGTTGGTTGCCAGTTGCCATTTTGGGTATGCTGTGGATATTTCCGTCAAACGTGTAGCCGCAGACTCTCCCAAAACGAGGCCCGCTCCCCTGAGCTTCGCCAGACACAACCAGACGGAATGAGCCACCAAATAATGCCACCTGTCTGCTTCCAAATTATCTTGGTACATCTCGCGCGGAGGCCCTGCCAAGATAGCAGTTTCCAGACGCTCTTGTGCAATTCCTGTCAGATGTTGCCCCTGCAAAACAAACAGTCTGAATACCTCTCGCCCAGTATCCGTGGCCCACAACCACCATGAACCGTCCTCTAACAACCAATTAACCCACCGCTCAGGTGGTATACAGTTGTCTTGGCTTGCGGCAAACAGGGCCAGACGTTTGAAGGTGGGATATGGCAACTCAAACCAATTCTGAGCAATGCGCGTGGCCCGATCGCTGTCTTTGGCTCGAACGGCTAACCATGAATCTCGAAGTAATTCAATTAGGCTCACCCAATCGCGGAACCCCCGGTTCTGCCAGTGCGGAGTAATGGACGGCAAATCCCAATGTGAGCGGTCGTGACGATCGTCGGCCTCTCCCAACTCCCGCAACAAATCCAGTGCATCACGCAACAACTGCTGAAAATCTTCCAACAGGTATGGCAAGGACGATTTCCATGACTCGTCAGCAAGGTCGAACAGGGTTGAATGTACGTAATCAGCAGTCAGCACCAACTCCCAGTCCACCAATTGCTTGATTCGCAAGGGCTCATCAGTGCTGCTCGAATCGTCTTCACGATATCGAAACGGCCGCCTCAACATAACCTTGGGAGAAAGTAACTCGCGTAACTCCAAGCGCAATGTAGTCGTCAAGCCTTCATTCTTTAAGCGGTTTTGCCAACGATACAGATCTAGGTTCTGCAATGGCGATTTCACACGACCACTAAGCAGAAGCCGCCATAAAGTAGACATTGGTGGACTAGGAATAGCCTTGGGGGAATGCAAGAGAATTTCATCCAACTCAGAAGTCTTGCTCTCCCGCACCAGTGCTGCTAAGCGATCTAGTTCTCTCTCAATCAGAAACATCCAACGGTCGTGTATTTGTCCACCGCGTTCAGCAATCCATATGATCAACCTAGGGTCGCCTAGATAACGAACTAGCCAACGGGCTATATGCGACATTACGTCATCCCATTTGCTAACACTGACACATCCAGAAGCCAGCGACATCTGCGGGGCTAGCTCATAGGGCGCAGGACGCTGAACCAGACTAAATCGGAGTTTCGGGTCAATTTCGGCATGCGGAGATACACAGAAGCGTGGCAGATCGCTGTATTGAAATCGTTCGTCCGAGAAAGCTTTCAATAACCAATCCAGCGGCGGTGCAGGATTGAGTTCCGCAAAACATTTTGCTGGTAAACCTGACTTATCTGATAAGGCCCACATCATCCGACCAACGAAATCGTCCTGCCGTGTGCTATCCTGCGGGCGGGCTAGAGCATGTTTGACGACAATGGCTTCTTTGCCCTGTATACCATCGCGATAAATATCTGCCCAAGCGCGCAATGTATGGTGCATCGCTGAATGATCATTGGTGTCCGCCGGTACGGTGTAAAGGATGGGGGTGACCCCCTTGGCCTCCCACTCGATAGATTTCCGGTGCTCCTGCCCCGGCTTACATTCTCCTAGTGCCCATACTTGCGGCGTGACTTCACCGAGCCGCCGATCTGCTGCCAGTGCGTCCATCATATAGCGTAGCACCGGGTCGTTGATGCTGTAGCCCACGAAGCAGACCACGTAGTTACGGAACAAGTCACTTACAAAACGGGCAGCCCAGCGTTCCGTGAGATAAGCTAAGCCAAAGTCGCCACTAGTGACAACCAGACGATTCAGAGCAGTATCGTCTGTCTTTTCCGGTAACAACCCATGCAGGTAGACTATTCCGTCCCAGCGACTGTTTTTCGGAATTGGCAGCATCGGCGCTACATAAGCCTGAAACGCTTGAGTCGTGCGTTTAGCTGCCACATGAAATAAGCGGTCAAAGTTGGTAGTAACTAACCGAAGGGCACCATCGCGGCTACGCGCCAAACGCAACAGCGCCGTCTGAGTATCAGTTGCGCCCCTATTGTGAAGTTTTGGCTTAAGGGCTTGTTCCAGCGCGCGACGGACGGCTATACGCTGTCCCGGTAAGCGCCGTTCCAACAAATCCAATGTGGCGTCGAACTGACCGCGCTTGAAGGCCTCACGCTCAATTTCTGAAAGTGTTGTTCCGTTCAACTGGTAAATCCGCTCTACCAATCCCTCGAAACCAGGCAAATCAGCAGGGTAGGAAATGCCTGCCCCGCAGAAGAACACCACGCGGCCTTCCTCGTGTGCCTGCAAAAGTTCATCCGGAATATCAGGGCCGTTGGTGATAAATTGCATTCCTTTTCCTCCTATCCAATGTGTATGTTCATTCGAGCAAATTAGGGGACAATGGGGCTACAGATTATTAGACCGACTATGCAAACACTGCTTCCTTGCAAGCTACCCTGATCTAGCCAAATCACAATGTCCGCTCTCCTATCAAAGCGAACGGCTAGATTTGATTGTATTATGGCTACTCAAGGCTCAGTTAGAGTCTGAGCAAGTAATTATCGATTCAATCCTCTCCCACCATGCCAGGTAAGCTTTACGCTGTTCTTCTAGATAATCGCTCTTATCATAAACTTGCCATACCCCTGGCAGCTTATGACCAAGCATAATTTCTGCGATATGAGGCGCAGTAAGATCAGAAAAATTTGTTCGAGCTGTACGTCTCAAGTCATGAAGAGACCAATGAGGGAATTGATATCCTAAACGCCGCCATGCGTACTGCATTAAATTGTAAGGCAGCGACTGCAATGATGTCCGACCAACGGGTTCCCTGCTTCCTTCCTTAGTAAAAAGCATATCGGAACCATTGTTCATAGAGATAGCGTACTTTATAAGCTCTTCAACCGGTTCAATAATGGGCCGCTTTAGCGGTTCGCCTGTTATCTCCCCAGTCTTATGTCGTTCTGGTGGTACAGTCCATACTTTATTAATGAAATCAAAATCGTCCACCCGGGCGGTAATTAGCTCTGAACTACGGCAACCAAAATGCAGCAATAGTTTAATGAAGGCCCGGTATTTAGGAACCATTCGAGAACCATCGATCGCAGCATAAAGGATTTTAATTTCATCATGTGTCAGAAACCGTTTCTTCTGACCTTTACGGATATCCATATCTTTACCCGTGATATCCGACAGCGGGCGAGTTTCAATGAGCTTTCTCTTATACGCCCAGACATGGGCCTGCTTTGCGTTAATTAGCAATCGGTCTGCTATTGCTGGAGTCTTAGTGCTAAGAGGCTCTAGGACTTCTAACCAATCATGCAATGTAGCTGCATCGTGAGGGATATTCCCGATTTTAGAAAACAGGTGCAGCTCAAACGAGCGGAGTATCTGTTCAGAACCTTTTTTATTTTTTACACAATATGCTTCATACCAGGCACGGATCACAGACTCTACCGTCATGGCCTCAGTAGCTTTTCGTTTTTCAGCCTGCTTGACCAATCGTGGATTACGGTTTGACTCAAGTTCACCACGGAGACGGATAACTTCTTCTCTGGCCTCTTTTAATCCAGTTGCCGGGTAAGTTCCGATATCAAGACGCTCACCTTTCCCTGCCCATTGATAACGATATTGAAACACTACGCGACCTTTCGGTGATACTCTGACAGACAGACCATCACGATCGGATTTAACCATAACCTTATCACGTTCCTTTCCAACGACTGAACGCAACCACGCATCAGACAGCGCCATTACTCACCTTGTACAAATCGCAAAATACCTCTGCTGCTTTGTACATTATGTACAAGCATATGTACAGATTTTTGATGAAAGCAACCTGATCGATTTAAAGTTACATGAAAGAATTTTCAATTAAAGAAGTCACGTAACTAAATGTATTTAAATGAGTTATACGACTCAACCTCAATTAATTGAAAGGATTTTGAAAGAATAAAAGAACTTTAAGTTGGGCTTAATTATTGGGGTGAGAAATAATGGCAAAAGTGCGGCGCTTCGCCACCTCTTGCAAATAAGGAGACAACGTCATAATTCTTTCTTCTTGAGTAAGCGGCATCGCGCCGCGCTTGTTGAAAACGAAAAATTGCGGCTATTTTACCCATCAACGGGGGGGAGGCAATCAGTGTTTACACAGGAGCTGCTCCAGTTCGTGCAACGATGAAACGGTCCAGGTGGGCGCGATGCCTTCTGGTTGCTCGCGATGGTGCGCATTCAGCCAGCAGGTCGCAAGCCCGGCGTTGATGCCACCGAGAATATCGGACTCAGCAGTGTCGCCAACCATCAGCACGCGTGAACGGTCAGGATTGCCCGCCTGTTCCAGCGCATAATCGAAAATTTTCTTATTCGGTTTGGCAACGCCAACTTCTTCGGAAATCACCAGCAAATCGAAGTAATCACGCAGGCCCGTGCGTTCCAGACGCACTTGCTGCAAGGCGCTAAAACCGTTGGTGATGATGCCGATTTTAGCGTTGCCACGAATGGCGTTAAGCAGAGAAACCGCGCCCGGCAACGGCGTACAGATTTCCGCCATCGCATTAATAAAGGCATCGTTAAGCAAGCCTGCTTCAACTTTCAGCCGTTCGGCCCAGCTCTCAAAACGCCCGTGCTGAAGCTGTAATGAAGTGATCGCGCCGTTTTGATAATCCACCCACAGTGGCTTGTTAACGGCCTGATAGTCCTGAAAATCTTCAGCGGTAAAGGTGACGCTGTAATCAAGAAACATCCGCTGCAGGCCGGTGAATGAGTCAAAGGTAAACAGCGTTTCATCGGCATCAAAGAAAATCCAGTCCCACTTCATTATTCCACCTTGTCTTACATACTGATTGGCAACGCCATGATGATGGCGTCTTCGCGACCGTCCGTGGTGGGGTAGTAATTGCGGCGAATCGTCGCCTCGTTAAAGCCTAAACTTTCGTACAGGGCAATGGCGGCAGCGTTTGAAGCACGGACTTCCAGCCATAGTGTCGCCACGCCGCGTTTTTCCAGTTCGTCGATCAGATGTTCCAGCAGCGCCCTTCCCAATCCCTGACGCTGATAGTCAGGATCGACCGCAATATTGAACAATGTAGCTTCATCCAGCACCACTTGCGTAATCGCAAACGCCGCCATTTTGCCGTTTTGCGTTAACTGAAAGTTGAGATAACGCTCGCCCTGGTTGCTGGCAAAGGTTTTTTCACTCCACGGAAAGGCGTGGGCGCGTTGTTCAATGTGGTAAGCCGCCGGTAAATCAGTCGTTTCGAGGGAAGAAATCGTGTTCATATGTGCAAATTTGTTGCCATAACGCGGCGCGTGCCGTTGGGTTTGCCCGTAAATCGGTGAGCGCCGGTGATGCCACCTGAGCGCCTTCCAGTGATAGCGGTTCGTCAGTACCCAACCGCCAGCTGTTGCAGCGACTGCCTTGCGGCAGCATCGCGATTTTTTCTGGCGTCAGTTGCAGCACCTGGTCGGGGCTGACGGTTAATGCGCGCAGAACATCGCTCACTAAAGGATCAGTCAGGGCGGGAAGATCGTTTGCCACCATCACCAGACGGACGTGTGCCGGGATCGCAATGGCAATCTCCCCCTGCAACGCGCCAGGGCGACGCAGCGACCACTGGGTAATGCCCAGTTGCTGTAACTGCCAGTCTCGTCGGGATGTCATAGCGAATCGCTCCTGTTGTCAGGGGCGCAAATATAGCAAATTCGTCGATACCGCGCCAACATATGGCTATAATCGCCGCCAGTATCAATTGAGGAGCATTCCATGTCTGCATTTACCCCGGCAAGTGAAGTCTTGCTGCGTCACAGTGATGATTTCGAACAAAGCCGTATTCTGTTTGCCGGAGACTTACAGGATGACCTGCCCGCGCGTTTAGATACCGCGGCCAGCCGTGCTCATACCCAGCAATTCCACCACTGGCAGGTATTAAGCCGCCAGATGGGGGATAACGCCCGTTTCAGTCTGGTCGCCACGGCGGATGACGTCGCAGATTGCGATACGCTGATTTACTACTGGCCGAAGAACAAACCGGAAGCCCAGTTCCAGTTGATGAATTTACTTTCTCTGCTGCCGGTGGGGACGGATATTTTTGTCGTTGGCGAGAACCGCAGCGGCGTGCGCAGCGCCGAGCAGATGCTGGCAGATTATGCGCCGTTGAATAAAGTCGACAGCGCTCGTCGCTGTGGCCTCTATTTTGGTCGTCTGGAAAAACAGCCGGTATTTGATGCCGATAAATTCTGGGGCGAATACAGCGTCGATGGCCTGACGGTCAAAACGCTGCCTGGCGTGTTTAGCCGCGACGGTCTGGATGTCGGTAGCCAGTTGCTGCTCTCGACGTTAACTCCGCACACGAAAGGTAAAGTGCTGGATGTCGGCTGTGGCGCGGGGGTGCTTTCAGTTGCCTTTGCGCGCCATTCGCCGAAAATTCGTCTCACCTTGTGCGATGTCTCTGCGCCAGCGGTAGAAGCCAGCCGCGCAACACTTGCGGCCAACTGTGTTGAAGGTGAAGTCTTTGCCAGCAACGTCTTTTCCGAGGTGAAAGGTCGTTTTGATATGATCATCTCCAACCCGCCGTTCCACGATGGGATGCAAACCAGCCTGGATGCGGCGCAAACGCTGATTCGCGGCGCGGTGCGTCATCTTAATAGCGGCGGCGAGCTGCGAATTGTAGCGAACGCCTTCCTGCCTTACCCGGACGTGCTGGATGAGACATTTGGCTTCCATGAAGTGATTGCGCAAACCGGGCGTTTCAAGGTGTATCGCGCCATTATGACCCGCCAGGCGAAGAAAGGTTAATTATCTCGCCGAATACCGTGTCGGATGCGGCGTGAACGCCTTATCCGACCTACAAAACCTGCACGTTAGCCCTTCGTAGGCCAGATAAGACGCGCCAGCGTCGCATCTGGCATCTGCCCCCGCATGCCTACCAAACCTGCACGCTAGTTTCCTGATGGACATTTTTCCAGCAATTACACCTCCGGCGATAATTAACTATTGACGAAAAGCTGAAAACCACTAGAATGCGCCTCCGTGGTAGCAATTCTTTTTAAGAATTGATGGTATGCGAAGGTGGCGGAATTGGTAGACGCGCTAGCTTCAGGTGTTAGTGTCCTTACGGACGTGGGGGTTCAAGTCCCCCCCCTCGCACCAAAAACCACGTTGATATTGCTCGCACTGGGCGAAGGTGGCGGAATTGGTAGACGCGCTAGCTTCAGGTGTTAGTGTTCTTACGGACGTGGGGGTTCAAGTCCCCCCCCTCGCACCAAACGAGGCGATATCAAAAAAAGTAAGATGACTGTGCGAAGGTGGCGGAATTGGTAGACGCGCTAGCTTCAGGTGTTAGTGTCCTTACGGACGTGGGGGTTCAAGTCCCCCCCCTCGCACCAATTATCTTTACTTCCTTTCTTGTTTCTTCCTTGATTTTTCATCCGTGATTCAAATTCATTATCATCAGCATGATGGCAGCAATAAGCGCCAGGCACGATGGTAGCAAAACGTAATGCCGTAACTGTTTGTGATACAGCATCACCGACGTCAATACTAATCCCATCAGAATGACAATCCGCCACTGATCCGGTGATAAATCCGCATACATCAGCCCTGCAATCAGCAATCCTGGCAGCAACACTCCCCAGCCACTGCCCAGCGTACGTTGCAACATGGTTTCATCTCTTTCATTGATAATGATAACCAATATCATATGATAATTTTTATCATTTGCAAGCCAGAGAAATCCCTTGCTATCGGGTAAACCTATCGCTAGGATTAGCAATCATTATCATTTAGATTACTATCCCGATTATGGCCTATCGTTCCGCACCGCTCTATGAAGATGTTATCTGGCGAACGCATCTCCAGCCACAGGATGCTGGGCTTGCACAAGCCGTACGTGCGACGATCGCCGAACATCGTGAACATTTGCTGGAGTTTATCCGCCTGGATGAACCCGCTCCGCTTAACGCCATGACGCTGGCGCAATGGTCATCACCGAATGCGCTAAGTTCTCTACTCGCGGTCTATTCCGATCATATCTATCGCAACCAACCAACGATGATCCGCGAGAACAAACCGCTGATCTCACTATGGGCACAATGGTATATCGGCCTGATGGTGCCACCATTAATGCTGGCGCTACTGACGCAGGAAAAGGCATTAGATGTGTCGCCGGAACATTTCCATGCTGAGTTTCACGAAACCGGCCGTGCCGCCTGTTTCTGGATCGATGTGTGTGAAGATAAAAACGCAACACTACATTCGCCGCAGCAGCGAATGGAAAGGTTAATCAGCCAGGCGCTGGTTCCGGTTGTGCAGGCACTAGAAGCGACCGGAGAGATCAACGGCAAACTTATCTGGAGTAATACCGGTTATTTGATCAACTGGTATCTCACTGAGATGAAGCAACTGCTCGGCGAGGCGACGGTTGAATCGCTGCGCCATGCCCTCTTTTTTGAGAAAACGCTCACGAACGGTGAAGATAATCCACTCTGGCGTACCGTGGTACTGCGCCACGGCCTGCTGGTGCGCCGCACTTGCTGCCAGCGTTATCGCTTACCGGATGTGCAGCAATGTGGCGATTGTACGCTGAAATGAAAGCACTGCCGGGGAAGTAAACCCGGCATCATGCGGATTAATAGGGATGCAACACATTACTTGTTTCGCAATGCCGCATACATAACAGAATATCTGCGGCCTCCAACAACCCTGCGTCAGAACTTACGCCCAGTTTCGACATCACATTAAATTTATGTGCACGGATCGTTTTGATATTGCGTTTAAGCTGCTCGGCAATTTGTGTCATTGAGTAGCCACGCGACATAAAGCGCAATATTTCTCTCTCCGTCGGGCTTAGCGTCCGGCTTTGGTTAATGTACCACTGATTGTTCAGTCGGTCGGTCGCCTGACGTACACCATTTAATGACAAAAAGAGTTCCTGATGAAAAATCTCCAGCGTTGACGCTTTACTTAATACACCGTCCAGCGGTGATGGCGACAATGAACCAATCAGCCGAGCTTCAATATCATCATCCGCAATAACTAAACGCCGGGTACGCGGAAACTTAATCGCCAGTTCAGTCAGGCAAGATAATCCCTCTCTGCGCTCACTTCTCATGGCAGAAAAAGAAAAAATGACCGCCGCAAATGAGATCCGCGACATGGCATCCTGAAATGACTCCTGACTGGTATAGGTATGGAGCTTATAAGGGTTACCCGCAAACTTTCTGAATAAACTCTCAATACCGATACTGCTCATGACGCATTTTTCTATGAGTGCGACATTTCTCTTCTTAATTCGGCTGTGTTCCATTCTGCGGCATCTCCATAAACAGAAGGCAAGTTAAGTTCTCTTGCACCCTGCGCGCTATTTATCCATGCATACATTTCAGCGTTGCTGTGAATTGCCAGTCGACGCATCGCACTGTTTTTTTGGGCGCTGATAGTTTTATTACTTTTCTTAAGCAACGAAGCTATCTGGTTGATGCCCCATCCTTTACCTAATAGCCGCAGTACCTTGCGCTCTGAAAGAGTGAGAATGACGGAGCGATAGCTAAAATCATGAGTTTCATTCATTGCCGGAGAGGTCAGCATGGCGCTGATACGCTCTGCGTGCGTATTGCCGGAACGTACGGTCTTGACCAGATTCTCAATGGGTTCAACATCAGACAATAACGTCGCCGTAGGGCACATGAGCAATTCTACTGCCTGGGAATACCAGGAGCGTGACACCATGAAAACCCAGTGAATTTCCCGATATTGTGAGATTAAAGAATAATAATGTTCACAAACAGAACGAGGATCTTCACTTTCACCGGCTAAATCAGCAATGACTAATCCGGAACGACGTAATTGTAATAAGGTAAGGTCCTCCGCAGAGGCGCTGGATATTATTTCATATTCAGGGAAGTGAGTCCTCATGACCTCTTTTAACCCTGCTTGCATAACAGGTATTTTACTGATAACAATTCCATTTTTGCAGCATCCTGGCAACATATTTCCTCCACATCCACTGTCTAAAAATCATGATGGTTTATTCAGGATATTCATTCCTTAAATGTTTCCAGCAAATTAATAGATTAAGCGAATAAATTATCCTTAGCATTCACTTTCATATCAGCATACTCCTGCTGCACAACAACTCCACTGCATGTGTCAGAAGGTTAGCATCAAATGATAACCTGGTGAAATAGCCTGGAGACATTTAAAATATCTACATTAAGTTGTTAGGAATACTTAATGAAAAACAGAAATCACATTCATTTAATTTATAATTAAATGATATCCCTTCCCGCAGAATGAAAAATCACACAACCAATATTTATTCAATGAAATCTGATGGTTTTAACTTGTTAACATTAAAAAACGTGCCCGGTTATCTATTATCCTGATTCGTAAAGGCCAAACAATAAATTCATTATAGTGATAATATTCATGTGATAGTTTGTTTGCGGCGAGAGATAATTCGCTTTTTATCACCGAGCTTGTCCCGATAACCAGGATTAATCAGCGCAATTTTGATCTTAACCTACCGCAAAACAACCGTGCTTCATGATACAAATGGATTCTCATTATCTGAACAATACGCAGCACGTCTATGACAAAGGGCGAGTTATGCAAACTGAGCAACAGCGAGCCGTAACACGGCTTTGTATCCAGTGTGGATTATTTCTTTTGCAACATGGTGCGGAAAGCGCGTTGGTTGATGAGCTTTCCTCACGACTGGGTCGGGCGTTGGGGATGGACAGCGTCGAAAGTTCTATCTCTTCGAACGCCATAGTGCTGACAACCATTAAAGATGGGCAATGCCTGACATCGACACGTAAAAATCACGATCGCGGCATTAATATGCATGTGGTGACTGAAGTCCAGCACATTGTGATTCTGGCGGAGCACCATCTGCTGGATTACAAAGGCGTAGAGAAACGATTTAGCCAAATTCAGCCATTACGTTACCCAAGATGGCTGGTAGCCTTAATGGTTGGCCTTTCTTGTGCCTGTTTCTGTAAACTCAATAAAGGTGGCTGGGATGGTGCCGTCATCACCTTCTTTGCCAGTACGGCCGCGATGTATATCCGCCAGCTGCTGGCACAACGTCATCTTCATCCACAAATCAACTTTTGCCTTACCGCTTTCGCCGCCACCACCATTTCCGGATTGCTTTTGCAACTTCCCACTTTCAGCAATACACCCACTATCGCGATGGCCGCCAGCGTTCTGCTGCTGGTGCCGGGATTTCCGTTGATTAATGCCGTCGCCGATATGTTTAAAGGCCACATCAATACCGGACTGGCACGCTGGGCGATCGCCAGTCTGCTGACACTGGCTACCTGCGTCGGCGTAGTGATGGCACTGACGATTTGGGGGCTACGCGGATGGGTGTGATCGAATTTCTGTTAGCGTTGGCGCAGGATATGATCCTCGCCGCCATTCCTGCGGTCGGCTTTGCGATGGTGTTCAACGTTCCCGTTCGGGCGTTACGCTGGTGTGCGCTGCTTGGCGCGATTGGTCATGGTTCACGAATGATCTTAATGACCAGCGGGCTGAATATTGAGTGGTCAACTTTTATGGCTTCTATGCTGGTCGGCACCATTGGTATTCAATGGTCGCGCTGGTATCTGGCGCATCCGAAAGTGTTTACCGTGGCGGCCGTTATCCCTATGTTCCCGGGCATATCGGCTTATACCGCAATGATTTCGGCGGTAAAAATCAGCCAGTTAGGTTACAGCGAACCGTTGATGATTACCCTGTTAACCAACTTTCTTACAGCTTCATCGATTGTTGGTGCGTTATCCATCGGTCTTTCCATTCCTGGATTATGGTTGTACCGCAAGCGCCCTCGCGTATAAAATTGCCTCGCTTAAGCACACGGATGAGAGACAGCCTCCTCTCCTCCGTGTGTTACTATAAAAGTTATCTCCCTTCTCGTTCATCGTTCCATATTTGAGAAACAGTATGTCTTCCAGAGTTTTGACCCCGGACGTCGTTGGTATTGACGCCCTGGTACACGATCACCAAACCGTTCTGGCAAAAGCTGAAGGCGGTGTGGTTGCCGTATTTGCTAACAATGCCCCGGCGTTTTATGCCGTCACGCCTGCACGCCTGGCTGAACTGCTGGCGCTGGAAGAAAAGCTGGCGCGTCCGGGAAGCGATGTCGCTCTGGACGATCAACTCTATCAGGAACCGCAAGCCGCTCCCGTTGCTGTCCCCATGGGGAAATTCGCCATGTATCCGGACTGGCAACCCGATGCCGACTTTATCCGCCTGGCGGCGCTATGGGGCGTGGCGCTAAGAGAGCCGGTGACCACCGAAGAACTGGCCTCATTCATTGCCTACTGGCAGGCGGAAGGTAAAGTCTTTCACCATGTGCAGTGGCAACAAAAACTGGCGCGCAGCCTGCAAATCGGTCGTGCCAGCAACGGCGGACTGCCGAAACGAGATGTGAATACGGTCAGCGAACCTGACAGCCAAATTCCACCAGGATTCAGAGGGTAACGATGAAAAACGTTGGCGACCTGATGCAACGCCTGCAAAAAATGATGCCTGCCCATATCAAACCTGCATTCAAAACGGGTGAAGAGCTACTGGCCTGGCAGAAAGAACAAGGAGCGATCCGCTCCGCCGCTCTCGAACGTGAAAATCGGGCGATGAAAATGCAGCGCACCTTTAACCGCTCCGGTATTCGGCCACTGCATCAGAACTGCTCCTTTGAGAACTATCGCGTTGAGTGTGAAGGGCAGATGAATGCGTTAAGCAAAGCGCGCCAGTACGTCGAAGAGTTTGACGGCAACATCGCCAGCTTCATCTTTTCTGGTAAGCCAGGAACCGGCAAAAACCATCTGGCGGCGGCAATCTGCAACGAGCTGCTGCTACGCGGTAAATCCGTATTGATCATCACCGTGGCCGATATTATGTCGGCGATGAAAGATACCTTCAGGAATAGCGGTACCAGTGAAGAACAACTGCTTAACGATCTGAGCAACGTTGATCTGCTGGTGATCGATGAGATCGGCGTGCAGACCGAATCGAAATACGAAAAAGTGATCATCAACCAGATCGTCGATCGCCGCTCTTCTTCCAAACGCCCAACCGGGATGCTGACCAACAGTAATATGGAAGAGATGACCAAGTTGCTGGGCGAACGCGTGATGGACCGTATGCGCCTGGGTAACAGTTTGTGGGTGATCTTCAACTGGGATAGCTACCGTAGCCGGGTAACAGGTAAAGAGTATTAATCCCCGTTTCTGGCGGTATACTGCGACACAATTCCACCTTGAGTAATGATGATGAAAACTGTTAAACATCTTCTGTGCTGTGCCATTGCCGCCAGCGCATTAATTTCCACCGGGGTGCATGCTGCGTCCTGGAAAGATGCGCTCTCCAGCGCCGCCAGCGAACTTGGCAACCAAAACAGCACGACACAGGAAGGCGGTTGGTCGCTCGCGTCATTAACTAACTTGCTTAGCAGCGGGAACCAGGCCTTAAGCGCAGATAACATGAACAACGCCGCAGGCATTCTGCAATACTGCGCGAAGCAAAAGCTGGCGTCGGTAACCGATGCCGAAAACATCAAGAACCAGGTGCTGGAAAAGCTGGGCCTGAACAGTGAAGAGCAAAAAGAAGACACCAACTATCTGGATGGCATTCAGGGTTTGCTGAAAACCAAAGATGGTCAGCAACTCAATCTGGATAACATCGGAACGACTCCGCTGGCAGAAAAGGTGAAAACCAAAGCCTGCGATCTGGTGTTAAAGCAGGGGCTGAACTTCATTTCCTGAACCGCGAAACGCCGCGTTTTAGCTGTTACCCGGCTGACGCGGCTCTCTCCTGCCCTTTTCCCTGCTCCTGGACGGTTTTCCCCCTGTTACACGGGAAGCGACCGCGATCAAAAAAGTCTGTTTATAAACTAATTCCTAACAACATCGCATTTTTTTGACACTAGAATTGCAGCAATATGGCGACGCCATTACATTGTGCTTCTCAAAAAGCTTAAACGTTGGCTAAACGGCCCGGTTTAGTGAGGATCGCCCGTTGTCAGAACTACTCTCTTTCGCCCTTTTTCTCGCCTCTGTGCTGATTTACGCATGGAAAGCGGGACGTAACACCTGGTGGTTTGCAGCCACATTAACGGTGCTGGGGCTATTTGTCGTTTTAAATATCACCCTGTTTGCCAGCGACTATTTTACTGGCGATGGTATTAACGACGCGGTTCTCTATACCTTAACCAACAGCCTGACCGGTGCTGGCGTCAGCAAATACATCCTGCCGGGTATCGGCATTGTGCTGGGGCTGACAGCGGTGTTCGGTGCGCTGGGCTGGATCCTGCGCCGTCGTCGCCATCATCCGCACCATTTTGGTTACAGCCTGCTGGCGCTCTTACTGGCGCTGGGTTCGGTGGACGCCAGCCCGGCATTTCGTCAGATAACGGAACTGGTGAAATCCCAGTCACGCGATGGCGACCCGGACTTTGCGGCTTATTATAAAGAGCCGTCGAAAACTATCCCTGACCCGAAACTCAACCTGGTTTATATCTACGGCGAAAGTCTCGAGCGGACCTATTTTGATAACGAAGCTTTCCCGGATCTCACGCCTGAACTGGGCGCGTTGAAAAATGAAGGCCTGGATTTCAGCCACACGCAGCAGCTGCCAGGAACGGATTACACGATTGCGGGCATGGTGGCTTCTCAGTGCGGCATACCGCTGTTTGCCCCCTTTGAAGGCAACGCCTCCGCCTCTGTCTCCAGCTTCTTCCCGCAGAACATCTGTCTGGGCGATATCCTGAAAAACTCGGGTTATCAGAACTATTTCGTGCAGGGCGCGAATCTGCGTTTTGCCGGTAAAGATGTGTTCCTGAAGTCGCATGGCTTCGACCACTTATACGGCTCAGAAGAGCTGAAAAGCGTGGTGGCCGACCCGCACTATCGCAACGACTGGGGATTCTACGACGATACCGTTCTCGATGAAGCGTGGAAAAAGTTTGAAGAGCTTTCCCGCTCAGGTCAGCGATTCTCACTGTTTACCCTGACAGTCGATACCCATCACCCGGATGGTTTTATCTCGCGTACCTGTAACCGCAAAAAATATGATTTTGACGGTAAGCCGAACCAGTCATTCAGCGCGGTAAGTTGCAGCCAGGAGAATATCGCGGCGTTTATCAACAAAATCAAAGCGTCACCGTGGTTTAAAGATACCGTCATCGTCGTCTCTTCTGACCATTTAGCGATGAACAACACGGCGTGGAAATACCTTAATAAGCAGGATCGCAATAACCTGTTTTTTGTCATTCGTGGCGACAAGCCGCAGCAAGAGACGCTGGCAGTGAAGCGTAACACGATGGATAACGGCGCGACGGTGCTGGACATTCTCGGTGGCGATAACTATCTCGGACTTGGTCGTAGCAGTTTATCCGGGCAGTCGATGTCGGAAATCTTCCTCAATATCAAAGAGAAAACATTGGCGTGGAAGCCGGATATCATCCGCCTGTGGAAATTCCCTAAAGAGATGAAAGAGTTCACTATCGACCAGCAGAAAAACATGATTGCCTTCTCGGGTAGCCATTTCCGTTTGCCGCTGCTGTTGCGGGTTTCAGACAAGCGCGTAGAACCGCTGCCGGAAAGCGAATACTCAGCACCGCTGCGTTTCCAGCTGGCCGATTTCGCTCCACGCGACAATTTCATCTGGGTTGACCGTTGCTATAAGATGGCACAACTCTGGGCTCCGGAACTGGCACTCTCCACCGACTGGTGTGTCTCGCAAGGGCAGCTTGGCGGTCAGCAAATTGTTCAGCATGTTGACAAAACAACATGGCAGGGCAAAACGGCATTTAAAGATACGGTCATCGACATGGCGCGTTATAAAGGCAATGTCGATACGCTGAAAATTGTTGATAACGATATTCGCTACAAAGCCGACAGTTTCATCTTCAACGTCGCCGGTGCGCCTGAAGAGGTGAAACAGTTTAGTGGGATTTCCCGTCCAGAGTCGTGGGGCCGCTGGTCCAACGCGCAGCTGGGCGATGAAGTAAAAATCGAGTACAAGCATCCGCTGCCGAAGAAATTTGACCTGGTGATTACCGCCAAAGCATACGGCAATAACGCCAGCCGTCCTATTCCGGTACGCGTAGGCAATGAAGAACAAACTCTTGTGCTGGGCAATGAAGTGACCACCACCACACTGCATTTCGATAACCCAACCGATGCCGACACACTGGTAATTGTGCCGCCGGAACCTGTCTCAACCAACGAAGGGAATATCCTCGGACACTCGCCGCGTAAGCTCGGGATCGGCATGGTGGAAATTAAAGTTGTGGAACGTGAAGGGTAATTCCTGACTGATGTGTAGGTCGCATAAGGTGCGACCTACACACCTTCTCCGGCCTACAAAACATCATTGAGAAACAGAAAAAAAACAGCGCCCAACACTTCCCCGGACGCTGCATGGCAACTTTAATAATCTCGCCTTATCAGAAAGTAATTACACCCTTAATCAACTCACGATTGTTAATCACATCGCGCTCGTAGGTTTCTGCCAGCGTGGCGAACGGATAGCGATGGGTTAACATCATGTCGGCAGTGATTTTTCCTTCCGCCATCAGTCGACCGACTTTAGCAAAATCTTCCGGCGTGGCGTTGCGGCTGCCCATCATCGTCGTTTCTTTTTTATGGAATTCCGGATCGGAGAACTGCAACTCACCTTTAAACAGGCCGACAAATACCACCGTGCCGCCGTGACGAATCAAATTCACGGTGTTATTCATCGCATGTTGATTACCTGTCGCGTCGATCACTTTCTGCGCCAGCGAACCACCAAACTGCGCCCGTAGCTGCGCGTCAAAATCTTCGGCTGACGGGTCCAGTAAAGGTAATTCCAGACGCGTTGCCACATGTTCACGGCGCGCCGGACTGGTATCCGCCACCACCACCTGTGCGCCATCGGCTTTAGCGATTGCCGCCGCGCCCAGACCGATTGGCCCCGCCCCGACCACCAGCACCTGCTCGCCGGGAGCAATGGCTGCGCGACGCACCGCATGAGCGCTAATAGCGAAAGGTTCAATCAATGCGGCCGCCTGCGGGTCAATACCGTCTGCGGGCAAAATGTTCGCCACCGGCACGCTCAAATACTCACTAAAACCGCCATCCTGATGCACGCCAATGACTGAAATTTTTTCACAGCAATTGGTACGCCCGCTTTTACACGCCGGGCATTGCTGACAGGCAACATAAGGGATCACAGCAACTTGCTGACCATTTTTAAGATCAGCAATATTTTTACCCAGCCCAACAATCTCCCCACATATTTCATGGCCTAAAACACGTGGATAACTAAAAAATGGTTGATTTCCACCCCAGGCATGAATATCGGTACCGCAAATCCCGACAGACTTAATTTTTATTAATGCTTCATTGTCACCCGGAATAGGTATCTCGCGTTGTTTCCAGACTAATTCTTTCGGCTGCTGGCAAATTAAAACATTCATCGTAGACATGATTCGGCTCTCCATTTTTTGTTGCCTTAGATATCAATGAAAATGAAAAATGGCAGCGGAACGGAAAATCTGTTTTGTGAAAACACACGCATAAAAATGTTTTAAATCGGGTTTTAATGGACTCACAAGGAGGAAAATATGAGTCGTTCACAAAATTTACGCCACAATGTGATTAACCAGGTCATTGATGATATGGCGCGGGGTCATATCCCTTCCCCACTTCCATCGCAAAGTGCGCTGGCGGAAATGTACAACATCAGCCGCACAACAGTGCGTCATATTCTCAGCCACTTACGCGAATGCGGCGTCTTAACGCAGGTTGGAAACGACTATGTTATTGCGCGTAAACCTGACCATGATGACGGTTTCGCCTGTACTACCGCTTCAATGAGTGAACAAAACAAAGTGTTTGAGCAGGCTTTTTTCACGATGATAAACCAGCGTCAGTTACGCCCTGGGGAAACTTTTTCTGAACTGCAACTGGCTCGGGCCGCGGGTGTCAGCCCGGTGGTTGTAAGAGAATATCTTTTAAAATTCGGCCGTTATAATCTTATTCAAAGCGAAAAACGCGGCCAGTGGAGCATGAAGCAATTCGATCAATCCTACGCCGAGCAGCTGTTTGAGCTACGCGAAATGCTCGAAACACATTCACTTCAGCACTTTCTCAACCTGCCTGATCATGATCCCCGCTGGCTGCAGGCGAAAACCATGCTCGAACGTCATCGGCTACTGCGTGACAACATCGGCAATAGCTTTCGCATGTTCTCGCAACTTGACAGAGATTTTCACTCCTTACTGCTTTCAGCTGCCGACAATATCTTTTTTGATCAATCGCTTGAGATCATCTCAGTCATCTTTCATTTTCACTATCAATGGGACGAAAGCGATCTTAAACAGCGCAATATCATTGCCGTCGATGAGCATATGACCATTCTCAGCGCTCTGATTTGCCGCAGTGACCTTGATGCCACCCTTGCGCTCCGTAACCATTTGAATTCAGCTAAACAATCAATGATTCGATCCATTAATGAGAACACGCGTTATGCTCATTAAGTACGGATTAAAAACAGCAAACTATTAGCGGGTGCACGGTTTTATCAAAAGATAAATACCGGGAAATTCCCGCTTACCTATGCTCACAATCAGTCGACTAAAAATTTTTTTGTGAGCGGTAGTAAAGTCCTAAAACTTTAACCTGCCGTTAATGTCAACCTTGCGTAATTCACAATTACGTAAACAATTAAAATTATAAATACAGGAGTCCGGCGTGGAAAAAGAAAATATCACCCTCGATCCGCGTTCTTCATTTACTCCATCTTCGTCGGCAGATATTCCCGTGCCACCAGATGGATTAGTTCAACGCAGTACCCGAATTAAACGCATTCAAACCACCGCCATGTTGTTATTATTTTTTGCGGCGGTAATCAATTATCTCGACCGCAGTTCGCTGTCGGTAGCAAATTTAACGATTCGTGAAGAATTGGGATTAAGTGCCACCGAAATCGGCGCTTTGCTCTCCGTGTTTTCACTCGCTTACGGGATTGCGCAACTTCCTTGCGGCCCACTATTGGATCGTAAAGGCCCACGCCTGATGCTGGGACTGGGGATGTTCTTCTGGTCACTGTTCCAGGCCATGTCTGGCATGGTGCACAGCTTTACGCAGTTCGTGTTGGTGCGTATCGGTATGGGGATTGGTGAAGCGCCGATGAACCCATGTGGCGTAAAAGTCATTAACGACTGGTTCAACATCAAAGAGCGCGGACGCCCGATGGGCTTCTTCAACGCAGCTTCTACCATTGGCGTTGCCGTAAGCCCACCGATTCTGGCGGCGATGATGCTGGTGATGGGCTGGCGTGGGATGTTTATTACCATTGGTGTGCTGGGGATTTTTCTCGCCATTGGCTGGTATATGCTCTATCGCAACCGCGAGCACGTAGAACTGACTGCCGTTGAACAAGCTTATCTCAATGCAGGTAGCGTCAATGCCCGCCGAGATCCGCTCAGTTTTGCCGAATGGCGCAGCCTGTTCCGTAACCGCACAATGTGGGGAATGATGCTCGGATTCAGTGGCATCAACTACACTGCGTGGCTGTATCTGGCCTGGCTTCCTGGTTACCTGCAAACAGCCTATAACCTGGATTTAAAAAGCACAGGGTTGATGGCGGCTATCCCTTTCCTGTTTGGGGCTGCCGGGATGCTGGTCAACGGTTACGTTACTGACTGGCTGGTCAAAGGGGGAATGGCTCCGATTAAAAGCCGTAAGATCTGCATTATTGCCGGGATGTTCTGTTCTGCCGCCTTTACGCTGGTCGTACCGCAAGCGACAACATCCATGACAGCGGTTCTGCTGATTGGCATGGCACTGTTCTGTATTCACTTTGCCGGAACATCCTGCTGGGGCTTGATCCACGTCGCAGTTGCTTCTCGCATGACTGCGTCGGTGGGCAGTATCCAGAACTTTGCCAGCTTCATCTGCGCCTCTTTTGCGCCGATCATTACTGGTTTTATTGTTGATACCACCCACTCATTCCGTCTGGCACTAATCATCTGCGGTTGCGTCACCGCAGCGGGGGCACTGGCGTACATCTTCCTGGTTCGTCAGCCGATCAACGACCCACGTAAAGATTAATCTCCCTATGCCCGATAACATTTTGCTTATCGGGCATTTTTATGGCGATTAAAACGTTTCCCAGTTCTCCCCGCTATCTGCCACGGCCATTTTACGCGGCGTAGCTGGCGTCACGGTTTTTACCACAGCCGATGTTTCACGCTGCTGTTGCTGCTGTTGCTGAATCCGGAACACTGCCACAGCTTCGGTCAGGCGACTGGCCTGCTCTTCCAGCGCGGCGGCGGCGGCGGCAGATTCTTCCACCAGCGCGGCGTTCTGTTGAGTTACCCGGTCCATCTCAGCAACCGCTAAGCCAACCTGATCGATACCACGGCTCTGCTCATCAGAAGCAGAAGCTATTTCGCCCATAATGTCCGTCACGCGGGTCACAGCACTGACAATCTCCGCCATTGTTTCCCCGGCGCTTTCGACCAGTGTAGAGCCAACATCCACTTTCCCCACCGAGTCTTCAATAAGGCTTTTAATTTCACGAGCCGCCTGAGCGCTACGCTGGGCCAGATTACGCACTTCTCCCGCAACCACCGCAAAACCGCGCCCTTGCTCACCCGCACGCGCTGCTTCAACCGCCGCGTTCAAAGCCAGAATATTGGTCTGGAAGGCAATGCCGTCAATTACGCTGATAATATCGGCGATTTTCTGCGAACTGGTGGAGATATCGCGCATAGTCTGCACCACGTTATCTACCACTTTGCCGCCCCGTTGCGCCGTTTCAGAAGCACTTAATGCCAGATGGCTGGCCTGGCGCGCATTCTCGGCGTTCTGTTTCACCGTTGCGGTCAGTTGCTCCATGCTGGCTGCCGTCTCTTCCAGCGAAGCGGCCTGTTGCTCGGTGCGCGAAGAGAGATCGTTATTGCCGGTAGCGATTTCGCTGGCACCGCTATAGATGGCATTGGCCCCGTTGCGCACATCACCGACGGTACGCATCAGCTCTCCCTGCATATGGCGCAAACTCTCTGCCAGTTGCCCCATCTCATTAGAGCCATCCACCTCAATCGGTTTCACCAGATCGCCGCCTGCAATATGACGGATGCTGTCAATCAGGCGATTCATTGGCGCTACCAGCGAGGCTTTAATACCGAACCAGACGGCGAAGATGACCGCCAGTACGACGATCATCACGCCCACCAGAATCCACATCGCCTGGCTGTAGGAGGCATTGTTATCGCTGACGGCGATATCATAGAGCCGATCGTTTTGCTCCATGTAAGCCACATACTGCTTCTCGAAACCGTCTTGATATCCCTGGGTCGGCTGATCAAAGAACTCGTTGATTTTGCCTGCACCTAACAGTTGGATCAGCTCCGCCAGCGCATTGTGATAAATATCGTAATTACGTTTGATCTCTGCCGCTGCGGCGGTGCTCTGACGCGGGTCACGCGGCAACGCTTCGTAATCCGCCCAGTTTTTTTCCGCCTGTTTCAGCGAAATACTGGCACTCTGCATCAGCTCAGCAACGGTTGAACCGCTACCAATATTATTCTGATCCATCATGTAGCGGATACCCGCGCGGTTGAGGGTGTTACGCGTCTGCAACAACGCGACCCAGCTGCCATTCAGCGTGGATTGCTGCTGGCGAATGGTTTGTAAAACAGTGAAATTTTCTTTGTCATTCTTTAAGGCATTAAAGAACAGACCGCCTGATGTCAGTTGTAAAAGGCCAAAAACGGCCAAAACCAGCAGTAAGCTGGTCACGATCTTGATACGTTTTAACATGGTTTCTCTTTCCTGTGGACCGATGCAAGATTTTCGGCCTGGAAAGCAAAAACTTTATGAAAAGGTGTAACCCGCCATCCATGGAAAAACCAGGCGCTGGTTATCAGATACTAAAAAGTTATTCATTATCGCCCGGGATGGCTTCTTGTCGGGAATTGCCCAGAGCAATAAATTCCTCTAACAGATGGGTTAACTGTTGCATTTTCTCGGCAGTAAACTGAGCTTCAATCTGCCGATAGGCTTCTTCAATCTGTGTCTGAGCGCGGTTATACAGCGCCTGCCCCTCTTTGGTTAGCGAGATATAGAGCTTCCGCTGATCATTGATCGGCTTTAATCGCAACACTAAACCGTCGCGTTCCATCCGCGTAAGGATCCCGGTCAGGCTTGGGCGCAAAATGCAGGCGCGATACGCCAGATCGTGAAAATCCATTGATGGGCTTTCCGCCAGAATACGCACGATGCGCCACTGTTGCTCAGTCAAATTATGCCGTTTAACGATTGGGCGAAAATAACTCATCGCCGCTTCTCGCGCCTGGAGCAACGCAATGGTTAGAGAGTCGTGCATTATCTTTCCCCTGAAAAATTCAAAATCATTAATATAGAAACAGTTAATCATCACGTTACCGGGACTGCGCTGCCCCTGCAATTCTTCATTTTATCAAAATTGAGCATATTTTGTTAACTTGCTGATATTTAATATTTTATTATCTTTAAATGTAAATAGTTTGTTAATTAGATCACATTTACATCACTTACTTTTGCCAAACTACGCAATCGGGAATAAAAGTAATCATTAACATATTAATGATTAAAATGATCGAATCCGAGGAGTGGTAATGAAAGGCACTATCTTCGCCGTAGCGTTGAACCATCGCAGCCAACTTGATGCATGGCAGGAAGCGTTCCAGCAATCCCCCTACAAAGCCCCGCCTAAAACTGCGGTCTGGTTTATTAAACCGCGCAATACGGTGATTGGTTGCGGTGAACCGATTCCCTTTCCACAGGGTGAAAAGGTACTGAGCGGTGCGACTGTTGCGCTGATTGTGGGAAAAACGGCGACGAAAGTAGGTGAAGAAGATGCGGCAGAGTACATCGCCGGATATGCGCTGGCTAACGACGTCAGCCTGCCGGAAGAGAGCTTTTACCGCCCGGCAATCAAAGCAAAATGTCGTGATGGATTCTGCCCCATTGGCGAAACCGTGGCTCTCAGCAATGTCGATAATCTGACCATCTATACCGAGATCAACGGGCGTCCTGCCGATCACTGGAATACCGCCGATTTACAACGTAACGCCGCGCAGTTGCTGAGCGCCCTGAGCGAATTTGCCACACTGAATCCAGGCGATGCCATTCTGCTCGGCACGCCACAGGCGCGCGTGGAAATACAGCCAGGCGATCGCGTTCGTGTTCTCGCAGAAGGTTTCCCGCCGCTGGAAAATCCGGTAGTGGACGAACGTGAAGTGACCACGCGCAAGAGCTTCCCAACGCAGCCACACCCGCACGGCACGCTGTTTGCCCTCGGCCTGAACTACGCCGACCACGCCAGCGAACTGGAATTTAAGCCACCGGAAGAACCGCTGGTGTTCCTGAAAGCGCCAAATACCCTCACTGGCGATAACCAGACCTCCGTGCGTCCAAACAATATTGAATACATGCACTATGAAGCGGAGCTGGTGGTAGTTATTGGCAAACAGGCGCGTAACGTCAGCGAAGCCGATGCCATGGATTATGTCGCGGGCTACACCGTGTGTAACGACTACGCCATTCGCGACTATCTGGAAAACTACTACCGCCCTAACCTGCGGGTCAAAAGCCGCGACGGACTGACGCCGATGCTTTCAACCATCGTGCCGAAAGAGGCGATCCCGGACCCGCATAATCTGACCCTTCGCACCTTCGTCAACGGCGAGTTACGCCAGCAAGGCACCACCGCCGATCTGATCTTCAGCGTGCCCTTCCTGATCGCCTACTTAAGCGAATTTATGACCCTGAATCCGGGCGACATGATCGCCACCGGCACACCAAAAGGCTTATCTGACGTGGTGCCTGGCGATGAAGTGGTGGTGGAAGTAGAAGGCGTGGGCCGCCTGGTGAACCGAATTGTGAGTGAGGAAACTGCGAAATGAAAAAAGTAAATCATTGGATCAACGGTAAAAATGTTGCAGGTAACGACTACTTCCAGACTACCAATCCGGCAACGGGTGAAGTGCTGGCGGATGTGGCCTCCGGCGGTGAAGCGGAGATCAATCAGGCGGTAGCGGCAGCGAAAGAGGCGTTCCCGAAATGGGCCAATCTGCCGATGAAAGAGCGCGCGCGCCTGATGCGCCGTCTGGGCGATCTGATCGACCAGAACGTGCCGGAGATCGCCGCGATGGAAACCGCGGACACGGGCCTGCCGATCCATCAGACCAAAAATGTGTTGATCCCACGCGCTTCTCACAACTTTGAATTTTTCGCGGAAGTCTGCCAGCAGATGAACGGCAAGACTTATCCGGTCGACGACAAGATGCTCAACTACACGCTGGTGCAGCCGGTAGGCGTTTGTGCACTGGTGTCACCGTGGAACGTGCCGTTTATGACCGCCACCTGGAAGGTCGCGCCGTGTCTGGCGCTGGGCAATACCGCGGTACTGAAAATGTCGGAACTCTCCCCGCTGACCGCCGACCGCCTGGGTGAGCTGGCGCTGGAAGCTGGTATTCCGGCGGGCGTGCTGAACGTGGTACAGGGCTACGGCGCAACCGCAGGCGATGCGCTGGTTCGTCATCATGACGTGCGTGCCGTGTCGTTCACCGGCGGTACCGCCACCGGGCGCAACATCATGAAAAACGCCGGGCTGAAAAAATACTCCATGGAACTGGGCGGTAAATCGCCGGTGCTGATTTTTGAAGATGCTGATATTGAACGCGCGCTGGACGCCGCCCTGTTCACCATCTTCTCGATCAACGGCGAACGCTGCACCGCCGGTTCGCGCATCTTTATTCAGCAGAGCATCTACCCGGAATTCGTTAAACGCTTTGCCGAACGCGCCAACCGCCTGCGCGTGGGCGATCCGAACGATCCGAATACCCAGGTTGGCGCGCTTATCAGCCAGCAGCACTGGGAAAAAGTCTCCGGCTATATCCGTCTCGGCATTGAAGAAGGCGCAACCCTGCTGGCGGGCGGCCCGGATAAACCGTCCGACCTGCCTGCGCACCTGAAAGGCGGCAACTTTCTGCGCCCAACCGTGCTGGCAGACGTTGATAACCGTATGCGCGTCGCCCAGGAAGAGATTTTCGGGCCGGTCGCCTGCCTGCTGCCGTTTAAAGACGAAGCTGAAGGCTTACGCCTGGCAAACGACGTGGAGTACGGCCTCGCGTCGTACATCTGGACTCAGGATGTCAGCAAAGTGCTGCGTCTGGCGCGTGGCATTGAAGCTGGCATGGTGTTCGTCAACACCCAGAACGTGCGTGATTTGCGCCAGCCGTTTGGCGGCGTAAAAGCCTCCGGCACCGGGCGTGAAGGCGGTGAGTACAGCTTCGAAGTGTTCGCGGAAATGAAGAACGTCTGCATTTCCATGGGCGACCATCCAATTCCGAAATGGGGAGTCTGATATGGGTAAGTTAGCGTTAGCCGCCAAGATCACGCACGTACCGTCGATGTATCTCTCTGAACTGCCAGGGAAAAACCACGGTTGCCGCCAGGGCGCGATCGACGGGCATAAAGAGATCAGCAAGCGTTGCCGGGAAATGGGCGTCGATACCATTATCGTTTTCGATACCCACTGGCTGGTCAACAGTGCTTATCACATCAACTGTGCAGACCATTTTGAAGGCGTCTACACCAGCAACGAGCTACCGCATTTTATCCGCGATATGACCTACAACTACGAGGGCAACCCGGAGTTGGGGCAGCTTATTGCCGATGAAGCCTTAAAGCTCGGCGTGCGGGCAAAAGCGCACAACATTCCCAGCCTGAAACTGGAATACGGCACGCTGGTGCCAATGCGCTACATGAATGAAGACAAGCACTTCAAAGTGGTTTCCATTTCAGCTTTCTGCACTGTTCACGATTTTGCCGACAGCCGCAAGCTGGGCGAGGCGATTCTGAAAGCGATCGAACAGTACGACGGCACCGTGGCGGTCCTTGCCAGCGGTTCGTTATCGCACCGCTTTATTGACGATCAGCGAGCGGAAGAAGGGATGAACAGCTACACCCGCGAGTTCGACCGCCAGATGGACGAGCGCGTGGTGAAGCTGTGGCGCGAAGGCCAGTTCAAAGAGTTCTGCAATATGCTGCCGGAGTACGCCGACTACTGCTACGGCGAAGGCAATATGCACGACACGGTGATGCTGCTGGGGATGCTCGGCTGGGATAAATACGACGGCAAGGTGGAGTTTATCACCGAGCTATTCCCAAGCTCTGGCACCGGTCAGGTTAACGCTGTTTTCCCGCTTCCCGCGTAAGGACGTTTTATGCCGCACTTTATCGTGGAATGTACTGAAAATATTCGTGAAGAAGCCCGCTTACCTGAGCTGTTTGCCAGTGTTAACACTGCACTGGCGGCAACGGGGATTTTTCCGCTTGGGGGAATACGTAGCCGGGCGCACTGGATCGATACCTGGCAAATGGCTGATGGCAAGCACGATTACGCCTTTGTGCATATGACGCTAAAAATCGGCAGCGGGCGCAGCCTGGAAAGCCGTCAGGAAGTGGGCGAAATGCTGTTTGATCTGATTAAAACGCACTTCGCCTCACTGATGGAGAGCCGTTACCTGGCGCTTTCATTTGAGATTGCAGAGCTGCACCCGACGCTGAATTTTAAACAAAACAACGTGCACGCGTTGTTTAAATAAATTTGCACCAGCTTCCAGGCCGGATGATAAGGCGCAGCCGCATCCGGCAATGCCACAGGATATCGCTATGTTCGATAAACACACCCACACCCTGATCGCCCAGCGTCTGGATCAGGCAGAAAAACAGCGCGAACAGATCCGCGCGATCTCGCTGGATTACCCGGAGATCACCATCGAAGACGCTTACGCGGTGCAGCGTGAATGGGTTCGACTGAAAATCGCCGAAGGTCGCACGCTGAAAGGCCACAAAATCGGCCTGACCTCGAAAGCGATGCAGGCCAGCTCACAAATCAGCGAGCCGGATTACGGTGCCCTGCTGGATGACATGTTCTTCCACGATGGCAGCGATATCCCGACCGATCGCTTTATCGTGCCGCGCATTGAAGTGGAGCTGGCTTTCGTGCTGGCAAAACCGCTGCGTGGACCAAACTGCACGATTTTCGACGTCTACAACGCCACGGACTACGTGATCCCGGCGCTGGAGCTGATCGACGCTCGCTGCCACAACATCGATCCGGAAACCCAGCGCCCGCGCAAAGTGTTCGACACCATTTCTGATAACGCCGCCAACGCCGGGGTGATCCTCGGTGGTCGTCCCATTAAGCCCGATGAGTTGGATCTGCGTTGGATCTCCGCCCTGATGTATCGCAATGGCGTGATTGAAGAAACCGGCGTCGCCGCTGGTGTGCTAAATCATCCGGCAAACGGCGTGGCCTGGCTGGCGAACAAACTCGCACCGTATGACGTACAACTGGAAGCCGGGCAAATCATTCTCGGCGGTTCGTTCACCCGCCCGGTTCCGGCGCGTAAGGGCGACACCTTCCACATCGATTACGGCAACATGGGCTCCATTAGCTGCCGCTTTGTTTAAGGAGAGAACGATGGAAAACAGTTTTAAAGCGGCGCTGAAAGCAGGCCGCCCGCAGATCGGATTATGGCTGGGGCTGAGTAGCAGCTACAGCGCAGAGTTACTGGCCGGAGCAGGATTCGACTGGTTGTTGATCGACGGTGAGCACGCGCCGAATAACGTGCAAACCGTGCTCACCCAGCTACAGGCGATTGCGCCCTACCCCAGCCAGCCGGTAGTACGTCCGTCGTGGAACGATCCGGTGCAAATCAAACAACTGCTGGACGTCGGCACACAAACCTTGCTGGTGCCGATGGTACAAAACGCTGACGAAGCCCGTGAAGCGGTACGCGCCACCCGTTATCCCCCCGCCGGTATTCGCGGTGTGGGCAGTGCGCTGGCCCGCGCCTCGCGCTGGAATCGTATTCCTGATTACCTGCAAAAAGCCAACGATCAAATGTGCGTGCTGGTGCAGATCGAAACGCGTGAGGCAATGAAGAACTTACCGCAGATTCTGGACGTGGAAGGCGTCGACGGCGTGTTTATCGGCCCGGCGGATCTGAGCGCCGATATGGGTTATGCCGGTAATCCGCAGCACCCGGAAGTACAGGCCGCCATTGAGCAGGCGATCGTGCAGATCCGTGAATCGGGCAAAGCGCCGGGGATCCTGATCGCCAATGAGCAACTGGCAAAACGCTATCTGGAACTGGGCGCGCTGTTTGTCGCCGTCGGCGTTGACACCACCCTGCTCGCCCGCGCCGCTGAAGCGCTGGCAGCACGGTTTGGTGCGCAGGCCACCGCCGTGAAGCCCGGCGTGTATTAATGCCGGATGCGCTGCACTTATCCGGCCTACACTCGCACCAAACCGTAGGCCGGATAAGGCGTTTACGCCGCATCCGGCAAAAAGCCGTACCAAATCGCGGACCGGATAAGGCGTTTGTGCGCATCCGCCATAAACCTTGTCGTACCCTACAAAAATCCCATTAGAGGAAGAAAAATGAGCGACACCTCACCTGCCATACCGGAGAGTATCGATCCGGCGAATCAGCATAAAGCGCTGACTGCCGGACAACAGGCGGTTATTAAGAAGCTATTTCGCCGCCTGATCGTCTTTCTGTTCGTGCTGTTTATCTTCTCGTTCCTTGATCGCATCAACATCGGCTTTGCCGGACTCACGATGGGACGCGACCTCGGTCTGAGCGCCACCATGTTTGGCCTCGCTACCACCCTGTTCTATGCCGCTTATGTCATCTTCGGCATTCCCAGCAACATTATGCTGAGTATTGTCGGTGCGCGGCGCTGGATCGCCACCATCATGGTGCTCTGGGGCATCGCCTCTACTGCCACCATGTTTGCCACTGGCCCCACCAGCTTGTACGTACTGCGTATACTGGTTGGCATTACCGAAGCCGGCTTTCTGCCTGGTATTCTGCTGTATTTAACCTTCTGGTTTCCGGCCTATTTCCGCGCCCGTGCCAACGCCTTGTTTATGGTAGCAATGCCGGTAACGACAGCGTTGGGCTCGATCGTTTCCGGCTACATTTTGTCGCTGGATGGCGTCATGGCATTAAAAGGCTGGCAGTGGCTGTTTTTGCTGGAAGGCTTCCCGTCGGTATTACTCGGCGTCATGGTGTGGTTCTGGCTTGATGACTCACCGGACAAAGCTAAGTGGCTGACGAAAGAAGACAAAAAATGCCTGCAAGAGATGATGGATAACGATCGTCTGACGCTGGTTCAGCCAGAGGGAGCCATCAGCCACCACGCCATGCAACAACGCAGTATGTGGCGGGAGATCTTCACTCCGGTGGTGATGATGTATACCCTGGCGTATTTCTGCCTGACCAACACACTTAGTGCGATCAGCATCTGGACACCGCAGATCCTGCAAAGTTTTAATCAGGGCAGCAGTAATATCACCATCGGCCTGCTGGCCGCCGTACCGCAGATTTGTACCATTCTCGGGATGGTCTACTGGAGCCGTCACTCAGATCGCCGCCAGGAACGAAGGCATCACACCGCCCTTCCTTATTTGTTCGCTGCCGCAGGTTGGTTACTGGCTTCGGCAACTGATCACAACATGATCCAGATGCTGGGGATCATTATGGCTTCGACCGGATCATTCAGCGCAATGGCGATTTTCTGGACAACACCGGATCAGTCCATCAGCCTGCGGGCACGAGCGATCGGTATTGCGGTGATCAACGCCACTGGCAACATTGGTTCAGCGTTAAGTCCGTTTATGATCGGCTGGTTGAAAGATTTGACCGGCAGCTTTAACAGTGGATTGTGGTTTGTTGCCGCGCTGCTGGTGATTGGTGCGGGGATTATCTGGGCGATTCCAATGCAGTCCTCCCGTCCGCGAGCGACCCCGTAAGGAACGACGATGTGTGACCGTCAGATTGCCAATATTGATATCAGCAAAGAGTACGATGAAAGCCTGGGCACGGACGATGTGCATTATCAGTCGTTCGCCCGCATGGCGGCCTTTTTTGGCCGCCATATGCTGCCACATCGCCACGAACAGTACTTTCAGATGCATTTCCTCAATAGCGGACAGATTGAGCTACAGCTTGACGATCATCGCTACTCGGTGGAAGCGCCCCTGTTTGTCCTGACGCCGCCGTCAGTACCTCATGCGTTTATTACGGAGTCTGATGCTGACGGTCATGTATTGACGGTACGGGAAGATCTGATCTGGCCCCTGCTGGAAGTTCTTTATCCGGGCACTCGGGAAACCTTCGGCCTGCCGGGGATTTGCCTGTCACTGGCAGATAAACCCGACGAACTGGCGGCGCTGGAACACTATTGGCAACTGATAGAGCGGGAATCGGTAGAACAACTGCCTGGACGGGAACACACCCTGACGTTACTGGCACAGGCAGTGTTCACCCTACTGCTGCGTAACGCAAAACTCGACGACCATGCCGCCAGCGGAATGCGCGGAGAATTAAAACTGTTCCAGCGTTTTCATATGCTTATTGAAAGCCATTTTCATCAGCACTGGACAGTACCGGATTACGCTAACGAACTGCATATCACCGAATCACGCCTCACGGACATCTGCCGCCGCTTTGCCAACCGTCCGCCAAAACGGTTGATTTTCGACAGGCAGCTACGAGAAGCCAAGCGGCTGCTGCTGTTTTCTGATAACGCCGTGAACAATATTGCCTGGCAACTCGGTTTTAAGGATCCGGCTTATTTTGCGCGCTTTTTTAATCGCTTAGTCGGTTGCTCGCCCAGTGCTTATCGTGCCAAAAAAGTACCTGTGACGTGAAATTCCCTTAGCCTTAACGGGAAACCAGGCACCACCTGCTATTCCCCTTTCTTCGCCTGGAGCAAGGGGATTTAGTAACGTTAAAAATCGCTAAAAGCGACCTCGATCACAAAACCGTACCCGACCTGAAAAGTACCAGCCATTGTCCCAAAAGTGTCTTCCCGTAATCGCCCCTGCAAGCTTCAATTGAATAACAAAAACAACACACAAAATTAACAATCGTATTCCGATTAATACTGTAGAGGTCGACATGAAACCAGAAGATTTCCGCGCCAGTACCCAACGTCCGTTCACCGGGGAAGAGTATCTGAAAAGCCTGCAGGATGGTCGCGAGATCTATATCTATGGCGAGCGAGTGAAAGACGTCACCACTCATCCGGCATTTCGTAATGCGGCAGCGTCTGTTGCCCAACTGTACGACGCGCTACACAAACCGGAGATGCAGGACTCTCTGTGCTGGAACACCGACACCGGTAGCGGCGGCTATACCCATAAATTCTTCCGCGTGGCGAAAAGTGCCGACGACCTGCGCCAGCAACGCGACGCCATCGCTGAGTGGTCACGCCTGAGCTATGGCTGGATGGGCCGTACCCCAGACTACAAAGCCGCTTTCGGTTGCGCACTGGGCGCGAATCCGGGCTTTTACGGTCAGTTCGAGCAGAACGCCCGTAACTGGTATACCCGTATTCAGGAAACTGGCCTCTACTTTAACCACGCGATTGTTAACCCACCGATCGATCGTCATTTGCCGACCGATAAAGTGAAAGACGTTTACATCAAGCTGGAAAAAGAGACTGACGCCGGGATTATCGTCAGCGGTGCGAAAGTGGTTGCCACCAACTCGGCGCTGACTCACTACAACATGATTGGCTTCGGCTCGGCACAAGTGATGGGCGAAAACCCGGACTTCGCACTGATGTTCGTTGCGCCAATGGATGCCGATGGCGTGAAATTAATCTCCCGCGCCTCTTATGAGATGGTCGCGGGTGCTACCGGCTCGCCGTACGACTACCCGCTCTCCAGCCGCTTTGATGAGAATGATGCGATTCTGGTGATGGATAACGTGCTGATCCCATGGGAAAACGTACTGATCTACCGCGATTTCGATCGCTGCCGTCGCTGGACAATGGAAGGCGGTTTTGCCCGTATGTATCCGCTGCAAGCCTGTGTGCGCCTGGCAGTGAAACTCGACTTCATTACAGCACTGCTGAAAAAATCACTCGAATGTACCGGCACCCTGGAGTTCCGTGGTGTACAGGCCGATCTCGGTGAAGTGGTGGCGTGGCGCAACACCTTCTGGGCATTGAGTGACTCGATGTGTTCTGAAGCGACGCCGTGGGTCAACGGGGCTTATTTACCGGATCATGCCGCACTGCAAACCTATCGCGTACTGGCACCAATGGCCTACGCGAAGATCAAAAACATTATCGAACGCAACGTTACCAGTGGCCTGATCTATCTCCCTTCCAGTGCCCGTGACCTGAACAATCCGCAGATCGACCAGTATCTGGCGAAGTATGTGCGCGGTTCGAATGGTATGGATCACGTCCAGCGCATCAAGATCCTCAAACTGATGTGGGACGCCATTGGCAGCGAGTTTGGTGGTCGCCACGAACTGTATGAAATCAACTACTCCGGTAGCCAGGATGAGATTCGCCTACAGTGTCTGCGCCAGGCACAAAGCTCCGGCAATATGGACAAGATGATGGCGATGGTTGATCGCTGCCTGTCGGAATACGACCAGAACGGCTGGACTGTGCCGCACTTGCACAACAACGACGATATCAACATGCTGGATAAGCTGCTGAAATAACGCAGCAGGAGGTTAAGATGCAATTAGATGAACAGCGCCTGCGCTTTCGTGACGCGATGGCCAGCCTGTCGGCAGCGGTAAATATTATCACCACCGAGGGCGACGCCGGACAATGCGGGATTACGGCAACGGCCGTCTGCTCGGTCACGGATACACCACCATCGCTGATGGTGTGCATTAACGCCAACAGTGCGATGAACCCGGTTTTTCAGGGCAACGGCAATTTGTGCGTCAACGTCCTCAACCATGAGCAGGAACTGATGGCACGCCACTTCGCGGGCATGACGGGCATGGCGATGGAAGAGCGTTTTAGCCTCTCATGCTGGCAAAAAGGTCCGCTGGCGCAGCCGGTGCTAAAAGGTTCGCTGGCCAGTCTTGAAGGTGAGATCCGCGATGTGCAGGCAATTGGCACACATCTGGTGTATCTGGTGGAGATTAAAAACATCATCCTCAGTGCAGAAGGTCACGGGCTTATCTACTTTAAACGCCGTTTCCATCCGGTGATGCTGGAAATGGAAGCTGCGATTTAAGCTCCAGCCCCTTCACGTATTCGTCGAAGGGGCATTTTTATTGTGATCTCAATCACATATCCACCCGATGAATAATTCTTGCCCAACCGCTCACCGCCATTCCTGACCGCTTACGTCCCTAAAATAACCACTCAGTTATTTACCTTACTTTACGCGCGCGTAACTCTGGCAACATCACTGCAGGATAGCGGTCAATTTACCTCCTCAAACGCAACGCAAACCTAGAACGGCTTCGGCCTATGATTAACAAATTACTCTATGAATTTTGGTTTGCAGGAAGGCAGCAAGTGAGTGAATCCCCGGGAGCTTACAACAGTAAGTGACAGGGGTGAACGAACGCAACTGCCGCACCTGTAAGCCAAAAGACGACGAGTAAAATGCCAGGTTTTACTATGGATACGAAAAAACTATTCAAGCACATACCCTGGGTGATTCTCGGAATCATCGGTGCATTCTGCCTCGCGGTAGTTGCATTACGTCGGGGGGAGCACGTCAGCGCCCTGTGGATCGTGGTCGCCTCTGTGTCGGTGTATCTGGTGGCGTATCGCTACTACAGTCTGTACATCGCCCAGAAGGTGATGAAACTCGACCCCACGCGCGCGACGCCTGCGGTTATTAACAACGACGGTCTGAACTACGTTCCGACCAACCGTTACGTGTTGTTTGGTCACCACTTCGCCGCTATCGCCGGTGCTGGTCCGCTGGTTGGTCCGGTTCTCGCCGCGCAGATGGGCTACCTACCTGGCACGCTGTGGCTGCTGGCGGGGGTAGTACTGGCCGGTGCGGTACAGGACTTTATGGTGCTGTTTATCTCCTCTCGCCGTAACGGCGCATCTCTCGGTGAGATGATCAAAGAAGAGATGGGACCAGTACCGGGGACTATCGCGCTGTTTGGCTGTTTCTTAATCATGATCATCATCCTTGCCGTCCTGGCGCTGATTGTGGTTAAAGCCCTGGCCGAAAGCCCGTGGGGTGTTTTCACCGTTTGCTCAACCGTACCGATTGCGCTGTTTATGGGTATCTACATGCGCTTTATCCGTCCGGGGCGTGTGGGTGAAGTCTCTGTCATTGGTATCGTGCTGCTGGTTGCCTCTATCTACTTCGGTGGCGTGATTGCTCACGATCCGTACTGGGGTCCGGCACTGACCTTTAAAGACACCACCATTACCTTCGCGCTGATTGGCTATGCGTTTGTTTCCGCACTGCTGCCGGTGTGGCTGATCCTCGCACCGCGCGACTATCTGGCAACCTTCCTGAAAATCGGCGTTATCGTCGGCCTGGCGCTGGGTATTGTGGTGCTGAACCCGGAACTGAAAATGCCTGCGATGACCCAGTACATTGACGGTACTGGCCCGCTGTGGAAAGGCGCTCTGTTCCCGTTCCTGTTCATCACCATCGCCTGTGGTGCGGTATCTGGCTTCCACGCGCTGATCTCTTCCGGTACGACGCCGAAACTGCTGGCTAACGAAACCGACGCGCGTTTCATTGGCTACGGCGCAATGCTGATGGAGTCCTTCGTGGCGATTATGGCGCTGGTTGCTGCGTCCATCATCGAACCGGGTCTTTACTTCGCGATGAACACCCCGCCTGCTGGCCTTGGCATTACCATGCCTAACCTGCATGAAATGGGTGGCGAGAATGCGCCGATCATCATGGCGCAGCTGAAAGACGTTACCGCACACGCGGCGGCAACCGTCAGCTCCTGGGGCTTCGTGATTTCGCCAGAGCAGATCCTGCAAACCGCGAAAGACATTGGTGAGCCTTCTGTCCTGAACCGTGCAGGTGGTGCGCCAACGCTGGCGGTAGGTATCGCTCACGTGTTCCACAAAGTGCTGCCGATGGCTGACATGGGCTTCTGGTATCACTTCGGTATTCTGTTCGAAGCCCTGTTCATCCTGACCGCGCTGGATGCGGGTACCCGTTCTGGCCGTTTTATGCTGCAAGACCTGCTGGGTAACTTCATCCCGTTCCTGAAAAAAACCGACTCTCTGGTTGCCGGTATCATCGGTACTGCGGGCTGTGTGGGTCTGTGGGGCTACCTGCTGTATCAGGGCGTGGTCGATCCGCTGGGCGGCGTTAAGAGCCTGTGGCCGCTGTTCGGTATTTCCAACCAGATGCTGGCAGCCGTAGCGCTGGTACTGGGCACCGTTGTGCTGATTAAGATGAAGCGCACCCAATACATCTGGGTAACTGTTGTTCCGGCTGTATGGCTGCTTATCTGCACCACCTGGGCGCTGGGTCTGAAACTGTTCAGCACCAACCCGCAGATGGAAGGCTTCTTCTACATGGCAAGCCAGTACAAAGAGAAGATTGCTAACGGTACTGACCTGACGGCGCAGCAGATTGCCAACATGAACCACATCGTTGTGAACAACTACACCAACGCAGGCCTGAGTATTCTGTTCCTGATTGTGGTGTACAGCATCATCTTCTACGGTTTCAAAACCTGGCTTGCGGTACGTAACAGCGACAAACGTACTGACAAAGAAACTCCGTACGTTCCAATCCCGGAAGGCGGCGTGAAGATCTCTTCGCACCACTAACCGTGTTTAGCCCCGCTTCGGCGGGGCTTTGTTCTTATCAGAGTGAACTATGTTTGGTAACTTAGGACAGGCAAAAAAATATCTCGGCCAGGCGGCGAAGATGTTGATTGGCATTCCAGACTATGACAACTACGTCGAGCATATGAAGACCAACCATCCCGACAAGCCGTACATGAGCTATGAAGAATTCTTCCGCGAACGCCAGAACGCACGCTACGGCGGCGATGGTAAAGGCGGTATGCGCTGTTGTTAATGGAGAGAGCATGAACCCGATTGCAGTTACCCTACTCACCGGTTTTTTAGGCGCGGGCAAAACCACCCTGCTGCGCCATATTCTTAATGAACAACACGGCTACAAGATTGCCGTGATTGAAAACGAATTCGGCGAAGTCTCCGTTGATGATCAATTGATTGGTGATCGCGCAACGCAGATCAAAACGCTGACCAACGGCTGCATCTGCTGTTCGCGCTCCAACGAGCTGGAGGACGCGCTACTCGACCTGCTGGATAATCTCGACAAGGGCAATATTCAGTTCGATCGTCTGGTCATTGAATGCACCGGCATGGCCGATCCTGGCCCGATTATTCAAACCTTTTTCTCCCATGAGATTTTATGCCAGCGCTACCTGCTGGACGGCGTGATTGCGCTGGTGGATGCGGTACATGCCGATGAGCAGATGAACCAGTTCACCATCGCCCAGTCCCAGGTGGGCTACGCCGACCGTATTCTGCTGACTAAAACCGACGTCGCAGGCGAAGCAGAAAAACTGCGTGAACGTCTGGCACGCATCAACGCCCGTGCACCGGTCTACACCGTCACCCACGGCGACATCGACCTGGGTCTGCTGTTCAACACCAACGGTTTTATGCTGGAAGAAAACGTCGTCAGCACCAAACCGCGTTTCCATTTTATCGCGGACAAACAAAACGATATTTCGTCGATTGTGGTGGAACTGGATTACCCGGTAGATATCAGCGAAGTTTCCCGGGTGATGGAAAACCTGCTGCTGGAATCGGCGGATAAACTGCTGCGTTACAAAGGGATGCTGTGGATTGACGGCGAACCTAACCGCCTGCTGTTCCAGGGCGTCCAGCGCCTCTACAGCGCCGACTGGGACAGGCCATGGGGCGATGAAACACCGCATAGCACGATGGTGTTTATCGGGATTCAGTTGCCGGAGGATGAGATTCGGGCGGCGTTTGCGGGACTCAAAAAGTAACCAGCCCTCCAACATCACAATACCTGAGACTTTATCACCCTCATATTCCTCCAGAATATGAGGGCTTTCGGGCTTAATTATCTCTGAACGTGCAACACTTCCTGCGACTCCTTATGCGCCTCCACATCCTGCTTCGTTAACCAGAGCGACTTACGGCCAAAATTTTCGTACATTTTCAGCTGATCTTCATAGTGCTTATCAACTGTTCCATCGGGAGCAATAAACCCACTCTGACCGGGTGCGACCACATCCCAGGCAAGCACAGGACGATCGCTTGTCGTTGGTGAGAAAACAATCATATCGTTTTCTGTTCCACGGTTTTGATACTCCGCCTGATGACGCGTTTCTTCCGCTGCGGCCTGCGGTACACCAAAGAAATTATTTGCCCGGAACGTTAAGGCCATTGCAGGTGTTTTCCAGTTACTCACATTATTGCCATAGCGTTTGGAAAGAGTCTCCCAGGTATCTTCCAGCGCAGCCAACACAACCTCCTGCTGTGGTTTCCCAGCAAACAGATCAACCGCCTGTGGGATTGGTGATTTGTCTCCCTGCACCGCCTCATACAAAATTTTTGCTCCAACACTTATATTCAGCGAACCAGTTGGGCCGTCCTGGGTTGTTTCGTAGCCACTGGCGCTGTACCACTTATCAAATGGCATAGGTACGGCAGCCACTACGGTACGCTTCAACATACTGGTCAGCCAAACGTTCAGGATGGCAGAGCCTGGCTGCTGCCAGGTTTTACCATCATCATTAAGCAAATTGATGCCATCCCAACGTGTTAATGTTTCTACCAACTGACGACGCGGATCGCTCTGTGTCAAACCAGATGTCGCTGCTTGCAGAGTAGGTAAAAAAAGCCTCAGGTTAAGATCCTGACGACTGGTTTGGCGAATAACATCCCATGCCTGATCAGCAGTTAAGCGTGGCTTTTGCTCAAGCAGTCGGTCGATCTCCGTAACGCGATCTGCACCACCCCACAAAAAGGCAAACAGATCTGAAGCGGGATAATCTTTTTGGGGAGAATTGTTCCAGTTAGCAATATATCCCGACTGGGGGTTATACACCTTAGGGTTCATTTCAAAAGGCAATAGCCCTTTCCAGTCCCATTTTCCCGTACCAGGAACGGGTAATCGCGGATCATGGCCTGATTGACGATCTGGATAAGCACCAGTATGAACATAACCAATATTGCCGTTTACATCAGCATAGTACCAGTTGATGGTCAGTGCTTGTTTCGCTGCCTGCTGTGTCCACTCCTGCCAATTTTTGGCCTTCATCTGATGAGTCCAGGCCAGCAAAGACGCCACCTCTTTACCATCCCATGCGCGGGATTTAGCGTAAGCCGTTTGTGTCGTCTGGTCAGTTTGGAGAATGTTGCCATGCACCGTACGCCAGACAGTAAAGGTCTCTGCCTGACCATTTTTCACCGTAATGGTTTCCTCACGGCTTAACATTTTCACCCACTTACCATTATGCAAGTAGTAGCCTGGTTTCTCTGCCGACAGCCGTTCAGCAAAAATATCGACATCATCGCCGAAACCTGCCGTTGATCCCCAGGAAATCACACCATTATAACCAAAAACCAGCCCAGGATAGGCAAATGGTGTATTGCCAGTGACATCATAACCAGCACCGTGCAGACCAATACCATAAGTATACGCAGGCGCATACCAGCCAAACTGCGGACCATTTACCATGATTGCTTTCGCATCCTGGGCTTTGCTTTTGCCGATCACCCACATATTGCTGGTCGTTGGATACCCCGCCAGACCATTGGCACCACCCTGTGCAAATTGTGCAGCAATAGTTTCCCGGTTCTTCCCTGCTGTTAACGCCAGCAGTGCGCCATCCGCCCCTTTTGCTGGTCGGTCAAGCATTGGTGCAGGTAAATCGTAGCGTGGCAACAGAGCTGCTGTTTGCGAGTTTTGCTGATTAAATTTAAGTGGGTAGTTACTCTCTTGTACGGCAATAGTGGTTGGCGCTGATGGGTTTACCAGCCATTTCAACTGATTAAATACCGCCATGCCTTGTGATACACCATATTTATCTTTTAAAGCCGTTAGCAGTGCCAAATTATCAATTTCGCTAGTGCTATCAGAGAAGCGGTTTGCCATGGTGCCCACAAATATCATCGCGACATCAAACGGTTCCCAGCGCTTAGGAGTAAAGCCAAATGTATTAAACTGTTTTGGTAAGAGCGTCTCTGGATTGGTATTTACCTTATCAATCCAGGCATTCATTCCATCAGCGTAGCCTTGCAGAATGGACATATCCTCTGGGGAAAGGGCAGCAATTTGCGCCCGGATAGCATCCGGCCAGTAGTTACGACGGATATCTTTATCAAATTTCACAAAATCTTTGCCAAGCACTTCCGCGACAGTCCCTTGAGTACTGCGACGTGCCATTTCCATCTGAAAAAGGCGATCTTGTGCTACTACATAGCCATAGCCATAAAATAGGTGCCATGTATCATTGGCATAAATATGCGGCATGCCGTATTCATCGCGAACAATCTTTATCTCACTTGACGACTGCTCAGCCAGTGCAGGTAAGCTCCAATAATACATCAGGGAAGCAGTAACACAGTTCACAATCATACGATTTCTATTTTTCATTGTATCCTCTGGCAGGTGTATAATTAGCGAATTGATACTAGCAACGAAGCTTCGGTTATCTATTTGCAGAGAATTGTTTCATTATGAACTGTGAGCGCGATAACTAATTTTTGATACAAAAATTTCATTAATGTGATCTAAAACGAATCGCTTTATTCACCGCTGATGATTTTGTTCTATTCCTTTTTGTGACAGATCCCCCGGACGCATAGATGATGACCCCCAGAGAGACAGCTCAGGTCATTATCTGTATGTAAATCAGAAAAATATGTTGTAAACGACTTTTATGGTTGGATTTTGTAGCAATTTTGAATGCAGACAGGCAGCATTTGCCAACACGCCGCCCATAGTTCACTCCACATCCTCCCTGCGTAACCCAATATCCCTCAACCGTTCATCACTCATCTGCTGTAACACTCGTCGGGTCTGCATTTGCCGCCGCCAACGCCTCACCGCATGCCAGAGTTGCACAAGTCTGATAAACGGCGTTTTGGCTTTGTTTTCGTGAAATTCCATCTGCTGCCTCCTCATCTTTCAGAGGCTTCATCATCCGCCTTCTGGCAGTTCACAATACAGATGCAAATATTAGTTTTATTTAACATACAGACAGGTTAAAACAGCATCTGCATCCGGTTTTTTAGCCTCATCTGTACCGGTTTTTCTTTCTGTATGGGCCAAATAAGGAATACAGCATGACGCGTTATCAACATCTGGCGACTCTACTTGCCGAGCGGATTGAGCAAGGGCTGTATCGTCACGGGGAGAAATTGCCGTCGGTGCGCAGCTTAAGTCAGGAGCACGGCGTCAGCATCAGCACCGTGCAACAGGCGTATCAGACGCTGGAAACGATGAGGCTCATCACTCCGCAGCCGCGTTCGGGTTATTTTGTCGCACAACGTAAAGCCCAGCCGCCTGTACCGCCGATGACGCGTCCGGTGCAGCGCCCGGTGGAAATTACCCAGTGGGATCAGGTGCTGGATATGCTGGAGGCGCATAGCGACAATTCCATTGTTCCGTTAAGCAAAAGCACGCCGGATGTCGAAACGCCCAGCCTGAAACCGCTGTGGCGTGAGCTAAGCCGGGTGGTGCAGCATAATCTGCAAACCGTTCTCGGTTATGACTTGTTAGCCGGTCAGCGAGTGTTGCGGGAGCAGATTGCCCGCCTGATGCTCGACAGCGGCTCGGTGGTCACCGCCGATGACATCATCATCACCAGCGACTGCCATAACTCGATGTCGCTGGCGTTAATGGCGGTGTGTAAACCGGGCGATATTGTCGCGGTCGAATCTCCCTGTTATTACGGTTCGATGCAGATGCTGCGAGGCATGGGCGTGAAAGTGATTGAAATCCCAACCGATCCAGAAACTGGCATCAGCGTTGAAGCACTGGAACTGGCGCTGGAACAGTGGCCGATTAAAGGCATCATTCTGGTGCCAAACTGTAATAATCCGCTGGGATTTATTATGCCGGACGCACGCAAACGGGCCGTTCTCTCTCTCGCTCAGCGTCATGATATTGTGATTTTTGAAGATGATGTCTACGGCGAACTGGCAACGGAGTATCCGCGCCCGCGGACCATCCATTCATGGGATATCGACGGGCGAGTGTTGTTGTGCAGCTCGTTCAGTAAAAGTATTGCTCCAGGCCTGCGCGTGGGTTGGGTCGCACCGGGGCGTTATCACGATAAACTGATGCATATGAAATACGCCATCAGCAGCTTTAATGTGCCGTCCACGCAAATGGCGGCGGCAACGTTTGTGCTGGAAGGTCACTATCATCGCCATATCCGGCGGATGCGGCAGAGCTATCAGCGCAATTTGGCGCTTTATACCTGCTGGATACGGGAATATTTTCCCTGCGAAATCTGTATTACGCGCCCGAAAGGCGGATTTTTACTGTGGATAGAATTGCCTGAACAGGTCGATATGGTCTGCGTTGCGCGGCAGCTGTGCCGCATGAATATCCAGGTGGCAGCAGGCTCGATTTTCTCGGCTTCCGGCAAATACCGTAATTGTCTACGCATCAACTGCGCTTTGCCGCTCAGCGAAACCTATCGCGAAGCACTAAAGCAAATTGGCGAGGCCGTGTATCGGGCAATGGAATAAATTCGAATTAGTGGCGAAGCACCTGATTTCCTCTCACGAATCGCCTGTAACTCGTTGTATCTTTGCAGGGTCATCGCCACGTTCCAGCATGGCTTAGGCAAAGTGTGCTTCGTTCATACCGGATGCGGCGTGAACGCCTTATCCGGCCTACAAACCGCGCAAATTCAATAGATTGCAGAGGAAATGTAGGTCTGATAAGCGTAGCGCATCAGGCAGCTTTGCGTTTGTCATCCGTCTCTGATTAGTATTCGATCCATGGATCGCGCTTGATTTCAGGCAAGGGCTGCTCTAATGCCTGCATTTGCTCTGTCGAAAGTCCGGTAATCTTTTGTATCCATTCAGGATCTGCCCCATTCTGCAACAACAATCTAAGGAGGCGTTGTTCCCCTTCTTCTTTCCCCTTTTCCATCCCCAACAGCCATCCATCATTATAAATTCGCTCTGCAATCGTCATTATTCGCTCCCTGTGTTGTGGCATTCGACGGGTAAGTTCGCTGATAAACTTCTTAAAACGCGCTTCATCGCCAGTCAGTAAAATGTAATTTAACAGCGCAGTTATCTGGCTGTCATTAGCACACTCTGTAACCAGTAATATTACCAGTTGATCGATAAGCCCCATCAGATCGCGCTGGCGAATATGCTTTTGGATCAACTCCAACAGGGCGACTCTGCGGTGCTGCACAATCTCGTCGTCTGGCACGACAGTGACATCCACCAGCGGGAACGCTGCGGTATAAAGCTTCCGTGCGGTGGTCGGGTCAGCAAATTCGTCCAGCCAGCACAGGGACCAGGGATAAGGACTACGGCTACCGTGATAAAACAGCATCGGGATGACCAGCGGTAGCGGCCGGCGTTTATCATGCTCGATATGGCGCTGCATCACCGCCATGGAATATCGCATCAGGCGAAAGGCCATATGGATATCCTCGCGGCTCTGATGTTCAATCACTACGTAAATATAACCATCACCTTCACGGGTCTTTACCGACCACAGAATATCGGAGTGTAGCGCCCGCAATTTTTCATCGACGAAGCTGGCGGATTCCAGTTTTAAGCTGTCGAGATCGCACAGTTCACGTAAATCTTTGGGTAAGTGGATCTCCATAAAATCCCGCGCGGTGTCAGGGTGCGTGAGAAAGGATTTAAATAATGCGTCATGCGGCGTGCTGGTTGTGAAGTTTGTCATGGCGATCCGTCACCTGTAGATAAGATGGCCCGACTGTAGCGACTAACAAAACCATTCTCACCCGGCAATTTCTCGTTCCCCGAGGCGCTTTCCAGGCTATTTGTGTTCCTCTGCAAACGATACATTTTTCCGGAAACAGGCTCGCGTTTTACATTTCCTGTACCCGGCAGATATTCCCCTTTCCACCGCGCTCTTTTGATTAACCGCAAATTTTAATTACACTTAAGGTGTATATTTTCTATGCAACCCATCAATTAAAGAGGTGTAATGTGCTGATGACTATTTGTAATCGTTATACATTCTGACCTGGAGTCAGAAGGTATTTCTCTGTCTGTGTGTTCACAGGCAGTGTGGTTGATTACATGAAATTCAGTACATTTGTCCTTCTCGCCTGCCTTTCGTCATTACCGACGGTATTGAATTTCGTTTTCCCCGTTGGGGTTCTCCGGACAAGGAGTTGTTTGTTATGCCACGTTTTTTTGCCCGCCATGCCGCTACGCTGTTTTTCCCGATGGCGTTGATTTTGTATGACTTTGCCGCCTATCTTTCGACGGATCTGATCCAGCCGGGGATCATTAATGTGGTCCGTGATTTTAATGCCGATGTCAGTCTGGCTCCGGCTGCCGTCAGTCTCTATCTCGCGGGGGGTATGGCGTTACAGTGGCTGCTGGGGCCGCTTTCCGACAGGATTGGCCGCAGGCCGGTGCTGATTACCGGGGCGCTAATATTTACCCTTGCCTGCGCTGCGACAATGTTCACAACGTCTATGACACAGTTTCTTATCGCGCGTGCAATTCAGGGCACCAGTATCTGTTTTATTGCTACCGTTGGTTATGTCACGGTGCAGGAGGCGTTCGGACAGACAAAAGGGATTAAGTTGATGGCGATTATCACCTCCATCGTACTGATTGCGCCGATTATTGGCCCGCTTTCCGGCGCAGCTCTGATGCACTTTGTGCACTGGAAAGTCCTTTTTGCCATCATTGCGGTTATGGGGTTTATCTCATTTGTTGGCTTACTGCTGGCGATGCCAGAGACGGTGAAGCGCGGCGCGGTTCCATTTAGCGCCAAAAGCGTCTTGCGCGATTTTCGTAATGTCTTTTGCAACCGGCTGTTCCTCTTTGGCGCAGCAACCATCTCTTTAAGCTATATCCCGATGATGAGTTGGGTGGCTGTCTCGCCGGTGATCCTGATTGACGCAGGCGGCTTAACAACTTCGCAGTTCGCCTGGACACAGGTTCCGGTGTTCGGCGCGGTGATTGTCGCGAATGCCATCGTGGCGCGTTTCGTTAAAGATCCGACCGAACCGCGCTTTATCTGGCGTGCTGTACCCATTCAACTGGTCGGCCTCGCGCTGTTGATTATCGGCAATCTGCTGTCACCGCACGTCTGGCTGTGGTCGGTGCTGGGCACCAGTTTGTATGCTTTCGGGATTGGTTTGATCTTCCCGACCTTATTCCGCTTTACGCTTTTTTCCAATAACTTACCGAAAGGAACCGTCTCCGCATCGCTGAATATGGTGATCCTGATGGTGATGTCTGTCTCGGTCGAAATCGGCCGCTGGCTGTGGTTTAACGGCGGTCGCTTGCCGTTTCATCTGTTAGCCGTCGTGGCGGGCGTTATCGTCGTTTTCACCCTGGCAGGATTGCTCAATCGCGTGCGCCAACATCAGGCTGCCGAGCTGGCGGAGGAGCGGTGATTTTTGCGCGATCCTGCCGTCAGGCTCTATTCTTAACGTTATGAATAAACTCATTGAACTCAGACGCGCCAAAATGTTGGCGCTCTCTTTACTGCTTATCGCCGCTGCTACCTTTGTCGTTACGCTGTTTTTGCCGCCCAATTTTTGGGTGAGCGGCGTGAAGGCGATTGCTGAAGCGGCGATGGTCGGCGCGCTGGCGGACTGGTTTGCGGTGGTGGCGCTGTTTCGCCGCGTGCCGATTCCGATCATTTCTCGTCATACGGCGATTATCCCGCGTAATAAAGACCGGATTGGCGAAAATCTCGGCCAGTTCGTGCAGGAAAAATTTCTCGATACCCAGTCGCTGGTGGCATTGATTCGACGTCACGAACCGGCGTTGTTGATTGGCAACTGGTTTAGTCAGCCGGAGAACGCCCGCCGCGTTGGTCAGCATCTGTTGCAGATCATGAGCGGTTTTCTTGAACTGACCGATGATGCGCGTATTCAGCGCCTGCTTAAGCGCGCGGTCCATCGGGCGATTGATAAGGTCGATCTTTCCGGCACCAGTGCGTTGATGCTGGAGAGTATGACCAAAAACGATCGTCATCAGGTGCTGCTGGATACGCTGATCGCGCAGTTGATTGCTCTTCTCCAGCGCGATAAATCGCGCAAGTTTATTGCCCAGCAAATTGTTCGCTGGCTGGAGAGCGAGCATCCGCTGAAAGCCAAAATTTTGCCTACTGAATGGCTGGGCGAACATAGCGCGGAGTTGGTTTCTGACGCGGTGAATTCTTTGCTTGATGATATCAGCCGTGATCGTGCGCATCAGATCCGTTATGCGTTTGATCGCGCCACTTTTGCCCTGATCGACAAGTTGAAAAACGATCCGGAAATGGCAGCGCGAGCCGATGCCGTAAAAAGTTATCTGAAAGAAGATGAAGCTTTTAACCGCTATCTCAGTGAATTGTGGGGGGATTTACGGGAGTGGCTGAAAGCGGATATCAACAGTGAAGATTCTCGTGTGAAAGAACGTATCGCGCGGGCGGGTCAATGGTTTGGCGAAACGTTAATTGCCGATGATGCCTTGCGGGCGTCGTTAAATGGTCACCTGGAACAAGCCGCGCACCGCGTCGCGCCTGAGTTTTCCGCATTCCTGACGCGCCACATCAGCGATACAGTAAAAAGCTGGGATGCGCGGGATATGTCACGGCAAATCGAGTTAAATATCGGCAAAGATCTGCAGTTTATCCGTGTCAACGGTACGCTGGTTGGCGGTTGTATTGGGCTAATTTTATATTTGTTGTCGCAGCTCCCGGCCTTGTTCCCCCTCGGCAATTTTTAGAAATCCATGAAAAACTAAGTGGCTAACCGCGAGAGAGATCAAATAAACCACACTAAAAGAATGGTAATAATGTGGCCTCTTTTCATTATCTCCCGTGGTACGGGGAAGGAAAATCATGTCACTTATCACCGATCTACCCGCCATTTTCGATCAGTTCTCTGAAGCTCGCCAGAAAGGCTTTCTCACCGTCATGGATCTCAAGGAGCGCGGCATTCCGCTGGTTGGCACTTACTGCACCTTTATGCCGCAAGAGATCCCGATGGCAGCCGGTGCGGTTGTGGTTTCGCTCTGTTCCACCTCTGATGAAACCATTGAAGAAGCGGAGAAAGATCTGCCGCGCAACCTCTGCCCGCTGATTAAAAGTAGCTACGGCTTCGGCAAAACCGATAAATGCCCCTACTTCTACTTTTCGGATCTGGTGGTCGGTGAAACCACCTGCGACGGCAAAAAGAAAATGTATGAATACATGGCGGAGTTTAAGCCTGTTCATGTGATGCAGCTGCCGAACAGCGTTAAGGACGATGCCTCGCGTGCATTATGGAAAGCCGAGATGCTGCGCTTGCAAAAAACGGTAGAAGAACGTTTTGGGCACGAGATTAGCGAAGATGCTCTGCGCGATGCCATTGCGCTGAAAAACCGCGAACGTCGCGCACTGGCTAATTTTTATCATCTTGGGCAGTTAAATCCTCCGGCGCTTAGCGGCAGCGACATTCTGAAAGTGGTTTACGGCGCAAGCTTCCGGTTCGATAAAGAGGCGTTGATCAATGAACTGGACGCGATGACCGCCCGCGTTCGTCAGCAGTGGGAAGAAGGCCAGCGACTTGACCCGCGTCCACGCATTTTAATCACCGGCTGCCCGATTGGCGGCGCAGCAGAAAAAGTGGTGCGGGCGATTGAAGAGAATGGCGGCTGGGTTGTCGGTTATGAAAACTGCACCGGGGCGAAAGCGACCGAGCAATGCGTGGCAGAAACGGGCGATGTCTACGACGCGCTGGCGGATAAATATCTGGCGATTGGCTGCTCCTGTGTTTCGCCGAACGATCAGCGCCTGCAAATGCTCAGCCAGATGGTGGAAGAATATCAGGTCGATGGCGTAGTTGATGTGATTTTGCAGGCGTGCCATACCTACGCGGTGGAATCGCTGGCGATTAAACGTCATGTGCGTCAGCAGCACAACATTCCTTATATCGCTATTGAAACAGACTACTCCACCTCAGATGTCGGGCAGCTCAGTACCCGTGTCGCGGCCTTTATTGAGATGCTGTAAGGAGTGGCAGTGACATATTCGATTGGCATTGATTCTGGTTCTACCGCCACCAAAGGGATCTTACTGGCAGACGGCGTGATTACGCGCCGTTTCCTCGTTCCAACACCCTTTCGTCCGGCAACAGCAATTACTGAAGCCTGGGAAACTCTGCGCGAAGGGTTAGAGACAACGCCGTTTCTGACGCTCACCGGCTATGGACGGCAACTGGTGGATTTTGCCGATAAACAAGTGACGGAAATCTCCTGTCACGGGCTGGGCGCACGGTTTCTTGCGCCAGCAACGCGCGCGGTAATCGACATCGGTGGTCAGGACAGCAAAGTGATTCAGCTTGATGATGACGGTAACCTGTGCGATTTCCTGATGAATGACAAATGCGCGGCGGGCACCGGGCGTTTCCTGGAGGTGATCTCGCGCACGCTTGGCACCAGCGTCGAGCAACTCGACAGCATTACCGAAAATGTCACGCCGCATGCCATCACGAGTATGTGCACAGTGTTTGCCGAATCAGAAGTGATCAGCCTGCGCTCAGCGGGCGTCGCGCCAGAAGCGATTCTCGCCGGAGTGATTAACGCGATGGCGCGGAGGAGTGCCAATTTCATTGCTCGTCTCTCCTGTGAAGCGCCGATTCTGTTTACTGGTGGCGTTAGTCATTGCCAGACGTTTGCCCGGATGCTGGAATCTCACCTGGGAATGCCGGTAAATACCCACCCTGATGCGCAATTTGCTGGCGCAATTGGCGCGGCGGTAATTGGTCAACGAGTGAGGACACGCCGATGAAAGAGTTTTTATTTTTATTTCACTCCACAGTCGGCGTCATACAAACCCGCAAAGCGTTGCAGGCAGCGGGCATGACTTTTCGCGTCAGCGATATTCCCCGTGATTTACGCGGCGGCTGCGGGTTATGCATTTGGCTGACCTGTCCCCCCGGCGAGGAAATACAATGGGTGATCCCTGGGCTGACTGAGTCAATTTATTGTCAGCAGGATGGTGTCTGGCGCTGCATTGCACATTACCGGGTTTCTCCGCGTTAAGGATTCATTAAGGTCGCTACGTATACTTCTCGATATCTTATTGATTTGCCTTAAAGGGATTACCGTGACAAAAAGTATTTCGTTAAGTAAACGCATCTCCGTTATTGTGATTCTTTTTGCCATTGTGGCAGTGTGTACTTTCTTCGTGCAATCTTGCGCCCGTAAAAGCAATCATGCAGCATCATTTCAGAATTACCACGCCACCATTGACGGCAAAGAAATTGCAGGCATAACGAATAATATCTCTTCGCTGACCTGGTCGGCACAAAGCAATACTCTTTTTAGCACTATCAACAAACCTGCCGCCATTGTTGAAATGACCACCAATGGTGATTTTATCCGCACAATTCCTCTGGATTTTGTTAAGGATCTCGAGACGATCGAATACATTGGCGATAATCAGTTTGTCATTAGCGATGAGCGCGATTACGCCATTTATGTGATTTCACTGACCCCAAACTCGGAAGTAAAAATCCTCAAAAAAATAAAAATCCCGCTGCAAGACTCCCCAACCAATTGCGGTTTTGAAGGGTTGGCTTATTCTCGCCAGGATCACACTTTCTGGTTTTTTAAAGAGAAAAATCCGATTGAGGTCTACAAAGTTAACGGGCTGTTAAGTAGCAATGAATTACACATCAGCAAAGACGAGGCACTACAACGGCAATTTACTTTAGATGATGTGTCCGGCGCAGAATTTAACCAGCAAAAAAATACGCTTCTGGTGCTGTCTCATGAATCTCGCGCACTCCAGGAAGTAACCCTGGTTGGCGAGGTTATCGGTGAAATATCACTAACCAAAGGTAGTCGAGGTTTGTCGCATAACATCAAACAGGCCGAAGGGATTGCGATGGATGCCTCTGGTAATATTTATATCGTTAGCGAACCAAATCGTTTTTATCGCTTTACCCCTAAATCATCGCATTAACAGGCTGGCATATTTCACCTTTTTGTTATTAACTTGTTAACAACAAAAATGACATACAAGGTTAAACATGCCTTCGTCCTCGCATCCCGTAGAACGCTTTTCTTTCAGCACCGCGCTTTTCGGGATGCTGGTTCTGACCCTAGGTATGGGATTAGGTCGCTTCCTTTATACGCCTATGTTGCCCGTCATGATGGCGGAAGGGGCGTTTTCATTTAGCCAGCTCTCGTGGATTGCCAGCGGCAACTATGCGGGGTATCTGGCTGGCAGTCTGCTATTTTCGTTTGGCGCATTTCACCAGCCGTCGCGCCTACGCCCATTTCTGTTGGTTTCTGCCCTGGCGAGCGGGTTGTTGATCCTCGCAATGGCATGGTTGCCGCCATTTATTCTGGTGTTATTGATTCGCTTCCTGGCGGGTGTCGCCAGCGCCGGTATGCTGATTTTTGGTTCGACGCTGATTATGCAGCACACGCGCCATCCTTTTGTGCTGGCAGCTTTGTTTTCTGGCGTTGGCATTGGCATTGCACTGGGCAACGAATATGTTCTGGCAGGCCTGCATTTTGCCTTATCCTCGCAAACGTTATGGCAAGGCGCCGGGGCGCTTTCTGGCATGATGCTGATTGCACTTACGCTTTTAATGCCCTCGAAAAAACACGCCATCGCACCAATGCCATTGGCAAAAACGGAGCAACAGATAATGAGCTGGTGGTTACTGGCTATTCTGTACGGCCTTGCGGGATTTGGTTATATCATCGTCGCGACTTACCTGCCGCTCATGGCGAAAGATGCAGGCTCACCATTGTTAACCGCCCATCTCTGGACGTTAGTCGGCTTATCAATTGTGCCAGGCTGCTTTGGCTGGCTATGGGCAGCAAAACGTTGGGGGGCTTTGCCTTGCCTGACGGCGAATTTGCTGGTGCAGGCTATCAGTGTGCTGCTTACTCTCGCCAGCGACTCTCCTCTCTTGCTTATCATTAGTAGTATCGGTTTTGGCGGTACCTTTATGGGCACGACATCTCTGGTGATGACTATCGCCCGCCAACTGAGCGTTCCGGGAAATCTCAATCTTTTAGGCTTTGTGACGCTCATTTACGGCATTGGACAAATCCTCGGCCCGGCGCTGACCAGTATGCTCGGCAATGGAACATCGGCGCTTGCCGGCGCCACTCTCTGCGGCGCGGCGGCGTTGTTTATTGCTGCGCTTATCAGCACAGTACAATTATTTAAGCTGCAAGTGGTCACTTCATGAGGAGTGTTTCCCTTACCACTCAAGAAACTCAACAGCAACCGTTGATGTCAGCCAGACCCCGTTTTCCGCTTGCCAGAAAGGGATGCCTCGTTTCGCCATTTCCTGTGCTTTGACGGTTAAGATAACCGGCGATCCGTGTCTTGCTCCCACTTTGCGTGCCGTTGCTTCATCAGCAGAGAGATGTACGTAATGACGCTCCCCTGCAATCAGCCCCTGTTTTTTTATCTCGTCAAGGAAACGGCTTGCCGTACCGTGGTAGAGAAACTGTGGCGGTGTTTTTTCGGCAAAGGAAATGGCGACCTGCGAAGTCGAATGCCCCTGAACCGCGCGGATGCACCTACCATCACTGGAATAACTAAAACGCTTTTTATCGCTGGTGGCAACCACAGTATCCAGCAATGCACGGGTTAACCGCTTGCCCGCTTTTTGGGCACAAAGTATGAGCTTATCGATATCCGCCCATCCTTCACGGTCAAGTACGATACCAATCGCCTCCGGTTTGTGTCGGAGGACAAAACTTAAAAACTTGCTCGTATCCGCCAACTCTTTTTCGTTGTACTTTGCCATCGCGTTTTCGTCCCTGGATTTTCTGTTTTTATTTACTGATGTCATTGTCACTGGGTTTATGAATTTTCTGCAACTCAATCCTGCGCAGAGCCTTTTCTACACAGCGTAATTTTTCCGCTATGCAAAAAACGCATAGCAAGAAACATACTTGCATTTTCCCCATACCCACATGGCTGATAAGGTTTTTCAGCTCCAGGAATTTTCCTGGCTCAAGCAACACACAAACACAAAAAAACAATGGGGATTGTTATGACACAACAAGGGGATGCTGTAGCCGGGGAGCTGGCGACAGAAAAAGTGGGCATTAAAGGGTATCTGGCTTTTTTTCTCACCATAATCTTTTTTTCCGGAGTTTTTTCCGGGACAGACAGCTGGTGGCGCGTTTTTGATTTTTCCGTTCTGAACGGATCGTTTGGGCAACTGCCTGGTGCGAATGGAGCCACCACCTCATTTCGCGGGGCGGGTGGCGCGGGGGCTAAAGATGGCTTTCTCTTTGCGCTGGAGCTGGCACCGTCAGTCATTCTCTCTCTGGGGATTATTTCAATTACCGATGGTCTTGGTGGATTACGCGCCGCGCAGCAGTTAATGACGCCTGTGCTAAAACCGTTGTTGGGCATTCCAGGGATCTGCTCGCTGGCGCTGATCGCTAACCTGCAAAACACTGATGCCGCCGCCGGTATGACCAAAGAGCTGGCGCAGGAAGGGGAAATTACCGAACGCGATAAAGTGATTTTCGCCGCATATCAAACCAGCGGTAGCGCCATCATCACCAACTACTTCTCTTCCGGCGTCGCGGTGTTCGCCTTTCTGGGCACGTCCGTAATCGTACCTTTAGCCGTCATCCTGGTGTTTAAATTTGTCGGAGCCAACATTTTGCGCGTCTGGCTTAACTTCGAAGAACGTCGCAACCCAACGCAAGGAGCGCAAGCATGACAACTCAGGTCCGCAAAAACGTCATGGATATGTTTATCGATGGCGCGCGCCGTGGCTTTACTATCGCCACGACCAACCTGCTGCCAAACGTGGTGATGGCGTTTGTCATCATTCAGGCGCTGAAAATTACCGGCCTGCTCGACTGGGTGGGGCATATCTGTGAACCCGTAATGGCGCTGTGGGGATTACCCGGTGAAGCGGCAACCGTCCTTTTAGCCGCATTAATGAGTATGGGCGGCGCAGTCGGTGTTGCCGCCAGTCTGGCGACCGCCGGCGCATTAACCGGTCACGATGTCACCGTTTTACTGCCCGCGATGTATTTAATGGGCAACCCGGTGCAAAATGTCGGTCGCTGCCTGGGGACAGCCGAAGTGAATGCCAAATATTACCCGCATATCATTACGGTCTGCGTGATTAACGCATTGCTGTCGATCTGGGTTATGCAGCTTATTGTTTAACAAGGAGTTACCATGATTGATTATACCGCAGCCGGTTTTACCCTGCTGCAGGGAGCGCATTTGTATGCGCCGGAAGATCGGGGAATTTGCGATGTCCTCGTCGCTAACGGCAAAATTATCGCCGTTGCCAGCAATATCCCTTCTGACATTGTACCGGACTGCACGGTTGTCGATCTCAGCGGGCAGATCCTCTGTCCTGGTTTTATTGATCAACACGTCCATTTGATTGGTGGTGGCGGCGAAGCAGGTCCCACGACGCGCACGCCAGAAGTGGCGCTAAGTCGCCTGACGGAAGCGGGCGTCACGTCAGTGGTTGGTCTGCTGGGCACCGACTCTATCTCTCGCCACCCGGAATCCCTGCTCGCCAAGACCCGTGCGCTCAATGAAGAAGGCATCAGCGCCTGGATGCTGACCGGCGCTTATCATGTCCCTTCCCGCACCATTACAGGTTCCGTGGAAAAAGACGTGGCGATTATCGATCGTGTGATTGGCGTGAAATGCGCCATCTCTGATCACCGTTCTGCCGCACCGGACGTTTATCACCTGGCTAATATGGCGGCGGAATCCCGCGTTGGCGGTTTGCTCGGCGGTAAACCTGGCGTCACCGTGTTCCACATGGGCGACAGCAAAAAGGCGTTACAGCCTGTCTATGACCTGCTGGAAAACTGCGATGTGCCGATCAGCAAGTTGCTGCCGACCCACGTTAACCGCAACGTTCCGTTGTTTGAGCAGGCGCTGGAGTTCGCGCGCAAAGGCGGCACTATCGATATCACCAGCAGCATTGACGAACCGGTCGCCCCTGCCGAAGGTATTGCCCGCGCCGTTCAGGCGGGTATTCCGCTGGCACGCGTCACCCTCAGCTCCGACGGCAACGGTAGCCAGCCGTTCTTCGATGACGAAGGGAATTTAACCCATATCGGTGTTGCCGGTTTTGAAACGTTGCTGGAAACCGTGCAGGTGCTGGTCAAAGACTATGATTTCAGTATCAGCGATGCCCTGCGCCCGCTCACCAGTAGCGTAGCCGGTTTCCTTAACCTGACCGGGAAAGGCGAAATTCTGCCAGGCAATGATGCTGACTTGCTGGTCATGACGCCAGAACTGCGCATTGAGCAGGTATACGCTCGCGGCAAACTGATGGTCAAAGACGGCAAAGCCTGCGTGAATGGAACGTTTGAAACGGCTTAAACGGTTGTCAGCCGCCCGAATGGACGTAGAATGCCCGCAAGGGCGGCTGACAGAGTAAAACGTAATGGATGACTGTGGTGCGATTTTGCATAATATTGAAACCAAATGGCTTTATGATTTTCTGACCCTGGAAAAATGCCGCAATTTTTCCCAGGCGGCAGTCAGTCGCAACGTCTCGCAACCGGCATTCAGCCGCCGCATCCGTGCGCTGGAACAGGCGATTGGTGTTGAATTGTTTAACCGCCAGGTAACGCCGCTGCAACTCTCAGAACAAGGGAAAATCTTCCATTCGCAGATCCGCCATCTGTTGCAACAGTTAGAGAGCAATCTGGCAGAGCTGCGTGGCGGCAGCGATTACGCGCAACGAAAAATCAAGATAGCCGCTGCACACTCTCTTTCCCTCGGGCTGTTACCGTCCATTATCAGCCAGATGCCGCCGCTCTTTACCTGGGCAATTGAAGCTATTGATGTCGATGAAGCGGTCGATAAACTGCGTGAAGGGCAAAGTGACTGTATTTTTTCCTTTCACGACGAAGATTTGCTGGAAGCGCCGTTTGACCACATTCGCTTATTTGAATCTCAATTGTTCCCTGTCTGCGCCAGTGACGAACACGGAGAAGCACTTTTTAACCTCGCGCAGCCACACTTTCCGTTACTGAATTACAGCCGCAACTCCTACATGGGGCGATTGATTAATCGCACCCTGACGCGCCACAGTGAGTTAAGTTTCAGCACCTTTTTTGTCTCTTCGATGAGCGAGCTTTTAAAGCAGGTTGCCCTCGACGGCTGTGGGATTGCCTGGCTGCCGGAGTACGCCATCCAACAAGAAATTCGCAGCGGGAAGCTCGTTGTACTGAATCGGGACGAACTGGTGATCCCGATTCAGGCCTATGCATACCGAATGAATACCCGCATGAATCCAGTTGCCGAACGCTTCTGGCGTGAACTGCGCGAGCTGGAGATTGTGCTTAGCTGACATTCTCCAGCATCGCACTACACCAACCGCCATTATCCCAGACCAGATCAAACGTTAGCGGTTCACCGTCGTGGTACAGCATTATCTCAAGGCTGATCGCCAGAGTGTGGCAGTACGCTTCTTTAAAATTAACCTGCAACGCCGCAATCCGTGGCTCATGAAATAACAGTGCAGAACGCAGCTGACGGCAATACCAGCTCTGGAGATGTTTGTCGCTCTGGTTATGCACTTGCCACTCTGGCATGCCTGAAACAAGTAATGACGGTAATGCCGAATGAGGAGAATTAAAAAGAGTGAGGAGATCGCTGCATACCGATTTACGCAGCAATGACGTTTTATTGCCTGAAATTTCAGGTAAAACAGCCTGAAGTGATTGGCGCATCATTTTGCGCACTCCTGACGTTTAGCAACATATGCGGCTTGCCCTGAACACCGGGCACCACTGTATTGATGCTCATTTTCCATAGCCATTCCCTTTTGTTCATTACATCCATGTCAGTCTGAGACAGGCCTGAATCCTGTCAGCAAAGTATAAAACCTTACTTGCCTATGAATATCTACTGACTTTTCAGGAAAAAAGTCATGATTTGATAAAAATCATCAAACTCAAAAAAAAACCGCTAGTATATTCTGAATATTCCGAATAGTTACGTAGATGAAAATACTTGTCACCGCTGCTACTTAATTCCGGTGGGAAATTATTTATTTCCGCATAATCAGCCATGTATTATTTGAAACAATTAGTTTGTAAATAATATAAATTGATAACATATCAAATACATCAAAAATACCATTCACAGGCATTATTAATATAGACATCAATATAGCAACATCAAATTCCAATTAGTAATAAGATATGCTTTTTAATTGCATGAAAATAATTTCAAATGAGCGTTTTTTGATACTTTAGAGTGTTTCCTACCCTTTAATATCACCGTGTAGAGTTGATATCACTACAACAGAAACATGCATGTCATTTGTTTACTTCTCTTTTTACTACAGAAAAATTTATCTATTTTTCTAAACATCAGTGAAATACTCCTAAAAGGTAACTATTATGTCTATGCCATTAAGCAATGCCCTTCAGAGTCAAATTATTACAGATAATCACTTCCTTCATCACCCAAAAGTCGACAATGAGTTAACACGTAAATATGAACGAGCTCGCCTGGATACGGAAAATATCTATCTTCTGCCTCTTGCTCGTGGCAATAACCATAATTACGATGGAAAAAGCGTTGTCGAAATTAGAAAACTTGATATTAGTAAAGAGTCCTGGCCATTTAATTATGTGACAGAAGCATGCAGAGAATCCGATGGTATTACAACAACAGGACGTATGCTCTATCGAAACTTGAAAATCACCTCAGCTTTAGACGAAATATATGGTGGTATATGTAAAAAGGCGCATGCTGCTACAGAATTAGCAGAAGGTTTACGGCTAAATTTATTTATGAAGAGCCCTTTCGATCCTGTTGAGGACTATACAGTTCATGAAATAACATTAGGCCCTGGTTGCAATGTTCCAGGTTACGCCGGAACCACGATAGGATATATTTCAACCCTTCCAGTTTCTCAGGCAAAAAGATGGACCAATGAGCAGCCAAGAATTGATATCTATATTGATCAGATAATAACTGTCTCAGGGGTAGCAAATTCTTCCGGATTCGCCCTTGCCGCATTACTTAATGCTAATATTGGAATGGGAAATGACCCAATAATTGGTATAGAAGCCTATCCCGGTACCGCGGAGATCCATGCAAAAATGGGATATAACGTTATCCCCGGTGATGAAGATGCGCCACTCAAACGCATGACTCTGCAACCGTCATCTCTTCCAGAACTGTTTGAATTAAAAAATGGTGAATGGAATTATATTGGTAAATAGCCACTGAGAAGAATGAGTACTAATATTCAGGTTATACAGATATTTAAACAATACCCTGCAATTTACAAAGTAATACTCATTGCGACTTCTTAATTTAAGAAAGCGCAAGGAACGTTTACCCTTGCGCTTATTATAATAAGTCAGGCGTCGACTTTATCCAGCGGCCATGAATCAAACAGATAGCCGTCAAAATAAATATCGTCAACGTTCGAGAATTCCAGCAGACGTTGCTTAACGTTTTCCAGATGCTGCCACATTGCCAGCTTCGCCGCTCGGGCATCTTTTTTGATTAACGCGGCGAGGATCTGTTTGTGATCGCCCAACCACTCTTTGCGATACAGGCTGTCATCCAGATGGCTGTGCAACTGGATCCACATTGGGTTGTTTTCCCGCCACTGCCAGGACTGACGGAACAGCTCCACCAGCATGCTGTTATGCGTTGCTTCGGCAATAGCGAGATGGAACTGCATGTCACCGCTTTCGCTGCTGCCCGGCGCACTGGAAGCCAGTTCACGCTCTTCCAGTTGCAATGCCTGACGCATTTTGACGATATCTTCGCGGGTAGCCTGCAGGGCGGCAAACTCGGCGATGTTACTTTCCAGTAACTGACGCGCCTGTAACAGCTCAAAAGGACCCGCATCATTGCAGACGTTGGCATCCGGACTGTCTGTGTTGTGGCTGCCTGAGCTATCAAGAACATAGATACCGGCACCCCGGCGCACTTCCACCAGCCCTTTGATCTCCAGCATGATCAGCGCTTCACGTACCACCGTCCGCGTGACATCAAGCATTTCTGCAATTTCACGCTCCGGCGGCAGCCGTTCGCCAGGGTTGTACGGCGTCTTTATGATCAGATCGCGGATCATCGCCCCGACTTCCTGGTAAGGTCTTTGCGCAGAGGTGGCAGATTTCATGGTGTTGTGTCCGTTAGGTGCGGTTAATCAAATTTTTGCCGGATGCGGCGTGAACGCCTTATCCGGCCTACAACGGGCAATTTTACGGCCCCCGTTAATCTCAAACTATACCATTAGCACTGGAAGTTGGCACGTACAGGTGGGCAAAAAAACGAAAACTGGTCAACCAAATATCAGTTTGATTGACCAGTAAGTCTGTAGGGTAATCAGTTAGTTACAGCGCAGCCACACACTCGCGCGCACCGCGTTCGCACAGCTGCTGATATGCCGCCGTCACTGCGCCAACAAAGTCGGCATTCTGCGGCAGATCATCGGCAAAAATACCGCTCAGGCCCAGCAGCGCTTTCACGCGGTCTGCGCCCTGATACTGCGCGTTGATCTTCTGGAACTCCGCCAGCATCGGGTCGACCACGTCAATGGCATTACCCTGCTCATCCACGCCCTGGGTGTAACGCATCCAGCCAGCCACGCCCAGCGCCAGGTGACGCCAGCTGCCGCCGTTTTGCAGGTGCAGACGCACCGGGTCCAGCAGACGCTGCGGTAACTTCTGGCTGCCGTCCATCGCAATCTGCCAGGTACGGTGACGCAGAGACGGGTTGCTGAAACGCTCGATCAGCAGCGTCGCATAGGCGTTCAGGTCTGTACCTTCCGGCATCGACAGCGTTGGCGCTTGTTCCTGCATCATCAGGGCAAAGGCCGCTTTGCGATAAGCCGGGTTAGTCATGGTGTCGGCAATGGTTTCATAGCCGCCGAGGTAACCGAGGTACGCCAGAAAAGAGTGGCTGCCGTTCAGCATACGCAGCTTCATCATTTCGAACGGCACAACGTCTGCAACGAACTGTGCGCCCACTTTATCCCAGTCCGGGCGACCATTAACGAAGTTATCTTCAATCACCCACTGACGGAACGGTTCGCAGGCAATGGCGCACGGGTCGTAAACACCCAGCTGGTCAGCAATTTCCTGTAAGGTTTCTGGCGTCGCCGCCGGAACGATGCGGTCAACCATGGTGCACGGGAAGGTGACATTTTCTTCAATCCATGCCGCCAGCTGCGGGTCACGCGCCTGAGCCAGCCCCAGTACCGCGACCTTCGCCACATGTCCGTTTTCACGCACGTTATCGCAGGACATCACCGTAAACGCTTTCAACCCTTTTTCACGACGCAGACGCAAGGCTTCGACGATGTAACCAATCGCGGACTTCGGCGCAGTCGGGTTTTCCAGATCGTGCTTGATCAGCGGGTTATTGAGATCCAGTTGACCGCTTGCCGCATCAGCGCAGTAGCCTTTTTCCGTGACCGTTAGAGAGACAATCGCCGTTTGCGGACGCGCCATCGCGTTGAGAATACCTTCGCAGCCATCGATTTCCGGATGCAGCGCTTCTTTCATCGAACCGATAATTTTCAGCTCGGTGCTCTCTGCGCCTTTTTCCGCTACGGTGTACAGCAGTTGCTGTTTTTTCAGGTTTTCGATCAGCACGCGGTCGTTGCCTGGCATCAGGTTAACTTCGCAGATGCCCCAGTCGCTGTCGGTGCTTTCCAGCAGATGATGGGTATACAGCGCCTGGTGCGCGCGGTGAAACGCCCCGCAACCGAGATGCACAATGCGTGATTCCAGACGAGAATGATCCCATGACGGGCGGGCAACCGGCAGATTGCTGTCAACAATAGTAGTCATCGTAAACTCCAGAATCCGTCTTCAGAGAGTGACGGCAAGGAAGAAGGAACCGGCACGGCGCGCAGCCATGCCGGTGGATATTAACGGCTAAAGAAAGCGCGCTGGATCGCCAGTTCGACACCGCGAACTTCGGCCAGGCCTTTCAGACGACCAATTGCGGAGTAACCTGGGTTGGTTTTCTTCTTCAGGTCGTCCAGCATCTGATGACCGTGGTCCGGACGCATCGGGATCAGGTCTTCTTTGCCTTCCGCTTTACGACGGTGTTCTTCTTCAACAATCGCTTTCACCACTTCGTACATATCAACGTCACCGTTCAGGTGCGCCGCTTCGTGGAAGGTTTTCGGGTTATCTTCACGCATGGTGGAGCGCAGATGGGTGAAGTAAATACGCGGACCGAACTGCTTGATCATATCAACCAGATCGTTGTCAGCACGCACGCCGTAGGAACCGGTGCACATGGTAAAACCGTTTGCCATGCTGTTTACGGTATCAACCATCCACTGCATATCTTCAATGGTGGAAACAATGCGCGGCAGGCCGAGGATCGGGCGCGGCGGATCGTCCGGGTGAACAGCCATACGCACGCCGACTTCTTCAGCAACTGGAATAATCGCTTTCAGGAAGACGGCAAAGTTTTCGCGCAGCTTCGCTTTGTCGATATCTTTGTACAGCTCCAGGTGTTTACGGAACTGGTCGAGGGTGTAGCCTTCTTCCGCGCCCGGAAGACCAGCAATGATGTTACGGGTCAGACGCGCTTTGTCTTCGTCGCTCATAGTGGCGAAGCGAACAGCAGCCTGAGCAATTTCTTCTTCGGTGTAATCCGCTTCCGCGCCTGGACGTTTCAGGATATGCATTTCGAATGCAGCGAATTCGATCTGGTCGAAGCGCAGCGCTTTGGAGCCGTCTGGCAGCACGTATTCGAGGTCAGTACGGGTCCAGTCGAGCACCGGCATGAAGTTGTAGCACACGGTGCGAATGCCGCACTGCGCCAGGTTGCGCAGAGTCTGCTGATAGTTAGCGATCCACTGCTCATAGTTGCCAGTGTGGGTTTTGATATCTTCGTGAATTGGTACGCTTTCTACGACAGACCACACCAGGCCTGCGTCTTCAACGATCGCCTTGCGTTTGAGGATCTCTTCTACGGACCATACTTCGCCGTTCGGGATATGGTGCAGCGCGGTAACCACGCCAGTTGCGCCCGCCTGACGGACATCAGCTAAAGAAACCGGATCGTTTGGGCCGTACCAGCGCCAGGTCTGTTCCATGATTTTTCCTCTTTCACATAGTGGGTTCCACAGCAAAGAGACGCGGAACCCTGGAGTTGTTTAGGTATCCGGATGAACAACCAGACCGCAGCCGTGGCGTTGTATCGGATGAGATGGCGTATAAGTTCTACCTTTTGGTAAGACATGTCAACCCGAATTCTGAAATTGGTTAACCACATCACAAGAATTTCACTCTCATGGTTGTTGCTGCAAATTGCAGCAAAGGGTAATCGATGGTTATTGATCAGAGGATGTGACATTCATCGCAACAATGGTTGACCAATTTACATAACATGTCGCCCAAAATAACAACGGTTCAACCAGGTAAGGTAAAACGTTATGCATGTGCTTAACATTCTCTGGGTGGTATTCGGCATTGGCCTGATGCTGGTACTGAATTTGAAGTTCAAAATCAATTCAATGGTGGCTTTGTTGGTGGCGGCGCTGTCCGTCGGGATGCTGGCGGGCATGGATTTGATGTCGCTGCTGCACACTATGAAAGCGGGCTTCGGCAACACGCTGGGGGAACTGGCTATCATCGTGGTGTTCGGTGCGGTCATCGGTAAATTGATGGTCGACTCCGGCGCGGCTCACCAGATAGCGCATACGCTGCTGGCGCGTCTCGGTCTGCGCTATGTACAGCTGTCGGTGATTATCATCGGCCTGATTTTTGGTCTGGCGATGTTCTATGAAGTGGCCTTTATCATGTTAGCGCCGCTGGTTATTGTTATTGCCGCCGAAGCTAAAATTCCGTTCCTGAAACTGGCGATCCCGGCAGTAGCAGCTGCCACTACCGCACATTCACTGTTCCCACCGCAGCCGGGTCCGGTGGCGCTGGTGAATGCTTATGGCGCGGATATGGGGATGGTTTATATCTATGGCGTACTGGTGACGATCCCAAGTGTAATCTGCGCAGGTCTGATCCTGCCGAAGTTCCTCGGCAATCTTGAGCGCCCAACGCCATCATTCCTGAAAGCAGATCAACCGGTAGATATGAATAATCTGCCCTCTTTCGGCGTTTCGATTCTGGTGCCGCTGATCCCGGCGATCATTATGATCTCTACCACCATCGCCAATATCTGGCTGGTAAAAGATACCCCTGCCTGGGAAGTGGTTAACTTTATCGGTTCCTCGCCGATTGCAATGTTTATTGCGATGGTGGTTGCATTCGTACTCTTTGGCACCGCACGTGGTCATGACATGCAGTGGGTGATGAACGCTTTTGAAAGCGCGGTGAAGAGCATTGCAATGGTGATTCTGATCATCGGTGCGGGTGGCGTGCTGAAGCAGACCATCATCGACACCGGCATTGGCGACACCATCGGCATGTTGATGTCCCACGGCAATATCTCGCCCTACATCATGGCATGGCTGATCACTGTGCTAATTCGTCTGGCGACGGGTCAGGGTGTCGTTTCGGCGATGACCGCCGCCGGGATTATCAGTGCTGCAATCCTTGATCCAGCAACTGGTCAGCTGGTTGGCGTGAATCCGGCGCTGCTGGTACTGGCGACGGCTGCGGGTTCCAACACCCTCACCCACATTAACGATGCATCTTTCTGGTTGTTCAAAGGTTACTTTGACCTGTCAGTAAAAGACACGTTGAAAACCTGGGGTCTACTGGAGCTGGTCAACTCCGTGGTTGGGCTTATTATTGTGCTGATTATTAGCATGGTAGCGTAAAAGGACACCAGAGCCTGCCAATGGCAGGCTCAGACTGATGACAAAGTCTAAAAATGTGCCCAGACAGTCCCCTCGCCCCTCCGGGGTGAGGGTTAGGGTGAGGGGAAAAGACCCGCAAAGTGCGCTTTGTTTATGCCAGATGCGACGCTGACGCGTCTTATCTGGCCTACAAAGGGCTAACGTGCAGGTTTTTAGCTTCAGGTAATATTTGCGTACCTGCATTAGCAATGCCCTGTGATTTCTTTATTGATAAACAAAAGTCACGCCAATAATCGATTGCACATTCCCTGCAGTCACCTGCCCTCCGGTACGAGCGTAATTTGCCGTTAATCCCAGACTTACCGCCGAAGTCCCTACTGCTCCTAACGATACCGTGTTATTCGCTGGAATAATCGTACCGTTGCGCGTCAACTGTACGCCGACGCCCTGCGCTGGTGAAAACGAGGCGGTATTGGTGAAAATCGAGTTGCCCGCATCTGCGGTTGTGCCGGAGAGGTAATATCCCAGGTTTTGGCTTTTCGCACAATAAACGGTAAGAGGAATTGGCACTGAACCAGGGTAGTCCGGCAGAGTAACGGTGACATCACGAGCAGAAACATCACAGCCGCCAGTAGGCACCACCACATCATTATTGGCGTAAATATTCCACACAAACTGGAAATCATCGCTGTTATAGTTGTTGGTCTGTCGCAAAATAAGCACGGCAATTAATGAGCCAGCTTTAATCGCCACCCCGCCCGCACTGCTCACAGGCGTCAAATAAAGCGCCACCGGCCACGGCTTATCCGTTCTCGAATTATAAACAACGCGCGGCGTTTCGCTGGTGGTCGGAAATGGATAGCTACTGCCACTATATTTTACGGTCCCGGAAAAATTAGATAACACGCCGCCATAAGCCGAGCCTCGTTGCAGTGTGACATAGTCTGTAATGGTTTCCGGATAATCGTTATGGCAAAAGATTTGCGTCGAAAGATCTACGACCAGGTTTTGCCCCACATTCACGGCAGGCGCAAGGTTTACATAAACATTAGCGCTGCCACCGCCAATAGGGATAGCGGTACCATTGGCGGTTTTACAGGCGAATGACCAGGCATTTACCGACCAGCCCATCAGCAGTACAGCAAACAGGGTAATAACTCGTTTCATTACAATCATCTCTTCGGGTTCAGCTGTAGGTATAGGTGATGCTAATCACTGCCTGAATGGTTCCCTGAGTGGCTCCGCCATTTACTGTCAATGCTCTGACCTGTAACGGGAAGTGCGCTGATTGTGAGGAATCATCCACCTGAACTGTTTTGGTTGCGCCATTATTCAATGTGTTGCCACTGTCATCCTGTAGCTCTAACTGGATGTTTTGCGCGGTCCCCTGGTTTTTATAATATCCGGTACTGTCGGCTGCCCCGCTGAAGCTGGCAGTGACCCTCGACGTTCCCACCGGACAATTAGTCAACTCAAGCGCAACATCATGCCAGGCCGATGCCGCCCCGGCAGACATAAGACTGAAAGAATAAAGATCGCCGAGATCAACCGTGGCATTGGTGGTGGAAACTGTGCACGGTTTGGCGACGACCTTACCGTTCACCGTGATGGTGACATCGGCTGCCTGTATCGTCGCACTTGCGAGCGCCAATATTGCCGCCAATAAATACCCACGTTTGCGCCATTTCATGAGCATCTCCAGTTACTGATATTCAAGAGTGAAGGTAGCCGTGGCATTGATATGCCCCGCAGTGACTGGCACCTGTGTCGCCATTAGCCGGGCGTAAAAATTCAGCGTATTTGGTTTACCCGGCGTCAGGGTCGTCCACGAAATCGCGGACGATGGAGCATTAAGGGGTATTTGATTTTGCTGCTCATTCAGAAGCTGTATTCCCAGTCCCGCAGCCGCTGACACCGTATTTTCAAGTGCAAGCAGGTTGGCATTGTGGCTATCTGCAACGCCAGTAAACCCAACCTTTACGGCAGAAACGGCGTTACCACAGGGTGACAGCAAAATACGAAATGGAACGACAGGAGTCGTCGCGCCAATGTTGTTAAATTGCTTCGCCGCGTTTTCCATCAGATCAACAGTAAAATTGGTTGATTCAGCGGCCACACTACAGCCGTTATCTCTGACATAGCCGCGGATAGTAATCGTGCTATCCGCAGCCAAAGCGTGACTCACCGCCAGCCACAAAAAAGCGCACAGAAGATAAAAAGGTTTGTTTCTCATCACGCCCCCTTAACGACATTCAGCTGATAGCTGGGTTAATAACTGCTGCTGACTCTCTGGTGGCAGTTGATAATTGGCGACACAGTGAGCATTTTCCTCTTCTCCCCATTTCACCTGAACTTTTCCCGCTAAAGGCATTCCGCTGAGGTAAACCTGACCATTATCCGCAACAATGCCGCTACTCTGGCTACTCTCTGATGTCACCATCGCCCCAAACGGCAGCGGCTTATTATTGTGGGTTAGCGTCATGAGCAGTTTTATCCCAACGCGCGCTTTAAACTCTGCTCGCACGATCGCCCCACGAGTGGGAACAACGTTAGCGACCGCGTTATCTAAATCGACGTTATCAGCCAGGGTATTGGTATCCAGCGCCACTCTGTTTTCCCGATATTCAGTGGCATAAGGCAGCACGGCATAACCACGCCAGTCGGTACGCACCCCCGTCTGGTTTTCGACTTTTGCATCTTTTGCGCCAGGCGCTTTAACAAGCACCACTGTTTCGTTTAACGGCTGCCCCAGCGTTACGCCATTGGCATGAGCCAATACCCCACCGCTGACTCCGTAATAGAGCTGCTTAATATCATCGCTATGGCTGTAACCGATATTGGCATTGCCGTAACCACCGCGATAATTCAGCGTGGCGTAGCCTGTGCTTCCGCTATTACCATCGCCTCCCCCGGCATAGCCGGTTTGCACGCTATAGCTGAGGTTGTTGTCTTCCAGCAACGTACCGTATACGCCAGCCAGATTGGTCATCCGACCGTTGAGATCGTGTGACATGCTGTAGCTGGCACTGGCATGTCGCCACTGAGATTTACTGTCAGAACGCAGCCAGTGGCTGAAAGGAATATTGACGTTAAGCGCTAACATCTGATCCCGTCCTTTTTGCCAGGCATTTTTCGTCAGGCTATAGCTGAGCGTCCAGTTGATATCTTCGAATGCAGTATTTAAACCAGCCTGGAATTGCTCATCGACATTACTCGTTCCCCAATAAGTTTGATGGCTACCACTCAAATACAGTGTTGATGTGCGCCCGAGTTGCTGAGTAACGGTGAGCTGTAATTTCCCGCGTTTGTTATAAGCGAGGTTGTAATAGTCGGTGAATTTCGGCTTAACCTGAATAACTCCGTCCTGTGTTTCGATGTTGTAGCCATTCATTCGACTGTATGTTGTATCAGCGAAATTAAAATATCCGCTGGTCGAATAACGGTAACCCACTAACTGAATATTCGTGCCTGACTCATTGAGCGATTTGTTATAGAGAAAACGCACCGATTGTCCGTCATGCTGACTGTCATCGGGAAGTGTGGAATTAGCCTGCGTCATATCCACAGACAGAGCGCCCAGTGCCCCCATGTTTTTCCCGATACCGAAATTAAAAGCACGATAACGATCCGCCAGTTGCGTTCCACCATATATTGTCCAGCCAGCCGGAAGGCCGTGGAGTAATGTACTCTGGAAAAAGCGGGGTTTTTCCTGCTGCGCATTTCCACTACGGTATTCTCCTGCCGTAATGGAATAACGAGTATGCCCTTCACGTTGCAAAAGCGGGACTGACGAATAGGGTACGGTAAAAATCTGCGTGCTGCCGTCAGCCTCTTTGATCGTTACCTGCAAGTCACCACTATTACCTGCGGCATAGATATCGTTGATGGTAAAAGGCCCCGGTGGCACCGTACTATTATAAATGTCATACCCATTTTGTTTAATAGTGACCTGTGCAGTACCACGAGCAATACCGTGGATCACCGGGGCAAATCCTCTTTGGCTATCGGGTAACATATTGTCATCTGAGGCCAATTGTGCGCCGCGAAAGTTAATACCATCGAAAATATCGCCCTGAGTATAACCATCACCCAGCGTCAGCCGGGAACGTAACGGTATTATGTCTCGCTCAAGCCAGGTATTGATATGCTGCCATTTATTTTTGCTACCTGATGATCTGTCGCTACTGTTATAACTCCAGGTGGTATTGTCGCGTAAACGCCACGCACCAATATTTAACCCACTCTGTAGGTTTAAATATGCATAATGGCTGTTACCCCCAATCCGATTCTGTACACTATTTCCGCTGAAATTATAATTGAGCAATCCGGCATTAATACCGGGATCCCATAACTCAGGAGGAATATAACCACGCGCGCGATTACTCATAAATGCCTGAGGGATCGTCAGGTTGAGTCGCTGCTGACCAACATCTAAATGCGCAGTAGCGTCATGGATCATTGAGGTTAATGGCACGCAGGCATCATCCGCCAGCAGATTCATACCGGAGACAGAAGCCGTATTCAGCCCCATACTGGCAAGTTGCGCGCGTGTCAGGCAGGGAACAATCCCTTGTTCACTGTCGCCCGTATTAAATGTGACATCACGCGTTGCCATATAACCATTATTCAAATAGATATCGACACGATACGTCCCTGGCGGTAATTCTTGCCCATTTTCAAAACGCGATAAATCGGCCACAGCCTGGGGATCATCCGCTAAAAAGCGCGGATTAAAATAGAGTTCGGCAGATGACAAAGGTGCCTGTGCGGCAAAAGCACAGGCGACAACGAGCCGGACAAAAAAACCAGCCAAACGATGCTTACGAATATGCAAGCATTGTGTGTTTCGCTGGTAAAGTCTTAAATTCAGATATGACATTATTCCTCCGGTTTAAAATCACCCGGCAGTCAATTCTTTTTATTCAGGCGAAAAATTCCCCCTGCGTTATTCCATTACGCCCGTCATTTTGGGGGTAAGTGCGCCATAATCATTTATTGTTCGGTAAGTAATATTGCTTCCTGCATCAGAAGGCAATTTAACCGTGCTTTCGCCCATTGGAGGCACCAATGCATTTTCAAGAACCCGGGTTCCGGCATTCAACTCTGTTACCGTCAGGTAATAGGGTGTCGGGTTAATCAGCGTCAGGGAATTCGCGCTACGACGAAATCTTAATTTTTCTGCGGCCTGATCGGGTGGCAACGCTAATTTAGCCGGACGATAGTACAGTTTAATGCGGCTGATAATTGCGAGCTGTAGCGTATTCTCAGTCAATTTTGATTTATCCATTGACGGAATCGCTTTAACATTCATCCAGAATAAACTTTCCCGATCCTGTGGCAATTGGTTATTAGTTGCATCAAGAATACGCAAGGTATTCTCTCTTTTTCCCTTCATCGCAAACAGAGGAGGCGTCACGATAAAACGACCATCCTTTACACCATCGGCATTTTCCACCCATGATTGAATTAAATAGGTACTATTTTCATCATTATTTGTCACGGCAAGTTGCACTTGTTTTTGCCCTGCCGGATAAATTACGCGAGTCGCACCTAAGGCCACTCCCGCTTCAGCGCGTCCGGCAACCATCATTGCCATGAACATCAGGATACCTGCCAGCAAGCAGAATGTTATTTCCTGCGATTTCCTTACATTGACGTTTTTATTACTCACTGTCCTGTTCCTGTTATCACATTATCTGCTGAACAATTACTGATAGGTTAAAGAGAACCAGGCCTGGGCATTGGCGATGCCGCCAGTAACCCGACGCCCGGTAGCACGATATTTGGCGATGAAATGTAGCGAAGTAGAGCCTGAGTAAAGCCGTTTCCAGTTTGCTGGAGGACGATTAATCGGTACGAGGTTTCCTTCATCATCAAACAACGCTACGCCAATATTGGTGGCTATCCCTGGCCCCTCTCCCACGGAAAGCACATCCGGATTTTTACCATCCGCGACACCGTGAAACGCCACACCCACACGTTCACTCACCACCGTGCTACATTCCCGTAAATGAATAACAAAAGGCACCGGTGCGCTATCTTCCCCTACCGCATGAAACCGGTTACTGCTGATTTGCCCCATATTGACCGTCATTTGTTTATCACCGGCTTCAATCCGGCAAGTTTCCGCAATAATGACGCCCTGAAATTGCATATTTCCGCCGGGCAGCGTGGTATTCCATTTATTTCCGGCCAGAGCAAACATTGGCAGCAACGACGCTAATAGAAATAATCTCTTCCTTTTCATCATTATTTTTATCGCACAAGGGTGGGCATCCCTGCCCGTAATGACGTCCCTGAACCTGGGTAGGTTATTGATACTGAACCTTGAAGGTCGCATCCGCATTAGCAGCACCCGGGGTTGCGGCACCGGTTGCAAAATAACGCGCCTGGAACGGAATGGTGTTGGTTCCGTTATTCAGGGTTGTTTCTGAACTAAATGTCGCACCGTCCAGCGCCAGCGCAGCACCCGTTCTGTCCAGGATCTGCACACCAACGTTTGTTGCGCTACCCGCAGCTGAACTCTGCAGAGCCAGTACATCAGTATGCGTAGCATCAATTGCCGTACCTAAGAAGGCAACAGCGGCTTTTGTGGCAACAGTGGTATCGCAATCATTCAGCTGAATGTTAAAACCAACGGCAGAGCTGGTTGCTCCAGCCTGCTTCAGGCTAGCGGTACGAACCTGGCCCAACTGAACGGTTTGATCAACAGAGCCTGCATCAACTGCGCAAGCGGCGTTAACAACTTCCCCTTTAAAGTGAACGGTCCCACCATTTACCGTCGTAGTATCGGCCAGAGCCGCTGCGGAACTGAGGGACAGAGCCGACAGAACAACGATTGCCAGAGTTTTAATTTTCATGCTGCTTTCCTTTAAAAAACTATTTCTAAATCGACATGGGCAGTCGTTCTGTACACTTTGTTTTGTCAACGAGTTTGACTGCCAACACTGCACAGTTTTCCCCCAAAAGATGAAACATTTGGGGCCATTTTGACTCATAGAGGAAAGCATCGCGCACAAACTTTTTCAGTTTATTTGTTGGCTTAATATTCTATTGTTATCTTTATTTATAGATTTTTATATTGCATGAGGTGGTTTTTGGAGAGAAGAATGAGGAAGATGCGTCGAGCCACAGAAACGTTAGCTTTACATATAGCGGAGGTGATGTGAAATTAATTTACAAGAGAAATAATTTACATATCAAACAGTTAGATGCTTTTTGTCGTTTTTTAATATTTTTATGCTTGAGAAAAAATACGTAACTTATTTATGATATGGACAGTTTGGCCCCAATTGTCTTGTATTTATTTGTTTTTTAACTTTATTATCAATAAGTTAAATCAAACCTCTTCTCTTTTTAATTTTTCGTTTATGAGATTATTTCTTTCCCATAGTCCGGCAAAACGAGCAGCATTACTGGCGGTATAACGTACAGTATGGCGAATATTTCGATGCCCGAGATAATCCTGAATTAAACGGGTATCGGCACCACGCTCCGCCAGTTCATAACCACAAGCATGCCTTAACATATGAGGATGAGTCTGCGTTACGGTTCCAGCTTCAATACCGGCATCGCGAATAATGCGATAGGCCTGCTGGCGAGAAAGCCGACTCCCGCGGCGAGAAATAAATATAGCGTCGGTCCGGTCAGCGCCTTTCCAGTTAGCACGTTCCTGGGTCCAGCGTTCCACGGCTTCACGCTCATCAAAACGTAACGGGTGAACGGTAGAAAATCCGTTCTTCAGTCGGCGAATATTTATTCGACCTTCATTAAGGTCAAGATCCTGATAATGCAGATCAAGCAGTTCACTAATACGCATCCCATGCCGATATGCCAACAGAATAAGACAATAATCTCTGGCTCCCGTTGCCCCGTAACAAACCGCCTGCATCATGGCCTGAACTTCTTTACCGGTAAGATAACGACGTTTACTCACAATAGTAGTACTCCTAACTGAGATATATTTGAATGAATACCTATAGGAAACCTCAATCGGTCAAAATTAGCCCAATAGATAAAAAGATAACCACACACGAAGTGATGTGGCTATCAGTCAATTACATTAAATATCATACAAAAATAAAATATCACTGATGTGATAACATCTATTTTCATTGATTTGATTCAATATAACAATAGATTGCAGTGGATTAACTTCCAGTTGCTTAAAAAATAAAGAAAAAAGTGCGGAAACAGGAGAATTTAAGTGATGTGTAAATTTATGAATGATTTTGTTTATTTATTTTGAAGAACATAAACCATTGTATTTTGTATGGATATGGTTAACTTAATGTTTATTATGAAAATTAATAATCACACTTACAATAACATCAATTAATAAATGGTTAATCATTTTTGATATATCGTAAGAATAATGTAGTTTTTAACACCATCCCTGGTATCTCAACTATCTCTATAAAACAGCGTGACGCTGTCGTCCTCTGGCTCTATCCCAGATGCCGTAAAAACGCCCTGCATTGCTGGCGGTATACCAGACAGTATGACGAATATTGCGATGCCCAAGATAATCCTGGATAAGTCGCGTATCTATTCCCATATTCGCCAAAGCAAAACCACACGAATGGCGTAACATGTGCGGATGAATCTCCAGTGACAACCCGGCATTACCACCGGAAGTCGAGATAATATGGTAAAACTGTTGCCGAGAAAGCGGATTTCCCTTACGAGATAAAAATACCCACTCGCTCTCAGCATGCGGGTACGAAGTACGGATACTCAACCAGTTTTTTAAAGCCTGAACTTCTTTGTTCAATAGCGGATGCGTTGTTGAAAAGCCTTTTTTTAATCGATGGATATATATACACTTTGCCTTAAGATCAATATCCGAAATCCTCAATCGACAAATTTCACTCGCCCGGAAACCATGAATAAAACAAAGCAAAGTCAGACAATAATTACGTGCTGCATGAGGCCCGGTATTTGCTGCTTTAAGGAGTGATTCGATTTCACTATGGGTCAGGAAGTTCCTTTTTTTGTTATCAGCCTTATTCTTCATCGTTTTTCCCTTATAATTACAGACGCGCACTAGCTGTGCTGGGTTAGCAATAATCCAACATTTTTATCCTGATTATGTTTATAAAAGCGAACGTTTGCTTAATAACTAACGTAAGTGGACCAGTTCTTCTGAGTGAACTTAAATGGAGTAGCAACAGTTAATTATAATAACGTTGCCATACAAACGCCATGCTCTTGCATGCTATGTACCTTTATATATTTATCAATCGGATACGAATCTAATAATAACCCTCATCATTAATGCAACTAATCTTATCTATATATCATGTGATATGTTCTGTAACAAGTAAAATCAACATAAAAAATTCAGCAAAATTTAATATTCGTTCAACTAGCCGTCTCACATATGACATTATTAGTCAACTTCATTTGCCACAAAATGGCTATTTCATGGAGCGCAGTAATTTCTTAGTGGCTATTATCATGCTAATTCTTAGGTCCCTAGCGATTATTCCTGGCTGATTCGTCAGCTTACGCCATGAGATTGTTACATTCCTTTTTATCCTGGAGATATGGGGAACGCAGGAGATGATTTTTTCATCTACATTCGTTGGTAAATATAGCTTTGGTCACTACGACTTAAACCTTCCTCAATCACAGCCATTCGCCGGGCGATACGGCAAACAAACTAAGTGAAACATCATCCTGAAAACACCAACATCAACAAGCCTCTCCAGATCGACTTCAGAAGTGACCAGTTACAAGCCACAAACCAGGAAACATATTTCATGATGAGAATTATGCTCAGCCTGATGGCGGGTAAACACTGATTTTCACCACGCTCACTGAGTTAGCTTGCAAATCTTTCCTTGTTTATACTTCAAATAAATTACTTATAAAACAGATAATTAAACAACAATCTTTGGTTTGTGAAGGCCTCCGCAAGTGTTCGTCTGGCTTCACATGGCATCTTCTTCTTAGAAAAATATCGACATATTTTGTGACACGAATTGCAAATCTGGTTTTGTTGTATGGATTGCGTGATTTTTGATCTGGTATAACAGGTATAAAGGTGCACCAAGATAGTCAATGAGACAGGGCATCTCGCAATCTATGGCAAACATCACTTCAGTTCTTTCTCATCGGGTGATGAAAACGCACTTCAGTCTGAAAGGAATATGAAAATGAGATCAACAGACACTCTATTTTATGACTCTGGGTAAAATGGATTGAGTAAGTGATATAGCTTACGAACATTCAAATCAATTAAACATCAGAAGAGATTTTATACTCAGGTATTTAATCTGGATCTCTGTTTATTTAAATAATGTGAAAAGAGATTTTTCACAGGAGACCTTATACAAAAAATATAAAATACAGCTACCGGTTGCCAAAGACACTATAAGCCTGGCAAAAAAATATTACACAACATAAATGCTAATTGTTTATGCGGGCTTTGTATTGCTTTCTGTATCCTACAAATGAGTGAAATTTATGAAAAAGGCTAAAATACTTTCTGGCGTATTATTACTGTGCTTTTCGTCACCATTAATTTCTCAAGCTGCGACACTGGACGTACGTGGTGGATATCGTAGTGGAAGCCACGCCTATGAGACTCGACTCAAAGTCAGTGAGGGATGGCAAAATGGATGGTGGGCAAGCATGGAAAGTAATACCTGGAATACCATTCATGATAATAAAAAGGAAAATGCCGCACTCAATGATGTTCAGGTTGAAGTTAATTACGCAATTAAACTTGATGATCAATGGACGGTGCGCCCGGGAATGTTAACGCATTTTAGCAGCAACGGCACACGCTACGGACCCTACGTAAAACTGTCCTGGGACGCGACAAAAGATCTTAATTTTGGCATTCGCTATCGTTACGACTGGAAAGCTTACCGACAACAAGACTTATCCGGTGATATGTCTCGTGATAACGTTCATCGTTGGGATGGATATGTCACTTACCATATTAATAGTGATTTCACCTTCGCATGGCAAACGACGCTATACAGCAAACAGAACGATTATCGCTATGCAAACCATAAGAAATGGGCGACGGAAAATGCATTTGTTCTACAATACCATATGACGCCCGATATTACGCCATACATAGAATATGACTACCTTGACCGTCAGGGTGTTTACAACGGCAGAGATAATTTATCGGAAAACAGTTATCGCATTGGTGTGTCATTTAAACTGTAGTAGACAGGAGACAGTCACAATGAATAAAACAATAACGGCGCTTGCTATCATGATGGCTTCATTTGCCGCAAACGCGTCTGTATTACCGGAAACTCCTGTGCCATTTAAAAGTGGTACCGGAGCAATTGATAACAACACTGTCTACATTGGTTTAGGTAGCGCAGGTACGGCATGGTACAAGCTGGATACACAGGCCAAAGATAAAAAATGGACAGCGTTAGCTGCATTCCCTGGCGGACCAAGAGATCAAGCAACCTCTGCATTTATTGATGGCAATCTGTATGTGTTTGGCGGCATTGGCAAAAACAGCGAGGGCTTGACTCAGGTATTTAATGACGTACACAAATACAACCCCAAAACCAATAGTTGGGTTAAATTGATGTCGCACGCGCCGATGGGCATGGCGGGCCATGTGACTTTTGTACACAACGGCAAGGCTTATGTTACTGGTGGTGTTAACCAGAATATCTTCAATGGCTATTTTGAAGATCTCAACGAGGCTGGAAAAGATTCAACCGCTATAGATAAAATCAACGCTCACTATTTTGACAAAAAAGCAGAAGATTATTTCTTCAATAAGTTTCTGTTGTCTTTTGATCCCTCAACACAGCAATGGAGTTACGCTGGCGAATCTCCCTGGTACGGAACGGCTGGTGCGGCGGTTGTGAATAAAGGTGATAAAACCTGGCTTATTAATGGCGAAGCCAAACCAGGATTGCGAACGGATGCCGTATTTGAACTTGATTTCACCGGTAATAATTTAAAATGGAATAGGCTTGCTCCCGTCTCATCACCAGATGGCGTCGCTGGCGGTTTTGCGGGGATAAGCAATGATTCTCTTATATTTGCCGGAGGGGCCGGATTCAAAGGTTCACGAGAAAATTACCAGAACGGTAAGAACTATGCGCATGAAGGCCTGAAAAAATCATATAGCGCTGATATTCATCTTTGGCATAACGGGAAATGGGATAAATCGGGTGAATTATCGCAAGGTCGGGCCTACGGAGTATCATTGCCCTGGAATAATAGTCTATTGATTATTGGCGGTGAAACTGCAGGCGGCAAAGCGGTGACGGATTCAGTTTTGATCTCTGTGAAGGATAATAAAGTTACAGTACAAAACTAACGCTTCAGGGCCCCAGTAAAGGGGCCCTGCTATCAATTTACCATTTCAATTACGCGAAAATTATATGGACGCAATAATATCGCCAGATTATTACTATGTTCTTACCGTTGCTGGTCAGTCTAATGCCATGGCGTATGGCGAAGGACTGCCATTACCGGACAGGGAAGATGCGCCTCATCCCAGAATTAAACAATTAGCGAGATTTGCGCATACGCATCCCGGAGGCCCGTCATGTCACTTTAACGACATTATTCCACTGACTCACTGCCCACACGATGTTCAGGATATGCAGGGTTATCACCATCCTCTGGCAACGAATCATCAAACACAGTACGGCACCGTTGGCCAGGCACTGCATATTGCACGGAAATTACTGCCCTCTATTCCTGATAATGCAGGGGTTCTCATCGTTCCATGTTGTCGTGGCGGCTCGGCTTTTATCGCGGGCAGCGAAGGGACATATTCAGAACGGCACGGAGCCAGCCATGATGCTTGTCGTTGGGGATCGGATACTCCGCTATACCAGGATTTAGTCAGCAGAACGCGAGCCGCACTGGCAAAAAATCCGCAGAACAAATTCCTCGGCGTATGCTGGATGCAAGGCGAATTTGACTTAATGACCAGTGACTACGCGTCACACCCTCAACACTTTAATCATATGGTTGAAGCCTTTCGTAGGGATCTAAAACAATACCATTCTCAGCTTAATAATATTACTGACGCGCCGTGGTTTTGCGGCGATACCACCTGGTACTGGAAAGAAAATTTCCCGCATTCGTATGAAGCTATTTATGGCAATTATCAAAATAATGTTTTAGCCAATATTATTTTCGTCGACTTCCAGCAACAAGGTGAAAGAGGACTGACGAACGCGCCTGATGAAGACCCGGACGATTTAAGCACGGGATATTACGGTTCAGCGTACCGGTCACCGGAGAACTGGACGACGGCACTGCGAAGCAGTCATTTCAGCACGGCAGCCCGTCGGGGGGTTATTTCTGACAGGTTTGTAGAAGCAATTTTGCAGTTTTGGCGCGAAAAGTGAGCGTTCATTAATTTGATTTATTCGCATCCATCAACGCTTTTAACTCCTCCGGCGTAAAAGGTGGTTTGCGTCGGTGCAACATCGCATGGCAATTAGGGTACACAGGCAGCAAAAAAACAAATGAGATCAAAGTAATATATCTTCACTTGCAGGCTTGAACAGCCGAAAATTTGCGAGCATGATCGCAATTATTTCACTGCCAGGGATATCAATGGCTTCCAGTAAATCGCTACAGCAGGCAATTGCCAACATAAAAATCTGGCACAAAGGTGAACAGCGCGCGCCGCATAAGCCATTGTTATTGCTATACGTATTAGCGGGATACCTGAATGGACATCCACGCCTTTTCGATTATGGATCGGAAATCTACGAACCTCTGCACAGTTTACTGGAACGTTTTGGGCCACAGCGTTCACATTACCGACCTGATATGCCGTTCTGGCGATTACAAGGCGACGGATTCTGGCAATTACACAATGCCGAGCTTTGCTCAACAGCAGGGAGCAGCCGACAACCGCCAGTGAAGGAACTGAACGAATACCACGTTGCAGGCGGTTTCGATGAACAGCACTACGCCCTGGTAACCGGCAATAAAAAACTCATCAATACTCTGGCGCAACAGATACTCGAAGCGCACTTCACCGAGAGTATTCAGGAAGAAATTGCTGACGAGCTGGGTTTTGATCTCCAGCAAATCCGTAAACAGCGCGACCCTTTATTTCGCAAAAATGTATTACGCGCTTATAACTACCAGTGCGCGATATGTGGCTTTAATATGCGCCACGACGACACCACCGTAGCGTTGGAAGCGGCGCATATAAAATGGAAACAGCAAGGAGGTCCTTGTGAAATTCCTAATGGCCTGGCGCTTTGCGCAATTCACCATAAAGCCTTTGATAAAGGATCGATTGGCCTGGATGAAAATATGCGGGTACTGGTATCAGATGCGGTAAACGGCGGAGGGATCGTTGAGAGATTATTCTGGGATTTTGACGGGAAAACTATTGCGTTGCCGCAGGTGCGTAAAAATTACCCTTATGAGGTGTTTGTAGAGTGGCATCGGAAAGAGGTTTTTAGGGGGTGAGGTTGATAACAGCATTCACCCTACAACCTTACATTGTATTTAAATTAGAGCTGAGTTAACAGATAGTTGTATATATAACAGGCACTTGTCACAACGATTAACTCAATATAGTTAGAATACCTCATATTAATTAAAAAATAAGTAATGTCACAACAGAGGAAAAGTCACGATGACTCTTGTAGATAGTGTCGAAGCAGGTAGGCTAACGATTAGTGAATTGATTGATGCCCTGGCGAAAGATAAAAATTACACAGCTTCCAGATGGTATCAGCGATACCGTGCATTTACGACTTTGCTACAGCAAACCTCAACTTTTGCTGAGCCTGCAACAGATGGTCTGGTCAAACAGCTTTGGTATGAGCGTGACAACGGCATTGCAAGTATTCGCCAGGGCGTTCCATCCTTAGCAGAATATCAGCAAAGCCTGCCACTGCTTAGAGAACTAACTGAACGAATTCGGCAACAGCCGGATGAAGAAACTTACCAATATGTTGGCAATGCACTTCAACAAGCTAAAGAAAACGGACTTCTCAAGCGTATGTATTGGAGTTTGAGAAATCGCGTCTTTGCCGCGTTCTCGCCAGAAAACTACACCAGTACTGTGGATGAGAATGCTTTTAATAAAGCAGCAGAATTCTTAAATCAGCACTTCCATCTCGGTTTGGTACTGACCGGAAATTGGTTACAGAAAAACTATGAATTGAAACAAGCCATACACGCCCAATCTCCTGATACAGATCCTTATTATGTGAATATGGCCATCTGGCATCTCTATGAATTGCTCCGTGAACGCGATAATGAACAAAAGCAGGAGAAAGTAGCTAGCACTACATCCATAACCCGCAGTGAGCCCATCGAGAACAAGATCATCCTACATTCACCAACTAACGTGATCTTCTTTGGCCCCCCTGGCACTGGCAAGACCTTCAGGTTGCAGCAAAAAATGAAAGAGTACACTTCTCATGCTGTTCCCGCTGATCGTGATGCCTGGCTGGATTCTCGCCTTGAATCGTTGAACTGGATGCAGGTTATAACGCTGGTGCTGCTCGATCTTGGGAAACGAGCGAAAGTTCGCCAAATTATTGAACATATGTGGTTTCAACGTAAGGCATTATTAAACGGTCGTAATGGCAATCTATCGAATACTGCCTGGGCAGCTTTGCAATCCTATACAGTTCCCGAGTCGTTAACCGTTGATTATAAGAATCGGCGTGAGCCTGCCGTATTTAACAAAACAGATAACAGCGAATGGTTTCTAGTTGATTCACAGCTCGAGCAAGTGGAGGATTTGGTAGAGCTCTACGCCGAACTTAAACGTGGCCCTAAATCTGCCGAAGCCATCCAGCGTTTTGCGGTGGTTACGTTCCACCAATCTTACGGCTATGAAGAATTTATTGAAGGTATACGCGCTCGCTCTGACGAGAGTGGCAATATCTCTTATCCCATTGAGCCGGGTATCTTTATGCGCCTTTGCCAACGTGCGAATGCCGATCCAGGACATCGCTACGCCATTTTCATTGATGAGATCAATCGCGGCAACATATCCAAGATCTTTGGTGAACTAATCTCACTCATTGAAGTAGACAAGCGTGCAGGCATGCCCAATGCGATGAGCCTGCAACTGGCTTATAGCGGTGATCACTTCAGCGTACCCGGCAATGTCGATATCATCGGAGCCATGAATACAGCGGACCGTTCTTTAGCTCTGATGGACACGGCTTTGCGCCGTCGCTTTGACTTTGTCGAAATGATGCCTGATCTCTCTTTACTGAGTGAAGCTAAGGTGAAAGGCATAGAGCTCGAGTCGTTGTTAGAGAAACTCAATAGCCGCATCGAGGCTCTTTACGATCGTGAACATACGCTGGGGCATGCGTTCTTTATGCCGGTAAAAAATGCACTCGATGCCGGTGATGAAGAAGCTGCGTTTAAACAATTGAAGATCGCATTCCAGAAAAAGATCATTCCGCTTTTACAGGAATACTTTTTCGATGACTGGAACAAGATCCGGTTGGTGCTGGCAGACAATCAAAAGCAAGACGACAACCTGCAATTCGTGATTGAGAAAACCGACGATCTCGATACGCTTTTTGGTAACAACCATGGTTTACGACGCCATGATCAGCAATCAACAGCTTATGAGCTCAAAGATTTCGATCAAGAGATCTGGAATATGCCACAGGCTTATCGTTCAATTTATCAGCCCCAACAGACTCCCCTTGATGAGCAGGCAGTAAATCATGGGTGAAGTTATCTCCGTTTTTGAATATGACCTCTTGGGGAGTGGAAAAGCGGCTTCAGTTGGCGCAAAACCGGTGCCTCCACAGGTCTTTAATTATTTAGAAGCGCTTAGCCTGGCAAGTAATCAAGGGAGCCAGTTCCTCAAACTCACCTCTCGCTCAGGCTTCAAATTGCTTCAGGTTCAAAACTACGCAGGGATGCTTTCAACACCTCACGGTTTCCAGCTTGAGATACTGCCCAAGGTTGGTAAAAACCTCACAGCGGCTAATGCACGTCAAACATTGCTGACGATGCTAAGCCATCTGCCTGGGTTTCGACATATTCAAACCCAGCAAGCCACTCTTCAGGCTCAGCGTATGCCTTTGCTTGAGATTTTTATTAACCAGTTTTTGCATAGCGTCAGCCAATTGCTTAAACAGGGTTTACGCTCCGACTATGTGAGCAAGCAAGGTAATCTGGCTTTTATGAAGGGCAAGCTGATGCTTTCTGCACAGCTGCGACATAACGCGGTGAATCGCCATAAGTTTTGTGTCGATTATGATGACTACATGCCTGATTGTGCAGCCAATCGGCTCTTACACTCCGCGCTAGATAAGCTTCTTAGTCTAAAGCTGTCATCAGAGAATCAACGCTGGCTTTACGAACTGCGCTTTGCGTTTGACGGTATTCCACTTAGCCGGGATATTGAACGTGATATAAACAACTTACGCCTCGAGCGTGGTATGGCTCATTACAACGAGCCAATGGCATGGGCGCAATTGATCCTGAGGGGAATGAGCCCGAGTGCTTTGCAGGGAAACACCAAAGCGATATCACTTTTGTTCCCTATGGAAGCGGTATTTGAATCCTTTGTGGCACAGACCCTACCCTACGAATTACCTTCTCACCTCAAGGTTTTACCTCAAGCAGCAACTTATTCTTTGGTAAAGCATGGAGTTAAAGATTGCTTTAAGCTTCGCCCCGACTTGCTGATTCAATCAAATAAACCAGTTCAAACCGAAATGGTGATGGATACAAAATGGAAGCTGGTGAATAGCAGCCAGCAGACAAAATCACTCTATGGACTGGCACAAGCTGACTTCTATCAAATGTTTGCCTACGGACAAAAATATCTTGGTGGGAATGGCGAAATGTATCTGATTTACCCTGCGCATGATGACTTTAGCCAACCGATACCGCAGCATTTTGCTTTCTCGGAGACTTTAAAATTATGGGTTGTGCCATACCGGATAATGGCAAAACGCGGTGAGAGGATGATGTGGCCGAATGACGTGTCCTGTACAATGAGCCCCAAACTGGATCGGATGGCTGCTTCAGTATCCTATAGTGGAGGCATGAGATGACCCATGAATACCAGCGACAAAGCCTGGAACAACTAATAACTCAGCAAACAGCAACTCCCAGAAGCGCCGCCGTTGTATTTAATGAGAACCAAACCCTCTGGCAAACACTTGGCTTTAGCCAGTCTCAAGTTTCGCTATGGCTTGCCTCATTGCCTCAAAGTAATCATCTAAAAGGGCCCACAACGGCAACGTACCAGGTTATACCTGATATCGCGGCACATTTGGTATCATTGTTGCATCAAGCTGGTGGGCGCATGCCCCTTGCACAAGTACTGAAAAAGCTCCCTGCTGGTATTACGACCAGTGAACAGCAGATACGCAAACTGGCACAGAAGCACGCGCAGATAGAGATTAAAGGCCCCTTGCTGGTACTGATAAATTAGCCGGCATTTGTAGTAACCATTGGCTGTATTAAAGGATTTTAGAAAACATCATGGCAAAAGAAGCAAAAAAACAAGACCCGCAACAGCAGCTAGAAGCACTGTTCAATAAACTGGTCAAACAGCACTCCGAGTTTACTCAGCCATTGGTCGAATTACCCGAGCATGAATTCGCCAAGGCTGGTCTCATTCAAGGCCTGGTTGAAGGCAACTTAACGCCACCAGTCATGTTGATTGCGCTGACAGAAGGCCATTGGGAATACGCCGCTGACACTGCAAAGTTTGATGATTTAGCCTATCAGCTGTTAAGTGATATCGAAGGTGACTGGCCAGTATATGCCGTTGTGGACGATGGCTTGAACCACCGTATTTTGGCCTTGTTCGGTGCCGATGGATCTGACGGTACCCACGGTGCAGATACCCTGCCTGGTCTGGAAGAATTACGTAGCTTTGATCGCATGGAGCGTGATCCAACCTTTCGCTGGTCGATGCGTGTTTATACACGCTTAATGCAGCGATTTGATGCCTTCCATGAAAATGTTTATCGCGTTACCAAAGACAAGGTAAACGACAAGAACGACATTATTGAGGAAGTAGCTAAGCTTCTGTTTTTAGAAACTTTCCGCCTGCATCACGATGAAGACCTTACCTTTAAAGATGATGAGGGAAATACCCTGCGTTTTCGTGATGTCTTTAATTGGCAATATGTGGAGAGCCACGGCGATAAAGCCGTTGCCCAAATCAAAGCCGCCTTTGAGGAATTTAAAAGCCACGAAAACTACGTTGTGATCTCAGATGATGGCTCACGTAACCCCATCTTTAGTAAAGAAACACACCTGCGGCTGTCTGTTGCGAAAAACTACCAGGATTTGCTGGAAGCAATACAAAACCTGGGTCCGGTAAAAACCAACGACGGTAAAATCGCTAAAGAACACGGCACGTTGGCTGATGTGTCAGGAGATTTACTCGGCAGAGTGTTTGATGTATTCCTACGCGCTAACTTTGAATCCAAAGGTGGCCTTGGCGTTTATTTAACACCTAACCCAGTAAAACAGGCCATGCTAGAAATTGCTATGCACGACATCGACGATGATGATGAAATGCGATCGCGCTTAGCCAATGGCGATTTTCGTTTTTGCGACCCCACCTGTGGCTCCTTTGGTTTTGGCTCGGTGGCGTTAAGCCAGATTGATAAATGGATCGATTTTAAGCTGGTGCTGGCCGACGATAAAAAAGAATCATTGAAACAGAAATTACGCGACTGTGCATTTACCGGTGCCGATGCTGCACCACGCATGGTAATGCTGGCCCGCGTGAATATGGCATTGCAAGGTGCCCCCAAAGCGCAGATTTTCTATACCGACAACTCACTCACTACTAACGCCCTGAAGCCGAATAGTTTTGACCTTATTTGCACCAACCCGCCGTTCGGTACGCCTAAATTTGATAAAGGCAAAAATGGTCAAAACTCAAAAGCCAATTACGAAGCCAATATGGAGCAAGTGCTCGGTGGTTTTCGCCCGACCAAAAAAGTCGTTGATAGCTACAACGCCTGGTATGACCACGTAAAAATGAAGTGGGAGGATATCGGTGATTTAGAGCTGGATGAAAACGGCGAGCCTAAATGGGCGGGCTATCGTACCGATTTGCGCAGAACGGGCGGGACTGATAAAAAGCCGTTTTACAGCCTGCAGCCTACAACCGCAGGGCTCGCGCTGGGCAGCAAGCCCGATAGCAAGGGCAACTGGCAACCGGTAGGTGCCACTATTGACCCAGCAGTACTTTTTATCGACCGCTGCCTGCAACTGCTTAAACCCGGAGGCCGTCTGTTAATAGTGCTGCCCGATGGTATTTTATGTAACTCCGGCGACCGTTATGTCCGTGAGTACATCATGGGTAGAAAAGACGAAAAAACCGGCGAGTTTGTTGGCGGTAAAGCTATTGTAAAAGCAGTAATTTCATTGCCGAGCGACTGCTTTAAACTCTCCGGCACGGGGGCCAAAACCTCGATTTTGTATTTACAAAAACGCCATGCTAACCCCAACCAGCCAGAGCAATTTTTGCCCGAGCCACAAACCGACGTATTTATGGCAGTGGCTGAAACCTTGGGCTACGTGGTGAAAAACAATATCGAAGACTATAACGCTGGTGTCGCTAACGATCTGGATAAGATTGTCTCGGCTTATAAGCGGGGTGTGTAATGTCTGTAGATACCTTACGCGAAACATTTCATATAAACCGCATTAGCACTTCTGATTTGCAGGATTTCTTGACTGCGCAAACCTACAGACCAGAAATTACGCAAGCAAAAAATCATATTCTTAGCTTGAAAAATTGCTCACTGCAGGCGGTATGCACAAAACCAATTCAGCAAGGAAAGTCTCCTAAGTATGCGGAGAAGGGCTTAAAGTGCATTAAACCTAAAAATACTAATGACATGTTAGTTTCGATTGATGACATTGATTGGATTGACTCGTCAACAAAAGATCAAATTCAAAAACAGAAGCTCGCATATGGTGATATTGTCATTACACGTTCAGGTTCAGGAACAATTGGTCGGGCATCGATTTATTGCTATAGCGAAGAAGCATATACGAATGACCATCTTTTTGTTGTTCGCCCTGACAAGGCTGATAGTCACTATATTTGCTCATTTTTAAATAGCTTCCATGGTCAACGCTTATTGGAAGCAGGGGTATCCGGTTCTACCGGGCAATTAAATCTTTCTAATGAACATATTAAGTCTATTCCGCTGTTTAGACCTGAGCATAAAGCCCAAAAATACATCGGGGATAAAGTTCGCCAAGCCGAGCAGTTGCGCGCTTGGGCGAAACGACTTGAAGGAATGGCTGATAGAAAAATTAAAGATTTATTTCACTTCAACCTTGTTGATTCATTAACATTGAAACCTAGAAGAATGAAACAACAGGTATTATCAGCAGTGTCTTTAGCTCCTGAGTTTGCACGTGCGGCCGATAGTCAAATGACCTTTAGGAATTCATCAAAACTATCTAATTTCATTAGTAAATGCAAATGTGGCGACCCTATTAAATCGGAAGAAAGAGTACCCGGACCATATTTTTACTATGGCGCATCAGGTCCAATAGATACTCATACCGAATTCAATTTCAACGGTAAATATCTGATTATTGCGCAAGATGGCTCTATTGGCTGTGCAAATGTAGCTGATGGAAAGTTTTGGGCAAACAACCATGTTTGGGTTTTAAAGGTAAAAGATGAATATGATATTGAGTCTATTTGTAGGTTCCTAGATAAACACTTTCCGTGTTGGAAAGGTGTGACTACTGGCAGCGTTGTACCAAAAGTGACTTCAGAAAACCTGTTAAATATTCTGATTCCGATTGACATAGCGAAGAATAGAGAAATAGGAAGTAAGCTGAGACTAGCCGTTACTACGGCAGCATATGCAAAAAAGTTAACAGCATCTGCCAAAACTCTAGTTGAGTCATTAATCGAAGGCCAACTGACCGAGCAACAATTAATCCAGGCTCAACAAGCCCTGGAAGATGGCGACAACAGCTTTGATCAAGCGATTTTAAGTAAACTGAGCGCTGAGGGTTATGCCATAGAAGGCGCCACACCGCTATTTAGCGATGTGGATGAGTTATACAGTTTGTTGGAAGAGGCGGCGCAAGCGGAGGCTGAAGAGTAAAGATGGAGACAAGGGGCATGGACAGCATTACAACCAGGCAAAATAACGACCCCGTAAATAGCGAAGCGGCACTTAACCTCTGCCTGCAGCTTTGGCATCAAGGCGGTTTAACCGCCAGTAAAGCAGCGTTGTTACTGGCGGCTGTGCCTGCCCTCAGGTCACTGTTACAACCAATAATACAGCCGAAAAAGAAAGACGCTGAAACGGATATCATTAGCGCCTTTAGCCTCACTGCACCATTACTTGATGCCTTTAGTGATTTAAGCCAGTCGGGTGAATGGCAATTAGCGTTGTTGGGCTTAAACCCAGATGTTCGCCAACATTGGATAAATTTAGCCGCCGCTCGCTGCCAGGAAGCTGGCGCGATGAGTGACCCAATGGTATTGGTTAAACTCATTCAGCAACTGGGCAATGCCAGTGAATGGGTCTTAGCCCAGTTGGAAAACGCAGACTTCTCACCACAAATCATTGCAAGCCCATTGGCGCAAACCGAACGGGATTTACTCGGTCATAGCCTAAACGACAATGCTGCCATTCCCGCTCTATGCCGTATTTTGCGCACCAGCCATACCCTGTTTACCGTGAGCGAACAAAATGAACCACCGGCATCTATACAAGCGGTGGATGTCACCGCAAAACAACTGACAAATAACTGGTGTAGTGGGCGGTTGTTAGCACTCCCTAATACCTTGCTTGATGAACATAACCTTAAACCCAATGCCGATTGGTTATTGGTGTCCCGCTCGGGTCATGACAACATGCCGCTTACCGAGCTATTCGCCCAACAGCCCTGGTTATTTTTACTCAGTCTAATTATCTTTGTGCAAGATGCCTGGGCTGCCGAGCAACGTGGCGGTTTGTTGCTCACCTTACCTGCCGGGCAAAATGCCTTTGCCCCCGGTCAAATAAATGTGGCGGTACAGGGCATTGAAGGTGATGAGGTGAGTCTGGGTAGTTTGGCCGAGTTTCTTGTGCTTCTGCTCGGTGAGCTCAATATACCCCTCTACCCGGCACTCGATGCGAACACGGAAAGCATCAACCGCCTAAACCGCGTCCTGAGCTCATTCATTGCCGAATTGTTGGCAAAAAAAATCTGGCAATTTACCGAGGCGGGTCGTGGAGAGGCCGGCCAATATCGAATTCATACAAGCTTCAGCGATGCCTGTTATAGCCTGCCGTTAGCACCACTATTTGGCTACAAAAGCCAAACGTTACAACGGACCATTAAGCAACTGGCGCAAAACTGCTATGCCAATAAAAAACGCGCCGCCAATAGAATAAACCTTCAAGGATCGTCGTTATGAGTTTTGAATTAAACGAACAGATGGTTGATAGCCTGGCAAAACAACATCGCTGGGCGGCGACGGGTGTATCAGATTATCCACCTCGCGACCCGTTAGTGGGCCAGAGCTGCTTTTTTAAACGCTTTCAAACCTTTTTGCATACGGTGGATCACGACGATGATCGCTTTGCCCATGTGTTTGCCGTCGAAGCCGAATGGGGTCGGGGTAAATCACGTTTAGGCCATGAATTGGTCGCACAAATTAACGACTGCTCCAGGGGCTGGTTTGTCCGCGACGAACAAGGCCAACTGCACGATAAGCAGCTGTTTAATCGCGACACGCAAGACAAATACCTGGCGCTCTACATTCGCTACTCGCAAGTGGCATCAGATTATCAAAACTCGGATAACTGGTTTGCTTTTGGTTTATATCAGGCGCTATTACCACTGGCCACTCAAACCTTTGATGGATCGATTCAAAGTGAAATTGCCAAACAAGCCTATGAACGCTTAATGCCATTTGGCTTTAAATCTGAACTGTTAGCAGATGCCTTACAGCTGAACGCCAACCACAGCGAAGAAGACCTCTATACTGACCAAACGCTGGTAGTCAGTTTGGTGCAAGCCGCCTATAAAGTATTAAAGAGTTTTGGCGTGCAGTATATGTTGGTGGTGCTGGATGAGCTGGAAACCGTTGCAGAAGCCGCCACCTTTGGCCTGGAAGATGAACAAGATAAACGCCTCGATGGCCAGGCCATTCGCCTGATTGGTAAAGCAATTAAAGAGGAAGACCCTCGTCGTAAACTTCCATGGTTGCGCTATGTGGCGCTGTGTTCACCACTGCTTGGCCAGCAATTGCGTGAAATTCAATCGGTCGCCCGCCGCTTTGAGTTAGTGGAACTTGAGCATAATGCCTTTGCCGATGTATCAGACTATGTGGCAAGCCTCTTAAAAGACGGCAAGCTGAGTTTTAATTACCCTGCTGGTTTAGTGGAAGCTGCATACGCCATGAGTGGTGCCAACTTCGGTTGGTTTAACGTGGTCATGGCTAATGTGGATGCAGTGCTGAGCCAATACCAACAAGCAGGCCGCAGTATCAAGGATGTGGGCGATTTATTTGAAGCTGTGCTGGCAGGCTCTGGCCGCGTAGCCAGGCATGTGCTGGATAAAGGCGCGATAGAAGGCATTCAAACTCGCGACCAGGCACTATTGACCGAATGTCGTAGTTTGCTCTACGGCCAATTACCCGTGCGCTTAGCTGAAATGGGCTATGCCACAGAATTGCTGGCGCTGAAAAACGAAGATCTGGAACCCATAGCCGCTCATTACCGCAAACTGAGCATTGACCGCCTACAGTGCCGACAAGCCCTGGAGCAAGCCAAATTCCGCCGCGATAAAGATGAATGGTACTACCCTGCAGTAGATCAAGCGCTGAACTTAGATACTTTGCTGGATAACCTGCGTACTTTTTCAATTAAAGAACAAGCCGCAAGCGGCGATAAAGGCGCGGTATTACTACCTCTGTCAAAAGGTGAGTTTAAATACTTACTCAGCTTGCTGTATGACCACCCAGCGATTGAATTCGCTGCCGATGCCTTATGGCACAAGCTAGTGGGTGAAACTACCGAACTGGACGCCAGCGAAGCAACGCATATTGGCCCCAGTGTGGCGATGTTACTGCGCCTGGATTTGCGCTATCGCAGTGCCCAGCAAAACTCACTGATTTTTAAAGATCCCGCCATGGGCGACGCTCATGAACAGGCAATGAGTGAACTTAGCAAACAAAGTAGCCAGAAGCCGCTCATCAAGGCATTAGCCCGTGTAACGGGCTTTGTGAGATTACTTGATAACAACTGGACCTATGATGAAAACTTGCTGAGTAATAAAGCGGGCAGCGACGATGCACCTTTGGCCATTTTAACCGAGCCCCGTGGCCGCCAGGATGGTTTACTTACCCTGGATGGATTTAAGCTTCACCCAGAAGGTAAAGCCTTGTTTGCCTGGGTCAGCAACCTAATTGAGCTGAACAATCTTCACACCTTTGCGGCAAACCACAGCCACCAAAATGGTCGCACGCCAGTATTAGCGTTAACTGCTTCTGCACATCTCATGGAGCAATACAGCCGACTGGATGAAAGAAATGAGTTGCGTGATGCGATACTGCTGCATTATGTCAACCCAAGCGAAGCAGACCAGTTAGAGCGTATTGGCTTAAGTTTGGCAGCATGTCAGTTGCACGGCGTGAATTTAACTGCCGACAGCTTTACCGCGAAATTCAAAAACAAGCTGCATGCCTTGACAACCTTTGCCACGGACGCCATTCACAAGTGGCGCCAGCGTTTGCAGCAGCGCGGTTTAATTGCCTGGCCGTTAAAGGTAGATGGTAAATTATCATCGAATGACCGAGACCTGTTGTTTAAAGGCTGGTATCAGCTGGCCATTGCTCACCCTGAGTTAAATGGCATTCTCGATTTACAGCAGCAACACGGCGTGCCAGTGAATGAGCTGAGCAGCTTGTTGGATAAACTTAAGGTGCCGGGCAGCTATATTGCCAAAGGCTACACGGCCGATGAACATGCCGGGCTATTTACTGAACTTAATAATGTGCAGCGAAGCCAGGCGCAGATCCCATTATTTTTAGCCCGTATTGCTCACCCTAATAAAAAGCACAAGTGGCAATTCGAAGGCTTTAAGCAACAGTTTTATTTCGCCTATGTGGCTGAAACGAGTGTTACCGCCAAAGGCGTGTTTAATGACTGGATGTGGTGGTGTGGAGAGCTGAACTTACTCACTTTAACCAATCCAACAGAAAAACAGGCAATTTGGGAGCACTACCCGCGCTCCCGCTTAGAAAATGCCATTAGAGAAGCGCAAAACTGGTTCCGCGGTAACGATATGGGCAGCTATGCAGCCAATGTGGAAGTCATGAGCCGCGTGTATGGTTATGCACGCATTAATGAAATGTTCGCGCCTCTGGGTAAAAATAAGCTGGGTTTCGTCACCGTGGAAGCTAAAGAGCAGCTGGAAAAAGCACAATCGCTATTTAACGTGCTCAAACAGCAAGAAGAACAACTGGCTGATATGGTCGAGGCCAACGACACGAAAGTATTGGCAGGGCTTATCCACAAACGCGCTGAAGTGCTGGAGCTGGTAGCAAAGGTTAAACCGCTTAATAGTTCCAGGCCTATGCTAAAAGATGCCCATATTCTCAGCTTAGAAGACAAAACGACCTCGCTTTATCAACGGATTGAACAGGCCTGTTTATTTGCCGAGTTTGTTGAGTGCAGCGCTGAGCGTATCAACAACCGACTCGTTGATTTAATCATAGATGTTGAAACAGAGTGTGCCACGCTGACGAATTTTCCGAAACGTCTGTACACCAACACGCTGCGCACCATAGGTCATATTTTAGATGGAGCGTTAAAAGACGATACCAGCAGTGCCACTGGCCGAAAAGAGCAGCAAGCAGATAGCGATACCTTACTGCATTACCTGCGTAAACTCGATTTAGGTAGAGCGCATGACAAGCTTTCAGCCTTAGCGCAAGAAGTGGGTTTAAACCTGCACAATGATCAACAGTTGCCGATAGCTGAGATTCAGGGGCATATTTTGTCCAGCTACCGCAACTGCAAAGAACGATTTAGTAAGCTGGTTAATAACCTCACAGAGCAAAAACTACGTGCACAACAACTGCAAGAATGGCTTAGTAGCGCCACGGTTGAGTATCAGTTCGCCGATGACATTGCAGAGCTACCAAAACTGGTAATGAAATTACAGCTCATTGAAGATGCTATTGCCGATCTCCCCAGTGATGCAGAGAGCAAGCGTCAAAGTATGCAAAACAGTTTGCGCAATGGGCAGTTTTCATCGTTACGGGATTTACCAGAAGAGCTTTTAAAACCGGCACGCGGTCAACTTACACCGATTCAAGGCCAGCTACTTAAAATTGAAGAGCGTCTAAACCAAGTAAGACGCAACTCCATCGCACAGGTAAACAGCTGGCTGCCGTTATTAAAACCGCTATTGGCTTCTCAAAAGCAAGCGGAACCAGCAACGTTGACTCTGGAGGATGTGAGCAATTTGGGTGTCAGAGAACTTCAACAGGTGTGTGAAAGCACCCAGGCCAAATGGCAGAGTCAAGGTGAGCAAATATTAAAAGATACAGGCTTAACACTGGCGGATTGGCAACCGATTTATCAGGCTTTGAGCCAAAATCAGGAACCCGTGTTAACACCTGAGCAACAGAAAGGACTTGTAGACAAAGGCATTGTAAAAATGCGCCTTACCTTTGCCACTGGTTTGTAGAGGTGACGCGATGAGTCATTATTTATCTGCGGCACTGGCCAGTAATCGTAAAGGCCGTTTTTTGCAAACTGTTGCGGGGGCTACCCCCTTAATGAAGGATTGGATTAGCTCGCCGCCAGCCAGCGGTTTGTTAATAGTGCAAGCAGAAGAGTTGACTGACGCTAATACTATGCAGCACCTGTATCACTGGGCTATGCAGGCAGGTTGTGCCGCTTTGGTAATAAACCTGAAAGCAGAACAATTTACCTTATTAGCGCAATTGCCCTCTCCACTGGATTGGCAGTTAGTACCAGCGAGCTTGAGGGGGCAGGAACCGGGGCTAACCGCTTTGCTAGCCAGTGAAACAGACCAGGCTATTGCTGGCTTTACTGGCAGCGCAGATCGCTACCAGCACCAGGCCGGTGATGTAGTGCATACCCGCTACATACGAAAACACAGCAACAGTGGGCTATTAGCCTTTACCACGTTACCTTTGTGGTCGCTGACTTTACTCGATCATAGTGAGCTCCTGGTGAGCTGGTTGAATTGGTTTGTGGACCATGCAGGCATTGCTGAACGAATAATCGAACCTAAAGCGCCATCAACTGACTACACGCCAGATAAGCACGATCTGGTTGTATTGCTATTACTCTACGCTGGCGGTGGCATGAACTTACAAGCGTTGTCTGAGCATAATGCGGTTAAGCTGATGTTTGATGTTAATAGCCTTGATATTGTCAAGCGGGGTGAGATGTTGCGGCAGCACGATTTTATCGACGACGCGGGCATAACAGCTACCGGTAAAACATGCCTACAAGCCTCGCAATATTGGGCTTATGCCCCATTACTTGGCGAGCAGCTACACACAGGAACGCTATAAGCATGAATGAGAACAAAACGATGAATTTAGCGCAATCGCTCGCCATCGATAGCCAGCTTCGCTTACCGGGAAGTGCAGGACGCTTGCTTAAACAGGTCCGTGATATTGAGCAAGTGGCGCCGCTATTCCGTGATGCTGGCTTAGTGAAAGCGGTCCCCAAGCCCACAATTGTTAATTTACGCGTAGCCGGTATTGCGACTAAATCGTGCTTAGACAAGGTATTGGGTGGTTTTATTTATGCCAGTGCAGCAGTGCGCACAGATTTGTTAATAGATGACAATAAAGTCAGCACGGTGGGTAGCGACTCGGTATCAGAACTGGATGATATTGATTTTGAAGCTCAGCGTAAACGGCTTGATTTAATTGAAATTCGTCAGGCTTATCAGTTAGTTGAGAAAAAACTTTTAGGTTATGAGCCTGGCGATTTAATTTTGCTGGATACGCCGTTGTTTTTAGCACGGGATATGGCTCCGCTGGAGAGAAATGTCCGTCATAAACAAGAGTACGAAAAAACCAGACAAGTGATAGAAACTTTTTGGCAAAACCATCGCTCCAGAATTTTTCCCTGGAATCAAAATGGTGTAGTACTTGCGAGCATTTTGGCTGAGCGCTTTAGTGCCATTGTAAGTATCGCCAAACAAGATTTACGTACCGAACAAGGACGCAAACAAATTTTAGCATCTGATGGGTTTTCTAAAGAGTTGATGCAAAATCTGGAAGGACTGGATGAAAGTTTGGTTGGCGTGGGAGATTTGCGATTTATCAATGGCATTTTAGGCAACTATTCGCGCACCATCGCATTTCGTTTGTCTGAACAAGAAAAGCGCATTGAACCCAATATTGAAGCTAAGCAAGGTCTAATTGGTTTTCACTTCCGTAGTGCCCGAGGTGGACAGATAAAAATGGTGCAATTAGCGGGTGACGAACCAGAATGGAAAAGTGCTGATCTCGATTTAGTTGCCTCTCGCCTGATGGTGCTGGATATGCAAAACAAAGGTAATGCAATGCCGTTGCCACAATTACTTGGTTATCAACAGCTTGGTATTTTACCTAAATTTGCTACGTTTTATCGCCAGGGTTTACACCAGGCACTAAAGAATAATGATATTGAGGCAGGGTGGTTGGCAGGCCTCGATGAGGGATTGAATAATGGCTTATAAAGTTTTAGGTAAATTAGTCGGTAACACTGGTGATGCCAGTCAGTTAACTATGGTTGTACAAGACTCGTTTTCAGTACGCCGTGGTGAGTTTGTACGCATTATGCACCAGGAACGCAAAGATGAGGGGCAAGTCGCCGTACTGGGGCGAGTGACCAAGATAAGCCGTACTAATATGCTCTATAACGCCGGCTTTGGCGATGGTGTAACCGAGCTTGAGCTTTTGCCCGGTGCGAATGTAACTGGTGAGAATATGTTTGCTCAGGTCGAGCTGGTTGGTTACCGCGATCCTGTTACTCGTCAAATCAAAATTCCACGTCGCCCGCTTAACCCGGGTACCGCTGTTGAAACCGTCGATTTTCAGTTTTTGAGTGATTTTTACGAATTTAATGAACACTCCAGTTTGCACTTAGGTAACTTAGTAGGCTACGACAAAGGTGAGAATACAGTTCCTGTTTTTATTGACGTGAACAAGTTGGTCACTGAGCATTTGGCTGTTCTGGCAATGACGGGTTCAGGTAAGTCTTATACAGTTGGCCGCATTATTGAGCGTTTAGTTGCGGTTAATAACGGTACGGTAGTAGTATTTGACCCACATGGTGAATACGGTAAAGCCCTCGCTGGCGGTAATCTGCAATTCTCAAGCTTCTTAGAAGCCACTGACGATAAGCGTGATCAAGAAGCACTGCCACTGATAAAACAGACCTTTGAAAAGCTGCAAGCCGCCGGTGCAGGTATTCAGGTTTACTCGCCGCAGCATGAATCTTTTAAACATAAATACGCCAGTAAGAATACGCCATTAGCGCTTCAGTTTGACCATTTTGAAATGGACGATATTGCTGAAATATTACCTGGCTTAACGGAACCGCAGCAACGAGTACTCGATGTTGCAATTCGTTATTGGCGCTCTGCAGATAAGACTGAGCCACGAGATATTAACCGCCTACGCTTCTTATTAGGTGATGGTATTGAAGAGTTAAAAGAGTGGGACGACCTTTCTGAAGCTGAGGCGAAGGCGTTATCAGGCCGTAGTGCCGCCGTCGCCTCGATGAAGCTTTCACGTGTGCTTAATGAAGCTAAAAGTTTTTACAGCGCAACAATGGCTGAGCCAACTGATATTTACAAAATGGTGGGTCGCCCGAGCAATCAACAGGGGCGTTTAGTCGTTGTTGACTTACAAGGTTTGAGTGATACCGCTAAGCAAGTCATTTGTGCACTGTTATCTAGTGAAATATTAAAAGCAGCCTCGAGCAAAACGGACCCGCTGCGCCCATGCTTTATCATTTACGAAGAGGGTCATAATTTTGCCCCGGCCGGCGGCAACGCAGTCAGTCACCGCATTATTAAAAAGATCGCTGGTGAAGGTCGTAAATTTGGCGTTGGATTTGGCATTGTGAGCCAGCGTCCATCGAAATTAGATTCAGATGTGACCTCTCAGTGCAATACGCTAATTACGATGCGCTTAAAGAACCCTGACGATCAACGATTTATAGCTAAAGCATCAGATATGGTGAGCAAAGCTGATCTGGAGGAACTCCCGAGTTTATCAACCGGTGAAGCTTTGGTGTGTGGTCGTTCAATCCCTGCACCACTGCTTGTTAAAGTTGGTAGTAAGGCATTAATTCACGGTGGTGAATCACCAGAGGTACTGCGTGTTTGGGGCTCTTTCAGTGGCTAAGGTGCCTATGCCTGAAGTTGCCTGGGTAAATGAGACATTTCCACTTTTAGCAAGCGGTAAGCTATTGGACCAGGATGTATTGGTCCACAGCCTGGGCTGTAGCGTTTGGAATACATTCGGGCATGAACAGTCATTTATGGCGGTAGTGGAATGCCCGGCTCCAGGGACATTTGGTGCTGATATTCGCTCTGACTCGGGCTGGTTTCATAAATCTTCTGCATCGCCTGTGTGTTTAATCGAATTTGAACGCTTTGATGGTTCAGCGAAGGGGCAGCAAAAGCTGGAAGAAAAATTAAAAAACTTACTGGAAGCAGCACAGCGCTGGAATCATTGCCCCAAAACCCTGGTCCTCAGTGCCTGGAGCCAAGGCTTAGTAGGTGTACCTGATACTCAAAAACTGAAAGACATATGCCGTATGGGTTTTACTTCGTCCACGGGTACCCAAGTAATCGCCGCTCCTGATGTTGAGGTGGTATTTAGTCGCTTTTTATTTATCAAAAACCTGAACATGATTGTTTTGGACAGAATTCACTATGAGGTGTTGATGTGAATATAAAATCAGCACATTTTTTGCCAGGGACGAATAAACGCCTTGGTGACAAATACCTGTTACTTGAATGCCTTGGTGATGGCAGCCATGGCTGGGTATGGCGGGCGGAACGCCTGAAAGATGGAAAAATTGTCGCAGTAAAAATCCCTAAGGATATTACTCGGGAAGACCGTCAGCTTGCCGAAGGTAAAGAGCTTTTAAACGTCGAGCCGCACGAAAATATTGTGCAAATTTTTGATATGGGCCGTATAGATAATGAATGGTTCTATATTGAAATGGAGTATTTTCCCAGCCAAACCCTGGCGCAAAAGCTCGATGACAGGCAGCGTAATTTTGGCCAGACCTATGAACGGTTGTTCAGAATATATCGTCAAGTGCTCTGTGCTGTGCATTATTTGGCCGAATTACCAGTACCAATATCTCATGGAGATATTAAGCCACATAACATTTTGGTTGGAGAGCGGGACCTGGTGAAGTTGACGGACTTTGGCAGCTCAGCTTTACCAGAAGAAATTTACGTTCGTACCCGTGAAAATGGCGGGACTGTGCTGTATTCGGCCCCAGAGTTCTCCAACGTCGATAGCCGTAGAGGCAGCCTGGAAGAGCTACTATTGGGCGACATCTATAGCTTAGGTGTTTTGCTATACCAGCTGCTGACAGGAAAGCTGCCCCATGATACGCCAGCACAAGTTCAGCGCCACGCACCTTTCAAGCTTCCGACAGAGATTAATAGCTCTATTCATACGGACCTGGAACAAGTGGTTCTTACTTGTTTACAAAAACGAGCGGAGGATCGCTTTTCCACTATTTCCGACTTAATTCATGCATTTGATTCTGCTGCCACTAAGCAATTAAAAGTTGGTGCTATTGCTCCCGTTTTTCAAACTAAACCTGCTCAGGACTGGTCAAGTGCGGTACTTGAAGCAATGTCCGATCAATCTTACCAAAAAGCTGCTCAATTAGCGTCGCAGGAGTATAGCCGCAGTAAAGATCTACAAGCTTTACATCAGCAACTTATTGCCTTGTATCGCGCCAATCGCTTATTCGACTTTGAAAAAGTTGTAGAAGATAATAAAGCGATCTTACTTGAGGGTAAATTGACTCAACCAGCAGCTTTGTTCGAGTTGATAGTTAAGGCAAACCTACAGTTACGCAATATCAGTCAAGCAAATTTCTGGCTGTTGCAACGAAAGCAAGCTGAAGCAGAAAACGCGGCCACCATGTATTTAGAATCATCTATCCTTGGCCTTGAAGCGAAATATTCTGAAGCAAGAGTACTATTGGAGAAAGTAAACCAAACAACTCCAATGAAGTTCCATGTGTTAAGCCAACTCATTTTAGTTTGCGAGCAAATGCGTGATTACTCTGGTGCTGCGGCTTATTTGAAAGCGGCATTGCGAGTAGCACCATTGGATAACAGCATGAAAGAGAAAAAAGAATTGTATGCAAAGCTTGGAGTTATTTGATTGAAAGGATGACCATTGCGCGAACAAGGCATAGTGGATATTTAACACTTCCGTTCACATACCGGACAAAAAAATAAAGTTTTACATAACGATTTCCTTCTTGATTGAGTTAAGACAAAAGCCTCTCCCCATTAGGGCGGAGGCTTCTCAGTTATAAGCCTTTAATTAAAAAACAGTTAATATTCATATACTTAGATAGAATTATCGAAAAGAACTATTAATCTTTGCATAGTCAAATGGAGTGATAGCCGCCATTCTATTCGCATCCAGATAATCAGCCCACCACTGCAGCATCAACATTCGCTCCCCAAGATGTTCCGCCTTATGGATATAAGCCGCCCGTACTGAGCTACGTTCCTGATGACTCATCTGCCGCTCTACTGCATCCCTCGACCACAATCCCGATTCAATCAAAGAACTACACGCCATCGTCCTGAAACCATGTCCACACACTTCCGTTTTCGTGTCATAGCCCATCACTCGCAAGGCCTTGTTAAGCGTATTCTCACTCATTGGCTTACGCGGATCGTGATCACCAACGAAGATCAGCTCACGGTTTCCACTCATGCTTTTGATTTTTTCCAGAATGGTGAGAGCTTGTCGAGATAAGGGTACAAGATGTGGAGTCCGCATCTTCGAACCACGCTGAGAATGCTTAACTCCCTCCAGTGGCTCACGTTCTCCCGGAATCGTCCACATGGCAGTATCAAAATCAACTTCTGACCAGCGAGCAAAACGCAACTCGCTTGAACGGATGAAAACTAACAATGTGAGTTCAACCGCCAGTCGGGTTAACGGCCTGCCAGAATAGTGATAGATGCGTTGAAGCAATTCAGGAATGCGGTTAAGTTCCAGAGCAGCACGATGCTGTCTTTTCGCCGTAGCAACCGCACCAGCAATCTCTTGAGCGGGGTTGTAGTCGATTAATCCACTGTGTACAGCAAAGCGTATAATCGCGGTAGTATGCTGCTGCAAACGAGCAGCGACTTCGAGACGCCCAGACGACTCCACCGCTTTGATGGGGACAAGCAGATCCCGAGTCTTCAGATCAGCAATGTTCCGCTTACCGATAGCAGCAAAGAGATTATCTTCGAGGCTTTTCAATACACGAGCGCTATGCGATGCAGACCACTTCTGATTGCTGGCGTGCCACTCTCTGGCTACCACTTCAAACGTTATCACCTCTTGCTCATGCTCTACCTTAACAGCTTTCTTGTTCTCACTAGGATCGACGCCGTTAGCTAACAACTTACGGGCTTCATCCCGGCGACCTCTGGCATCGACCAGCGAGACTTCAGGGTATTTCCCCAGCGCCAGCATCTTCTCCTTACCGCCAAAACGATAACGAAGTCGCCAGTATTTGGAGCCATTAGGGTGACCAACAAAACCATGCCTTCACCGTCAGTAAGTTTATAGGCTTTTGCTTCCGGCTTAGCCGAACGGACCTTCACATCACTCAGAGCCATGATGAGTATCCTTTCAAGGGCCCTGTGTGGGTACAAACATAATCGAACCGGGAAATACCCGCAGTTGTACCCGCATCAGTAAGTTGATGTAGATTGAATCAGGTTGACTTAGGTTGAGTGAAAAAGCGAGGAAAGCCTTGCGGATACTGGATTTCAGGCATAAAAAAAGACCTCAGTTGAGGTCTATTTACATACTTTTGGTGCCGAAGGCCGGACTCGAACCGGCACGTATTTCTACGGTTGATTTTGAATCAACTGCGTCTACCGATTTCGCCACTTCGGCACTGAAGAGGTATGCGGAAAACGTTGTGAATTATACCTGTCACGCGCCACCATGCAAGCGCCAGCTTGTGCCTGCCTCGCTAAGTGCTGAAAATTTCAGCATTGCCTTCAGCGATATGTAACCTTTGTCACACTCCAGGCCCCACCCAGCCATGCTCTACACTTCCCGGGCAACACCAGAGAGCGACAAAAGCATGTCGATGATCGATAACGAATAGGGATTTCACAATATCCGTTGCTTGCCGGACATAAGGCGATTGGTCGCGTGGCTGCCTTGGGTAGCGCCGCGCAGAATAAAGGTTTGCAGGTAGGTCAAAGGACGGCGCATGGCAGTGGCTATTGTGACACCTTTATTCGCTGTAATCAGCTCAACTTCAGGCAAGGTGCGGCGCCGACAATTATGAATCGAGGAGGCTTTGCCGGATCGCTTCTGCCAAGCCTTTAAGATATCTCGCAATCGGCTGAATTTAGTGGTGAAAACTTTTTAACCGTGCCTATACTCCAGGCAGGAAACTGGAGGATATCTCATGAGCGACCCCCTGTTAATTGCCCGCACGCCGGACACAGAACTGTTTTTACTGCCGGGAATGGCTAACCGTCACGGGCTGATTACTGGCGCAACGGGGACGGGTAAAACTGTCACGCTGCAAAAACTGGCGGAGTCTCTATCGGAAATCGGTGTTCCGGTGTTTATGGCCGATGTGAAAGGCGATCTGACCGGCATCGCGCAGGCAGGAACGGCATCGGAAAAACTACTCGCAAGGCTTAAAAATATCGGCGTCAATGACTGGCAACCGCATGCTAATCCGGTGGTGGTGTGGGATATCTTTGGCGAGAAAGGCCATCCGGTGCGGGCGACGGTTTCGGATCTGGGGCCGCTGTTGCTGGCGCGGCTGTTGAATCTCAACGATGTGCAATCTGGCGTGCTGAATATCATCTTCCGTATTGCTGACGATCAGGGATTGTTGCTGCTCGACTTTAAAGATCTGCGGGCGATTACCCAGTACATCGGCGATAACGCCAAATCTTTCCAGAATCAGTACGGTAATATCAGTAGCGCATCGGTTGGTGCCATCCAGCGCGGACTGTTGTCGCTGGAACAGCAAGGCGCAGCACACTTCTTTGGCGAGCCGATGCTGGATATCAAAGACTGGATGCGCACCGATACCAACGGTAAAGGCGTTATCAATATCCTCAGCGCCGAGAAGCTTTATCAGATGCCGAAACTGTACGCCGCCAGCCTGCTGTGGATGCTTTCAGAGTTGTATGAACAATTGCCGGAAGCGGGCGATCTGGAGAAACCAAAACTGGTGTTTTTCTTCGACGAGGCACATCTGCTGTTTAACGATGCACCGCAGGTACTGCTGGATAAGATTGAGCAGGTGATACGGCTTATTCGCTCAAAAGGCGTAGGCGTCTGGTTCGTTTCGCAAAACCCGTCTGATATTCCGGATAATGTGCTCGGGCAGCTCGGTAATCGCGTTCAACACGCTTTGCGGGCTTTTACGCCCAAAGATCAGAAAGCGGTAAAAGCTGCGGCGCAAACCATGCGGGCCAATCCGGCATTTGATACCGAAAAGGCAATCCAGGAACTGGGGACCGGCGAGGCGTTAATCTCGTTTCTTGATGTGAAAGGAAGTCCTTCAGTGGTGGAACGGGCGATGGTGATTGCGCCTTGTTCGCGGATGGGACCGGTGACGGAAGATGAGCGTAATGGCTTGATTAATCACTCTCCGGTGTATGGCAAGTACGAGGATGAGGTGGACCGGGAATCCGCCTATGAGATGTTGCAAAAAGGCGTACAGGCAAGCGCCGAGCAGCAAAATAATCCCCCCGCGAAAGGGAAAGAGGTGGCGGTGGATGACGGCATTCTTGGTGGATTAAAGGATATTTTGTTTGGCACTACCGGACCACGCGGCGGGAAGAAAGATGGTGTGGTGCAAACAATGGCGAAAAGCGCCGCCCGCCAGGTGACGAATCAGATTGTACGCGGGATGTTGGGGAGTTTGCTGGGGGGAAGAAGAAGGTAAGTCAGGTGCGGTCTGTGCCCCTCACCCTAACCCTCTCCCCAAAGGGGCGAGGGGACCGATCGAACTCGTATTTGACTTTATCAACAATGTGAAAGGGAGCTTTCGCTCCCTTGCTTGGTTACGATTTTCTCATTAACAGCCACAGGCTGATTAAGAAGAAGCTGGCGCTTGGCAACAGTGCGCCGATGATCGGCGGGATGCCATAAACCAACGTCAACGGGCCGAAGATCTGGTCCAGTACGTAGAAGACAAAACCGAAGCTGATACCGGTGACCACACGCACGCCCATCGGTACGCTACGCAGTGGGCCAAAGATGAACGACAGCGCCATCAGCATCATCACCGCCACGGATAGCGGCTGGAAGATTTTGCTCCACATGTTGAGCTGATAACGTCCAGCGTCCTGACCGCTCGACTTCAGATACTTCACGTAGTTGTGCAAACCGCTGATTGAGAGTGCATCCGGGTCCAGCGCCACCACGCCCAGTTTGTCTGGCGTGAGGTTGGTTTTCCAGGTGCCGCTCACCGTCTGCGAACCGGTGATCTGTTTCGGATTGGTCAGATCAGATTCATCAACCTGCGACAGACGCCAGACTTTATGTTCCGGGTCAAACTTCGCAGTAGCGGCATAGCGTACGGATTGCAGACGACGATTTGCGTTAAAGGCATAAATGCTGATGCCACCTAACTCTTCGTCACCTTTAACCCGCTCAATGTAGACGAAGTTGTTGCCATCTTTCGCCCATAAGCCTTGCTGGGTAGAGAGCAACGAGCCGCCGTACATCGCCTGCGCACGGTAGTTACGCGCCATCTGCTCGCCCTGCGGCGCGACCCATTCACCAATCGCCATCGTCAGCAAGACTAGCGGAATGGCGGTTTTCATCACCGACAGCGCAACCTGCATACGGGTGAAACCAGAAGCCTGCATCACCACCAGTTCGCTGCGCTGCGCCAGCATCCCAAGACCAAGCAACGCCCCAAGCAGAGCTGCCATCGGGAAGAAGATTTGCACATCTTTCGGCACGCTCAGCAAGGTATACATTCCTGCGCCTAACGCGTCGTAACTCCCCTGCCCGGCTTTTTTCAGCTGATCGACAAACTTGATAATGCCCGACAGCGACACCAGCATGAACAGCGTCATCATGATGGTGGTGAAAATAGTTTTACCGATATAGCGGTCAAGTACGCCAAAAGGTTGCATCACACCGCTCCTTTACGCGAAAAACTGGCGCGCAGGCGGCGGACCGGCACGGTGTCCCAAAGGTTGAGAACAATCGCCAAAGCCAGATAAATCAGGTTAACGGTCCACATCCACAGCGTCGGGTCCAGCTTACCTTTACCGCCGTTCGATTTCAGGGAGGTCTGGATCAGGAAGAACAACAGATACAGCAGCATGGCTGGCAGCATCGATAGTACGCGCCCCTGACGCGGGTTAACCACGCTCAGCGGTACGACCATAAGTGCCATCATAAACACGGTGAACACCAACGTGATACGCCAGTTCAGTTCTGCGCGAGCACGATCGGTGTCAGTGTTCCACAATGTGCGCATGTCCATCTGGTCGGTATCGTTCGGGTCGAGCGCCACCGCCTGGTGACCAATGATCGCCTGATAATCCTGGAAATCCGTAATGCGGAAATCACGTAACAGTGCAGTGCCTTCGAAGCGCGTTCCCTGGTTGAGAGTGACGACCTGGGAGCCGTCGCGCAGCTGGGTTAAATGTCCGGAATCGGCCACCACCACAGAAGGACGTGCATTACCTTTTGGTCGAATTTGCGCGAGGAACACATCTTTGAAATCGCTGCCGTCAACGCTTTCGATGAACAGCACCGAACTGCCATTAGTCGCTTGCTGGAATTGCCCTTGCGCCAGCGCCGCCATGCCAGGGTTCGCTTTCGCTTCTGCTAACACTTCATCCTGATGACGCGATGACCACGGTCCCGCCCACATCACGTTAACCGCCGCGACGATTGCCGTGAATACCGCAAGGATCATTGCCGCTTTCACCAGAACCGCTTTGCTCAGGCCGCAGGCATGCATTACCGTAATTTCACTTTCGGTATACAGTTTGCCCAGCGTCATCAGCAGCCCGAGGAACAGGCTTAATGGCAGGATAAGCTGCGCCATTTCCGGCACGCCCAACCCGAGAAGGGAGAGCACCAGATTCGCCGGAATATCGCCGTCAACCGCTGCGCCGAGGATCCTCACTAACTTTTGACAGAAGAAGATCAAAAGCAAGATGAAGAGTATCGCCAGCTGGCTTTTGAGCGTCTCCCGCACCAGATATCTTATGATTATCACTTTAAATACGCCCGTAAAAACTCGTCTTTTGCAGGATTTTAGCTTGTTTCATGGCTTAAACGTCATTTATTCTCTTGAGTCGTCGAAATCGTCGCTAAGATAATTATACTCAACGGATTCACCTCTCAGATTTTGTTCTGACGTGCCAATGCCGTAATAACGTTAAGATTAACACGAAGTCATCGCAACAGCGGACATGAGTTACGAAAGCTTGCAATTCTATCTGTAGCCACCGCCGTTGTCTTTAAGATTCAGGAGCGTAGTGCATGGAGTTTAGTGTAAAAAGCGGTAGCCCGGAGAAACAGCGGAGTGCCTGCATCGTCGTGGGCGTCTTCGAACCACGTCGCCTTTCTCCGATTGCAGAACAGCTCGATAAAATCAGCGATGGGTACATCAGCGCCCTGCTACGTCGGGGCGAACTGGAAGGAAAACCGGGGCAGACATTGTTGCTGCACCATGTTCCGAATGTACTTTCCGAGCGAATTCTCCTTATTGGTTGCGGCAAAGAACGTGAGCTGGATGAGCGTCAGTACAAGCAGGTTATTCAGAAAACCATTAATACGCTGAATGATACTGGCTCAATGGAAGCGGTCTGCTTTCTGACTGAACTGCACGTTAAAGGCCGTAACAACTACTGGAAAGTGCGTCAGGCTGTCGAAACGGCAAAAGAGACGCTCTACAGTTTCGATCAGCTGAAAACGAACAAGAGCGAACCGCGTCGTCCGCTGCGTAAAATGGTGTTCAACGTGCCGACCCGCCGTGAACTGACCAGCGGTGAGCGCGCGATCCAGCACGGTCTGGCGATTGCCGCCGGGATTAAAGCAGCAAAGGATCTTGGCAATATGCCGCCGAATATCTGTAACGCCGCTTACCTCGCTTCACAAGCGCGCCAGCTGGCTGACAGCTACAGCAAGAATGTTATCACCCGCGTTATCGGCGAACAGCAGATGAAAGAGCTGGGGATGCATTCCTATCTGGCGGTCGGTCAGGGTTCGCAAAACGAATCGCTGATGTCGGTGATTGAGTACAAAGGCAACGCGTCGGAAGATGCACGCCCAATCGTGCTGGTGGGTAAAGGTTTAACCTTCGACTCCGGCGGTATCTCGATCAAGCCTTCAGAAGGCATGGATGAGATGAAGTACGATATGTGCGGTGCGGCAGCGGTTTACGGCGTGATGCGGATGGTCGCGGAGCTACAACTGCCGATTAACGTTATCGGCGTGTTGGCAGGTTGTGAAAACATGCCAGGCGGTCGCGCCTATCGTCCGGGCGATGTGTTAACCACCATGTCTGGTCAAACCGTTGAAGTGCTCAACACCGACGCTGAAGGCCGCCTGGTACTGTGCGACGTGTTAACTTACGTTGAGCGTTTTGAGCCGGAAGCGGTGATTGACGTGGCGACGCTGACCGGTGCCTGCGTGATCGCGCTGGGTCATCACATTACTGGTCTGATGGCGAACCACAATCCGCTGGCCCATGAACTGATTGCCGCGTCTGAACAATCCGGTGACCGCGCATGGCGCTTACCGCTGGGTGACGAGTATCAGGAACAACTGGAGTCCAATTTTGCCGATATGGCGAACATTGGCGGTCGTCCTGGTGGGGCGATTACCGCAGGTTGCTTCCTGTCACGCTTTACCCGTAAGTACAACTGGGCGCACCTGGATATCGCCGGTACCGCCTGGCGTTCTGGTAAAGCGAAAGGCGCAACCGGTCGTCCGGTAGCGTTGCTGGCACAGTTCCTGTTAAACCGCGCCGGGTTTAACGGCGAAGAGTAAGTTTGCGTTTTACCCTCACCCTAACCCTCTCCCTAAGGGAGAGGGAACCGATCGAGCGCAATAGAAATTCATTGCTCATCTTTTAGGGTGATGAATGCAGCAATATTTAAATCCACCACAAGAAGCCCCATTTATGAAAAACGCGACGTTCTACCTTCTGGACAATGACACCACCGTCGATGGCTTAAGCGCCGTTGAGCAGCTGGTGTGTGAAATTGCCGCAGAACGTTGGCGCAGTGGTAAGCGCGTGCTCATCGCCTGTGAAGATGAAAAGCAGGCTTACCGGCTGGATGAAGCCCTGTGGGCGCGTCCGGCAGAAAGCTTTGTTCCGCATAATTTAGCGGGAGAAGGACCGCGCGGCGGTGCGCCGGTGGAGATCGCCTGGCCGCAAAAACGCAGCAGCAGCCCGCGCGATATATTGATTAGTCTGCGAACAAGCTTTGCAGATTTTGCCACCGCTTTCACAGAAGTGGTAGACTTCGTTCCTTATGAAGATTCTCTGAAACAACTGGCGCGCGAACGCTATAAAGCCTACCGCGTGGCTGGTTTCAACCTGAATACGGCAACCTGGAAATAATGGAAAAGACATATAACCCACAAGATATCGAACAGCCGCTTTACGAGCACTGGGAAAAGCAGGGCTACTTTAAGCCTAATGGCGATGAAAGCCAGGAAAGTTTCTGCATCATGATCCCGCCGCCGAACGTCACCGGCAGTTTGCATATGGGTCACGCCTTCCAGCAAACCATCATGGATACCATGATCCGCTATCAGCGCATGCAGGGCAAAAACACCCTGTGGCAGGTCGGTACTGACCACGCAGGGATCGCTACCCAGATGGTCGTTGAGCGCAAGATTGCCGCAGAAGAAGGTAAAACCCGTCACGACTACGGCCGCGAAGCTTTCATCGACAAAATCTGGGAATGGAAAGCGGAATCCGGCGGCACCATTACCCGTCAGATGCGCCGTCTCGGCAACTCCGTGGACTGGGAGCGTGAACGCTTCACCATGGACGAAGGCCTGTCCAATGCGGTGAAAGAAGTTTTCGTTCGTCTGTATAAAGAAGACCTGATTTACCGTGGCAAACGCCTGGTAAACTGGGATCCGAAACTGCGCACCGCTATCTCTGACCTGGAAGTGGAAAACCGCGAATCGAAAGGTTCGATGTGGCACATCCGCTATCCGCTGGCTGACGGCGCGAAAACCGCAGATGGTAAAGATTATCTGGTGGTTGCGACTACTCGTCCGGAAACCCTGCTGGGCGATACCGGCGTGGCCGTTAACCCGGAAGATCCGCGTTACAAAGATCTGATTGGCAAATATGTCATTCTGCCGCTGGTTAACCGTCGTATTCCGATCGTTGGCGACGAACACGCCGACATGGAAAAAGGCACCGGCTGCGTGAAAATCACTCCGGCGCACGATTTTAACGACTATGAAGTGGGTAAACGTCACGCCCTGCCGATGATCAACATCCTGACCTTTGACGGAGATATCCGTGAAAGCGCCCAGGTGTTCGATACCAAAGGTAACGAATCTGACGTTTACTCCAGTGAGATCCCGGCAGAATTCCAGAAACTGGAGCGTTTTGCCGCGCGTAAAGCGGTCGTTGCTGCGGTTGACGCGCTCGGCCTGCTGGAAGAAATTAAACCACACGACCTGACCGTTCCTTATGGCGACCGTGGTGGCGTGGTCATCGAACCGATGCTGACCGACCAGTGGTACGTGCGTGCCGATGTACTGGCGAAACCGGCAGTTGAAGCGGTTGAGAACGGCGACATTCAGTTCGTACCGAAGCAGTACGAAAACATGTACTTCTCCTGGATGCGCGATATTCAGGACTGGTGTATCTCTCGTCAGCTGTGGTGGGGTCACCGTATCCCGGCATGGTACGACGAAGCGGGTAATGTTTATGTTGGCCGCAACGAAGACGAAGTGCGTAAAGAAAATAACCTCGGTGCTGATGTTGCCCTGCGTCAGGACGAAGACGTTCTCGACACCTGGTTCTCTTCTGCGCTGTGGACCTTCTCTACCCTTGGTTGGCCGGAAAACACCGACGCCCTGCGTCAGTTCCACCCAACCAGCGTGATGGTATCTGGTTTCGACATCATCTTCTTCTGGATTGCCCGCATGATCATGATGACCATGCACTTCATCAAAGATGAAAATGGCAAACCGCAGGTGCCGTTCCACACTGTTTACATGACCGGTCTGATTCGTGACGACGAAGGCCAGAAGATGTCCAAATCCAAGGGTAACGTTATCGACCCGCTGGATATGGTTGACGGTATTTCGCTGCCGGAACTGCTGGAGAAACGTACCGGCAATATGATGCAGCCGCAGCTGGCGGACAAAATCCGTAAGCGCACCGAGAAGCAGTTCCCGAATGGCATTGAGCCGCACGGCACCGATGCCCTGCGCTTCACCCTGGCGGCACTGGCGTCTACCGGTCGTGACATCAACTGGGATATGAAACGCCTGGAAGGTTACCGTAACTTCTGTAACAAGCTGTGGAACGCCAGCCGCTTTGTGCTGATGAACACAGAAGGTCAGGATTGCGGCTTCAACGGCGGTGAAATGACGCTGTCGCTGGCGGATCGCTGGATTCTGGCAGAGTTCAACCAGACCATCAAAGCGTACCGCGAAGCGCTGGACAGCTTCCGTTTCGATATTGCCGCAGGCATTTTGTATGAGTTCACCTGGAACCAGTTCTGTGACTGGTATCTGGAGCTGACTAAGCCGGTAATGAACGGTGGCACCGAAGCAGAACTGCGCGGTACTCGCCATACGCTGGTGACTGTACTGGAAGGTCTGCTGCGCCTCGCGCATCCGATCATTCCGTTCATCACCGAAACCATCTGGCAGCGTGTGAAAGTACTTTGCGGTATCACTGCCGACACCATCATGCTGCAGCCGTTCCCGCAGTACGATGCATCTCAGGTTGATGAAGCTGCACTGGCCGACACCGAATGGCTGAAGCAGGCGATCGTTGCGGTACGTAACATCCGTGCAGAAATGAACATCGCGCCGGGCAAACCGCTGGAGCTGCTGCTGCGTGGTTGCAGCGCGGATGCAGAACGTCGCGTAAATGAAAACCGTGGCTTCCTGCAAACGCTGGCGCGTCTGGAAAGTATCACCGTGCTGCCTGCCGATGACAAAGGTCCGGTTTCCGTTACGAAGATCATCGACGGTGCAGAGTTGCTGATCCCGATGGCTGGCCTCATCAACAAAGAAGATGAGCTGGCGCGTCTGGCGAAAGAAGTGGCGAAGATCGAAGGCGAAATCAGCCGCATCGAGAACAAGCTGGCGAATGAAGGCTTTGTCGCCCGCGCACCGGAAGCGGTCATCGCGAAAGAGCGTGAGAAGCTGGAAGGTTATGCGGAAGCGAAAGCGAAACTGATTGAACAGCAGGCTATTATCGCCGCGCTGTAATCAAAACACAGTAATGAAAACGAAGGCCGGAGCATGCTCCGGCCTTTTTTATCTCTTACAGAAATGGTAAAGAAGGCATAATTCCCCGTGAAATCCTGGCTAAGAAGCCTTTATCTGGTTGTTCTTCTTTATTGATTAAAGGAAGGTCATCCAAATCGCCCAGCAAATACGTATTTTTTGCCTGCCAGTCAATCATCCATATTTTCAGCAGTGGATAAGCCAGACCGCCCGTAATCCCGGATATCACCACCAACGCACACATGCGATAAAGCATACCGTGGTACGTTAAAGTTGAGCGAAAACGAATACGCCCATCATTCAGTGACAGGTTGCTCATAAAATGATTTCGCAACGACACCGTTAAATAACTGGTGCTAACAGCAATCCCAAAATAATAGATTAACTGCGCGATTATCATTTTACGTTGCATTTCCATAAATTGCTGTAAATTCTCAATATCATCATTTGCATACACAGAACTATCATACGCATTTAATATTTGATCGAAGATAATATAACCAGCAACAGCGAGAAAAGGTAATAAAGCTAAAAATGCGAGAATGGCATATTTTATACAATACGTAGTATCTAATTTCACCTTGAAACGATGTATACCGAAACTGGTATTGCTCCAGAGAAAACTCATTACCAGGCTATATAAAGTACCATTAAAAATACCAATGGAAACAATACCAACTATTGCCATCAGAACCACAGATATAATAACACTACTTGAACTATTGGCATGTAGCATCTTTGTCGAGATAAAGAAAACAGTCCCCATCCCAATGGCCATTAAAATCGGCAAGAAAAAGGTTACCCACCAGAACCCTTTCAAAGAGCAATTAAAACTAAATCTTACGCCGTTGAGACTGGTCATCAAGGCCTGATAACGCAGTCCTTTTGCTGCCATAAATATAAGCAAAACCAACAGTGACAAAGTCAAAACACAGCCAACAAGCGGCATATCTGCTGACACTGTCATTAAGATTGCGAAATAGCAAAAAACAAAAACAAGACAACTAACAAAAACATTCCCACCAGTAATTCCATAAGAAAATCGTTGTCCGTTAACTTCCATATTAGCATAGAGATAACGCTTACATTTCATTAATGCCCATGGCAAATAGATACCTAGCGTTATAATCGTTAACAACACATTCACCACACAAATAAGAAAATATCTCTCACCTGTACCATGAAAAACAAACGAATGGGACGGAACATCCATTTCATTAATAACTTGAGCCATAAAAATTCCCTGAATTAAAAAATCCATTGATATAATTTATATATACAGACAGTAAAATGTTCTGCCACGTTACAATACTCTTATCAGTAATAGGCTGGCAAAAACTTTATTACTTTATAAGTCGCTTGCGCACGTAAGAAGAGAGTGGTATTAAACAAATGTATAATTACTTTATTTTTATTGGGTTAAACTATGAATAACATTGCGCCGCAATCACCTGTAATGCGTCGCCTGACGCAGCAGGATAATCCCGCCATCGCCCGCGTCATTCGTCAGGTATCCGCCGAATACGGTCTTACCGCTGATAAAGGCTACACCGTCGCCGATCCGAACCTGGACGAGTTGTATCAAGTGTATAGTCAGCCGGGTCATGCATATTGGGTGGTTGAGTACGATGGTGAAGTGGTCGGCGGCGGTGGGATTGCGCCATTAACCGGGAGTGAGTCGGACATTTGCGAACTGCAGAAGATGTATTTTCTTCCGGCTATTCGCGGTAAAGGGCTGGCGAAAAAACTGGCCTTAATGGCGATGGAGCAGGCACGAGAGATGGGCTTCAAACGCTGCTATCTGGAAACGACCGCTTTTTTGAAAGAAGCGATTGGTTTGTATGAACATTTAGGTTTTCAACATATCGACTATGCACTTGGCTGCACGGGCCATGTAGATTGTGAAGTGCGGATGCTACGCGAACTCTAAAAAAATGCCCGCTAGTGTGTGCTATCGGGCATTTTAATCAATTAATTAGTGGCGAACCCCGTCATCGTCTTCATCGACAAAATCTTCATCGTCGCCGTCTTCGCCATTGGGATCTTCAAAGTAAGTGCCCCAACCGTCGTACTCAACGTCAAATTTCTCCGCCAGCGTCATCAGTTGTTCAACCTGGGCATCGATCAGATCGGCATTCAACGCGCACTCGCTGAGGATGTCGCAGCAAATCACGATATCACCATCTTCAACTTCCAGCTCTTCTGGATCGGTCACTTCGTAACCGAGTTTAAACGCTTCAACTGCTGCTTTTTCCAGGGTTTCCAGATCGTCTGCGGAAAGATGGTGTTCGATGGTGTACAGCGCGTCCGGATCGCTGCCATCTTCCAGTAATTCTTCAATAATCAAACGTGTTTCTTCACGCTGTTCTTCCAGTTGTTCCGGGTTTGCCATGGCTCATTCCTCTTAATGTCCTGCCGATACTCTTATTGTCACACACCACTGACATTGCCTCCACCTTTGTGACAAAGATTTATGCTTTAGACTTGCAAATGAATAATCATCCATATAAATTGAATTTTAATTCATTAAGGCGTTAGCCACAGGAGGGATCTATGTCCGGGTTTTATCATAAGCATTTCCTGAAATTACTCGATTTCACGCCAGCTGAACTCAACAGCCTGCTGCAGTTAGCCGCGAAGCTGAAAGCCGATAAGAAAAGCGGCAAAGAAGAAGCCAAACTCACTGGTAAAAACATCGCGCTCATCTTCGAAAAAGACTCGACCCGTACCCGATGCTCTTTCGAAGTTGCCGCATATGACCAGGGTGCTCGCGTTACTTATCTCGGCCCAAGCGGCAGTCAGATTGGTCATAAAGAGTCGATTAAAGACACTGCCCGCGTGCTGGGTCGCATGTATGACGGTATTCAGTATCGCGGCTATGGTCAGGAGATTGTCGAAACACTGGCGGAATACGCTGGCGTGCCGGTATGGAACGGCCTGACCAATGAGTTTCACCCCACGCAGTTGCTGGCGGATCTCCTCACCATGCAGGAGCATTTACCCGGTAAAGCATTCAACGAAATGACGCTGGTCTATGCAGGTGACGCACGTAACAACATGGGCAATTCGATGCTCGAAGCTGCGGCGCTTACCGGTCTGGATTTGCGTCTGGTCGCGCCACAGGCATGCTGGCCGGAAGCTGCGCTGGTTACGGAATGCCGCGCCCTGGCACAGCAAAATGGCGGGAATATTACGCTGACGGAAGATGTAGCCAAAGGAGTTGAAGGTGCTGACTTTATCTATACCGATGTATGGGTGTCGATGGGGGAAGCAAAAGAGAAATGGGCAGAACGGATTGCATTACTGCGTGATTATCAGGTGAACAGCAAGATGATGCAGTTGACCGGTAACCCGGAGGTCAAATTCCTCCACTGCCTGCCCGCGTTTCATGACGACCAGACGACGCTTGGTAAGAAAATGGCGGAAGAGTTTGGCCTACATGGCGGAATGGAAGTGACTGATGAGGTCTTCGAATCTGCCGCCAGCATTGTTTTTGATCAGGCGGAAAACCGCATGCATACCATCAAAGCGGTGATGGTCGCGACGCTCAGTAAATAATTGATATCGCTATAAAGATGCCGGGAAATACAAAAACATCCCGGCATCACATTATTTTATGCAGTAATAGTTCAATTATTCCATCCATATTTTTCTATTGCTATACGTAAATCTTCCGGAGGATTTTCATCATTCTTGTTCTAATTTTTAATTCATTAACCATCTTTTCTTCAAAAATCTTAACGACATAACCCGGATTGTTTTTTACAATTTCATTTGTTTTTTCTTCATTACCATAAACATATCCTAACTCATTAAGATACAGCTGTTCGCCCTCATAATCTTTAAGTAATTGATAGAAATACCACTTAGCAAAATCAGGTTGCTTCATGAAAAAATCCTTCAAAAAAAATATCATTTACTAAAATGCTGACAGGCACTTCATTAAATAGCAACTTAACATCATCAAATAACCTTAGTATTAAGCGTGATTTTTCTTGATTGCTTAAGTTAAAATCATTGACATATGCAACCAACTTATCCCAAATCAATTCCTGTAATTTACGGCTATTTTTATAGTGTTCTTTATCGAGATTGAAAAATAAGGTCTCAGCTATTTTAATTTTAGATTGATCGCAGCTAAAATCTTTAGATTGATCGCGGCTAAAATCAATATGATTTATCACGGAGCATGCATACTTTATCTTTTCAGAATCACCAAAATATTGCATTCTTTTATTAAAACACCAATCCAGTATTCTTACATCATTAATATATGGGAATTTTAAAAAAATCTCCAGAATCGAATCGATGACCGGTGTAAGGTTAACTTTTGCATCATCTAAGGAATCAATAAGAATATGAGACAGGTTAACTTTGATGTCATTAATTTCATTGTCAGTAGCTTTCTTATTATTAAGAAGATAATTATTTACTGCGTTAAGGTCATCTATTTCTTTCAGTATCCCTTTTTCACCAAGCAAGTATGAAATCGATTCATTACATACATAAGGCATTAATAGCAGATGTTCTTTCCTTATTGCTAATAATGCATTATTCAATGGTTTTTCTAATAAATCCGTAATCGTAGAATCAACTGAATCTTTACAACTCACCTGCGAGTTATTCAAGTCCTGAGAATTATTTAACTCCTGCGGAATATTTAATAGACGAGCTATTTCCTTGTTAGCTTCGCGTTGGTAACACGCCAGAATCTTGTTAGTAATCAGGTGTAATGAACTCTCATCTTTTCTTTCAAAGGACTTCCCTTAATAACGATTAGTCGAACCATCAGGTTGTGTAAATATAATGACTGTATGTCCTTCACGAATCCCATTATTAAAAGCTGAGGCAAGTGTAATTTCTATTTCCACCTTAGATAAATCCGCTCGCTCCCCTTCAGGATTATTCATAACAAACTTCATTATCTCACTACCATCATTATTTTTGATATAAGATGAGGACTTAATATGAGCCATCATATTTCTACCCGCTTCGTTGGAGCGTTTGCTAAAATCCACATAACCCAGGGTAAATATCTTAGCCAAAAACTCCAAAAATGCTCTGGGAGAAAGAATATTGCTTCTGCTATTCTGCCCTCCGGCAATTCGGGCAAAATCATTCATTCCCACATACCAGGTATCTAAGTCTTCATTTTTTTGTTTACAATTGTCGGCTGATGTAATGTTTTGAGAAAAATTCCAACCTGATATTTTGCTCATGACGGACTCCTTGAGTTAATAAGAACGTCTAAGCATTACAAATTTTACTCACAAAAAAATATCAAAAAACGCTCTTTTCACAAACTCGCCGTAAATCTGGAGTTATTTACGGCGAAAAGTCATCACGCCATCAGCATCTTCACTACTGCTTTGCGAACCTGGGCTGGTGCACCCACTGCGCACAGCGGTTTATGCACTTCCCCCGGATAAAACACAACAAAATCACCTTCATTAAGGATAACTGTTTTCTCATCAACGCCTTCCGGCAAAAATGCGATGTCTTTATCAGCTAACCAGTCGGTATCCGGCGTGCCTGCAGGTTGCGTGCTGAAGGTCATGCCTTCCTGACCTTTTAACACAATCTGAATGTCGAGATAGCGGGCATGGTACTCCGCACGGCGGGCTTCGTACGGCTCGGTCATATCTTCCGAGATAAGATAAAACAGACGATTGCCTTCGATATCGTGCTTGCCCTTTGGCGTTTCTGCCGTAACGTGTGCTTTGATATGCTCAATCGCCTGGCGTAACTCCTGGGGTAGCCACGGCTGAAGATTATGAATATTTCCGATGATCATCTTTTCCACTCCTTAATTAAAACAACGTTTCATTTCTATCGTTATACGAAAAGATGATCAATTCCGCTAGCCTTAACGCGTGAATTATTGTCTTATCACAACTTATCGGCAGGCGCGTTCCCGCCTTTCGGATCAAGGCCAGCATCACTCCTTGAGAAGAGTTTTTATCGCTTCCCCCGCCAGTGCAGCTGTTGCACAGAGTTGTTCGATTGAGTGCCCCTCCCGTGCCTTCGCAGAAAGCCCTGACATCACGGTACTCATAAAATCAGTCACACATTGTGCGCTTTGTGGATGCCGCCTGGCGATATAGTCATAAATGGTCGTTTCTGCGGCGTGATAATATTGAACGGCAATATCACGCGCTAGTGGATCATGACTATGAATACCTTCAAGAACCATACAGCCAGCGCAGCCGCCGTTTTGGCTATATCTGCGCGCCGCTTCTTTTAATACCTCAACCAGGCACTCGCCTACTGGACGATCATCACGAAGAATATCGGCAAGCGGAATAGCTTCCGTACCGACGTATTCATTGAGTACACGGCTAAATAACCCAGCTTTACTGCCAAAAGCCGCGTAGAGGCTCGGGGGGTTAATACCAAGATAATCAGTAACTTCAGCAACACTGACAGCATCGAAACCTTTTTGGTGAAAAAGCACTTTTGCCGCAGAGATTGCCTGCTCAGGAGCGAAACGTCTGGGACGACCTGGAACGCGAGATTGTTTTTTAGTGACCATTACAAAACCTGTTGACAGAAAGTTAAAACAGTTTTGTAATGCATGTTACATAATAAATCAAGGAGTCCTTATGGGCGCTTTTACAGGTAAGACAGTTCTCATCCTCGGTGGCAGTCGTGGTATCGGTGCCGCTATCGTACGTCGTTTCGTCACCGATGGGGCCAATGTACGATTCACCTATGCGGGGTCGAAAGATGCCGCTAAACGCCTGGCACAAGAGACTGGAGCGACAGCAGTATTCACAGATAGTGCTGACAGAGACGCTGTCATTGATGTCGTTCGTAAGAGCGGCGCATTGGATATCCTGGTGGTAAATGCAGGTATTGGCGTCTTTGGCGAGGCCCTGGAATTAAATGCCGACGATATTGATCGCCTTTTCAAAATCAATATTCATGCTCCTTATCATGCCTCTGTTGAAGCCGCCCGGCAGATGCCCGAAGGCGGGCGCATCTTAATCATCGGCTCCGTGAATGGCGATCGTATGCCTGTTGCAGGCATGGCTGCTTATGCCGCCAGCAAATCTGCCCTGCAAGGCATGGCGCGCGGGCTGGCCCGTGATTTTGGACCGCGTGGGATCACCATTAACGTCGTCCAGCCAGGGCCAATTGATACCGACGCTAATCCCGCCAACGGGCCAATGCGCGATATGTTGCATAGTTTGATGGCTATCAAAAGACATGGGCAACCGGAAGAGGTCGCTGGTATGGTCGCATGGTTAGCAGGGCCAGAAGCCAGTTTTGTTACCGGCGCGATGCATACCATTGATGGCGCGTTTGGCGCATAACCGACTACGCTCAATTAAGCCCAGCCATTATCCATGATGTCTGGGTTTTGTTTACTCACGTCGTCCGCTAAAAGCGGCTCCCGGTAAAGAGAAATCTTCTGTTCATGTCGTAAATCTTGAGGATAACCAAATGGTAGAAAGAACCGCTGTTTTCCCTGCTGGCCGACATTCACTATATGCTGAGCATCGTTATTCTGCGGCTATTCGTTCCGGCGATTTGCTGTTTGTTTCCGGGCAAGTAGGAAGTCGAGAGGACGGAACACCAGAACCCGATTTTCAGCAACAAGTCAGACTGGCATTTGATAATTTGCATGCGACCCTGGCAGCTGCGGGATGCACTTTTGACGATATCATTGATGTTACGAGCTTCCATACCGATCCAGAAAACCAATTTGAAGACATCATGACGGTGAAAAATGAAATATTTAGCGCCCCACCTTATCCAAACTGGACGGCGGTGGGTGTTACATGGCTGGCAGGCTTTGATTTTGAAATTAAAGTGATAGCGCGCATCCCTGAGCAGTAAGCAATAGTGTTAGCCGTTCGCTTTCACACTCCGCCCTATAAGTCGGATGAATGGAATAAAATGCATATCTGATTGCGTGAAAGTGAAAAAGAAAAAAGCAGGGAATGTCTGCAATTATTGATACCGAACGACAGTTCCCCTGCAGAATCACATCAAATAAAAATGCATATACCTTGACTTTTAATTCAAATAAACCGTTTGCGCTGACAAAATATTGCATCAAATGCTTGCGCCGCTTCTGACGATGAGTATAATGCCGGACAATTTGCCGGGAGGATGTATGGTTCAGTGTGTTCGACATTTTGTCTTACCGCGTCTGAAAAAAGACGCTGGCCTGCCGTTTTTCTTCCCGTTGATCACCCATTCCCAGCCCCTCAATCGAGGGGCTTTTTTTTGCCCAGGCGTCAGGAGATAAAAGATGGCTAATCCGCTATATCAGAAACATATCATTTCCATAAACGACCTTAGTCGCGATGACCTTAATCTGGTGCTGGCGACAGCGGCGAAACTGAAAGCAAACCCGCAACCAGAGCTGTTGAAGCACAAAGTCATTGCCAGCTGTTTCTTCGAAGCCTCTACCCGTACCCGCCTCTCTTTCGAAACATCTATGCACCGCCTGGGTGCCAGCGTGGTGGGCTTCTCCGACAGCGCCAATACATCACTGGGTAAAAAGGGCGAAACGCTGGCCGATACCATTTCGGTTATCAGCACTTACGTCGATGCGATAGTGATGCGTCATCCGCAGGAAGGTGCGGCGCGCCTGGCCACCGAGTTTTCCGGCAATGTACCGGTACTGAATGCCGGTGATGGCTCCAACCAACATCCGACGCAAACCTTGCTGGACTTATTCACTATTCAGGAAACCCAGGGGCGTCTGGACAATCTCCACGTCGCAATGGTTGGTGACCTGAAATATGGCCGCACCGTTCACTCCCTGACTCAGGCGTTAGCGAAGTTCGACGGCAACCGTTTTTACTTCATCGCGCCGGACGCGCTGGCAATGCCGCAATACATTCTGGATATGCTCGATGAAAAAGGGATCGCATGGAGTCTGCACAGCTCTATTGAAGAAGTGATGGCGGAAGTAGACATCCTGTACATGACCCGCGTGCAAAAAGAGCGTCTGGACCCGTCCGAGTACGCCAACGTGAAAGCGCAGTTTGTTCTTCGCGCCAGCGATCTCCACAACGCCAAAGCCAATATGAAAGTGCTGCATCCGCTGCCGCGTGTTGATGAGATTGCGACGGATGTTGATAAAACGCCACACGCCTGGTACTTCCAGCAGGCAGGCAACGGGATTTTCGCTCGCCAGGCGTTACTGGCACTGGTTCTGAATCGCGATCTGGTACTGTAAGGGGAAATAGAGATGACACACGATAATAAATTGCAGGTTGAAGCTATTAAACGCGGCACGGTAATTGACCATATCCCCGCCCAGATCGGTTTTAAGCTGTTGAGTCTGTTCAAGCTGACCGAAACGGATCAGCGCATCACCATCGGTCTGAACTTGCCTTCTGGCGAGATGGGCCGCAAAGATCTGATCAAAATCGAAAATACCTTTTTGAGTGAAGATCAGGTAGATCAACTGGCATTGTATGCGCCGCAAGCCACGGTTAACCGTATCGACAACTATGAAGTGGTGGGTAAATCGCGCCCCAGTCTGCCAGAGCGCATCGACAATGTGCTGGTCTGCCCGAACAGCAACTGTATCAGCCATGCCGAACCGGTTTCTTCCAGCTTTGCCGTGCGAAAACGCGCCAATGACATCGCGCTCAAATGCAAATACTGTGAAAAAGAGTTTTCCCATAATGTGGTGCTGGCCAATTAATTGCGGTTGGTAATAAAAGTCTGGCTCCCTATAATGAGCCAGACTTTTTACCGCTGTAATAAAGGAGAAATCATGAGCAAAACTATCGCGACGGAAAATGCACCGGCAGCTATCGGTCCTTACGTACAGGGCGTTGATCTGGGTAATATGATCATCACCTCCGGCCAGATCCCGGTAAATCCGAAAACGGGCGAAGTACCGGCAGACGTCGCTGCACAGGCACGTCAGTCGCTGGATAACGTAAAAGCGATCGTCGAAGCCGCAGGCCTGAAAGTGGGCGACATCGTTAAAACCACCGTGTTTGTGAAAGATCTGAACGACTTCGCAACCGTTAATGCTACCTACGAAGCCTTCTTCACCGAACACAATGCCACCTTCCCGGCACGTTCTTGCGTTGAAGTTGCCCGTCTGCCGAAAGACGTGAAAATTGAGATCGAAGCGATCGCTGTTCGTCGCTAATCTTGATGGAAATCCGGGCTATCATGCCCGGATTAAGTCTGATGACAAACGCAAAATCGCCTGATGCGCTACGCTTATCAGGCCTTGTATTATCCCTCCAGTGCAGAGAAAAT